>Ga0181530_10005735_pt1 | contig 12524 bp, 16 predicted proteins | sample PEATcosm2014_Bin_42_FD_119769 | JGI IMG/M metagenome (GOLD analysis project Ga0181530, IMG submission 119769) | Peatland microbial communities from MTU Mesocosm Facility, Houghton, MI, USA - PEATcosm2014_Bin10_60_metaG | ecosystem: Environmental > Terrestrial > Soil > Wetlands > Peat | place... | reverse complement strand
CTACTTACCGTGGGCAGTCGAAAATGGGGCCAATTTGGCAGTGGAGATCTCCAATGCCGGCGCGGGTTTCGTGGGGATTTTCGACTGTCGAAAATCCAGTCGAAAATGGGAGCCCTAACGAGCCGGCAGGAGTGCCCTGAAGCCGGCTTGGCTGCTCAGTCAGGCTCTCGGTCACCCGCGCCGCTCTCAATCTCCTGTCCGTTGCCATGCTCGATTACTGATTTGCTGCTGCGGCGAACCACTCGCCACTTCACCCTGTATGGGCGGACAAATTGCGTCCGTTCACGGACAAATCGTGTCCGGGCAGAAAAAACCCCGCGAAGGTTTCCCCTCGCGGGTTCAAAACAGACAACCCCCTTGCTCAACCCCTCCAGATTACCCCAGCCGGCCTTTCGTAAGTGAACCGCCCCGCCCCACCACCGCTCCTTTGCGCCGCTTCCCGCCAGCCACCCCGACGGACGGCACCCACAAATACCTTTCGAGATGCAGGCCGAAATCCCGGAGCACATGGTTCGGTTGCCCAGGCCGGAGTTCCGCGCCCTTCAGCCCCTGAATCAGCCTCTTGATGGCCTTCCGCACGCGCTCTGCCGCCCGGGTCGCGCTATCCGCAATCTTCCCGCCACGGCTCGCAGCCTGCAACAGGCCGTCGTATTCCGCTTGAGCAGCATCCCGCTCGGACTGCGGCAGCGTTACGTTCTCGATGTCCGCTTTTAGCTCGCCCAGCTTCTTCCTAAGCGCCTCATCATCCAGCTCGTCGCTGCGCTTCAGGCGCTCCCTCGCCGCCCGCAAGTCCACCAGATCCTTCCTTACCGTCGCAATCTCCGAATGTATCCCGGCCATTATCTCCCTGACCTCACCCGCGCCGGCAAACAGCCGGCACTCCCGGTTCGACCTCCGGCACTGGCCGTGGGGCATTCGGTGTGCGCACAGCGCAGCCCGCAACTCGCATTCCGGCCGGCCACCAGGCCCGCCACCGCTGGAAGCGCCGGCAGCCCCACCGCCAGAGCCAGGCGCCTTGCCGCCCTCACCCTCCCGCGGCTCGCCTGAATGGGCGCCGTGAGAAGTCCCGCCCGGCTGCAGCGCAACACTGCAACCCACCTCGTCGAATTCGTCTCCATCCGAATAACCAACTTCAACACCAGCCGCCAGCAACACCATAGCGGCGACCTTCAATCCCGCCCAGGCCAGCGCCGAGCCCCGGCGACCCCCCGCGCCAGCCGTCGCACAATGCGCCCACCTGCTCAACATCGCCCGAATCGCCGCTTGCTCCTCTTCCGTCGCCCGCAGGTTTCCACTTTCCTCCCGCCCAGCAGGATTTCTGCTTTCTACTTTTTGCTTTCTGGTTTCCCCTTCCGATGGTCCTTGCGCTGGACACACGTGTCCGGTGCCCGCGTCGTTGCCATGTACACCATCAATACCGCCCATGCAGCGTTACGTACCCACCAGCCAAACCGCTTTCTCCTGTCGTGGCCAGGAGCCAGCCAAAGCTCACTCGCCGGGCGCACGCCGCGCCTTAAACGTTTACAGTTCGCCGCGACCCGGGAAAACCGCCAACCTGCGTCCAGCCCGAAACTGCGCACCGACCTTCTTCAGGGGTGCCGCTTTCGGGAACAGGTCCGAAATTGAAACACCCAGCACCCGCGCCAGAAACATCAACTCACAATCCGGCACCCGGCGCAGTTGCGCCTCCAACTTCCCAACCGAGCCCGTGCTGATGCTCCAGCCCTGGAGTTGAAGTTTCTGTGCGAGAACCGGTTGCGTCCAGTCCTTCTGCACTCGAAACCTCTGCACCTGCGGCCCAACCACGTTCAATCCGCACTTCATCCGCGCTCGACCCTAAACGCAACCAGGCCCGCCCCTGACTCCCACATGAGAATGAAATTCTCCCTTTCAGCTTTCAGCGTTTGCGCTCTCCACCAGGCCTTCGCCCCCCGGTTTCAGCTTTCTACTTTCAGCTTTTCAGCATCTTCCCCTTTCGTCCTGTAGTCGGTGGTCCGTGGTCCCCCTTTCGCTTTCAGCATTTCAGCGTTTCAGCTTCTCCCCCTTGGTCCCGTAGTCCTTATTCCCTTTCACTGTTTCATGTATTCAGTTGTCTTGTCGGGCGCGGATTGACTGTTTCGCCGGAATCCAGTACCGTGCCGCCATGAGTGCGGTAAGCGAAAAAGCGGGCAAGATCTGGACCGAAGCTGAGCTTCAGGCCATGCCCGACGAAGGCTACACCCATGAGATAGTCAATGGCCAACTGGTCATGAGCCCCAAGAACAACTTCCAGCACGAACAGATTTGCGAGCGGCTGAACTTCGCCTTAGAGAGTTTCAACCGCCTTCACCGCCTCGGCGCGGTTTTCGGCTCGAGCATGGGATTCTGGATGGAGAACCGCAACTGCCGCGCCCCGGACGTCTCGTTTGTGCCGAAGGAACGCTTGCTCCGCGTGGGTTTCAAACCCGATACCAAGTCCTTCTTCCCAGGCGCGCCCGATCTGGCGGTTGAAGTTCTCTCCCCCGGCAACACCCGCGCCGAGTTGGATGAGCGGCTGGCCGATTTCTTCACCAGCGGCGCGCGGCTGGTGTGGATCATCCATCCCGACGAACGGTTTGTCGAAGTCTGCCACTCGCTCACCGACCGGCGCATCGTCGGCCCGGCGGGATGCCTCGACGGCGAAGACCTTCTGCCCGGCTTCCGCGTACCTGTCAGCGAGCTTTTCAAGGACTGGGAGTGGTAGCTGCCGGGCTAAACCGTGCTCCCTCAGCTCCCTTTACTTTAGCATTTAGCCGTTAGGCGTAGCTGTGGGGATGGCTGGCGCTTCGGCGGCATGGACGCGCTTGACGGCCGCCGCTGGTCCTCGCACGCTCCCACTCATGCACGCGTTGCCGCCATCCTGTCCGCCGATTCCGGATTTTCCCCCGCTCTTTTGGAATCGCGTTAACGAACAGATTGTCTTTTGGCAGGAGGTTTTCTCCCATCCCTATCAACCGGGCGACTATACCCCCGATCAGATGCGCAAACTCTGCGTGGCTCGCATCAAGACCCGCCTCAAGCGCATCGCCGCCCAAAAGAACGCCGGCCGCGCCCTCTTTGAGCTCTCCGATTACCTGGCCTGCCTCATGGTCATCGAGTCGCGCAACTAAGCGCGCTTTTCTCGGACGGGACCGTGAACCGGCAGTTGCCTCCAGTGCGCAATTCCCGGACGGTGCCGACGAGACCCGTTTCAACCGGCGCCCTCTCTCCAAGCGCCCCACGAACCCCCGGTTGTGCAAAAACTTCGTTCTGACCCCGACATGTGCTGGCGCGCAGAGCGGGGCCCCTCTGTTTGCGCCGGCCTCAACCGAGTATCGGAATCCCAAGTTCTCGAAGATAATTGAAGGTTGAATCGTAGAACTCTGCTTTCCGCGTCGGGTCGCTGGCGGAACCCGGCGGCACGAAAATCACCATGCCCTGCCGCGCCCGCGTCAGCAGCACACGGTACGCGTTGCGCAGGTAACCCCGGTTATCCGTGTTATGCACCTGTTCCCATTTAGCCCCGCGGAACCGATGGAAGTTCCACCCTGAACCGTTAAAACGCAGGTCGCCGTCCCACGTGACGCACGTCCAGTCGAGTTCCAGGCCCTGCACCTGGAACTCCGTGGCGGCATCTTCGAGGTAATAGCTAGACCGGGTATCCTCCCGCGCATTCAGAAACCACTGCACGGGGTCCACATCCACCCGGATGTCAATGGCATGCGGCTTCAGCCGGTGGGCTTTTGAAGATGCCACCAACCCGTACCGCTCGCTTCCCCTGGCGTGGGCCCGCACCCAATCTTTCGCGCTTTCGAGATTGCGGGTCACGGCTACGGGATAGCGGGCTCTCAGCCTCCTGAAGCTCTCGATTGCCTGCTGCCTTTCGCAGTCCAGCAAAGCCTTCACAAACTCCGACACGTTCTCGGCTCTAAAGGAGCGCATCGAGACCGCCAGATGCAGGCTGTCATCGAAATGCGTGTGTGGCCGGCGCTGCACGGCTTCCAGGGCCTTGCCGGCCGCATACTCGCTGTCGGTGAGCCGGGAGGAGATGTGCATGTGCCAGCCTGGAAACTTCGCGTTTACTGCTTCCAGCCACGCATCAATTCCCGCTTCGCTGGTGTGAATCTCCTGTCCCCCACCCACGAGGCAAACCACCAGCGCCCAGTCCGGGTGCCGGTCCATGCTGGAAATCAGGAACTGAGGCTCGGATTGCCCGAACCCGGATATCTTCTTCCTGCGCAGCATAAAGTCCGCGGCCTTCTTCTGGGTCCAGGCGCGCTGGGCTTCATCAAAGATGACGACGTGTTCGTCCGGCGCGCTGGGATGCCTCAGCGCCTCATCCCGGAAATGGTGCACGTTCTGAATGAAGGCCCGGACACTGCCGCCGACCTTCTCCCTCTGCACCTTCTCGCCCCGGCTTCTTCGGCGTGCAATCTCGTCCCGCTTCAAGGCTTCGCGCAGCACGGCCACCAGTGGCCCGTTGCCGGAAAGGAACACGGCATGCGTGGACACGTCCGCTGCCCGTCGTCGCGTGGCGACATTCAGCCCCACCAGGGTCTTGCCGGCTCCGGGCACTCCGGTAACAAAGCAAATCAGCTTGCGCCGCATCTCCCTGGCTTCATCCGCCAGTTCCTCAATCCGCCGGGACGTCTCGCGCAGGTTCTTCTTGCCGGCGTCGAAGCTCTTGATGGCCTCGACTGAGTGTTGCGAGTAGAGCGCCCGCGCCGCTTCAATAATGGTGGGCGTGGGCCGATACGGAGCGCCCGACCATTTCTGGCCCTCCAGGGCACCACCCGCAATGGTCTTCAGTGCGAGGTCAATGACCTCACGAAATTGTGCGGGCTGCACCGAAACGGGCCGATAAACCCTGTCCTCATCGGCCTGCAGCGTGGGCGCCGGCGATGTGGTTGCCTCAGTCGCCACCAGGATTGGCACAATTGCCACGGCGTGGCTCGCTTCATGGAAGTTCTTCAGGTCCAGCGCGTAATCCCATACCTGGTCCAGCGCCGCCCGCTCGAACTCCCTCTCCCCCACCTTGAACTCGACCACAAAGACCACCGACCCGCTCAGAACCACCGCATCAATCCGCCGCCCCATGCGAGGGATGTCGAACTCCAGATACAACCAGCCCGTCAGGCCCGAAAGGTGGGTTTTCAAAAACCCATGCTGGTACTGCCAGGCATCCTTCTGATCCAGAACGTCAGCGAAGCCGCTATTGGCTGCGAGCCTCCCGAGAATGGCGTCCGGCTCCACGCTGAGAAACTCAGCCAGAGAAGCCCCATACCACGCGCGTGGTAAGGCGGTGGAAGCAGTTGTTCCGAGCGGCCCTTCCATTTGCGCCAGGTTGACACGGGCCAGGTGAAAAGTGAAGCGCCATCATCGCGGTTAGAATAAGCCGTTCTGACCCCCATTCAGATATGGCCAACATGGGGAACCTTTATGCGCTTCTGACTACAAAAGGGATTGTGTCCGCCCCACGATTCGTTTGGCGCTTTCAACGTGGTAGGCAATTGCACACTTCGGACACCAAAGGTGGAACTCGTAATAGTAATCCCTGCTCGGTTTCCATCTGCCCTTCCGCTTAATGACAGGCGTTGAGCACTTATAGCACGGCTCACCTTCCTGCATGTCCGGACGGACGCCGACGGTTTCGGCTTTATTCTCGTAACCGTCGTCCACCGGGAGATTCGGTCGACGCAAGGCAGCCATCGCTAGTTGATCACACCGCTCGTTTTCCAAGTGGCCCGCATGTCCTTTCAACCAACGAAATTCCACCTGATGTGTCTGGCACAACGTATCCAACCGCTGCCACAAATCCACATTCTGGTCGTTCGGTCCTAGTGCGCCACCAGGCTTTTCGTTTCCATGCCGCCAGCCAGCCCTCCGTCATGGCTTCCACCAGATATTGCGAATCGCTGTAAAGCGTGACCTTGCAGGGCTGCTTCAACATTTCTAGCCCTACGATGGCGGCGAAAATTTCCATCCGGTTATTGGTGGTCTTCCGAAACCCGCCGCTGACCTCGGCACGTTTCTTGGGATGCACCAACACCACCCCGTAACCGCCCGGCCCGGGATTCGGTTCGCACCCGCCGTCCGTGTATGCTTCGACTTGGTGTCTCTCAAATGCAGGGTTGCTCTTGCTGCTCATACCTGTTGATTGTTTGGTAACGCTCATCAAGACCGCGCTGTGACCCGCTGATCGACGTTGCCGATGATGCTCCAATTGATCCTATGCGGGACGGCAAGGAGAAACATCAACCCAAATTGCCAATCGTTGCGAAGCGTCATTGGCAAGCGCTCGATTGCGGGAGTAGTAGCGAGTTCAACTAACTGTTTCCAGCTTTGGGGCTGAGCGAACGTCTGATCGCGTTCGTGGCCTTCATTGCAATGCCATTCCAGATAACCCCAGGATTTGTCAGGGCCAAAAAACGTCGCCGTGACCAACGACAACTGCGGCCAAAGTTCTTCGAGTTCTTTCCTCATGTTGCGCCGAACCATTAGAAGCGTAAGCGGCAGAAGTGTGTAAGATTGGACGGGATTGCGCCGCTTCTTTTGAGGATCGGTGCGAGCCTCAATCGCTTTTTTCAGCGCGTCGTCAGCACTCACGTAGGGGTCCGTCATTGGGTTGAGAGTGTCGGGGTGCTGGTTTGCTGCGAGTTCGGCAGCAAAACCGAGAAGAAGTTCGCGGGCCAGTTTTAATCGGCCTTCTCGCTCCAAGAGCCAAACAACTGCGAGTAGCGTGGGGAACGCGCTTTCGCCCCAAAACCAGAGACGACCTTCGGTTGCGAAGCACTCAATTTGTTCGACACAACGTCGGCGAGATGTCTCGGACTCATTGATGAGGCATTTGGCTGACCAAGCCCCGACCGCAACAGTGTTGCGCAAGCATGTGTACTCGTCGAGTTCCATCCCTCTGGGCATAAACGCAAAATCCGTTGCGCACTCGGTAGCGAGGGCCGACAGCGCTGTCACCGCTGCGTCCTTGGCTAAAGCGAAGGATTCAGTCCACCCAGCTTGCTGGTGTCCGTTCCGTTCGGCTGCCCAAGACAAATGTGCTGCGGTCAAAATCCAACCGCGAAATAGATTCCAGTGGTCCTCTTGCCGGTAAAACTCGCCTAACAAATAGGATGCGAACACGTTCGCTGCGGCGACTCGCCGCTCCAGTTCTTTCGTGGAGAGTTCACCGGCGAGCAATGTCCGCATGAAGCTAGCGAACTCGGCTGCAGCAAAATCGCCTCGGCCATCAACCAGATACAAAGCGCGAAACTTGCGCACATCGGGCGGTTCTACTGGCCAGAAATCCGAAGCAAGGTTCACCAGATCGCGGTGCAATTCTTTGCCGCCTATCGGTGTCAGTTTCGGACAACCGCGTCTTTCCCATTCTTTGTTGTGTTGCTCGATACGATCGAGCGCCGGATCAGTAAAAATGCCGTTGGTAACGATGAACGGCCGATAGACGTAATCGCTGGGCAGCGCTGGATGCGATGGCCGCGTTTCTACGAGCGCACAAATTTGCCCATACCCCGCTTCCCACTCCTTTACCCCTATGTCGACGCCTTTAAGCTGATAACCGTGGACTTCATTTCCCGGCGAGATAGCCAGCACGTCCTTTCCGTGCTCGAAAGGGCTGTGACTGATTCGCAGCACACGGAAACCGCGCGCCAAAAGAGACTGGCCAAATGCAGTCTGGTATCCGCGTTCGTTAATTCTAGTCAACCAATCTTCGACGAGCCTTTCTTTCATCAAAGTCCTTCCGCTTTCTTTCCACAAACTCAGCTAATCGTCGTTGCCGCTCTTCGGTTAGCGACCATGCTTTTCGGTTCATTCGAAGACTCGCAAACGCTTCACCGCCGACGAAGGCCGCGGGCCATTTCGGCATGCCCGCCTCGTCGAAATCAATTTCCATTCCTTCCAAGCTAGACAAAAAATCTTCGAAGCAAAACGCAGAATCCGATCCCTTGAACACCGCATTGTGCGGACCTGGCGTGCTCAATGCTTCAAAGCAAATAGCCGCTTGCTGCTTTGCCATTTCTTGCCCGAGGCTCTCAGCGCGAGCGAAGAAGTCGTCAAATGGAATTCCCTTTCCGTTCTCGGGTTTCCATTGATGCTCCACGTGTGCTTTCTTGAATTGAATCTCCGTGTTCCCAATGAATGCTTTTGTACCTTCCTTCTGAACTCGGACTTCAACTTGCGCAACCAGAGGGTCAGACAATCCCAGCGCCTTGAAGAACCCTTCATTCCACGCTTTTTGAATTGCTTCTTGTGCGGTCGGAAATTCTGGGAGCATAACGCTTTTCCTGTCAATTCGGCGGCCAAAGTTTTTCCACCCGCAACCGCTTCGCAATCACTTCCGCCGAGACACCGAACTTGGGCGCGATGCGCGTGGCGATGTAGTCGAGCGCGGCTTCGTCGGCAGCCAGCCAGTCGGAATAGCCGGCGGCTTGCGCGGATTGGATGGCGGCTTGAAAGGCTTCGCGCAACGCATCGGGCGGCACAAGCAGGCGTCCGGCGAATTCGTAGGCCTGCCATTCCACCCAGCCGTATTCGACTTCGGGGATGGCGGAGATGTAATCGAACCATTCGGAGGCGTTCGTGTGTTGCAGCCCAGCGTAGATATCGCGGTGCAGGACGTGATGGCCGATTTCGTGGGCAACAGAGAACCGCAGGCGGTATTCGAGGCGAGGACTCATGAAGGCGCGTTTGTCCACGAGGATGGATTTGAGATCGCCCATGAGCAGGGCGTCAATGTCCAGTTGCTCGCGCAGGCCGTTCACGGGAACGAGGTCGAGATGCAGATCGAATTCGGCCAGGTCGAGGACTTTGACGGGCAGTTCGCGGCCTGCCGGGTGTGCAGCGCGCAAGCGGTCGGCTTCCTGCCAGATACGTTCTTTGGGATTGTATGGCGCTCTGAATTTACGCGGGTCGTTCAAGGTCGGTTGGCGCTTCTGATCAGTTCCACCAGTTTTTCCAGGTCCTCACGCGAGGGTTTCTGACCGGAGATGGTGCGAAAGAAAACGGGCAGTTGGGCGACGAGTTGTTCGTCCTTCAGGATGTAATCGGGGATGCGCCCGGAATCCACGGCAGCGTAGTCAAAAAACTTGAGCCAGTCGTCCGAGCCTTGTTTGAGGCCGAGCTGTTTGGCCCAGGTGCGGAGCGTTTCCTCGTCACGGGGTGGCGGAAGCACTTCGCGTTCGATTTTGCTCCAGTTGCTGGGATCGTAGCCGTTTTCCAAGCAGAATTCGCGCAGGCCCAGGCGCCGGCGTTCCCGGATTTGCTTGATGAATTCGCCGAACATAGGTTTGATCTTATATTGTGGTAATACTATTACCACAGGCCCGCGGGAGACGCAAGGGCAGATTTAGCCGGTTTCGCCTCCTTCCGTCACCCCCACGAGGCTGCTCTCCAGTGCTACGACCGACTCCGGCCCGGAATCGCGCCAAGGATTGGTGTCCGAAGTGCCATGCCAGCTACGAAGTCGAATCAGCCAAACGGCGGGTGGAGCAACCGCCATCGCTGTTCTGAAAGGCAGAGGCGTTTGTTGCCGATTGGCCCGAGAATCAGGCGCCCCGAGAGCCAGGCTGGGGCGGGTGGTAGTCCGGGGCGACGTAGAAAGGCTGGGCCTGGCGGAAGGTCATGGCGATGGAAGGCCTTGCGGGGAAAAGCTGAAATCCTGAAATGCTGAAACGCTGAAAACAGAAATCAGGTGCCGCCGACTTGAACCTCGTCTGTTTTCCTGCGAACGGCGTGGACCACGAGGTTCAGGTCGTGAAGGACCCCATCGTCGGGAGCGGGGTCAAACCGTAGGTTGATCCGAGACGGCGTGGTCAATGGCCAGCGGAGGCTATAATCGGGGCGCCGTTTTGACTTTCATGCAATGCCCGTTTGGGATAGGGTTTTAGCGTGAAGACGCTGTTTGATTATCAGGTCGTTTGCCGCCGGGACGACAACGGCAGCTATGTGGCGTATGTACCCGCCATTGAAGGCTGTCACGCGATTGGCTCTACGCCTGAGCAAGCCCAGCACGAACTGCAGGACGTGTTCGACATGATTGCCGAGGAATTCGCGGAGAGCGGCAGGCCGCTGCCCAACGACGTGCAACTCACCGTTGCGCATGCCGGCTAAGGCGAAGGAATTGATGCGGGCTGCCGAGCGGCTCGGTTTTGTGCGCTCCCGCCAGAAAGGCAGTCATGCTCGCTGGCAGCACACTGACGGACGCGCCACGACCATACCGGTACATCCCGGGACGGAGATCGGTGGCTGGCTGTACCACCAGATTCTTAAGCAGTTGGGAATCACGGAAGAGGAGTTTCGTAAGCTTCGCTGAGAGGACGCTCCAGGCGGCCGCGACGTAAAAGGGCTGGGCCTGGCGGAACGCCATGGCGATGGAAGCCCATGCGGGGAAAAGCTGAAATCCTGAAATGCTGAAACGCTGAAAACAGAAATCAGGTGCCGCCGACTTGAACGGCGTCGGTCTTCCTGCGAACGGCGTGGACCACGAGGTTCAGGTCGTGAAGGACCCCGTCGTCGGGCGGGTCCATCAGGACCACCACGCAGGAAAGGCTAAACGCTAAAGGCGGGACCAGGCAAAAGCTGAAACGCTGAAACGCTGAAATGCTGAAAGGTGAAAGAGACTACGGGACCACGGACGACGGACCACAGGACGGAGGGGAAAACGATGGTGGCGCAGGTCTTGTTAATCACCGCGCGCAGCTCGGCCTTGCCCAGAATCTCCAGCATCTGCACCGCGGGCATGGCCGCGGCGGTGTAGGTGCGGGGCGGCACGCGGTTGGCCTTCAGCCCCTCAGCCAGCTTGTACTTTCGTTCCCCGACGTGCCGCTCGCGGTCTAATCGCCGAAGGCAACCCCAGATGCCGCCGCCTGTGTGCGACCGAAACCGCGGTGCGGCCCAGCTTTCGGGCGATCACGCGGTCTATGTCCGTACCAAGCAACCGTTCTTCAGCCTCGGTCCAGTTGTGGCTGCCAAAGGCCGGCACACCCAGCAACACCCGCCTGTGCGCAACGGACCTGGCACCACGCTTGAGCTTGCGGGCTACCGCGCAGTCCGTGTCAGTGCCCAGCAGCGCCTCCTCATCCGGCGTCCAGTACCGAAGGGGGAAGCAGGCCCCGGGAAATGGAATCCCCAGGCTGCAGCGGCGCTTCCTGACCTCTGCGGCACTGCGCCCCAGCCGTTCGGCGAGCTCCGCGTCCGGCATCGTGCCCAGCAGATTGTTCTCCTTCGACGTCCAGCGCTTGAGTACCGGCTTGGGAGCTGCCAGGCCCTTGATCCGGCGGTGCATCTGAACGGCCATCGGCGTCCGGCCCGTGCGCCGCGCCACCTCCCGATCCGGCAGGACGCCCACCAGCTTCTCCTCCCACGCCTTCCAGCCCCGATAGTGGGGCGGTCGAACCCTGGGCCGCCCAAGGAGGTTCCGCAGGTAGGAAACCACTCCGGGACTGCGGCCCAGTTTCCGAGCCAGCTCCCCGTCCGGCATTGTCCCCAGCAACTCCTTCTCGGCCGGCGTCCACTTCCTGACGATGCCGCTCCGGGCGCCGGACGTGTGCCACGCCTGCACATTAATGCCCAGGATCCAGCGCCGGCGCCGGACTCCTGCCATCCCCCGGCCCAGACGGCGGGAGACTTCCCTGTCAGTTAGCTTGCCCAGCAGAGCATCCTCTCTCGGCGTCCAAGGTCTGCACGGCACGAAGGCAGCCCGTTTCAGCCGCTGCCGCCGTTGCAGCACGGAGGCGAGCGAGCGGTGCAGCCGGCGTGCCAGCTCGGGGTCCGACATCGTGCCCAGCAAACGGTCTTCTTCAGGCGTGAAGGCTCCTCGCTGTGGGTGGCGAGCGATTCCCAGCTTGCGGCGGCGATGGCCGACGGTCGAGGGCAGACGCCCTATCCTTTTCCCGACGGCTTCATCCGACATAGTTCCCAGCAGCCGATCCTCTGCCCGCGTCCATGGCCGGCGCCGCTTGAATGCGGGAATGCCCAGTCGGCGGCGGTGCTTGGCCACGACGTGTGGGTGACGGCCGATGAGCCGGCCGACCTCGGCGTCCGTTCGCAGGCCCAGGTAGCGCTCTTCCGAGCGTTTCCAGGGGCGCGGGGTCGGCTGCACCCGTCCGAACTTGTGGCGGCGCTGGCATTCGACCGCCCGCACCGAGCGCCCCAGCCGCCTGGCCAACTCGCGGCCCGACGCGGGCTGCCAGCCTTCCTTCAGAGCCTTCGCCAGCAGCCGGTCTTCTTCCTTCGTCCAGAAATACGAGTGACCCGCTTTCTGAATTCTGTTCCGCGGGGGGCTGGACGGTGGGGGAGCGGGCTGGCGCCGACGGGCGCGCGGCGAGTCAGACTTGCGTCCTTTGCTGCGTGTTCCAGGTTGCCTGGCAACGTGCGGCTTCATGGCCATGTCGGGAAAGGGGTCAGCCATTAGGGCCCTGATCAAGCGGAAAAAAGCATTATTGTCCGATTTCTTTAGAACCGGCTTTTGCCGCAGTTCTTTAGACGCTCTCTGCCGGCCGACGCGAGCCTGCGTT
>Ga0181530_10005733_pt1 | contig 12530 bp, 14 predicted proteins | sample PEATcosm2014_Bin_42_FD_119769 | JGI IMG/M metagenome (GOLD analysis project Ga0181530, IMG submission 119769) | Peatland microbial communities from MTU Mesocosm Facility, Houghton, MI, USA - PEATcosm2014_Bin10_60_metaG | ecosystem: Environmental > Terrestrial > Soil > Wetlands > Peat | place... | reverse complement strand
TCATCAACTACCAGATCCCCGAGGACGAACAGGCCTACGTGCATCGGATCGGCCGCACCGGCCGCGCGGGCAAGACCGGGGTCGCCGTCACGTTGGTGGACTGGGACGAGCTGGCCCGTTGGACGATGATCGACAAGGCCCTGCGCCTGGGCTGCCCGGATCCGGCCGAGACGTACTCCAATTCGCCGCACTTGTACGTCGAGCTGGACATCCCGACCGAGGTCCAAGGCGCCCTCGGTGGACCGCGTAAGCCGCAGGCCAAAAGCAGCACATCCGGTGGACGCAACGGTGACACAGTCGGTGGACGCAACGGTGAGACGCCCGCGCGGGAGCGCAACAGCAGCCGGCAGCGACGTCGCACCCGCGGCGGCAAGGGGGCAACGGGCCATCCCGCGCCCGGCGCTACCGGCGATGCCGACACGGAGGCGTCGACCCCGGCAACGGGCGCCGCGAACGCAACGGCCGGCGACGGCCCACGCAACGGCCGGCGTCGCCGTCAGCGCCCCCGAAAGTCAGCGGGCGCGACCGCCGACGCCGGCTAGATCGGCGTCGCTGTCGCCTGATGGTCAAACCGGAACGCCGCACCAGGGCTGACGTGTTGGCCGCGTTCGCGATCGTGGTCGTGGTCGCCGCGGCGGCGGCGTTGATCTGGTGGACCAGCGACGCCCGGGCGACGATCAGTCGGCCCGCGACGGGGCCCGCGCCCAGCCCAAGACTGGCCCGCGAGGTGCCGGCTTCGCTCAAGCAGCTCTGGACCGCCCCCAACGCGCCGACCGACCAGCCAGTCGTTGTCGCCGGAACCGTCGTCACCGCCGACCAGCGTGCAGTCCTAGGGCGTGATCCGGTCACCGGCCAGGTGCGGTGGAGCTACTCGCGCAACAGCGATCTGTGCGGAGTCGCCGGGGTCTACCGCTTCGCCGTCGCGGTCTACCGCGACGACCGCGGCTGCGGTCAGGTCAGCACGATCGAAGGACCCACCGGGAGCCGTGGACCCGCCCGAAGCAGCTACGCCGACCAACGGGTCAACCTGTCCTCCGATGGCACGACGGTGTTGTCAGCCGGCGACACCCGGCTGGAACTGTGGCGCTCGGACATGGTCCGGGTGCTCTCCTACGGCGAGATCGACGCGCGGGTTAAGCCGTCTTCGAAGGGATTGCACACCGGGTGCCGATTGACGTCGGCGGCGGCCAGCTCCTCGGCGGTGTCGGTGCTCGAGGCGTGCGGCAGGCAGCCGGATCTGCGGCTCAGGCTGCTGCGTCCGAGCAAGGAGGAGGACGAGCCGGAGCAGCATGACGTGCCGGAGCCGGGGATCAGCGAGGGCTCCGGCGCCAGGGTGGTGGCGGTCGCGGAGACCCGCACAGCGGTGTATCTACCGGTGCCGCAGCCGCGGATCGACATCGTCGACGAGACCGGTACGACCGTGTCGAGCACGCTGCTGCCCAAGCCGCCGTCGGCGTCCAATGTGGTGACCCGACCCGGCAATCTGATCACTTGGTGGACCGGTGACACGGTGATGGTGTTTGATGCGGCGAACCTGACCTACCGCTACTCGATTGCGCCCGCAGGCCCGTCCGTTCCGGTGGGGCCGGCGACGATGATGGCCGGCAAGTTGCTCGTCCCCGTCACTGACGGTATCGCCGTTTGCGATCCAGTGACCGGCGTCGGCGAGGGCTTCCTGCCGGTGCACCGACCCGCGCAGAGCTCGGCGGTGATCCCCGCCGTGTCGGGTTCGCAACTGCTCGAGCAGCGCGGCAACACCCTTGTCGCACTGGGCTGACTGACCCCGCCCGACGTCAGGAGTCGAGGCTGAACGTCGGCAGCGCTTTGCCCGACTTCCAGTGTTTGAGCAGCGCCTGCGCTAGCTCTCGGTAGGCGGACGCGCCCTTGTTCTTGCGCGCGGCCAACACCGACGATCCGGACGCGCTGGCTTCGGCGAAACGCACCGTGCGTGGGATGGGCGGCGCCAGCACCGGCAGGTCGTAGCGGTCCGCGACATCGAGCAGCACGTCGCGGGTGTGCGTGGTGCGCGGGTCATACAGCGTTGGCAGTGCGCCCAGTAACCGCAGGCGCGGATTGGTGATCTGCTGAACGTCGGCGACCGTGCGCAGGAACTGCCCGACGCCGCGATGAGCCAGCGTCTCGCATTGCAACGGCACAATGACCTCGTCGGCAGCGGTCAGCCCATTGAGCGTGAGCACCCCCAGCGACGGTGGGCAGTCGATGATGACGACGTCGAACGTGTCGCCGAGTTTGTCCAGGGCGCGTTTGAGCGCGTACTCGCGACCGGCCCGCATCAGCAACATCGCTTCGGCGCCCGCCAGGTCGATGTTGGCCGGCAGCAGCGTCATCCCCTCCGCGGTGTCCACCAGGGCGGCGTTGGGCTCCACCTCACCGAGCAACACCTCATGCACCGACACCGCCAACTTGTCCGAGTCCTGGCCCAGCGAAAAGGTCAGGCAGCCCTGTGGGTCGAGATCGACGAGCAGCACTCGCCGTCCCGCATCGACCATCGCCGCGCCCAGCGAGGCCACCGTCGTCGTTTTGGCCACCCCGCCCTTCTGGTTGGCCACGGCCAGCACATGCGTCGTCATAAAGCGCCGCTCCTTTTTGTTGCCGGCGGTTAACAACTGCCATCCTGCACCAACCCCACGGTGCCCGCGGGCGGATGGCGGTGCGTGTCAGGCACAATCGGTCAGCATGGGCGTCGAGAGCCACCGACTGGTGTTGCTGCGCCACGGGGAAACCCAGTGGTCCAAGTCCGGCCAGCACACCGGGCGCACCGATCTCGAACTGACCGACACTGGCCGAGTCCAGGCCGAGCTTATCGGGCGCGTCCTGCGTGAACTGAAACTCGCCGACCCGCTTGTGATCAGCAGCCCGCGTATACGTGCCCTGACCACAGCCAAGTTGGCCGGGCTCGCCGTGGACGAGGTGTCTCCCTTGCTCGCCGAATGGGATTACGGCGCCTACGAAGGGTTGACGACCCCGCAGATCCACGAATCAGTTCCTGATTGGCTGATCTGGACGCACGGTTGTCCCGGCGGTGAAAGTGTGGCTCAAGTCAGCGAGCGCGCCGATCGGGCCGTCGCAGTGGCGTTGGAACACATGACCTCGCGCGACGTATTGTTCGTGGGCCACAGCCACTTTTCCCGTTCGGTGATCACGCGCTGGGTCGAGCTGCCGCTCGTCGAGGGCAGCCGCTTTTGGATGCTCGCCGGCTCGATCGCCGTGTGCGGGTTCGAGCATGGCGTACGACAGCTCGCTGCGCTCGGATTGACCGGCCTCCCGCAGGCGATCGCACCCGGGTGAGCGCCACCGAGCCGCCCTTCGTGCTGTGCGGGCCGGCCGGCGTTCTGATCGCCGACGGCGCACAAGCCTGCTATCGCGACCTGGCCGGCGCACAATCGGCGTTGCGCTCGGGGGCAGTACCAATAGTGCTGGGCGCGTTGGCTTTTGATGTAGACAGTCCGGCTGCGTTGATGGCGCCGCGCTCCGTGCGGCGCGCCGCCGAATTGCCCGACTGGCCGACCGGACCGCTGCCGGCGGTGCATGTGGTCGGGGCAGTTCCCGCACCTGAAGAGCACCGCGCCCGGGTTCGACGAGCCCGCGACCAGCTGACCGCGACTGGCAACCCGCTGCAGAAGGTGGTGCTGGCCCGCGCGTTGCGGCTGGCCGCCGATGCTCCGCTGGATGCCCGGGTCATCTTGCGCCGGTTGGTCGCCAATGACCCTGCCGCCTACGGCTATCTGGTCGACCTCTCGGCGGCGGGCGGCCAGTATTCCGGCACGGCGCTGGTCGGCGCCAGCCCGGAGCTGCTGGTCGCGCGCGACGGCGACCGGGTGACCTGCCAGCCCTTCGCCGGTTCCGCGCCGCGTGCCGCCGACCCCGAGCTCGATGCTGCCGCAGGCGCCGCGCTCGCCGATTCGGCCAAGGATCGCCACGAGCACCAATTGGTCATCGACAGCATGACCGAGGCCCTGCGTCCGCTGTGCAGCGAGTTGACGATCGCCGCCGCGCCTAAACTCAGCCGCACCGCGGCGCTCTGGCATCTCAGCACACCGATCACCGGGCGGCTGCGCGACATATCCACCACCGCAATCGATTTGACGTTGGCTCTGCATCCCACCCCGGCGGTCGGCGGGGTTCCCACCGACGCCGCCGTCGAACTCATCAGCACACTGGAAGGCGATCGCGGGTTCTATGCCGGCGCAGTGGGCTGGTGCGACGCTCACGGTGACGGGCGGTGGGTGGTGTCCATCCGCTGTGCGCAGCTGGCGGCTGACCGTCGTACTGCGCTGGCGCACGCCGGCGGCGGCATCGTCGCCGAATCCGATCCTGATGACGAAGTCGCCGAGACGACCACGAAATTCGTCACCATTTTGACAGCGCTGGGAGTTCAGCCGTGACCGCGCACATCCGCCGAGCGGTTCCTGCAGACGCCGCAGCGATCACCACGATGATCCACGACCTGGCCCGCTTCGAGCACGCAGCCGACCAATGCACCGTCGTCGAGACACAAATCAGCACAGCACTTTTCGACCCGCCCGCAACGCTACGGGCACACGTCGCCGAGGTGGACGGCGAAATTGCCGCGATGGCACTGTGGTTCCTCAATTTCTCTACGTGGGACGGCCTCGAGGGCATCTACCTGGAGGACTTGTACGTGCAGCCACGATTTCGCCGTCTCGGCCTGGCCCGCGGGCTGCTGACGGCGCTGGCACAAGAATGTATGGACAACGGCTACACCCGGCTGTCCTGGGCGGTGCTGAACTGGAACATCGATGCGATCGCGCTCTATCGGGCCGTCGGCGGTCAGCCGCAGGGCGAGTGGACCACCTACCGGCTATCCGGTCCGGAATTGGCCGCACTGGCCGGTCCGGGCTGATCCGCCGGCGACGATGCACAGCGAAGCGATGAGGTGGGGGCACGCCCCCTCGCCGCTGCGCGGCTGGGGGGACCCCCACCCGCTTGCGGGGGAGAGCCGCGCTTAGGACCCGCCGGAAACCCAGCGCAACGCGGCCGGACTGAACAGCAACGCCAACCCAGTCAGCGCCATGGCGGCCACCGGGACGCCGATCAGCGCCCGATGCGAACCCACGGTCAAGTACCACGCCACCGGCAGCAGCAACAGCTCGGCGAACACCGCCAGGCCGCGGCCCCAGCGCCTGCCGGCCAGCAGTGCCCAGCCGGCGGCCAGAACGGCTCCACCCGCCACGGTGAACCAGACCGCGGTACCGAACCCGTTGGCCACCCGCTGATCCGCTGCTCCGCCGATCGCTCGAACTAGCAACAACACCGCGACCACCAAGCCGGCCGCGCCCTGAACAGCGACGATCAGTCCCGCGACACGGACACTGGTCGGGGGACGCGCAGTCACTGCCTCAGCGTAGCTACCCAGCTGAGCCCGTAGGCTTTGGCGTCATGCGCGCCGTGCTGATCGTCAACCCCACAGCGACGTCGACCACCACGGCGGGGCGCGATCTGCTGGCGCACGCGCTCAAAAGCCGCCTTCAGCTGACCATCGAGCACACCCGTCACCGCGGCCACGGTGGTGAAATCGCGCAGGCCGCGGTCGAGGACGGGGTCGACCTTGTCGTCGTGCACGGCGGCGACGGCACGGTCAGCAACGTGGTCAACGGCCTGCTCGGCCGCCCCGGGCACCTGCCCACCGGGCATGTCCCGGCGCTGGCGATAGTCCCCGGTGGATCGGCGAACGTGACAGCGCGGTCGCTGGGAATTCCGCCGGGTCCGGTCGACGCCACCAATCAGCTCATCTGGCTGCTCGACAAGTACGGCCCGGAGAAGAGGTGGCGCCGGATCGGGCTGATCGACTGCGGCGAGCACTGGGCGGTGCTCAACGCCGGGATGGGGGTTGACGCCGAGGCGGTGGCCAAGGTGGAGGCCAAAAGGGAGAAGGGCGTCACAGTCACGCCGATGCGGTATATCACCGCCGCGGTGCGCGCCACGCTGGGTTACTCCCGCAAGGAGCCGCGGCTGACCGTCGAGTTGCCCGGACGCGAGCCGATTTCCGGTGTTTACTTCGTGTTCGTGTCCAACTCCAGCCCGTGGACCTACGCCAACGACTGGCCGATGTGCACCAACCCCGGGACCAGCTTCGAAACCGGATTGGGAGTGTTCGGCGTCACTCGCTTGAAAGTGGTGCCGAGTTTGCGTCTGGTTGCGCAGATGTTCTCCAAACAGCCGAAGATCGAGGGCGACCAGGTCATCCGCGACGACGATGCCGCCTGCGTGCGGGTGACCTGCGCCGATCCGCCCATGGCCAGCCAGTTCGACGGCGATTATCTGGGAGTGCGCGAACGAATGACGTTCCGCGCGGTTCCCGACGCATTAGACGTCGTCGCCCCGCCGGCAAAAAAGCTTCCTGACCTGAGCTAACCCTTAAATGTGGGCAAAAGCACTGGCCAGTAGCGCGGGGAGTGTAGTACAACCGATTAAGGGATTTGGTAACAGATCTCTAAAGTGAGATTGCCCACGGACCAACGGGCGCTCTTGACATCTGTTGAGCCTGTGAAACGATCGAGTGATCGCATGCAACGGTACGGAAACATTTCTTGTGCCTGCGTTAACAGCCGAAGAAAATCATTCGTGCGCATTGCTGCGCACACAGTGAGGAGTAACGACTTATGGATTGGCGCCACACTGCGGTCTGTCGCGACGAGGACCCGGAGCTGTTCTTCCCTGTCGGGAACAGCGGGCCGGCTCTCGCGCAAATCGCTGACGCAAAATTGGTCTGTAACCGCTGTCCGGTGACGACCGAGTGCTTGTCCTGGGCACTCAACACCGGCCAGGACTCCGGCGTATGGGGCGGAATGAGCGAAGACGAGCGACGGGCACTCAAGCGTCGCAACGCTCGGACGAAGGCCCGTACCGGAGTCTGACCCAAGCCCATCAACGGTGCGGCCCCGACCAGAGTCGGGGCCGTACCGTTGTGTGCAGCCCTAGTTCATAGCCCGGACTCGGCGGCCGATCGGAACGCGCAACACCACATCGGTTCCGCCTTCGGGGGCATCGTGCATGTCCAGCGAGCCGTCCAGTTCAGCGGAAACCAGCGTCCGCACGATCTGCAGGCCCAGCCGGTCGGATTGTTCGATACTGAACCCCTCGGGCAGCCCGCGACCGTTGTCGTGGACCACCACGTCGAGCCAACGCGCCGAACGTTCCGCGCGAATCGTCACCGAGCCGCCCCCGCCAGCGGCGGGCTCCCCGGCCGCCGGGTCAAACGCATGCTCGATGGCGTTTTGCACAAGCTCGGTGATCACCATGACCAACGCGGTCGCCCGATCCGAGTCCAGCACGCCGAGCATGCCCGTCCTATTGATGCGGATCGGCGTATCCACCGTCGCAACGTCGTTCATGATCGGCAGGATCCGGTCGATCACCTCGTCGAGGTTGACTTCCTCGTCGACCGACATCGACAGCGCATCGTGGACCAACGCGATCGACGACACCCGTCGCACCGACTCGATCAGCGCCTCTCGAGCCTCGACGTTGGTGGTCCGACGAGCCTGCAAGCGCAGCAACGCCGCAACGGTCTGAAGGTTGTTCTTTACCCGGTGATGGATTTCGCGGATCGTGGCGTCCTTGGACATCAGCGCGCGGTCTCGGCGTTTGACCTCGGTGACGTCGCGAGCCAGTATGGCGGCACCGGCGGCTGAGCCTTTGACCACCAGTGGCAACGTCCGCAGCAGCACCGTGGCACCGCCGGCGTCGACCTCGATGCGCATGCTGGCGCCACCGGCCAACGAGTTGCGAACGTGCTCGGCGAGTTCGCGGACCTCGAAGGGGTCGGAGATCAGCGGACGGGTGACCTCGATCAGGTCGTGGCCCTCCAATTCCGAGGTCAGGCCCATCCGGTGGAAGGCCGACAGTGCGTTCGGGCTGGCGTAGGAGACGACGCCATCGACGTTGAGTCGGATGAATCCGTCGCCCGCCCGCGGGCTCGAGCGCGACGTCGCCAGGTCCCCCACGTTGGGAAAGGTGCCCTCCGACAGCATGTGCACCAGGTCCGCGGCGCAGTCCAGGTAGGCGGTCTCCAGCGGGCTGGCCTGCGGGGTGTCCGCGACGGCCGTCTGATGGGTCAACACCGCAACCACCATGTCGCCATGTCGCACCGGCACCGCTTCGATGTTCACGCCGGTCTGCTGCCACGAATACTGTTGGCCGGCATCACTTTCCAGGCCGATGGCACCCGATTCGAACGCCGCGGCGACCAGCGGCATGCGATCGGCGTCGACGATGTTTCCGACCGCGTCGCGCAGCAGAACGGTGGGGGCGGTATTCGGCCGGCACTGCGCGACGCACACCAGCGCACCGTCGTCGCGGCGAACCCACATCAAATAATCGGCGAATGAGAGGTCGGCGAGCAGCTGCCACTCGCCCACCAGGGCATGTAGGTGATCAACGGCGTTGCCCGGCAGAACGGTGTGCTCGGCAAGCAGATCACCGAGGGTGGACATCGGCGACTCCCGCCATCAGGTGCGGACGGTTAGCTGATCACGGCGATGAGATCGCCGGCCTGGATGACGTCGCCAACGGACACGCTCACCTTGCTCACTGTGCCGGCGACTTCAGCCAAGACCGGGATTTCCATCTTCATCGATTCCAGCAGCACCAGGATGTCGCCCTCGCCGATCTGGTCGCCCTCGTTGACCACGACCTCGAGCACGCTGGCCACGATCTCTGCCCGGACGTCCTCGGCCATCATCACCCCGTTCGTCAACCAGCCGGTTAGCGCACTTGCGTCGCTCCATCGAACCACAACCGATTTCCTCAGTTGCACGGAAGCAAGGCGTTACCGCCGGTTGTATCGGCGTTGACGGCACGGTTCGCCCACAGATTCGCGCAGCTGAGAGGCCACAGTTGGTGTCGTGGAGATATCAATAAGCAAACTCCAAGATTACTAAGCGAACCTATAGAGCTTCTTCCGTGATCGTGTCGTGTTGTAGTTGTGACATTTGACTAGCAGAGTTTCCAGAGTGATTGGAGTGCCTGAAGCACACACAGTGACTCAGCCAAATTTGAGGAGTATTCCGTTGTCCGAGAACACGTTTGCGCGTTCGACAACCCGTGGACCATTGACCCGAGTGGCAACCGGTATCGGGGTGACGCTGGCAGCAATCGCCACGATCGGGCTTGGCGCCGGGGTCGCCGCGGCCGCTCCACAGCAACCATTCCTTGCCGACGACCCGATCCCGGGGATGCCGGGCGCCGGCAGCGCGGTGAACATTGCCAACTCGCTCTTCGGCTCGCTCAGCGGGCTGATAAACAACGTGTTCCCGGGCGCGGGGGACCTGTTGATGCCTGCCAGCGGCGCGCTATCGTCCGGCGGGCTCGGTGGAGGCCTACCCGGTGGACTTCCGGGTGGACTCCCGGGCGGGATCCCGGGCCAAACGCCGGGGCTGGGGGGCTACCCTGGCGGGCTCCCCGGACAAACTCCTGGCGGACTCCCCGGCCAGTTCCCCGGACAAACTCCCGGCGGGCTCCCCGGCCAGACCCCCGGCTACCCCGGCGGACTCCCCGGACAGACCCCCGGTTACCCCGGCGGGCTCCCCGGCCAGCAGCTCCCAGGACAGACCCCGGGCGTCGGGGGCTACCCCGGCAGCACTGTGCCCGGGGGCCCCGGTCAGCCAGCACCGGGACTACTGCCCGCCGCACCCGGCGCTGCCGGTCCGGTAGCGCAGGCTCCGCTGGCCGGCCAGCAGGGTCCGGTCGCCTCGGCAAGTACCACCGCCGGCACCCTGGCGCACGTGCCGGTTGTGTAGCCCCTGAGCTGCACAGCACGTACGGCATGAAAGACTGGTAGCCAAGCAGACCTGCGAGGAGGATCAGTCATGGCCAAGCGTGGCCGTAAGAAGCGCGACCGCAAGCACAGCAAAGCCAATCACGGCAAGCGGCCCAACGCATAGCTCGACGAGAACGCGGACCGTCCGACAGGCGGCCCGCGTTCTCGCTTTCGAGGGCGTGAGGGCGGTTAGCTGTACCGACCGCGAATGATCGTGGTCCGGCTGATCTCCAGCCGTAACCGCTCGCGAAGATGCTCCGGAGCCTTCTCGCCGCTGCATCTGCTGGCGATCAACCCCTTGATCCGCTCCTCCAGCCCATAGAGCTGAAAACAAGGCGGGCAATCCTCGAGGTGCTTCCTCAGCTTCTCTCGAGTCTCGGCTGTGCACTCACCGTCGAGCAGGGTCCACACCTCGGCGATCACTTCGGCGCATTCGGCCTTGATCCGCGGTTCCCCAGCTGCCGAGAAGTCGGTCACGACGACACCTCCTCAGGAGCCTGGCCATCGCGAATGAATCCACGATCCTTGGCCACGTCGGTCAACAATTCCCGCAGCTGACGCCTGCCGCGGTGCAGTCGTGACATCACCGTCCCGATCGGAGTGTCCATGATCTCGGCGATCTCCTTGTAGGGAAAACCTTCGACGTCGGCGTAGTAGACCGCCATCCGGAACTCTTCGGGCAACGCCTGCAGCGCTTCTTTGATTTCTGTGTCGGGCAGCGCTTCAAGTGCTTCGACCTCAGCAGAACGCAAGCCGGTCGACGAGTGTTCGGCGGTGGCGGCCAGCTGCCAGTCGCTGATCTCATCGGTGGGATATTGCGCCGGCTGCCGCTGCTTTTTGCGGTAGCTGTTGATGTAGGTATTGGTCAGGATCCGGTACAGCCACGCCTTGAGGTTCGTGCCCTCTTTGAACGAGCGGAAGCCCGCGTAGGCCTTCACCATGGTTTCCTGAAGCAGATCCTCGGCATCGGCCGGATTGCGGGTCATCCGCAGGGCGCCCCCGTACAACTGGTCCAGCAGCGGGATCGCGTCGCGCTCGAAGCGCGCGGTCAGCTCCGCATCGGTCTCGTCTGAGCGGCTGCGCCGCGAAGCGTCGGAGACATCAGCGGCCGCCGCGATCTCCGGTTCGGTCGCGCCATCGATGTCGGCCATGTTGGGTAACACAGTCCCTTCTGTCGCGATGCCACTGAAGAGGTCCATCAATACCGGACCCGCCGGGCACCCGGCCAACCGCTCTTCGCCGATGAGGCTCATCGCCGCTGACACCCGACTCCCCCTTACCCAATCTAAAGGCTACGACCGACACATGTCTGCTGGACCAGACAGCTCACTCAACAGCGATAACCGCCGGGCTATTTCCGGACCACTGAATCGAGGCGCCGACGCGCGGCGTTACTGTGACGCTCATGTCTCTCAACGGCAAGACCATGTTCATCTCCGGGGCCAGCCGCGGAATCGGCCTGGCGATCGCCAAACGCGCCGCGCAAGACGGCGCCAACATCGCGCTGATAGCCAAGACGGCTGAGCCGCACCCCAAGCTGCCGGGCACGGTCTACACCGCCGCCAAGGAACTCGAGGAGGCAGGCGGGCAGGCCTTGCCGATCGTCGGGGACGTCCGCGACCCGGAGTCGGTCGAGTCCGCGGTGGCCAAGACCGTCGAGCAGTTCGGCGGTATCGACATCGTTGTGAACAACGCGTCGGCGATCAACCTGGGGTCCATCACCGAGGTGCCGATGAAGCGGTTCGACCTGATGAACGGCATCCAGGTGCGGGGCACCTATGCGGTGTCACGGGCCTGCATCCCGCACCTGAAGGGCCGGGAGAACCCGCACATCCTGACGCTGTCGCCTCCGGTGCTGCTCGGGAAGGAATGGCTGAAGCCGACGGCGTACATGATGGCGAAGTTCGGCATGACACTGTGCGCGCTGGGGATCGCCGAAGAGTTGCGCGAGGAGGGTATCGCCTCGAACACGCTGTGGCCGCGCACGCTGGTGGCCACCGCCGCGGTGCAGAACCTGCTCGGCGGCGACGAGGCGATGGGCCGGGCCCGCAAGCCGGAGATCTATTCCGACGCGGCCTACGTCATCCTCAACAAGCCGTCGAAGGAATACACCGGCAACACGCTGCTCTGCGAGGACGTGCTGGTGGATTCCGGCGTCTCCGACTTGTCGGTGTACGACTGCGTGCCGGGCGGCAAGCTCGGCGTCGACTTCTGGGTGGACGGCGTCAACCCGCCGGGGTACTCGGGTCCTTAAGGGGCCCCAGCGTGGCCCGGGCCGCGACGCCGGCGCTCGCGGCGTTGATCGACGCGGGTGTCCCGCACGAGGTGGTGATGTTCTCCCACGATCCGCGAGAACGCTCGTTTGGCGGCGAAGCCGTGCGAGCGCTGACCACCACCGGCGCCGTTGCACCCGCGCAGATCTACAAGACGCTGATCATCGCGGTCGGCGACGGGTTAGCCGTCGCGGTACTACCGGCGCTGGCGCGGCTGTCGTTGAAGGCGGCCGCCTCAGCGCTAGGCGGCGGCAAAGCCACGATGGCCGACCAGCGTGCCGCTGAGCGGGCGACCGGCTATGTGGTGGGCGCGGTCTCACCGTTCGGACAGCGCACGCCGTTGCCGACCGTCGTCGACTCCGCCGCGCTGGCCTGGGAGCGGGTGTACTGCAGCGCCGGCCGACGCGGCTGGGACGTCGCCGTGGCGCCCGGCGACCTGATCAGGCTCACCGACG
>Ga0181530_10005730_pt1 | contig 12536 bp, 6 predicted proteins | sample PEATcosm2014_Bin_42_FD_119769 | JGI IMG/M metagenome (GOLD analysis project Ga0181530, IMG submission 119769) | Peatland microbial communities from MTU Mesocosm Facility, Houghton, MI, USA - PEATcosm2014_Bin10_60_metaG | ecosystem: Environmental > Terrestrial > Soil > Wetlands > Peat | place... | reverse complement strand
GACCAGCACGTCATACTGGGCGGCCTGATAGGTCCGCTCGGCCGCCCCGGCTTCGAGCCGCGAGGAGGCTACTAGGTTCGGTGTGCGCCCGGAATCGGTGATTAACTGGCTGAGCGTGATGCCTTGGCCAAAGCGGTCGAAAAGGCTGGGATCAGTCAGGAGCCCGGCGCCGATGCGCGCCCGTGGATTTCCTTGCGAGCCCGTGACATCACCCTCCAGAACGGGGTAATACGCGGCTCTCGCCTGATCGACCCGCTGGGTCATGGCGGAGGCGGCGTTTTGGGCCGCCAGCACGTGCGGATGATTCTTCAGTGCCAGCGCTTCGGCTTCCGGCAGACTCAACTTCAGGGTGGCGGCAGACTGGGCAGAAAGGGAGCCGGACGTGCTCAATATGAGTAAGAGCGTGATAGAAAGATATCGCATCGTGTTCCTCCCACAGTAATTAAGATCGCGCAATCGGCGCGGGCCGCTTCCTGCCGTACACCAGCAGGTAGGCGGCGGGAACGATGAAGATGGTAAGCAGCACGGAGGAGGTGAGCCCGCCTATAATCGCGCGGGCCATGGGCGTGTATTGTTCACCACCTTCACCGAGCTTCATCGCCATCGGAATCATCCCGATAATGGTGGCCAGCGAGGTCATCAGAATCGGCCGCAGGCGCACCCTACAGGCTGTAACCACCGCATCGGCGACCGACATACCCTGCTCTTCCAGTTTGTGCGCGAAGTCCACGATCAGAATGCTATTGGAATCGGCTATACCGATCAGCATCAGCACACCCATCAGCGACATGACGTTCAGCGTTGTGTGCGTCAATGGCAGGATGATGAGCACACCCACGAAACCCATCGGAATCGCCAGCATGATCAGAAACGGGTCGATGAAGGACCGGAACTGCGCAATCAGAATCAGGAACAGCAGGATGAACGAAATGCCGAAGCCGAGTGCGAAGCTGGTAAATGACTTATTCATGCCTTCCACCATGCCGCGCAGGTTCACGCGGATGTTCGGAGGCAGTTTGGCATCCGCGATGGTTCGGTGGATTGCGCTGGTCAACCTGCCGAGATCCTCTCCCGACGGCGTCACATATATATCGACTACGCGCTGTATTTGATAGTGGTCGATTTCCGTTGGGGACTCGAGGTTCTCCAAGGTAACGACGGAATCGAGAGTCGTCGGCTCTTTCAGGTTGGGTGCTCGCAGGGGAATCTGCTTCAGATCGATCAGGTTGTGGATGGCAGCCTGCCCGTGTTCGGCGTACTGTACGGTTAGGAAATAGTCGTTGCCGGTCTCGTAATCGACCCAATAATTGGGGGCGATCATTGTATTCGAGTTCAAAGCGGTGATGACGTTGTTCACGATGTCTTTCTGCGACAGCCCCAGCTCACCGGCATGCACCCGATCAACATTTAGGCGAATGGCGGGATAATTCATATCCTGTGGAATGTAAATCTGGCCCACTCCGGGGAGCCGACGGATCCGTCGGGCAAGCTCCTGAGCCACGTTGTATGTGGCCGTCAGATCGCGTGTGTTTACCTGGACGTCGATCGGGGCGGGCATGCCGGAATTGAGGATCGCGTCGACCATCGATCCGCTTTGAAAGAATGCGCGCACATCGGGGAACTTAGCTGCCAATTCGGCCTTGACACGGTCCATGTAAACCAGACTGCTGGTCTCATGTCCCTCGTTCAGGGCAGCCTGAATGGTCGCTGTGTACTCTCCGGCGTTGGTGGTGTAGAGCGAGGAAAAGTCATTGACAACGCCGATATTCGACACGATCATCTTGAGTTCCGCGGGAGGGACGACCTGCCGAATCAACGCTTCAATTCGAGCCACATACTGGTCAGTCACCTCGATGCGGCTGCCCGTGGCCACTTTTATGTTGAGAGTGAATTGCCCGGCGTCGGTCTGCGGAAAGAAAGCTCGGCCGAGTAACGGATAAATTGCCAGACTCGCCACGAAAATACCTACCAGGAAAGCCAGCGTCAACCCGGGACGTTTGAGAGACCGCCGCACCGAGCGCTCATAGAAGTCCAGCACGTGATTGAACATCCGATTGAACCAGACGTTGAAGCGGTTGCCCTTGGACTGATCCTCGCTTCCACCCTCGTCGTGCTCGTGACGGACGCCTTTGAGGAACTTCGAACAGAAGAGGGGAATCACGGTCATCGCCACCACGAAAGAGGCCAGCAACGACAAGCAGAAAGCCAGAGCCAGCGAAGAAAACAGGAATTTGCTCACTCCGACCAAAAGGGTGACCGGAAAGAAATCGACCACATCGACCAGAGTTGCCGCCAACACAGCAAGGTTCACCTCGGCGCCCCCGAACTCAGCGGCTATCGCCGGCAGCGAACCCATTTCCAGGTGGCGGTAGATATTTTCGAGCGAAATCACTGAGTTATCGATCACACGGGAAAATGCCAGGGCCAGGCCGCCCAAAATCATCGTATTTACCGTGCTGCCGAGCATATAGAGGATCACGAACGTCGCCAGCGCGGAAATGGGAATCGACAGCAGCACGGCGAAGGTGGCCCGGACACTCCCCAGGAAGATCAGGATCATCACGCTGGTCAAGACCAATCCGATCACACCCTCATGGAGAACTGTCTTCAGCGCGTTCTTTACGAAGACAGACTGGTCAAATACGATAGCGGTCTTCAACTGTTTCGGTAGATCGAACAAGTGACTGGTCAAGGCACGAACGTCGTCGACCACTTGGATCGTGTTTGTGTCGCCGCCCTGCTTCATGATCGGAATGTAGGCGGATTTCTGACCATCGATGCGGACGATGTTGTACTGCAATTGACTGGCGTCCTCGGCCTTTCCAATATCCCCAACCGACACCCACTTCGTGCCCACCGTCTTCAGCGGCACGTCGTCCAGGTCCTTGATGTCTTTGACCAGACTGTTCGAGTAGACGTAGTAATCGTTCGGGCCGATCTTGACGTCCCCGGCAGGTAGAATCAGGTTGCTGTCGTTGACTGCGTCCACAACATCCATCACGCTCAACTGCCGCGAGATCAGCTTGTACGGATCTACATAGATCATCGCCTGTCTGTACTTGCCGCCGAATACTCCCGGTATCTCAGCGCCTTTTACGACCGCAATCTGGTTGCGAATCTGAAATTGCGCCAGGTCGTGAAGCTGAGTTTCGTTGAGCCCTTTCCCTTTCACGGTGACCAGGCAAACCGGCAGACTGGACGCGTCGAATTTCAGCACCACGGGCGGAAGCGTGCCGGGAGGCAGGCGCTTCAAATCCGCCAGCGCGAGATTAGACAACTGGGTCACATCCGCGTCGGCGTTGGTCCCGGATTGGAAGAAGACCTTGATCATGCTGACGCCCAGCAGGGAGCGCGACTCCATGTGGTCGATACCGGAGGCCAGGGTGAAGAATCGCTCCAGGGGATTGGTGATGTCCGTCTCGACATCCTCCGGCGGCATGCCGGAATAGAATGTCGCCACGATTACTTCCGGCATGTTGATGGCCGGAAACAAGTCGACTGGCATACGGGCCAGACTGGTGACGCCGATGACGGCAAGCGCCAGGCAGACGACGACGATGAAATAGGGATTTCGAATTGAAAAGCGTGGCATCGGTGATTTACTCTGCCAGGGCAGGCCTCCTGCTATAGACAAGCAGATAAGCGGCCGGCACAATGAACACGGTCAGCAGGACCGAGGAAGTCAGGCCGCCGATAATCGTCCGGGCCAGCGGCGCATACTGCTCGCTGCCGGTGCCCATTTTCAGCGCCATTGGCACCATGCCGATAATCGTGGCGAGTGATGTCATCAAGATCGGACGCAACCGGACGCGGCAGGATGTGATCACGGCGTCCTCGACGGATCTGCCCTGTTCCTCCAGTCGATGCGCGAATTCCACGATCAGAATACTGTTGGAGGCGGCGATTCCGACCAGCATCAACACCCCCATCAGCGACATCACATTGAGTGTCGTATGCGTTAGCGGAAGCACAACCATCACGCCGATGAACCCCATCGGAATGGCTAGCATGATCAGGAACGGATCCTTGAAGGAGCGGAACTGCGCGACCAGAATCAGAAACAGGAGAATGACGGAAAGCGACAAACCGATTGCAAAGCTGGCGAATGACTTCCGCATCGCCTGCACCATGCCGCGGAGATTGATCCGTATGTTGGGAGGAAACTTCTCCGCCGCCAATAGCTTATTGATTTGTCCGGAGACCTTGCCCAGGTCCTCGCCCGAGGGCGTCACATACACGTCCGCTACGCGCTGAATCTGATAATGGTCGATCTCGGTGGGCGACTGAACGAAATCGAGACTGGCTACGCCTTCCAGGGTTGTGGCTGGCGCAGCGCCCGCCGGAGCGCGAGACGCGTGGACGTCCATCGCCGGGCGGATATTGTCCGTCCGCCGGCGCAATGGGATTTGTGTCAGATCGACAAAATTATGAATGGCGGGCCGGCCGCTTTCATAATACTGGACGGTCAAAAAGTAGTCGTTGCCAGTCTGGAGGTCCACCCAATAGTTAGGCGCGATCATCGTATTCGAGTTCAGCGCGGTAATCACGTTATCCACGATTTCTTTCTGTGTAAGGCCGAGTTCCGCGGCGTGGATGCGATTCACCTTCAGCCGGATGGCGGGGTAGTTCATGTCTTGCGGCACGTAGACCTGGCCGATCCCCGGCAGTTTGCGAATCTCCGTTGCGAGGCCCTCGGCGGTGTTGTAAGTAGTATCGAGATCGCGGCTGCTGACCTGGACATCGATGGGCGCGGGGGCACCCATGTTCAGAATGGCGTCGACCATCGACCCGCTGGACACGAATGTGCGAAGGTCGGGGTATTTGCTTTCGATCTGCTGGCGCAGCCGGTCCATGTAGGTGAAGCTGCTCACGCGGTGCGAGTCGTTCAATGCCACCTGGATGGTCGCCGTGTAGGGCCCTGCATTAGTGGTATAGAGCGCGGAGAAGTCCGGTACAATTCCGATGTTGGAGACGATCATTTTGAAATCGGCCGGATCCACGACCTGGCGAGCCAGATCTTCGACTTTGGCAACGTAGGCGTCAGTCCCCTCAATGCGGGTGCCGGTGGGAACTTTGAGATTGATGGTGAATTGCCCTGCGTCCGTTCGCGGAAAGAACGCGACACCCAACAGCGGATAGATCCCGATGCTCGCGATAAAGAGGCCCGTCAAAAGCTCAATGGTAAGAACCGGGCGCCGCAAAGCACGCTGCACCCAGTACTGATAGAAGTCGAGCAGCCGGGTGAACATGCGGTTAAACCGGGCATTCAGTCCGCCGCCATGTTGATCCTCGGCCGATTGATGGGCGCGCTTAAGAAAACGGGCGCAAAAGAGCGGGATTACCGTCATCGCCACGAAATACGAGGCAAACAAGGAGATCGCCACAGCGAGCGCCAAAGCCGAAAACAGGAACTTGCTGACGCCAAAGAGAAAGGTCACGGGGAAAAAGACGACTACAGTGGTGAGTGTGGCAGCGAGAACCGCCAGGCTGACTTCGGCGCCTCCCTGTTCGGCCGCGACGTCCGGCGCAGCGCCCATTTCCAGGTGCCGATAAATGTTCTCGAGAGAAATCACCGAGTTGTCGATGACCCGCGAGAATGCCAGCGCGAGGCCGCCGAGAATCATGGTATTGACGGTGCTCCCCATCAGGTTGAGGACGACAAACGTAGCCACCGCTGATAGCGGGATGGAGAGAAACACCGCCACCGTGGCGCGCAGGCTCCCCAGAAAAATGAGGATCATCAGGCTGGTGAGCACCAGCCCGATCAGACCTTCGTGCAAGAGCGTCCGGATCGCCTCTTTGACAAAGGCCGATTGATCGAACACAACCGTGGCTTCCAGTTGCTTTGGGATATCGAAGAGCTTTGTCACCATGTCGCGGATGCTGTTGACCACTTGGATGGTATTCGTGTCTCCGCCTTGCTTCATGATGGGCAGGTACACCGAGCGCTGGCCGTCCACGCGAACGATGTTGTATTGAATCTGGTTGGCGTCCCGAGCTTCGCCGATATCGCCGATCGAAACCCAGCTCGCGTTCTTGACTTTAATTGGAACTTGGTTCAAGTCCTCGACCCGCTTAACCAAACTGTTGGAGTAGACGTAGTAGTCGAACGGCCCCATCTTCACGTCACCGGCTGGAAGGATGAGGTTGCTGTTATTCAAGGCAGTGACTACATCCATCAGGCTCAGTTGCCGCGACAGCAACTTGTAAGGGTCCACGTAGACCATTGCCTGGCGGTATTTCCCGCCGAATGGAGGCGGGATCTCGGCTCCTTTCACGACGGCGATCTGGTTGCGGATGGTGAACTGGCCTATGTCGTGGAGTTGGGTCTGGGTAAGCCCCGCGCCCTTCAATGTCACCAGGCACACGGGCAGACTGGAGGCATCGAACTTCAAGACCACCGGGGGCAAAGTGCCGGGCGGCAGGCGTTTCAGATCGGCCAGGGCGAGATTCGAAAGTTCGGTGACATCGGCGTCCGCGTCCGTCCCCGGCTGGAAGTACACTTTGATCATGCTCACGCCAAGCAGCGAACGCGATTCCATATGATCGATGCCGCTGGCGAGAGTAAAGAAGCGCTCCAGCGGATCGGTGATGTCTGTCTCGATGTCCTCCGGTGGCATTCCCGAGTAAAACGTCGCGACAACAACCTCGGGCAGATTAATCGTAGGAAAGAGATCGACGGGCATGTGCGCCAGGCTGGTGGCGCCGATCACCATGAGGGCCAGGCAGACCACCACGATGAAGTATGGATTCCGAATGGAGAATCGCGACATGATACCGGTCTCCGGGGGACCGCCTACTGTGTTTTGCCAGCCTGATACTCGACGACCTCAACCACCTGCGGCTTCACACGCAAACCCGCTTTCAGGCCGCTGCGGTCGCTGACCACCACGCGATCGCCTTGATTGAGCCCGCTCAAGACTTCAGCGTCCGTGGCCGTCTCGATCCCGAGCGTGACTTTCCGTTCCTGTAACGCGCTGTCCGGGTCGATGAGAAAAACGGTAGCCTGATCGCCGGCTTGGTTCACTGCCTGAAGGGGCACCACAAGTGCAGCGTTATTTCGCTGCAGGGTCAGCGTCGCCTCGGCGTAGAGTCCCGGCATCAGGGCATGCGATAGGTTGGGCACATCCACTTCGGTGTGCATGGTACGAGTGTCTTCGGCGACATCCACTGAGAAGCGCGCTACTTGGCCCGGGACGACCTTATCCAAGGAGGCAACTCGCACTTGGACGGGATCGCCAATCCGAATGTACTTCACGTAAGACTCCGGCACGGGGATGACGAGACGAAACAGATTGTCTTGGGAAAGCCGCACCAAAGGCAGAGCCTGGGTGCTGGAACTTGTCCCGGCCTGCACCAGCGTCCCCAGGTTCGCAAAGCGCTGGGTAACTACGCCCGCGAAAGGAGCGGTGATTCTGGCGTAGTCGAACAACACCTGGTCGTGCTGCTTCTTCGCCCCGGCGAGATCGAGCTGGCTTTGCGCCGTGGCGAGCGCCGACTTACCGGCTTCCACCTGGGCCTCTAATGCCAGGTCCTTGCCTTGGGCGTCGTCGATCTCCTGCTGCGCCACCAGGCCCGGGCGCGTCTTGGCTACGCCAGCCAGGCGTTCATACTGCAACTGGGTAACGTGACGCTGCGCTTCCAGGCGGTTGACTTCGTGCTCGGCATGAGCGACCTGATCGGTGGCGCTTTGGATGGCGGCAGTGTCCTGACGCAACTGCATTTCCAACTCCGGGATTTCGAGCACCGCCATGAGTTGGCCCTGCTGCACGCGGGTGCCGTAATCGACCAGTAACTGTTTTACGAATCCGGATTCCTTCGCATAGACATCGATCTCCTGGAATGGCACTAGCTCCGAAGAAACGGTGAGCTGCCGCATGATCGGCTTACGCACGACGGAGGTAACTCCAACGGCCATCACCGTTGCCTCGTCCTGTGGGCTGCTGGCACGCGCGGCGCGGGAGCCGGAGCAGCCGCAGAGACTGCCCAGCAGAGCCAAGACCACTGGAACGATAACTGGCCAGCGATGGCAGAGAGAGCGCGCGGCGCTCGATTCGGCGCTCATCGTCAATCGCACAGATACCTGTTTCCCCTTTCTTCCAGCCTGGCGGCCAGCAGGTCCACGGAGAAGTCCTTGCGGGCAGTGAATGCAGCCAGCGCCCGGTCTCGCCGCAGCGCCCGCTCCGCTAAGTCAGCCAAGCCGCTTGCCGCCTCGAGCGGAATCGACTGGATGCCGTGCAGATCGCCATGGAGCAGGTCCCCGGAGGATATCTTCAAGCCGCCAATCTCCACCGGTTCGCCAAACTCCACCACGTGTGCGTAGGCATGCGAAACCGAGACGCTGCCGGCAAATAATTGGAAGCTGAGGGCTTCGATTGCCGGCACATCCCGCACCGCGCCATTCGTCACGCAGGCAACGCAACCAAGGACGCGGCCAATGCGCGCGTAGGCTTCGCCCAACAAAGCGCCGGCGCCGGGCGGATCGTCGACATCCTGCATCACAATGATCCGTGGACCGGGCACTTTGGCCACGTACCTCCACCAATCCGCGTGTTCGTAATAACAATGCCCCTTGATCGGGGGCATGGATGCCCGCATCTTAGCCGTGGCGGCATAGCCAATGATCGGTGCGAGTTGTGTGAATCTGCACGCCGCGGTGCCCTTCACAAAGCCTTCGTTGCGCGGCCGAATATCGAGCCGCTCGATGGCGTTGGACAGAGTACAGGTGTCGAACTGTTTTAGTTTTTCGAGCTGTTCGCGGGAGATGTCAACGTCCATGATTGAGCACCAGCGCCGAAATGACAAGGCGATCCGAGTCCTCCTGGAAGAACTCCTTGCCAGCCATTTCCGTTAGGTATGACCCACCCTCCGGCGGGTTCTAGTCTGACTCTAAATCATCAATGCCGCCCCCCGCCACTGAAGAGTTTCTGAAGATCGAGGGAGGCGTCGCGTAAGGATATTGTCAGAAAATCGTCAGGAATGGATGGCAACTCCATGTGGGGGTGGACAAGGCGCGGCGGGAAGCCGAATCCAGAAAGTACAACCGCCTCCGGCCGGACTGACCAATCCGATTTCGCCCTTGTTGGCCCGCACCGCCCATTGGGCGATGGAGAGCCCGAGTCCGGCAGCCTTTTCCCCCGATCGCGCTTCATCGACCCGATAGAAGCGTTCGAACACCCTGCCGGCATGCTGCGGCTGGATGCCTGGGCCGCTGTCGCTGATGGCAAGTACAGCCCAGGAGGCTTCGCGATAGACCCGAGCGGAAATTGAGCCGCCGGCCGGAGTGTACTTGACTGCGTTGTGGAGAACGTTCACGACCGCCTGGCGGACGTATAGGCGGTCTGCCAGAGCACACACGGCTTCCTCTTCCACTAAATCGACCCTAATTGCTTTGTCCTCGATCAGCACATCGAGCAGGCTGGCGGCTTCCCGCAAGAGCGGCATCAACGGAAAGACCGATGGCTGGATAACAATCCGGCCGGCATCGGCACGCGACAGCGTCAGCAGGTTGTCCACCAGACCAGTCAGGCGGTTCACCTCTTCGAGCATGCTGCCGATGGTGTCGCGGTACTGTTCTGGGTCGGCAGCCTGCTGCAAGCCGACCTCGCCGATGCTGCGAATGGCCGCCAAAGGCGTACGTAGTTCATGAGAGGCATCGGAGGTGAAGCGGCGCAACTGTTCGAAAGACTGCCCGATGCGCGCGAGAGTCGCATTGAATTCGATGGCCAAGTGGCCCAATTCGTCGTCTGGGTTTTCCACGGGCAAGCGCTCGTCGAGATTCTCGGAGTTGATCTGTCGCGCACGCCGCGCCATCTTTTCGATCGGATCCAGGGCGCGCGCGGCCATTTTGTAGCCAATCAGGGCGATGGCGGCCAGTGCAAGAGGCAAAGCCAGCAAGAGGATCGCGAGTGTTTCCTGCAGCCGGCCCCAGATCAGATCCTCGCTGTAGGCAACGCGAATCAGAACGGGTTGGCCCTGCAACTCATAAGTGCCGCTGACCAACACCACGGCAGTTCCATCCGACATCCTCGTTGAGCGTTCCGAGTAAACGCGTTCGCCTTCACCGCGAAACGGCGGCCCACCGATGGAGCGGGCGCCCAGCCTCTCATTCCTGTAAAGGACCCGGCCGTCCGGCGCCAGAACCTCCAGCAGCCTTTCCTGCACCTGCCGCCACTCCGTGTGGTGGTGATATTCCTGGTGAAGGTCCATCCGGCCATCGGCCCGAAAGTAAAGCAGCCCCTTGACGGTTTCCAGATCTTCTTCTGCAAGGTGGGTCAGGACCCGGTTCATCTGCCAAAACAGCAACAGCGACACCACCGCCAGGTAGACGACGATGACGCCGGCCAGCGGCGCCACGTACCACAGGGTCAGTCGGGTCCGAACACGCCGGAGGCGGATCACGGGCCGTCCTCGCGGAGAATGAAGCCTACTCCACGCACGGTGTGCAGCAACTTCTTTTCGGAGAGATCGTCGAGTTTCCGGCGCAACCGGGCCACGTGCACGTCGATCAGGTTGTCGAGCGGCGTGTATCGCACACTCTCCTTCCACACGTCGCGAGCCAGCATCTCGCGCGAGACGACGCGCCCCTGCTGGCGCAGAAGGTACTCAAGAAGGTCAAACTCACGGGCCGTCAGACCGAGATCCTTTCCGCCGCGCCTCACCTTGTGCGCCGTTACATCCATTTCCAGATCGGCCATGGCTAGCTGGTTGGTTGTCTCAGGGACTCCCCGCCGCAGCAGCGCGCGAGTGCGCGCCAGCAGTTCCGGGAATGCAAAGGGCTTTACCAGGTAGTCGTCGGCGCCGGCATCCAGGCCCCGCACGCGATCTTCGGTTGCGTCCTTTGCTGTGAGCAGGAGCACCGGGACCGACACGCCCCGCTGGCGCAACTGCGTGAGAACCTCGATACCGTCGCGGCCGGGAAGCAGCCAGTCGAGAATCACCAAGTCGAAGGTCTCGGTAGAAACCAGGTAGAACCCCTCTTCCCCGGTATGCGCAACGCTCACCGAGTAGTGGTCAGCCTCCAAGCCGTGGCGCAGTGCCTCTGCCATCTTGTCTTCGTCTTCGACGATGAGTACTCGCATGGTCCGTTTCCCCATGTTGCGCTCGGCGCCGCCTCCCCTCCCAACAGGATGGCACACCGACTGGGAGAGTACTCGCGGTTACGGCGCGAAAGCAGATCAGGGTGCCATGGTAGGTGCCGCCATCGTGCGCCCCAGTGCTTCCTCAAGAATATCCGCAAGCAATAGACAATTAAACTGAAGATACTCTGAAGGTTTCATGACGAGCGGCGTAGGGAAATCTACAGAAATAGTTCAGTTTTCGCTGGAAGCGGGCCGGCCAGGGCCCAACGGGCGGCCTCAAGCGCCGCCTGGCGCGGCAGGCATCGCGGCGGGCGCGTTCAGGACGATGTCGATGGCCGGCGCATTCAGCAGCGCGTTGTGGATCAGGCACGCTTTCACGGCCCGCAGAATACCCGCCTGGTGTTGCGGATCTAGCTCGGGCGCGGAATTGGAGGAACACTTGGCTGGCTGTCCAGGATGTATCCAATTCGTCCAAAGCCTGAAGCGTAGTGTGCAACCTTGCCGTCAGTACGGGGAATGCCGGACGGCCCCGCCGATAGATCCGGAAGCGATGGCCGGTTTCCGGCGGGCCTACCAAGAGATGCTGGCCAGACGGCGCAATTCCCAGTAGAGCGCCGCGCCAGCCTGAACCTGGACTGCGATCACATCAGGCCTGCGCCGGCCCCGCTGGCCGATGGCCTGCTCGGTGGGAATGCACTTATCTGCCCATTGCGTGCCTGGAAGTTCGACCTTTCGACCGCCCCTGCCCACTGCGATCAGGGATGCGTGAATTCGTTGGCGTGGGGGATCAGTTCGAAGTATGTGCTGCTGGGAAGATTGGTGTGCCAATGGCGGGTGAGATGAGCGTAGCCGCAAACGCCCAGGAACAGAACGGCGATTCCGGCGGCCACAAGCCACGCCGGCACCCGTTTCGCGCGAGGGGTTGAGAGGAACAGCGCGCCCGCCGCCGGGCAAACGGCAACACACTCCAGGCAGCCGGTGCATTCGGCGGAACGGATCGTGACCAGGCGGTCCACCGGCAACACGTTGGGGCAGGCTTTGGCGCACTTGGCGCAATCAATGCACAGGCTGGGATCGCGCCGGATGCGCAAAGGGCTGGCCAGCGCTGCGAAGCCCATCAGCGCGCCGTACGGGCACAGACAGCGGCACCAGAAGTTCTGGATGAAGATCGAAGCGATCAGCAGTATTGCGGTCACGATGCCGCCGGTCAGGCCCAGGAAGCGAAAGAAGTTGAGCATCTTCACGTCGTCCACTAACCCGTAAGGGCCGCTGAGAAAGGTGCGAATCGCGGGGACCGGCATCGAGCCGACCGCATAGAGAAACAGGCCCAACAGGATGTATTTCAGGCTACGCAGGGCGATGTCCGCAGGGCGTGGCAAGCAGAAATTGCGGCCGAAGGCGCGGCGGCCCAGGCGCCACAGGTACTCGGAAACGGTTCCCACCGGACACAGCCAG
>Ga0181530_10005723_pt1 | contig 12544 bp, 7 predicted proteins | sample PEATcosm2014_Bin_42_FD_119769 | JGI IMG/M metagenome (GOLD analysis project Ga0181530, IMG submission 119769) | Peatland microbial communities from MTU Mesocosm Facility, Houghton, MI, USA - PEATcosm2014_Bin10_60_metaG | ecosystem: Environmental > Terrestrial > Soil > Wetlands > Peat | place... | reverse complement strand
TGGTCGTTTTCGTGCTCTGGGTCCGTCTCGAGGGCTGGTATCCCGCGCTCGGCTTCCTGGGAAAGCGAACCGGTTTCGACCCCTCCACCCTGGATGCGAACTGGAAGTGGCCGTTCGTCGCGATTCGGTTGACGGGTCTTGTGCTGCTGGTTCCCTTGATCGAAGAGCTCTTCTGGCGATCGTTCCTGGTTCGCTGGCTGATCGACCCGGATTTCTGGAAAGTGCCTATCGGTCGAATGACTCCCCTGGCCGCGGGCGTGACCTCAGCGATCTTTGGCCTGTCCCACCCGGAATGGCTTCCCGCCCTTCTCACCGGCCTGCTCTGGGCCTGGCTGCTCTGGCAGACGAAGTCTCTGTCGGCATGCGTGCTCAGTCACTCGGTCGCCAACCTTGCCTTGGGTATCCACGTCCTGGCGACCAGAGATTGGAAATACTGGTAACGTTCCACTCGGTATAAAGACCGGTGGCTTTGACGCTAGGCATGAATGCCCGCGCCTTCAGGCTCCGTTACACGAGCCCCAGCCACGGCGATGAACTTCGCGGCGTTAATGTCCGCGTCGAAATCACCGTGGTTTGCACATCGAAAGAGCAATCCATCTCGATGACCACGTTCGCCGCAAACATGGCAGGTTTGACTCGTATACCGGGGATCGATCAGGATCACCGGCACACCCGCGTCCTGCGCCTTGTAGGCGATGAACGACCGCAACTGGAAGAACGACCAACTCTGCTGCCGATACCGCTCCGTCTTGCGGACCTTGGTGCGCTGCCGGATGCCTTTGAGGTCTTCGAGCACGATGGCCCGTCCGGTCTGCTTGGCGGTATCGACGATGCGGCGGCTGATGACGTGGTTGATGGCCCGTTGGTGGCGTTTCTCCCTCCCCGACAGCCGTTTCAAGAGCCGCTTGCTCTTCCTCGTGCCTTTGGCTTGGGCGGAATGCCGAACCTTGGGGCAATGCGAACGGACTCGATTTACCTCCGTGGCTTCATGGATCGTGCCATCGCTGTCGACGGCCACGCGGCGACGACCCAGATCGACGCCGAGTGTTCCCTTGGGCTTCAAGAGCTCGGGGGCCTCTCCGGTCAGTTGGACATGGAGGAAGTACTCCCCGTTGCGGCGCTTGACCAGGGTGGCTCTGGTCGGCTTCTGGCCCTTCAGAAGCGATTTCTGCCGCTCGCCCAGGCAGGTCGCGAGTTTCACCCGGCCCGACAACAGGGTCAGACCGAAGGTCCAGTTCCATTCCTGGAAGGCGAAGATCCGGGCATCGTAGTCGATCGACGTGGGCTCAAACTTCGAGTGCATCTTGGCCGGGACCTTCAGCGCCGCGCAGGCCCGCGCGATGGCCCGGATGGCGAGGTTGGCGGAGAGCCCGAAGGTCTCGCGGATCTCTCGGTAACAGGCGTGTTGGACCTTCACCTTGTTCGTGGAGCCGAGGTGTCGGGCCGCATCGGCAGCATGATCGCACGCCCCGGCGAATGCCGCCAGAGTGGCGTCGATCGCCGCGGCTTGCTTGGGTGTCGGGGCCAATTTGCAAACCACCGTGCGGGTCGTCTCCATGACCTAATCCTATCACATTGATCGTTCACGCGCAAGGGGAGACGGCTGAAGCCGTGGAAAGCGTTTCCTCCTCGGGGGCTGAAGCCCCGAGGCATCCACGGGCTAAAGCCCAACTTTGGTGACCGCCCCACACCGGGCGGCGAACAGAAGAGAATAGGACCCGGCCATGAGAACGAGAAAGCCCGAGGCAGGAAGAGTTCCCTACGAGGACGCCTCGTCGGCCGCGCTACGCAGTCTGCGCGGGCATCTGGAGCTGGAGGAAATCGAGGCCGCACTGGGGTCTACCGGCAGGCGCGGCAGTCAATCGCCGGCTGGCGGCCTCCCCCGCCGGAATGGCTCGAGCTGATCCAGGGGCTGATCAAGAACCAGCGGTGGGACGACGCCGTAAGGGCAGCGGGGATTGATCAGCCCAACAAGCGATCGACCTCGGGCAGAAGCTGGGCGAAGTCGAGCTTGCTGGGGCAGGCTTCGCGGGCGGCTTCAAGGTCGGCGTCGCGCCAGTTCCGCTCTTCGTCGGTGAGCTCGGCGTAGTTTTCGCGGGCCTGGCGGCGCGAGCCGAAGTGCTCGTGGTAGGTCAGGAACCGGGTGAGATCGCCCAGACGCGCGTTGGTGCCGGCGGCCCGGCCGCAGCGGCCGTCGCAGTCGGCGCACATCATCGGTCCAGCGGCCAGGACGGCGTCGCGAAGCTGGTGGATGTCGGCCTCCTTGAGAGGTTTGAATCGCCGGGCCGCGTCGGTGTTCTGGTTGACCTGGTCCGTGTTCGTCATGGTCACGCAGGTAGCGGAGATGCGCGGATCGGACCAGATGGCGGTGAGCAGCCCCTGGTGCGTGTTCAGGCCTCGCTCCAGAAGCGCCGGAACCTGCTGCTTGACCTGCGTGTGGCCGGCCATCTGCTTCATCGAGACCAGCCCGATGTTCTTCTCGTGGGCGGCGTCGAGGGCGCGGTTGATCGGGTCGTCCTTCGGCAGGAAGGGGCTGAACGCGAGCATGATCACGTCGATGAAGCCGCGTTCAGCGGCCGCCTGGATTTGCTCGGCCTTGAGGCGGTCATGGGTGGAAAAGCCGACGAAGCGAACTTTCCCGGTCTTCTTGATGGCCTCAACGGCCGCCTTCATCTCCCTCCTCTTGGGCCAGTCGGTCTGGCCCAGGCGGCTATCGAGTCCGTGGAAAAACAGCAAGTCGATATAATCAGTTCCGAGCGCCGCCAGCCGCTTGTCGACCTGCTTGACCATCTGGCCAGGTTCGCGGACGTGATCCTTGGTGGCCAGGAAGATCTGCTTTCGGACTTCAGGCTGGGCCGCGAACCAGGCCTTGAACCGGTCCTCGGTATGGTAGCCCGCGGCCGTGTCGTAATAACGGACGCCTCGAAGGAACGAGTAACGCAGCAGACGGTCGAGTGAATCCGGCGCGCGCCACGTACCCGCGTTGACGATCGTCACCTCGGCGCCCGTCTTGCCCAGCACCCGGCGGGGTAACTCGGTCTTCTTCTTGGCGGCACCGGCTTGCTCGCCGGCAACCTGGGCCGCCGCTACTCCTTGAGCCATCGTGGTGGCGATGGCGGCCGCGGCCGCGCCGGCCTGAATGAACTCCCGGCGGTGCATGGGGTTGGTACCATTCTCGGACATCAATCCGTCCTCCAGGTCAAGTGGCGCGAGAGGGGCGATGAAAAACATCATGGGAAGAGGCGTTCTTTTCCGGCTCGCAGACCCGGAATTCCTGGCCGTGACCCGGAGATCGGGCAATAGCCTGGATACACATTCGCCGTTTCCAGCCCGTTCGTCAAGGCAGGGCGGCCGGGGAAGCAGGGCCGCAGGGCCGTTTCATTTTCGGACGGGGCCGGCAGTGTCCTTTGAGACGCTTCGGACCGAAGCAGAGGGCGTCGGGTTGGCGCTGCCTCGCGAGAGGCGCCTCGATTCAGCGCTATGCTTTACCTCGCGACATGGCCTCGGGGTCGACTGGACACGCGTCGAGGACCATCCTCCCAAAGGCGCCGGGCCTCGGCTTGGTCGCCCCGCTCCTAAACCAGAACGGCGAGGTTCCGCAGGGTCAGGTGGCCGTAAATGCCCCGGTTGACGCTACAAAACTGGTCGGGACGCTACGCTGCTGTTCCGGGATCACGCCAGAGCGACGTGGTTCCCTTCCGATGTCCCTTCTTCCTCTCCGAGATTGCGGTTTTGCTGGGCGCAACTCAGTGATGTCCCTTTTTCCCTCCTTGAGCCGAAAGGGTCAGGGGCTTGGCGTCTTTTCACCTTGCATGGCGCGGTCCACGAGACGGATCCCGAGCTTCCCCGGCTGGACCTGGAACGTGAGGACCTCGCCGCGGCGGAGGATGCGGAGTTCCCTGGACCCCTCGCCGGGGACCTGCACCGCCCGGATGAAGGTCGCCAAGTTGAGCCCGGCCTTGCCGTCATAGCTGAGGATGGTGTCTCCCGGTTCGAGGCCGATTGCCTTCGCCTGACCGCCCGGAACGATCTCGGCGGCCATTGGGCGCGTCGGGACCCGATCGCCGTCGATACCGTAATGCGTGACGATGAGCATGACCCCCTTGTCATCGTATTCCACCACGGTCTTTGCGTACCCCAGATCGGAGTTCAACACAGGCTGATCCTTAGAATCAAGATAGCATTCCTCGGTGATCCGCTCCTGATCATCCCGGAAATAGACGATCTTGGCGAAGCCCCGCCCATCGTCGCAATCCCAAAACGTCGTTCGGATGAGTCGGCCGCGATCGTTGTATTCTTGGGTCATCCTGGTGCAGCGAAAAACCGGAGCGATCCCGTAGTTGATGAATGTGGCCTGGACAGGTCGGCCGGCCTCGTCGAAATAGGCCTCCTCGGTCCGGTTGCCGCGCTCGTCGTAGCGGGCGGTGAACCTGGCGTAGCCGGCCTTGTGCCGCGCGGGCTTGTCGGCCGCGTCGAAGTACCTGTATTCGACTCCCAACCCCTTGTCGTTGAGCTTGACGACGATCTTGGCGAAGCCTTTGCTCCCGTCATAGCCCCAGTAGGTGTCTTCCACCGGCTTTCCTGATTCGTCGTACCTTTTGGTCATTTTGGTGTTGCCATCCTTGTGCCGGATGGGCTTGTCGGCCGCGTCGAAGTACGTGTATTCGACTCCCAACCCCTTGTCGTTGAACTTGACGACCATCTTGGCGAAGCCTTTGCTCCCGTCATAGCCCCAGTAGGTGTCTTCGATCCGCTTACCGGATTGGTCATACCTCCTGGTCCATTTGGTGTTTCCATCTGTGTGCCGGGCGGGCTTGTCCGCTTCATCGAAGTAGGCCCGCTCGATTTCATTGCCGCGGTCGTCGAACGTGGCGGTGTATTTGGCGTATCCGCTCGTGTTCTTCACAGGCCGGCCTTCGCGATCGAAGTAAGCCGTCTCGATCTGATTGCCGTGCTCGTCGTACTTGGCCCGATACGTGGCATTGCCATCCTTGTGGAGGGTGGGCTTGCCGGCTTCATCGAAATAGGCCACCTCGATCGCGTTGCCACGGTCGTCGTACTCCTTCGTTAGCTTGGTGTAGCCGTCTTTGTGCCGGGTGGGCCGGCCTTGCTCGTCGAAGTAGGCCGCCTCGGTCTGGTTGCCCCGCTCGTCGTACTTGGCGGTCCACCTGGCGTAGCCGTCCTCGTGCCGCGCGGGCCGGCCTTGCTCGTCGAAATAGGCCTGCTCGATCTGATTGCCGCGCTCGTCGTAGCGGGCGGTGACCCTGACGTAGCCGTCCTTGTACCGCGCGGGCCGGCCTTGCTCGTCGAAGTAGGCCCATTCCGTCCAGTTGCCCCGCTCGTCGTAGCGGATATTATTTCTGGCGTAGCCGGCGGCGGGGTCGAAGCCCCAGCGGGTCTCCTCGACCAGTTTGCCCCGCTCATCGTACCTCTTGGTCACGCCTATGTAGCCGGTGTTGTCGCGGACGGGCCGGCCCGCCTCGTCGAGCGAGACGATCTCGATCAAGTTGCCCCGCTCGTCGTACTTCTTGGCCAGCCGGGCGTAGCCGTCCTCGTGCCGCACCGGCTTCCCGTCCTTGTCGAAATAGGCCTGCTCGATCTGATTGCCGCGCTCGTCGAACTTGGCGGTCCACCTGGCGTAGCCGTCCTTGTGCCGGGTGGGCCGGCCTTGCTCGTCGAAGTAGGCCTCCTCGATCTCGTTGCCTTGCTCGTCGTACCCGTACTTGTGCGTGACGATCCCGTCCCAGTCCCGCACGGGCCGGCCGGCCTCATCGACGTTGACCAATTCGATGCGATTACCACGGTCATCGTAGCGGGCGACCCAGCCGGCGCTTCCGTTAAGATACTTCGTGGGCCGACCGACTGTATCGGTGCAGGCCAGCTCAACGAGGTCGCCCCGGTCGTCATAACGTTTCGTGCCCCGGGCGTAGCCGTCCTTAGGCTGCACCGCCCGGCCATCGACGCCGAAGTTCACCTCCTCGATGTGATTCCGCTTCGCATCGAAAGCTGTCCGGATCCAGGCGACACCGTTCTTGCCGCCCGTGATCCGGTCGCGGGCATCGTAAAACTCTCTCTGGATAAGATTGCCCCATGAATCATAGCGTAGGCACATCCAAGAGAGAGCTTCGTCGTTCATCGTCGGCCTTCCCTCGACGTCGAACTGCCTGGCCTCGACGAGATTGCCACGCGGATCGTAGGTCATCCTCATGACCGCAAAGCCGTCCTTGCGGAGCATTGGCCGCTTCCCATCAGGGCCTAGGCTGGTGCAGACGACGATGAGACCGGTCCTCGGGTCGATCTCAAAGCGCGTCCCGAACTCCCCAAACTCGTTAGGCTGCGGGTTACCCTTGATGTCGAAGAAGCGGATCTCCCGATCGAAACCCTTCTCCGAGCGGCCAATCTTGACGCACGCGGCGCCTGAGCCGCTGCGGGCCTGGGGGATGCCGTTGTGATCGATATAGAAGGCGGTTGCCCCGGTCGGTCGGTCTGTTGGGACATAGAGCAGGCCGCCGACGAGCCGTCCGGCCTTGTCGCGCGCCGGCTCGTAGACGACGTGGCCTTCGGAGTCGCGGATGAACTCCCACTGGCACGCCTTGGTCGCGTCGGCGGCAACGTCCGACTTCCGCTTGTCGGAGAGGTAATCACCCATCGAGAAGAACGAGGGGCCGGGAAGGAGGTCCGGGCTGGTCAGGTGGCCGGCGGCGTTGACGACCTCGACCTTCACAACCTTCCCGTGACGGCTGGAGAACTTGAGGCTCGCCATCCGGTGGCGGACCTCCTCCGGCGACAGCCACCCGACCCCCTCATACACCCCGTCGCGCTGCACGAAGCTGGCGTAGTAGGCCGTCTTCACGTGGAAGTAAGTGTCCCAGACCCAGTAAGCGGAGATGGCCGCCAGGCCGAGCACGGACGCCGCGATGACCGTGGCCTTGCGCACGCCCCGGAGATAGGCCTCGCGCCGGATCTGGGCGACGGTCCGGGGCACGTTGGACTGGATCCACGCCTCATCGAAGACGCGGCGGTAGATGCGGTTGCGGACCTGCAGCGTGCCTTCGACGACCCGCACCAAGCCCGAGAGTCGCAGGGCGCCGATTAAGGGGCTGGTCTCGTCGTCGGAGACGGTCCGGCCGCGGTGGACCTTCACGTACAGATCCAGCAGGCCGGCGCGGCGTCGGTCCTCCGGGCTCAGCTCGTCCGCCCCGCCCGGCCGGGGCTGGTCACCTCCCGGCAGCCCATCCCGGAGGCGGTTCTCTCGATCCACGATATGGCCGCCGACGAACTGGAGGTTCTTGTCCGTGGCGCGGGCGTGCCCGGTGAAGAACAGGGACTGGCAGATCCGGTCCACACCCGTGGCATCGACGACCTGCGGAGCCTCGGCCACGGCACGGCAGAGACTCTGCGTTAGGTAGGGCTGCCCGCCGGTCCAGTGGTAGATCCGCCGCATCAGCCGCGCGGCGGTCTGCTCGTCGCGGCCCAGCCCCCGCGCCAGCGTCGCCGCCTCCACCTCGGTGAAGTCGTTCAGTTCGATCCGCCAGCCGATGTTGAAGGGCGTCGTGTTGGGGTCCTCGATCAGCTCGGAAGGGGTGACCGTGCCCAGCAGGCAGAACGACAGCCGGCGCATCGTGGGGTCGTCGGCGCGGCGGTTGAAGCACGCACGGATGGCCGCGAAGAACTCGTCGGTGGAGAACGGCAACCGCCGCACGTAGTCGATCTCGTCGATGACGAGGACCACGGGGCCGGGACACCGCTCGAGAACGACGTCGTGAACCGCCTGCATCCACCTCTGGAGCGGACCAAGGTCTTCGTGGGACTGCCAGAACTCCTCGAGTTCGCCTTGCAGGGCCAACTGCTCGCCGAGCGAGAACAGGAGCCCGAAGTACCACTGCTCGGGGTTGAGGTTGTGACCGAGGGGCGTCAGATCGAGCTGGGCGACGGCCGTCTCCTCGGCGCGGAGCCGCTCGGCGATCCGGATCGCCAGCGACGACTTGCCCATCTGCCGAGACGTCAGGACGAAGCAGTATTCACCCTGGCTCAAGCCATCGTAGAGTTCGTCGTCCGCCTTCCGGGAGACATAAGAGGGGGCCTCCGCGTTCAGGGTGCCCCCCCCGTATTGAAGAAATCGTTGGGAGAGGTGCTCATGGCGGTCCTCCGATCGGTCACTTGATCCCGAGTTGCTTCCTCAAATAGGCCGCATAGAGCGGGCAGCGAGGGCGGACCTCCTGCGGGGACTCTCCGGCCATCACCCCGGCGGCGCGGAGGCGGTAGAAGTTCTGGAAGGAGCTGCACGGCTCGCCGCCGAGGATCCCCCGCGCCTCCTTGAGCAGCTCCGGGTCTTGGGCCAGCAGCACGAGCATGCGCCGGAGGTGGTCGCCGAATAGCCCCTGCTCCCGCTCGGCCTGGGCCCGGAAGGCCGCCGGGTCCAGCCCATGCTCGGCCATCTCGAACAGGCCGCGGTTGACCAGGTAGGGATGGCCGCCGACCAGGTCGTAGAAGGCCCGCAGCTCCACGTCATTGCGCAGCGGCGAGTGGTATCGGACGTTCAGGTCGGCGACCTGCTCGAGCGTGAAGTCCTCCAGGGTGATCGTCGTGCCGACGTTGAAGGGGGACTGGTCCAGGTTGTTGATGAACAGGTGGGCCTCGGTGGCGTAGGCGATGCAGAGGGTCTGGCGCTTCCAGAGGTCGGCGAACTTCGCCGGGGGCATCGTCCGGGCGTTGTGCCACGAGCGGAACAGCGAGAAGACCTCGGTGCGGAAGGGGCAGGTGAACAGGCGATCGACCTCGTCCAGGGCCCAGACCAGCGGGGTGTCGCTGGCGGCGAGGACCCGGTCGCGGACGTAGGCCTGGAAGTTGGTGTTCGGCGGCAGTGCGGGCTTCCAGACCTCCTCGAGCAGCACGTCCAGCTCCAGCGATTCGGCGAGACCGGCCCCCAGGGCCTTATAAAAGGCCTCCAACGATTCCAGCTCCGATTGGTTGAGCCGCTGGAAATCGGTGAAGGCGACCCGCGCCCCGTCCTCCTCGGCGCGCTGGAGGCCGCGAGCCAGGAGTGATGTCTTGCCCATCTGGCGCGCCCCGCGGACCAGGACGATGCTGTCGGGGCGGGCGATGGCCGCGTGGAAGATCGGATCCGAGCGCCGCTGGACGTACGATTGGGCATTCAGGGGGAGGCCGCCGACGGGGAAGGCGATCGGCGGCGGCGGTTTCATCGGCTTGGTGCCATGCAGCACTGGTATCAGCTCGGCCACCAGGCGCTCGTCGTCCTGCGGCCCGATCCAGAGGAAATGGTACTGGAGCCGGTCGAGGATCGCCCCCAGCTCCTGGGGAAGTGGCTTCGCGTAGTTGACGCGCACGGGGAGGAGCCGGGGCAGGCCGCGCTGCCGGGCCTCGTCGTACGCCTGATGGATCTCCCACGTCAGCATCTCGCTCTGCACCGAGTCGGCCGACAGGAGCGGGATCACGACGTCGGCCTGCCGGACGCGTGCCTTGATTTCCTCGGCCCATCGGGTCAGGTCGGCGCCGACCTTCAGGGCGCGGTCGGCGAAGACCTGGTGCCCGCGCCCGGACAACTCCGCTTCGAGCCGCCGGAGCGGCGGCTCGTCGGTCGGCAGATTGCGACGGTCGAGGATCACCACCCGCAATGGCGTCGTCGCGGAATCAGTTCGGCTCACCCAAGGGCGGCCAATAGCCTCCTCGCGGCCAATAGCCTCCTCGATGTCTTTGGCCAGCTTGACCCAGATGGCCTCCCGGTCGGGTATCCTCATCTTGGAGATAGGGCGAGCGGGGTCATTCACGGACTTGAATTGAGCCAGGCCTGGCGTCTCGGTGTACCGACATGGCCCCAGGATCACCGGCATGATGATCAGGCCGCGGGCTCGTTCGGCCGCGAGCAGCGGCGGCAACTCCTCGGTCGCGATGAAGTCGGAGGCGAGGAAATCGGCACTGACAAGCAGAACCGCCACCTTAGCTGTGGCAAGGGCGTTCTTAATCTCGTCCTTCCAGAGTTGGCCAGTTTTGAGGCGGGTGTCATCCCACGGGTCAATCAGATCGTCCCGTTCCAGGGGCTTTAGGAAAACCCGGAGTCGCTCTAATGTATCGCGATTGCGATGGCTGTAACTAATAAAAATCTTATTTGCTTGGCGTTGTTCATGAGACATGACCAGGCCCCTCAGTGCACCCTGATGCCAGATTCAGTGGTTGGGAACTGGAGTTTTGCAATAAATGCGTGCCAAGGACAATCGCTGATCATAGGCCTTTGTAAGTGCAAATCAAGCACATAATTTTTAGGCTGCTTTTTTGTTGAATAGGCTTGACCCGGCGAGCGATGATCAGTGAACCCAAAAGTCACCGCCCATGAAGTTTAGTATTTGTTGATCGTGCGGCGAGGGAGCTGACTCGATAGAAATCGCGGGTCGAGCGTGTTGGCCATCCGCTGCAGGTTGGTCAGCCCGGAGAGATCGAGCGGCAGCCGCGCCACGGCGGCGGACGTCCCGCGACCCTCCACCACCAGTACAGAAATGTCCGGCCGGTGCTCGTTGAGCGCGACGGCGATCCGCGCGAAGACGGCCATGCCCTTGGACGGCTGGGGGTTGATGAACGTGACGCATTTCGGCGCGGGGTCCGCGGCGACAAGGCGGTCGAGCGGGATCGGGTCCGGGATGACCGGACCATCCAGGCCCAGCAGCCGGGCATGGTGGCGGCGGGAGTATTCCGACGGAAAGTTCACGGCCGAGATGTCGGCAAACGCCCTGCGGTCGTTGTAGCCGAAGTTGTGGAGATGGAAGACGACGGCAATCCCCCGCTGTCGCGCCCGCCGCATCAGTTCGAGGGTGGCCGGATGCCCGCCTTAAGTCCGCGGTACGTCGGGCCTGAACCGGTCGAAGACCTGCTCGGCCAGCTCGAGGAAGATCGCCGACTCCCGCGGGTCGGGCGACCGATCGGCGCGACTGCACGCCGTCGGCATGACCGTCACGCGAACGCCGTTGACGCTGAGGTCAATCACCTTGGCCGCTCTGCCCAATCCCAGCTCCGCCTGGAACCGCCGGGCGGGAGCTCCAGAGTGGCGGACACCTCGTCGAGCGATGTTTCCCGCTCGGGGTCCAGGATCCTTGTCGTGAGCACCCGGCAATCCATCCCCCGCGCGGCCAGCAGCTCAAGCAACTCCCGCGTACACAAGGCCGCGCCGCTGGAGGTGTCCAGGTGACAGTGGATCGAGGAGAAGAGCAGGCGCACGGAATACCGGAGAGAAAGGCCGTGATGAAAAGTATTGACGGGGTGTTTCTGGCAGAACGAACCCACTACGATCGCGCTCATGCCATCAAAAAGAGAACACCTTCCGGAGACACTCGCAAGAGTCGGGCGATTCTGTCGTAAACTCAGTATGTTGGGACAGTGCGGATGTTCTTTGAAAACTTGCTGAGATTCTGGCCCGCGCGTCGCCCAAGCGGCAGGGCGGCGCACGGCGTATGTGTTCTTTGACACACGGAAACCATACCGGTTGATCTGAGGGTCGTGCAAGTCTTGCGGAATAGCCAGGCAATAAGGGCTGGCGAAAGCTTGACGGTTCGCCACGCTGACATATTCACCCCGGATTGACTGAACAGCACGCGGTTCGCAGCAAGCGGTCGTCAAAAAAGCGCCAAACAAAGCCAATTTGGAATCGACGCAAGCCTCGTCACCTCAGAAGGTTGAATCAGGATCGACCGGTCCGGCGGGGCGAAAACAAAGCCAATCCCGGGACGAGACGGAGATCCAGCGTCGGGAGCAGAGGCCAGCCGCCTTCCTGAAGAAACATAAGGAAGGCGGCAAAACAAAGCTCAGCCGGAAGGAATCCGCCCTGATACAAAAGTCCAGCGCGGTTTCCTTTCGCCCTAGGCTGAACAGGCGTCACGCCTCATACGTATGTCCTGTGGGGACGTTGGGGGGCCATCCACGGTTCCTTGGTGCCAGAAAGTTGGTGGCTCCTTCCGCGCCACAGCCTGATGCCCAACTGAGCTACCAATGGCTGCATCAGGGCGTTGCGCTGATAGCGGGTGTTGTCCAGAACCAGAGGATTATTCGGTGTTGGTTCGGTTTTCGTTGTAAGCTGAACTGACACAAAGAGTTTTGCGGGCATTGATGGCTGCCGGAACTCCAGAAATCTCTACTTTTTCCTACCGCACGCCCGTCCAGTGCCGGTGAAAAGCGGCATCGACGGCGGACTCCGACAAGCCACCGAGGTCGTGCTTTGCGTCATCCCGGGATGGCTGTCGGCAAGCGGTTGGCGAGACTCCCATGCGGCTCGACCAGATCACCCTGAACCTCGTACGCCTTCCCCTGGTTCACCCGTTCGAGACCAGCTCCAGCCGCAAGCAGCACCTCGAGCATATCCTGGTTCGGGTCGCGACCGACGATGGTGTGGTCGGCTGGGGCGAGTGCGCCAGTCCCGCCGATCCGTTCTACTGCCCAGAGACTACGGAGACTTGCTGGCATATCCTCCACGATTTTCTGGCTCCGATGGTTCTGGGACGGAAGTGGACGACCATCGAGGAATTGACTGGCTGCTATCGCC
>Ga0181530_10005722_pt1 | contig 12544 bp, 13 predicted proteins | sample PEATcosm2014_Bin_42_FD_119769 | JGI IMG/M metagenome (GOLD analysis project Ga0181530, IMG submission 119769) | Peatland microbial communities from MTU Mesocosm Facility, Houghton, MI, USA - PEATcosm2014_Bin10_60_metaG | ecosystem: Environmental > Terrestrial > Soil > Wetlands > Peat | place... | reverse complement strand
CTACCGGAAGTTCGCGATAATCCACCAGCACCGCGTCGGCGGCTTCCAGCGCGGCGTTGCGTGATTCCGCGACCACCAGCGCAACCGGCTCGCCGACGAAACGCACACGGTTGGAGGCGAGCAAGGTGCGGTCGGTTTTCGGCGCGGGGCCGCCATCCGGGCGGGGAAAGCCGATGCCGCCCGGGATCGGCCCGACATCCGTCAGGTCGGCATTGGTATAAATGCCGACGACACCGGGCATCGCGCGCGCGGCGGTCGCGTCCACGCCATCAAATGTCGCGTGCGCGTGCGGCGAGCGCACCAGCACGGCCACCAGCATGCCGTCGCGCTTGCCGTCGGCGGCGTAGTTGCCTTTGCCGGTCAGCAACCTCGCGTCCTCGCGCCGCACGATCGATTTCGCCTGCAATGTCGCCATGCCTATGGTCCTTTCCGTGAAGAATATGAAGACTCCCCCTCCCCTTGTGGGAGGGGGAGTCTTCAAAATTGCCTTCAGCTCTGCATGCCCCAACGCCGTACCGTCCGCGCCTCGATGCTACGGAAAATCACGTTCTCCACCAACAGCCCGATCAGGATGATCGTCAACAGCCCGGCGAACACTTCCGGAATGTCGAGTTCATTCTTGCTCTCGAAGATATACCAGCCCAGGCCACCCTTGCCGGAAGCGACGCCGAACACCAGTTCCGCCGCGATCAACGTGCGCCAGGCAAACGCCCAGCCGATCTTCAATCCCGCCAGGATCGATGGAAACGCCGCCGGGATCAGAATCTTCATCACCAGGCCGAAGCCCGACAAACCATAATTGCGCCCGACCATGCGCAAGGTGGGCGACACCGCGCGGAAGCCGGCATGCGTGTTCAGCGCCAGCGGCCATAACACCGAGTGCACCAGCACGAACACCAGGCTGCCGATGCCGAGCCCGAACCAGATCATCGCCAGCGGCAGCAAGGCGATCGCCGGCAGCGGGCTGAACATCGCGGTGACCGTTTCGAGGAAGTCCGTGCCGATCCGCGTGGTGATCGCCAGCACGGTCAACAGTCCGGCCAGTACCACGCCGGTGGTGAAGCCGATCGCCAATACCTGGATCGATGCCCAGGCCCGTTCCGGCAACACGCCGCTGACAACGCCACCCCACAGCGCCGCGACGGTGTCGGCGAACGTCGGCACCAGCAACTGATTGTCGAGATGCCGCCCATAGGCTTCCCACGCCAGCGCCAACAACACCAGCAGCACGGCCTTGCGCAGCCAGGCCTGGTTATACAGCCGCTCCCAAACCGTGAGTTCCTTCTGCACGATGCCGAACTGGTCGGCGCCGCGCACGTCGCGGACGATCTCCGGGCGCACAGCCAGATCAGACATGTTCGGGCTCCTCGACGCGATCGGCGAACAGCATGGCGTGAATGCGCGCTTCCAGCGCCGCCGCCGCGGCGGGCGCCGCATCCACCGGAACACTGTTCAGCTCGGCCTTCACCTGGCCGGGATGCGGCGACAGCAACAGGATGCGATTGCCGATCTTGACTGCCTCCGCAATGGAGTGGGTGACAAACAGCACGGTGAACCTGGTATCCTCCCACAGCGCCAGCAATTCATCCTGCATGCGCTGGCGGGTCAATGCGTCGAGCGCGGCGAACGGTTCGTCCATCAGCAGGATGTCGGGTTCCATCGCCATGCCGCGCGCGATCGCCACGCGCTGCTTCATGCCGCCCGACAGCGTGTGCGGATAGGCATCGACGAACCGTTCCAGGTGCACCTTCTGGATGTACTGCATGGCCCGCTCGTCGGCCGCGCGGCCACGCAGCTTGCCGGAGGTTTCCAAGGCGAACACCACGTTCTGCCGCACCGTCTTCCATGGCAGCAACTGGTCGAATTCCTGGAACACCATCATGCGGTCCGGACCGGGCCGCGTAATGCGCGCGCCCTTGAGGCGGATTTCCCCCTCGGTCGGCGCCATATAGCCGCCGACCGCTTTCAGCAGCGTCGACTTGCCGCAGCCGGACGGCCCCAGCAGCACGAAACGGTCCGAGCGCTGCACGGCAAAGTCCACGCGATAGGTGGCGGTAACCAGATGCTCGCGCGTCTTGTATTGCAGCGTCACGCCGTGCACGTGCAGCAATGGCGGCGGCAGGGACTGGTCCAGCATTGGGCGGTTCGCTCGATCGAAGGTGCGCGGTTGGGGACGCGCCAGTGTGGCGTGCCGGCAGCGTCCTCGCCAAGCCCCGGCCAAACCGTCGCGCCGGCGGCGGCGATGACGGCATGGCGACGGTGCGGTATGGATGGCGGATCAAGTCCGGCCACGACGATGACAGGCGGAGACGGTGCGATGACGAAAATTGCGGTGGTAGGCGCCGGTTTGATCGGCCGCGCCTGGTCGATCGTATTCGCCCGTGCGGGGTTCGAGGTGGCCTTGTGGGACCCCATCCCGCAGGCCATCGCCGCGGCGCAGGATTTCATCGCCGAACGGCTGCCGGAATTGCACGAGGCGGGCCTGCTGGCCGATCAACCGGCCGCGGTACGCGCGCGCATCCGTCCGGCCGCGAGCCTCGCCGACGCGGTGCAGGGCGCCGAGCATGTGCAGGAGAACGGCCCCGAGCGGGTCGCCGACAAGCAGCGCATCTTCGGCGAACTCGATCTGCTGGCGCATGCCGATACGGTGTTGGCGAGTTCCACCAGCGGCATTCCGGCCAGCGCCTTCACCGAAGGGCTGGCCGGCCGCTCGCGTTGCCTGGTGGCGCATCCGGTCAACCCGCCGTATCTCATTCCTCTGGTGGAACTATGTCCGTCGCCATGGACCGAACCGGGGGTTGTCGCGCGCACCCGCGCGCTGATGACGCGCGCCGGCCAGGTGCCGGCCACCGTGCGGCATGAAATGGAAGGGTTCGCCCTGAACCGATTGCAGGGCGCATTGCTCGCCGAGGCGTTCCGGCTGCTGGCCGACGACATGATCTCGCCGACCGATCTCGACGCGCTGGTCAAGCACGGGCTTGGCCTGCGCTGGAGCTTCATGGGTCCGCTGGAGACGATCGACCTCAACGCACCCGGGGGCCTGGCGGACTATTGCGCGCGCTACGGACCGCTTTACGCGACGATGCAACGGCAGATGACGCCGCGCCTGTGGGACAAGGTGCTGGTTGACAAGCTGCATGCGGCGCGACGCGCCGAGCTGCCGGCCAACATGCAGGCGGTGCGGCAGGAATGGCGCGACCGACGGCTGATGGCGCTGCTGGCGCACAAGGCGACGCAGCCCGAGTAGTTACGACGCCTCTCCCGCGCAGCGGGAGGGGTTGAGGGAGGGTGATGCGTGCGGCACGCGGCACCCTCACCCTACCCTCTCCCGCGCGGCGGGAGAGGTTTCCTCGGCGCTACACCTGGTCGTAATCCACCACCACATGCTCTGTCACCGGATGCGACTGGCAGGTCAGCACGTAACCTGCCTCGGTCTCCCACGGTTCGAGCGAGTAGTTCACCGTCATCTCGACCCGCCCCTCCAGCAGCTTCGCCCGGCAGGTGCAGCACATGCCGCCCTTGCACGAGAACGGCAGGTTGCGCCCGGCGCGGATCGCCGCGTCGATGATCGCCTCGCCCTCCGCCACCGGAATCTCCCAGCGGGAGCCTTCGCTGATGACCGTCACGATCGCTTTCGGCGGTGCGGTCGGCGGCACCACGACGGCATGCGGCCGACCGCCGACGCCGGGCGTGAAGCGCTCGACATGGATGCGCGGGCGCGGCAATCCCAGATCGGCCAGCGCCTTCTCCAGCCCCTCGATCATCGGTTGCGGACCGCAAACGAACGCGTGGTCCACCACCTCGACCGGCAGCATCGCCCGCATCAGCGCGCCGACCTTCTCCGCATCGAGATGTCCATTCAGCACCGCGACATCCTGCTGCTCCCGCGACAGCACGTGGAATACCGACAGCCGCGCCATGGTGCGGTCCTTCAAGTCCTCCAGCACACCACGGAACATGATGCTGTCGGTCGAGCGGTTGCCGTAGAACAGCACGAAGCGACTCGCCTTTTCATGTGCCAGCACGGTCTTCAGGATCGACAGCACCGGCGTGATGCCGGAACCGGCGGCAAAAGCGACCAGCGTGCGCGCCGCCTGCGGCTCGATCGGAATGCCGAAACGCCCGTCCGGCGTCATCACCGACACCGTATCGCCTGCGCGCAATGCCTGGTTCGCCCAACTGGAGAAAACCCCGCCCGGCACGCGCTTGATCGCGACACGCAGCTCGGCATCGTCCAACCCGGAACAGATCGAGTAGCTGCGCCGCACCTCCTCGCCGTCGATCGTCGCGCGCAACGTCAGATACTGGCCCGGCGTATAGGCATATGCCGCACGCAGCGCCTCCGGCACCGCAAAGTTCAGCGAAACCGCGTCCTCGGTCTCGCGCCGAAGCGAGGCGATGCGCAGGAGGTGAAAACGTGGCGGCATGCGACCTGTCTTGCACGGAGGAAGAACCCGTCGCAACTCTAGCGCATGCGCCAGCATTTGCATCACCTCGCGGTGACCACCGCGGGCCAGGACCTGGTCGACATCACCGCTTCGATCCGCCAGTGGGTCACCGCGCAACGCGCCGGCACCGGCCTGCTGACGATCTGGTGTCGCCACACCTCCGCGTCGCTGCTGGTGCAGGAAAACGCCGATCCCGACGTGCGCGCCGATCTGCTGGCGTTCTTCCGTCGCCTGGTGCCGGAGGGCACGCAGTACCGTCACCAGGACGAAGGCGCCGACGATATGCCCGCGCACATCAAATCCGCGTTGACCCAGTCGCAGCTTACGATTCCGGTCGAGCATGGCGCGCCGGTGCTCGGCACGTGGCAAGGCATCTACCTGTTCGAACACCGCGCCGCACCGCATCGGCGCGACCTGGTACTGCACCTTCTGTGCGACTGAGTTTGTCAACCTCCAGTCACCCGCGTGCCTGCATCCACCACGGCAGGACCGCGGCGAAATCGCGGCTGGTGTGCGCGGGCGATGCAAGCGCGCAGGGCCGGCGTTCGCGCCGGCCCTGTGGTATCCGGCGCTACGGCCGAACCGCCGCGCGACCCAGACCGCCGTACAGATCCAGCATGCGCTCGAACCAGGCGGCGATCGGATCGTCGTCGGCCAACACGGCGAACCGGCTGCAACAGCGCGGCCACATCAACGTACCGGCGATGATACAATCGGCATAGCTTGGCGCCGCGCCGCCGAGCCATGGCTGCTGGCGCAACACCAGGCGTACCGGCAGCAGCGATTCCCGAAACGCTTCGACGCGCGTTTCGCGGCCGGCCTGCACAGCCTCCAGCGTCACGCCGAAACGCGCTTCGCGGCTCTTCCGGAAGTAGTCGCGGTCGGCGGCATCGATGACATCGTAGATGTCGCGCAGGATCAGCCGCGCGATGCCGCCGAGCATGCTCGAGTCCGCCCAGGCATTGATGAACCGCGCATGGGCCCGCGCCGTGGCGCTGCCGAACAGCGACGGTGCCGGATAGTGATCCTCGAGGTATTCGGCGATTGCCCAACTGTCGGAAACGACCGTCTCGCCGTCGCGGATGACCGGCACGCGGCCCTGGCCGGAAAACGCTATTTCCGCCGTGTCGGTGAAGCGCCACGGCACGGTTTCCACCGGCAAGCCCTTATGCGCGAGTGCGAATCGCGTACGCCAGCAATACGGGCTGAACCGTAACGCCGGATCGGCGCCGGCGAGGTCGTGCATGACGATGCTCATGCCGGCAAGTCTGCGCTGGCCAGGACGCGAAGGGAAGCTACGGCGGGCCCGAACCGGGGAAGGACGGCCGGGCGCGCGCCGTCAGATCGCCCCGCCACCCCAGACGACGCGGCCGATCACGGTGACACCGTTGAGCATGTCGCCGGTCACCTGGTCGGGCTGGTAGGTGCCGTTGTCGCTGATCAGCACCAGGCTGCCATCCAGCTTGCGCTGCACCCGTTTGACCAGCCGCTCGCCGCCGATCTCCAGCACATAGACGCCGAAGCTGCTGAACGAGCGATCGGTGGTGTCCACCAGCAGCAGATCGCCGTCCTGGATGGTCGGCTGCATGGACTCGCCGACGGCGATTTCCAAAATCAGGTCGCCTGGTTCGATACCGAACACGGCACGGACCCAGTCGTGGCGGAAGGCGATGTACTCGGTTTCCGGCCGTGGTGAAGGCGGGCTGCCGGTGCCGGCGGCGACCCCCTCGGCTTGCTTCGGCAGCACGATGAACCGGTTGGGATCGATCGCCCGTTCCGCTTCGGCCGAACGGGCCCGTCCGCCGCCATGCTCCGCCTTCGCGAAAGTCGGCGCCGTCCCCTCCCCCTTGGCCAGCCAGGCGATGCTCACCTTGGCGGCATCCGCCAGGGCCACCAGGCGCTCGCGGCTTGGCTCGGCCTCGCCGCGTAGCCATTTGCGGAACGCCGAGGGAGATACCGACATGGCGCGCGCCAGCCGGTCCGCGCTGGGCCAATGTTGCAGGATCATGTGCAAGCGCGCGGTGAAAGCAGCGCGTTCCGCACCTCGTACGCCCATAGAATCGGGATTTTGTGAGCTATTCTCCCGCGTACGTGACATTCGTTGCCGTTCCATCCAAACTCCCGACACTTTTCGGCCTGGATGCCGCGCATTTCAGGCGTTTAGTCTCTACCGATGCTAATCGATTCGTCGCCGATTCTCTAAAGAGAAGTTTGCGAGAGCAATGAACGATCCCGAGAGCACCCAACCACACGGTTCTGCCGACTGGCACCCGGCCGATGTTCTGGCGGCGCTGAAGAAGCGCGGCCAAAGCCTGGCCGGCCTGTCGGTGGCGCACGGCTACCATCCGACCGCCGCCGGAAAGGCGCTGAAACGACCATGGCCCGCCATGGAGGCACTGATCGCCACGGCGCTCGGCCTGGCACCGGCGCGCATCTGGCCGAGCCGCTATGACGCGGAAGGCCAGCCGATCGGCGTGCGCACGCCGCGATAGGACGCGCCGGCCGGCCCGGGCGGAGCCGGCATTGCCGCGCGCGACATGGTGTCTGACCTGCATCGCTTGCCACCGGCGGCTGGGACCGGGAGGAGAAACTCGCCCGCAATCAATAGGTTGCACAGCGCGTCGCAGGGACAGCCGGACCTCGCCGCGCACCTTTCGGACGCGTTCAGGGTCCCTAAGGTGGGCGGTCGGGCGGTTGGTCAGGCCGCGGCCGGCGTGGCCCCGCCGATCTCGCGCTCTACCGCCGTGACCAGGTCGGCGAGCGTGAACGGCTTGAGGATGAAGGGACGCGGCCGCGTCGCCAGCCCTTCCATGCGCTGCGGATCGCCGGACATGAACACCACCGGCACACCGATCCGGTCGACTTCCGGAATGAGTGCGCCATCGATGCCATCCGGCAGCGTGCAATCGAGCAGCATCAGATCGATCCCGCCGAGCGACAGGAGGCGCAGCGCCGCCGCGGAGGTTTCCACCAGGCTGGTGGCGTACTCGTCATCCAGCGCCGCGGCAATGACCTCCGCCACCAGCGGATCGTCTTCAACAACGAGGATATGCGGCCTTTTGCGCATGCTGGGCTATTCAGCCGGGGTCGGTTGCCGGAACGCAAGCATTATACGAGTGGCGGCCGTTACTAAAGTGCCGTGTCCCGACCTCGCGCGGTGTTTATCCCATCGTGCCATCGGCATCTCCTCGCGCGGTGACAATCTTGTGTGGATGGCTGCCGGCGGCACGCGTGTCAAGCGCGCACCTCGGTGTCCAGCGCGGTTTCGTAGACTCGGATCATCGCACATGAATCGGAACTTCCGAGTCCCATGCCGCGCGCCATGCGCATCAGATTCATCACTTGCGGCGCGATCAACCCCGGCACGCCGGTTTCGTCGGCCAGTTCCAGCGCCAGGCGCAGGTCCTTATGCGCCAGGTCGAGCGCGAAGGTCGCCTGGAATTCGCCCTTGAACGCCTTGTTCGCCATGTTGCCATAGCCGGTGGAAAAGCCGGACGCGTTGCGGATCACCTGGTCCAGCTTCTTCAGGTCGATACCGGAACGCTTGCCGATCATCAGCGCCTCGGCCGCGGCGGCGGAATTGCAGAACGCCAGCATGTTGTTGATCAGCTTGGCGACGGAACCCATGCCGATCTCGCCGCAATGCACCACCTCGCCGCTGAACGATTTCAGCAGCGGTAGCTGCGCCTCGAACGTCGCCTGATCGCCGCCGACCATGATGACGATGGTGCCGTCCTTGGCGCGCGCGGTGCCGCCGGAAACCGGCGCTTCCAGCATGGCGATGCCCTTGGCCTGCATGCCCTCCGCGCAGCGCCGCGCGGTGGCGGGCGCGTTGGTGGAGAGGTCGATGAACGTGGTGCCCGGCTTGGCATGCGCGGCGATGCCGTTCGGGCCGAGCGCCACCTCCTCGACGATGCGCGGCAGCGGCAGCGAGGTGATCACCACCTCGCAGCGCGCGGCGACGTCGGCGACCGAGCTGCCCGCCGTGGCGCCGAGATCGGTGCAGGCCTTCACCGCATCGGGGCTGAGGTCGAACACGACGACCTCATGGTTGGTGTTCTTGATGATGTTGCGGCACATGGGGCCACCCATGTTGCCGACGCCGATGAACCCGACCTTCATGTCCCGACTCCCGCGTTTGCTGCCCGGCGGACTGTTTCATCGCCCGGCGGGGAAGACAACCCGGCGGGACCGCTCGGCCGCGGGACTCGCTTGGGTGGTTGGAATGTTGCGGGCTCGTCGCATGGGCTTGCCGCCAGGAGCGGTACGTTCCGGCGGTGTCGTCCGGTTGGTTGGTGTGAGGCGGCGCCGGCGTGGCGCGGCCTATGCCACCTTCGGCACGAACGGCTTGCTGGTGAAGTGCTCCGTCCCGCTGGCGAAGCGCAGCCCAGCCTGCTTCACCGCCGAGTCCGGCACGCGGTCCAGCTTCACGTAGTAGCGGTCGTGCTCTTTGGTCACGGTGTCGTTGTCGGTGCGGTTGTAGCAACAGATCAGCGTCCAGCGGCGGTGCGGCGAGCGGTTCGCGTCGGACCGGTGCAGGGTGTTGCTGTGGAAGAACACCGCGTCACCGGGTTCGAGTTCGCACGGCACCACCTCGAGCCGCGCGAGGATGTCGCGCATGCGGGCGGGGTCGGCGACGTTCTGGCCCTCGCCGGGGACGGGCACGTGGTCGATGCGGCCGAGCAGGTGCGAGCCGGCGACCATGTTGAGGCAGCCGTTGACGGAGGTGGAACGGTCCAGCGCGATCTGGCAACTGGCGAGGTGCGGGAACAGGCAGCCGTTGTGGTACCAGTAGCCGTAGTCCTGGTGCCATTCCCAGGCGCCGCCGACGAACGGCTCCTTGGCGGTGAGCTTGGATTGGAAGTGGTAGACCGGGCCTTGGAGGATTTGTTCCATGGTATCGACCATGCGGGCGCAGCGCGCGGCCATGCCATAGACGCTGTCGCCGGCGCGGTTCCACAGCGCGATGCGGGTGGCGGCGCCCTCCGCATCCAGCCGATCGAGAATATGCCCCGACACCTCCGGGTCCTGCTCCATGGCGCGGCGGAGGAGGTCGGTTTCCTCCGGGTCGAACATCGCGCGGACGATGACGAAGCCGTTGGTGTGGAAGGCGGCGAGTTGCGAGGGGGTGAGGATGGAGGGCATGGCTTGCTGGTCCGTTTTGCGGCTGGCCTGGGGGTGGGTGGACGGTGCCACGGGTACGGAGGCGCGCCAACTGCGTGGTCTCGGGGCGCGCCGGCAGAGTGTCGCGCCGACGGTGTGGCGCCAGGGGCCGTAAGGGCGTAAGCTCCACTACTGTGAAAGGTATCCTAAGACGACTCGGGCGCACATATAATTCCATTATCAGATCGAATCTGTGTGAGATGGGGTATGCTTATGAGTGGAGTACGTGGACGAAAGTCCGAGCCTAACCACCGGCCGCGCCGGCCGAGGTTCACGTTTGGAAGCGTGGACTTTGGGGAGGATGACGCCAACTTGGATTACGAGCTGGCGCAGCGGCGCTCGCAGGAGCCAATTTTTATTCAGGCGTTTCTCGATTATCCACAATTCAATCTTCCAGCGCTAAAAACCGGCGAAAAATATCTGGTACTCGGCCAAAAAGGGACAGGAAAGACTGCCATTCTAAGGAAGATAGAGTCAGAATTCCAGAAGGCGCAAGCGATTACGCAGTTCATGATCTTCCGAGACGAAATAGCGTCGAAGGAGGAACTGGAGAAATTTGGAAATGTATTTGCGATCAAGGTGAACGACGTAAAAAGGATATACCACTACTTGTACACCCTGGAGCGAATTTTGCTTCTTGTTATTCTTTCGAGCTTACAGGAGGTGGCATCTGAAGCATCCGAGCGGTTAGACCCGCCCGGAAAGACATCAGGGGACCAATGGGAGGCCGGATTCATTCACCGAATGGTGACAAAGGTTGTCAGGCAGCCGCTGGAACGTGTGGTCCAAACGGCGCTGGACACCGTCAGTGACTACGTCAGCGCATTGTCGATCGATCCGGCTAGGGCAAGCCGTGGGCTAGCAGAGATTGACGCTGATGTCTTGCTTAGGAAGCAGAATGAAAGGCTTCTGAATGTGTGCCTCGCTGGCCTCCGTAAAGCTCAACGGCCAGTAAAAATCTTTATCGACGAGGTCCATTACACGTACCGAATCGGCAAAGATCATGATCAGGACGCCTCATTGGTGAGAGACCTGATTAGAGTCATAGCACGCCTCAACCGAACGTTCTCCCGCGAAAGAGTTGACTGCACGCTATATGCCGCGATCCGATCCGAATTCCTGATCCATCCTCTGATTTCGGCAGCAGAACTACACCCGACCCTGGACACATTCGGTATCCAGATTTCCTGGGCGACATACCCTGCCGACTTTAGCCACCCAATGTTCGAGATAGGAGCAAAGAGGGTCGACATAGCAGCGAACCAGAACTTCGACGGTCGGAAGTTCATGCACGCTTGTTTTGCGAACTACGCTCCGCAAGACGCTACGGAGTTTGTGCGCTCAACTTGGAGCAAGCCAAGAGACATGGTCCGCTTTCTGCGTACATGCAAGGAGATGTACCCGCAGAAGATAACTCTTTCTAAAACCGAATATGCAGCGGTATTTCACGCCGCAGCAATTAAAGCCTGGAAGGAAATTGAGACCGCATTGACCTCCTTCCTTTCTATGAAAGGGGTGGAGCGGCTTACGGTCTTTATATCTGAAAACAGCTCACAGAGCTTGGGTAAAGGGAGTATAGGAACCATAGATGAAGTGTTGAAGAAACTGGCTCCCATAGCGAAGAATGAAACGCAAGTTGGTGCGATGAGCGATCCTGCGACGCTTTTTCGTCTGCTCTATATGATTGGAGTCATGTCCACTGTACGACAGGATTCGGGCCAACTGATAATTCACAGTTATCATCGTGGCCAAGTTAATCCCGACCCTGCCGGACGTGTAGCTATCCATCGCGGCGTTGCCAAGTCGTTCTCATAACGTGATGCGGTGGGTCGAACAGCATTCGGCCCGAGGACGTCATTCGCGCCAAAGGCGAATCAGATGCGCACTATGCCGCGCGCTAGAAGCTGACGGCCGAGTTTTGGTTCATCACGGACAACGCCGGCGCCGGCAACGGCTTTGGTGCCGGTCGCGGAGGCCTGCGCCAACGCGCCCCCCATGCGAACCCCCGGCCGTCGCCGGGACCACCCTCGCCACCGCCGTAGCGACCATCTTCTTCTAACGCCGTTCGTTATTATGCTTGACATAGCCCGCGTACCCGTCGTATAAGCCGCTCGCCAGCGTGCCACCCCCCAGAGGAAAGGCAACTCCGTATCCGTCCCATGACCAGCGATCCACTCGCACCTGCAGCCGAAGCCGGTTCCCCCGATCGAGATCGGGCCGGCCCGGACGCGTCGGCGCACCTGCCGGAGTGGCTCGTTCACCTCATCGCACTGGTCATCTACTGCATGCTCCAGCACGCGTATGAGCGCGCGCTTGCCGGGCGCCCGCGCCGCTGCGCGCGGCTGTCGTCATGGTGCCACGATCTCCCGGACCGGCCGGCGCCCTCGGCGCAGGCCCTCGCCGCCGCGAAGCGCCGCGCGTTCGTCAACGCCATCGCGCGGATGTTCCGCCGCAACGGCATCGGGCCCGCGCATCCGGATTTGCCAGAGCAATCCCGCGCCCAAGTGAGGTTTGGCGGCAGTCCGAAGGGGGCCCGCCCCGGCCGGCCGACGCGCGAACGGCAATGGTGGGACAATCTCGGCATCGTGCCAGGCATGACCGGCAAGACCGTAGCAACGCCGGCCGCCACCGCAGTGGCGTCGCTGTTGTCGCCGCAGGCCGCCGCCGCTCCGTCGCCGGCACCGAAAGCCGTTCCCGCCGCGGCCCGGCATGCCCCGTTGCCTGCGTCCTGGCTGTCTGAGTACTGGCCGACCGACTCCTGGCGACTGCACAGCACAGGTCCGCCGACCGGATCGCCCGCCATCGCGGGGCTATGAACCGCTTACGTCCGATCAACGGGGCCAGCCCATGGCCGGCCCCACCGTCCTGATTCGTGCCGACCAAACACGCGCGCCGGACCTGACACGGCAGCATGCTCCAACGCTCAGGCACAT
>Ga0181530_10005715_pt1 | contig 12560 bp, 17 predicted proteins | sample PEATcosm2014_Bin_42_FD_119769 | JGI IMG/M metagenome (GOLD analysis project Ga0181530, IMG submission 119769) | Peatland microbial communities from MTU Mesocosm Facility, Houghton, MI, USA - PEATcosm2014_Bin10_60_metaG | ecosystem: Environmental > Terrestrial > Soil > Wetlands > Peat | place... | reverse complement strand
GATCCGGGGATGTTCGGCGGCTACGGCGTCGATCAGTTTGCGTGCATCCCGCTCTCCAACTTTCACAAGAACTTTCCGGACATCCGCGATATTTTTCTGATCGTCACCGTGCGCGAAGACGCCGACATGGCGGAGGTCCGAAACCAGGTGATCGAAGCCATGCGCCGGCGGAGGCACGTGCCGCACCGCGCCGAAAACGACTTTGACGTAGCCGACGCCGACTTCTTCGCCGATCTGTGGAACCAGCTCACCGGCGCCATGGTGCTGCTGACCGGCGTCATCAGCTCCATCGGCCTGCTGGTGGGCGGCATCGGGGTCATGAACATCATGCTGATTTCGGTTACCGAGCGGACGGGAGAGATCGGCATCCGCAAAGCCATCGGCGCCCGCAAGGCGGACATCCGCGCGCAGTTTCTGCTGGAGGCCATCACGCTCTCGGGAATCGGCGGGGTGGTTGGCATCCTGGCCGGCGCGGCCATTTCGTTCGCCGTGCGCACGCTGGCGGACATTCCCGCAACGGTGTCGCTGTTCTGGGTGGTGCTCGGAGTGGCCATAGCCGTCGGCGTGGGCCTGTTCTTCGGATATTACCCAGCGAACCGCGCCGCCAACCTCGATCCCATCGTCTGCCTGCGCTACGAGTGACGCGGAAAAGTGCGAAATTGAAAATAGGGTGAGAAAGCTCTTTTACTGGAAGCTGAAGCGCCGCGAGATCAAGCTGGGCGAACGCACCGTCCTGATGGCGGTGCTCAACGTCACGCCGGATTCCTTTTCCGACGGCGGCAAGTACGCCGATCCTGATCGCGCTTTCGCCCGCGCCTTGGAGCTCGAGGAGCAGGGAGCGGACATCGTCGATATCGGCGCGGAATCCACGCGGCCCGGCTCGGCGCGCATTTCGGCCGCCGAGGAGATGCGTCGGCTTATCCCCGTGCTGAAGCGCTTGAAGGACCGCTTGAGCATCCCGGTTTCCGTGGACACTTACAAGGCTGAGGTGGCCGAGCGCGCGCTCGATCTGGGGGTCGAGATCATCAACGACCCCTCCGGCCTCACCTTCGAGCCGCAGCTCGCACGCACGGTCTCCAACCACGACGCCGGCCTGGTCCTCAACCACATGCGCGGGCGGCCCGAGACCTGGGCCAAGCTCGGCCCCATGCCCGACCCCATGGGCGCCATTGCCCGCGACCTCGATGCCACGGTTAGCCGCGCCCGCCGGGTGGGCATTGACAAGACCAAGCTGGTGATCGACCCCGGCATCGGCTTTGGCAAGCGCAAGGAGCAGAACTCGCTGATCCTGGGCCGGCTCACGGAGCTGGCCGGCCTGGATCTGCCGATCATGGTGGGACCGTCCCGCAAGCATTTCCTGGCCCGCCCCGACCCGGAAGAAACCAAGTTCGCCACCGCCGCGGCGGTGACTGCCTGCGTGCTGGGCGGAGCCACATCGTTCGCGTTCACGACGTGCGTGAGATGCGGGCCGCCACCGAAGTGGCCGATGAGATTCTCCGTGCCAGGGAGGGCTGAGATTGCCGGCGTCCTGCCGGTGCGGTAAGGGATATAATGTAACCCTGGGAGCGGTTGCGGTTCGATGACCGACATCAAGAAGAAATTACAGGACGAGGTTGCCGCGTTGGAGTACGAGCTGCGCAACGAGCTTCCCAAGGAAATCCTGAAGGCCAGGGCCCACGGGGACCTGAGTGAAAACGCCGAGTTCCACGCCGCCAAGGAACGCCAGGGCCTCGTCAACGCCCGCATCAACCAGTTGAAACAGCGGCTGGCGGACATGTCCATGATCGACTTTTCCAGGATTTCCCATGATAAAGTGGGACTCGGTTCGACGGTTGTCGTGCTGGATGTCAAGCGCGACGAAGAGTTGACCTACAGCCTGGTTACCACCGAGGAGGCCGACGCCCCCAATGGCAAGATCTCCACGACGTCTCCGATTGGCCGCGCGCTGCTGGGCAAGGAAGTGGGTGACGTGGTCCGGGTGCAGAGCCCCGGGGGAGTGAAGGATCTCGAGATTTTGAAGCTGACCACCATCCATGATGCAATCGGCTGAAATATGACATACACCCGCGCCATCGGTGTGGTGTGCGGCGCCATCATCGACCGCATTGTCCGCTGGCTGGCGCTTTCCAAGATCCACCCCAACGTCCTGACCTTTATCGGGCTGGTGATCAACATCTGGGCCGCGTGGCTATTCGCGCGGGCGGGCTCGGCCGTGGACCCGAGGGCGGACTTCCGCTGGGCGGCAGTTGTGATCATCGGCGCCGGGCTGTTCGACATGGTGGACGGCCGCGTGGCGCGCGCCACCAGCCGGGTGACGCGCTTCGGCGGTTTCTTCGATTCGGTGGTGGACCGCTACTCCGACCTCGCCCTCTACATGGGCCTGCTGGTCTACTACGCCTCCATCAACCGCCATTTCTATATCGTTCTCACGGCGGTAGTGATGACCGGCTCGGTGATGGTGAGCTACACCCGCGCGCGCGCCGAAAACACCATTCCGCGATGCAAGGTCGGCTTCCTCGAACGGCCCGAGCGCATCGTCCTGATCATCATCGGTGCGCTGTTCGGCCGCATGGCCCAGGTGCTGTGGGTCATCGCGGTGCTCTCCAACCTCACCGTGATTCACCGCATGATTTACACCTGGCAGGAGGCCACGCGCCTGGAAGATGCGCAACTGCGCGCCGTGGCTAATCCTCCAGAATCACGTGAGCCATCCCCAGCTCCGCCGTATGTGTGAGCGATAGCGAGACGTTGCGGACGCCCAGTTTATCCGCTACGCGCGCCGCCACCCCGTGCAGCCGCAGCGTGGGCTTTCCCGAAGGCAAGTTGGCCACCTCGAAATCCTGCCACCTCACGCCGCGCTTCCAGCCCGTGCCGATAGCCTTCATACCCGCCTCTTTAGCCGCGAAGCGCGCCGCGTAGCGCTCCCAGCGGTTGGCCTTGCGCTCCACGTATGCGATTTCCGCCGGCGTGTAAATGCGTTCGATGAACCGCGCGCCAAACCGCTCGATGGAGGCCCGGATGCGCGGCACTTCCGCCAGATCGACGCCCGTTCCGACGATCATTTCATCTCCGCGCCCGAGGTGGTCATGGTCAGCCGCCCGTGTTTGACTCCCTTGGTGCTGATCAGCGCATCCGCCACCTGCCGCACTTCCGACGCCGTGCCCCGCAATACCAGCACTTCCAGGCAATTGTCGTGGTCGAGGTGCACGTGCAGTGTGGAAAGGATCGAGCGGTGAAAGTCGTGCTGAATCCCCGTCAGCTTCTCGTTCAGCAGCCGCACGTGATGATCGTAGACCAGGGTGACGGTGCCCACCACGTGGCTGTCGGGCGATTCCCAGGCCTTTTCCACCAGCCCGTCGCGAATCAGGTCGCGGAACGCCTCCGACCGGTTGGTATAGCCGCGCTGCGCAATCAGCCGGTCGAACTTGTCCAGCAGGTCGGCATCAATCGCCACGCCAATACGGCTGAGATCGCTCATGCGTACACAATCTTAGCACCGGCAAAATCCCGTCGAAGGTGGCACGATCCTGGCAATCGTGCTACTGTGGAAGGCGATCGTGCACATACCGGATGGATTTCTCTCGACGCCCGTGTGGGCCACCATGGACGTGGCCGCGGCGCCGGCAGTCGGCTACATTGTGCGCCGCGCGCAACGCGGTTTCGACGACGCCAGAGTCCCTCTGTTGGGCGTCATGGGCGCGTTTGTGTTTGCCGCCCAGATGATCAACTTTCCAGTGGGAATTGGCACCACCAGCCACCTGGTGGGCGGCGCTTTGCTGGCTTACACGCTGGGACCCGCCGCGGCCAGCGTGGTGATGTCCGCCATCATCGCCATTCAGGCGCTGGTCTTTCAAGACGGCGGCATCCTGGCGATGGGCGCCAATCTCATCAACATGGCCCTGGTGGGCGTGCTGGCGGGCTATCTTCCGTTTTACCTCTGGGGCGGAAGCCCGTGGCGCAAGCTGGCGATCTTCGCCGGCGGCGCGCTCTCCCTGCTGGCCAGCGCCGTGCTCGCGCTGGCGGAGTTGCTGGTTTCCGGTGTCCCCATGCCGGCTTCCGTGCTGGGCGTTTCGCTGGCCCTGTTTCTGGTGTCGGCTCTGCTGGAGGGCGCCATCACTCTGGCCGTCATTCAGGCTCTCGAAGCCATTCAGCCGGGTTTCGTCCGCAAGCCCGAAACGGGCCGCTCGTTCGCCCTGGGCGCCATCGGTCTGGCAGCGGTGTTGCTGGCCGCGGTTGGCGTGCTGGTAGCTTCCACCGCCCCGGATGGCATCGAAAAACTGGGCCTCCAGACGGGCATCGCCTCGCATGTCAGAAGCCTCGTAACCACTCCGTTGACCGGCTACCAGGTTGCCTTTTTCCAAGCCGGCTGGCTGCGCAAAGCCAGCGCCGGGCTGGCCGGCCTGGCGCTGATCTATGGCGCGTGCCTGGCGATCGGCCGCGCGGTGGCCCGCAAGAGGAGCGTCTGATTGCACCACGTGGTTCTCGAGCGATGGAGCCAGGGCGCAAGCGTCATGCACCGCCGCGATCCGCGCGCCAAGGTTGCCGCGCTGATGGTTTTCCTGGTGGTGCTGGCCACCGCGCATCGCGCTCTTCCGGCGCTCGGCCTGGCGCTCGTTCTCCTGCTTTCCGCGGCCTTGATCTGCGCTCGGCTGCCGCTCTTCAGCGCGCTCGCCCGCTCGGCCATCGTGCTTCCCTTCTCCCTGGTTTTCGCCGCCGTCTGCTGGTTGTCCGGCGACCCGGCGCGCGGCTTCGCCCTACTGCTCAAGAGCTATCTTTCGGCCCTGGCCGTTCTGGTGGTAGTCTCCACCACGCCGTTTCCCGCCCTGTTGCGCGGGCTCGAAATGAGCGGCGCTCCGCGTTTTCTCCTCATGGTGGCGCAGTTTCTCTATCGGTACTTATTCGTGATTTCCGAAGAAGCCCAGCACATGACCAAGGCCGCTGCGTCGCGCGGGGCCACCGTCCGGGGTTTCATGGCCGGCGCCCGCTTTCGCGCTGCGGCGGGAGCGCTGGCCGTGCTATTCGCGCGCTCCTACGGGCGCGCCGAAGACATTCACCGTTCCATGCTCGCGCGCGGTTTCATGGGACGCTTCCAACCGGCCGGCGCGCTCCACTTTCGTGGAACCGACGCGGTCTTCACAATTTTCGCCTCGCTGGCGCCGGTGCTCCTGCGCGCCGCCGTCGAAAGGGCTATGTGATGCCGCCTCTCATCGAAGTGCGCGGCCTGCGGTTTTGCTACGAGGATGGCACCCGCGCGCTCGATGGAGTCGATTTCCGCCTCGAGCGCGGCGAGACCGTGGCACTGCTCGGCGCCAACGGGAGCGGCAAGACCACCTTTGTGCTGCACCTGAACGGATTGCTTGCCGGCGAAGGCAGCGTCCAGGTTTGCGGCCTTCCCGTGAACCGCCAGAATCTGCCGGAAATTCGCAGGAAAATCGGTCTCGTGTTTCAGGATTCGGAAAGCCAGCTCTTCATGCCCACTGTCCTGGAAGACGTGGTATTCGGGCCGCTCAACGGCGGCATGAGCCGTGAGGAGGCCGTCGAGCGCGCCCAGGCCGCTCTCGAGACGGTGGGCATGTCCGCGGCGGCGGCCAAGGCGCCTTATCACTTGAGCGCCGGCGAGAAGAAGAGAGTCGCCATCGCCGGAATCCTGGCGATGGATCCCGAGATCCTGGTGCTCGATGAACCTACTACTTCTCTCGATCCGCCCGGCCAGGGCGCTTTGGCGGAGCTGCTGGTCCGCCTGCCGCAGCCGAAGATTCTGGCCACGCACGATGTTCCCTTCGCCAGGGCCTTGTGTGACCGCGCGGTGTTCTTTCAGGGAGGAGTAATTGCGGCCGAAGGCCCGGTGGAGGATATCGTGACCCGCTTCGGTTGGGAGCTTGCCCCGGGGCGAAGCAAGTCACTGCGCTGAGCGCCCGGTCACCCTTGTCTGGCGGCTTGCGCCATGCGCTTGTGGTGTTCGGCCCAGCGCTTCTTCTGTGCTACCGAGATGCGCCGGCGCGCCGCGGCGCTGAGCGCGCGTTTTACGCCACGGGCCTTCTTTGCGGGCGCCACGACCGGCTTTCCCTTAAGTTGCGATTGAATCTCGCGAATCTTGCTTTCGATCTTCTCTTTCTCGACTTGATAACCAACCAGCGCCATCTCCAGCGTGGCCACGTCTTTTATGTTGCCTTGTGCCATGGTTCACCCTCGAACACTATAACATAAGGCAGCTCTGTCTGTGTCAATATAGAGAAACATGAGATTGGTAATTCAACGTGTAAGCGAAGCGCACGTTACTGTGAATAATGGTGCTACCGGCTCTATACGGACTGGTCTGCTTGTTTTTCTGGGAGTCTCCCGGACCGACACCGTCGAAGATGCGGACTATCTCACCGGGAAGCTTCTGGGCCTCCGGATCTTTCCCGATGAGGATGGAAAGATGAACCGCAACGTGCAGGAAGCCGGTGGTTCGCTGCTGATTGTTTCGCAGTTCACGCTCTATGGCGACTGCCGCAAAGGACGGCGCCCCAGCTTCGACCAGGCCGCGCCGCCGGACCAGGCGCAGGTTCTCTATAATTACTTTGTGGAATCCGCGAAACGGGGCCAGGTTCCGGTGGAAACCGGCGTTTTTCAGGCGATGATGGAGGTTTACATTGTGAACGACGGGCCAGTGACCATCCTGATCGATTCCGCAGAGCGAGCTAAACGATGATTGAAACTTACGGTTATGCCCGCGCCGGACTCCTGGGGAATCCGAGCGACGGTTACTTCGGCAAGACCATTGCCTTTGTCATGTCCAACTTCCGCGCGCGCGTCCTGCTCTACCCCAGCGGCCGGCTGGAAATCAAACTTTCCAAGGCGGACCTGCCGGTCTTCGAGAACCTGGATGACCTTTACCGGACTACGCGCTGGCGTGGTTATTACGGCGGTATCCGGATCATCCAGGCACTGATTGTCAGGCTAATCGATTACTGCCACGAAAATGGGATTGAGCTGGAGGATCGAAACTTCACTTTGGAGTACGAATCCAATGTTCCTCAGCGTCTCGGTATGGGCGGATCGAGCGCCATCATCACCGCGGCATTGCGCGCCCTGTGTCAGTACTATAACCTCGACATACCGCTTCCCATTCAGGCGAACCTGGTTCTCGAGACGGAGACCCGCGAGCTCGATGTCCCTGCCGGGCTTCAGGACCGCGTAGTTCAGGCCTACCATGGGCTGGTCTACATGGATTTCTCCCGGAATCTGATGGAGTCCCGTGGTTACGGCGAATATGAGCGCCTGGACCCGGCCCTCATGCCGAACGTCTATGTGGCTTATCGCACCTCGCTCAGCGAAGGAACCGAGGTGTTTCACTCCAATCTGGGCGAGCGCTGGCGGCGCGGCGACCCCCAAGTAGTGGAAGCCATGAAAACCTGGGCGGGCTACGCCGCCGAAGGCCGGGAATGCCTGCTGCGCCGCGACTACCAGCGGCTGGGCGAGCTGATCAACGCCAACTTTAATTTGCGGGCGAGCATTTACCGGATTGACCAGGGCAACCTGGAGATGGTTCAAACCGCCCGCAAGGCCGGCGCCAGCTCCAACTTCGCGGGCTCCGGAGGAGCAATCGTGGGGACTTACACCGACGACGCTATGTTCGCCCGGCTCACGGATTACATGAAGGCCATCGGCGTGGCCGTCATCAGGCCGAAAATATTGGTGTAAGCGACTGCCAAATCACCGGGCTATGGACCGCCGCGGCCGATGGCTCCTGGGCGGCGGCGCACGCACCGAAAAGGAGCAGCGCTGTTAGTGGTAGTTTCATATCCTGATGGGCCTATTATACTGGGACTTGCCCAAAGTTAAACAAGTTCGATACCGCGATGCCGGCGTGAATATCGACGAAGCCGATCGCGCGGTTTCTTCCATCCGGAAACTCGCCCGGCAGACATTCACGCGCGGCGTGCTCACCGACATCGGCACGTTCGGCGCCTGCTACCAGCTCGCCGGTCTTCGCAAGCCCATCCTGGTCAGCTCGGCGGATGGCGTGGGCACAAAACTGAAGATCGCGTTTCTCACCGGCCGGCATGACACGGTGGGCGAAGACCTGGTGAACCACTGCGTCAACGACATCGCCGTTCAGGGCGCGGCGCCGCTATTCTTCCTGGATTACTTCGCCGTGGGCAAGCTGGACGCCCGAGTGGCGGCTGCCGTGGTTTCGGGGATCGCGCGCGGGTGCCGGCAAAATGGATGCGCGCTGATCGGCGGCGAGACCGCCGAGATGCCCGGCCTGTATGCCGAATCCGAGTACGACCTGGCCGGCTTCATCGTGGGCGCCGCCGAGCGTTCCGAACTTCTCACCGGCAAGCGCATCCGAGCTGGCGATATTCTCCTGGCCCTGCCATCGACGGGGCTGCACACCAACGGTTATTCGCTGGCGCGCAAACTGCTGTTCGACACGGCGGGCTATAGTCCCAAGACGCTGCTCCCGGAAGTTGGCGCAACCGTTGGCGATGCGCTGCTGGCCGTACATCGCAGCTACCTGAAGCCAATCCGCGCCTTGATGGCCGCGGGCCTGCTGCGCGGCGCCGCCCATATCACCGGTGGAGGGATCACCGATAACACCCCGCGCATGTTGCCGAAGGGTCTGGCGGCGGCCATCGACACAGCCCGCTGGCGCATTCCGCCGCTCTTCGAGGTGCTGCGCCGCATCGGCAACATTCCTCTGGACGACTACCGCCGCACGTTCAACCTGGGCGCGGGCATGATCCTGGCCGTTCCCGCGCGCAGCGCGACGCGCGCCGAAACCGTGCTGGCGAAGCTGGGCGAATCCCCGTTCCGCGCCGGCGAAGTAGTCGCGCAAAAGCGGGGCTACCCCCGCGTGGAGTACCGATGAAACGTCTCGGCATTCTGATCTCCGGCCGCGGCTCGAATTTCGAGGCCATCGCGGACAACATCGCCGCCGGCGCGATGGACGCGTCAATTGCCGTGGTGATCGGCAATCGCCCCGAGGCGCGCGGCCTGGAAATAGCCCGCCAGCGCGGATTGAACGCGGTTTCGATCCCTTCGAAAGGCCTGGACCGCGAAGTTTACGACCGCATGCTTCTGGAAGAACTCCGCAAGCACGGCGTGGAGCTGGTGTGCCTGGCTGGTTTCATGCGGCTCCTGAGCGCGACGTTCATTCGCGATTATCCCAACCGCATCCTCAACATCCATCCTTCGCTGCTCCCGGCCTTTCCAGGTCTTGACGCGCAGCGCCAGGCCCTGGAGCACGGCGTCAAGATCACCGGGTGTACGGTTCATTTTGTGGACGAGTACCTGGATGCCGGCCCCATCATCATTCAGACTCCCGTTCCGGTGATGGACGACGACACGGTGGAGACGCTCTCGGCCCGGATTCTCAAGGAGGAGCACCGCATCTATTCGGAAGCGATCCGCATCGTGCTTGGCGGGGACTACCGGATCGAGGGGCGGCGGGTGGTTCTGGGCTAACCATTGAGGCGGCGCTCTTTGGCCGCTGCGCGCATAGCCAAATACTCGGAAAGTTTCAAGGGCGGACCGGGTCCGGTATCCAACTGCCGCTCGACGGCCTTCTGATACTGGCGCAAGATCTCCAGGCGCCGGCGCCGGTCCAGGGGGCAATTATCGATATCGAGCAGAAGATCGATCTCCCATGGCTGGAACGAGTTGCGGATGATGGCCCCGCGCACGAGCTCTCCCATCAGCCGGTTGAACCGGTTGAGCATCAATTCCCGCTCGACGAGGTCGTCCGCCTCCGTCATAATTGACTAATCGGCGGCTTCCGGCAGAAGGATTAGGGCGCCTTCCCGCTGGTATCATGGATCGATGAACCTGGCTGTTGCAAGCGACCATGGCGGCTTTCCGCTGAAGGCCCGTGTGATAGAGGAACTGCGCACAATGGGCCACCAAGTGACCGACCTGGGCACTGACTCCACAGAGGCCGTGGACTACCCCGACTATGCGCGCGCCGTGGCTGAGGCCGTGCTCGAAGGGCGGGCCGAGCGGGCAATACTGATCTGCGGCAGCGGCGCCGGTGCTTGCGTGGCTGCCAACAAGTTTCGCGGAATCCGCGCCGCCACGTGCCACGACAGTTTCTCCGCGCGGCAATCGGTGGAGGACGACGACGTGAACATACTCTGCCTGGGCGCGCGCGTGATCGGCCCCGAGCTGGCCGCCGACCTGGTGCGCGACTACGTGAATGCGCGTTTCTCCGGGGCCGAGCGCCACCGGCGGCGGCTGGGGAAAATCGCGGCTTTCGAAGCCGATTTCGGCAAGTGAACCATGACCACCTTTCAGACGGACTTCCGTATCTCGACGCGGGGCCGCTGCGACGTGCTGGACATCACCCCGCAAGTCTCCAGCGCGATCTCCGCGAGTGGGATGCAGACCGGCATCGTCAACATCTCCGGGGTGGGCTCGACGCTGGGCATCACGACGCTGGAATTCGAGCCTGGCTGCGTGTCCGATTTGAAGCGCGCCCTGGAGAAGATTGCGCCCTCCAACACCGATTACGCCCACAACGCGCGCTGGGGCGACGAAAACGGCTACGCGCACCTGCGCAGCGCGCTGATGGGCACCGCCAAGAGTTTTCCCGTCGGCAAGGGCCGGATTCTGATTGGGACCTGGCAACAGATCGTCCTGTGCGATTTCGACGACCGCCCGCGCGACCGTCAAGTGGTGGTGACGGTGGTGGGGGAGTAGCCTCAGCAGTTCTTCTTCCGTCCCTTGCTACAATGGAAAACTCCGTAACCATGGTCGATCAGTCTATACAGGAACTGGAATCCCGTTCCCTGGCGCGAGTCGCATCCGCAGGCTCGCCCGAGGAGCTGGAGGCGGTTCGCGTGGAGGCGCTGGGGCGGAAGGGCGCGCTGGCGCAAATCAGCAAGGAGATGGGAAGACTCGCGCCCGACGAGCGCGCGCGCATCGGCAAACTGCTCAATAGCGCCAAGCAGAAGCTCGAAGAGGCGCTGGACGCCAAGAAGCAGAACTTCGCCGAAGCGGCTCTCCGCGCCCGCCTCGACGCCGAATGGATTGACCTCACACTGCCCGCTCCCGGGCCGCGCCGCGGGCACCTGCACCCCATCACGCGCATACAGCGCGAGCTGGAGGAGCTGTTCGTCTCGCTGGGCTTCACGGTGCTGGACGGGCCCGAAGTTGAGACCGAATATCGCAACTTCGACGCTCTGAACATTCCGGCCGATCACCCCGCGCGGGACACCCAGGACACTTTCTGGCTGGACGGCGGCAACCTTCTGCGCACACACACTTCGCCGGTGCAGGTGCGCGGCATGGAACGGCTGGGACCGCCGCTGCGCATGATCGCGCCCGGCCGCGTCTTCCGCAACGAAAGCGTGGACGCGTCGCACGAGCACACCTTCTACCAGATCGAGGGCATGATGATCGATCGCGAAGTCTCGGTCGCGCACCTGATCTACTTCATGAAGACACTGCTCACCGCCGTTTTCCAGCGCGAGGTCACGGTGCGGCTGCGCCCGGGCTTCTTTCCGTTCGTGGAACCCGGCTTCGAGCTGGACATCCAGTGCCTGATCTGCGGCGGCTTAGGCTGCCCGGTCTGCAAGCAGAGCGGGTGGGTGGAACAGTTGGGCTGCGGGCTGGTGCACCCCCATGTGCTGCGCATGAGCGGCATCGACCCCGAAGAGTGGAACGGTTTCGCCTTCGGCCTGGGCCTGACGCGCCTGGTAATGATGCGCTACGGGATTGACGACATCCGCCACCTGCAAGGCGGCGACCTTAGATTCTTGGAGCAGTTTTAACCTTGAGGTTCTCTTACAACTGGCTACGCGAGCTGGTCGAGGATCTGGATCACGCACCCGGTCCCCTGGCAAAGCTCATCACCATGAAGACCGCCGAGTGCGAAGGCATCGAGGTGGCAGGCGAATGGCTGGATCGCGCCCGCGCCGCGCGCGTGGAATCCGTGGAGCCGATGCCCGGCAGCCATAACCTCAAGGCGATGGTGGACGCCGGGCCGTACGGCCGCAAGACGGTGGTCTGCGGCGCGCCCAACTGCCGCCCCGGCGTGGTCAGCGCCTATGTTCCAGTCGGCAAGAAGGTGATCGAAGGCGTGGAAAGCGACGGCATGCTGGCCAGCGCCGCCGAGCTGGGCATCAACCGCGACCATTCGGGCATCATCGAATTGGAAGCCGCCATTGGCGCGCCGGTGCCCGGCTGCGCTCCCGACAGCGTGATCGAGATCGACAACAAGTCCATCACGCATCGGCCCGACCTGTGGGGGCACCATGGAATGGCGCGTGAAGTGGCTGCCATCCTCGGGCACAAGCTGAAGAATCCGGTGCGGCTGGAGCTGCTGCCGGAGGGGCCGGCCGCGGTCAAGATCCAGATCGAAGATCTCAACCTTTGTCCGCGGTACAGCGCGCTGGTTTTCGAAAACGTCCGCGTGCGGCCTTCGCCCTGGTGGCTCCAGTGCCGGCTCACCGCCATCGGGTTGAACCCCATCAACAACATCGTGGACATGACCAATTACGTCATGGCCGAGCTGGCGCAGCCGATGCACGCTTTCGATGCCGATCTGCTCCAAGGCGACACCATCTTCATTCGTC
>Ga0181530_10005713_pt1 | contig 12564 bp, 10 predicted proteins | sample PEATcosm2014_Bin_42_FD_119769 | JGI IMG/M metagenome (GOLD analysis project Ga0181530, IMG submission 119769) | Peatland microbial communities from MTU Mesocosm Facility, Houghton, MI, USA - PEATcosm2014_Bin10_60_metaG | ecosystem: Environmental > Terrestrial > Soil > Wetlands > Peat | place... | reverse complement strand
TTTTCAACCACGTTGTAGATACCGGCGCTGCCGCAACAGATGTCGGGGGAGCGCATCTCGCGAAATCTCAACCCGGGGATGGCGGCGAGCAGTTGGCGGGGAGCGGTGCGGATGCGCTGTCCGTGCGCCAGGTGGCAGGAGTCCTGGTAGGTGACGATGCCGTCCAGCGGCGCCATCTCGCGGTTCAGCTCGATGGAGGCGAGGAATTCCGTCACGTCGCGCATCAATGCGGAGAACTTGCGCGCCCTGGCGGCGTAGGCAGCGTCGTCATCCAGCAGGTCGCCGTATTCTTTGAGCGTGGAACCACATCCGGCGGCGTTGGTGATGATGGCGTCGAAGCCGCCTTTCAGGACGGCATCGATATTCTGGCGCGCCAGGCGGCGGGCATCTTCGCGCAAACCGGAGTGCACGTGAAGGGCGCCGCAGCAACCTTGCCCGGCGGGCACCACCACCTCGCAGCCGTTTTTCTGCAGCACCCGCACGGTGGCTTCGTTCAGGCGCGCGAAAGAAACGTTGGCGATGCACCCGGCCAAAAACGCGACGCGATGGCGCGTCACGCCCTGCGCCGCGAAAGTCCGGCCGATCTGGCTGAAGAAAAACGGCGGTTCCGCGGACGGCGCCAGTTGGGCAATGTCGCCCAGGCGGCCGGCCAGGCGGAAAAGGCCCATGGCCCGCATGAGGGTTTTGAGGCCGCTTGCCTGGTAGATGTAGAGCAGCGCGCCGGCCACCGTCAGGGCGGTGCGCGATTCCAGCAGATGACTGAAGAAGAAGCGGCGGAGGCGCTGCGCCATGCGGGACCGTGGGACCACGGCTTCGATTTCGGCGCGCGCATCTTCCACCATTCTTCCGTAGCGCACGCCGGAAGGGCAGGCCGATTCGCAACCGCGGCAGGCCAGGCACAGGCCGATGTGCCGAATGTAGGAAGGCGTGATGGGCGCGCCCTCGGCCACCTGCACCATCTGGTACACGCGGCCGCGCGGCGAATCCATCTCCAGCCCCAGCTCGCGGTAGGTGGGGCAGGCGTTGAGGCACAAGCCGCAGTGGATGCAGCGGTCGAGATCGAACTGCCGGGGGCCCAGACGGGTTGTCTCAGATACGACCATAGAGCCGGCCGCGATTCAACAGGTTCGACGGGTCAAATAGATTTTTGACGCGCCGCATGATCTCAAAGTCGCCGCCGGGCGCGGGCCACAATTCCAGGGAATGCTTGCATTCCTGGGGTGAAAACTCGATCACGGTTTTGAAACCGCGCGCCACCGCGCCCGAGACCCAGCTTGCGGCGGCCTCATGCCGCTCGAAATAACCGTAACAGACGCCCGACCCGGCGCGCGCCACGGCCGGCACTTGGAAGGCCGCCATGACGCCTTCCAGATCCTTCAGAGTACATGAGACGCGCACCACCGCGCCATCCGCGTTCCGGCGGAGGAATCGGGGAGTGAAGGATTCCAGATCGCCCCACAAAGTCTCGGGGCAGGCATTCTCGACGGCCAGGCGGCTGGTGATGTGGGCCAGCTCGCGCTCATAGCGCCCGACGAATGCGGCGTTGCCGGCGGCGCGCACCGCCAGCAGCCAGCAGCCGCCGCCAAACGATTGCGCCGCCGCCGGGTTGAGCAAGTCGATCGAAACCGGTTGCAGAGGGCTGGCGAGCGCCTGGTTACGCGCGGCGATGGCCTCATCCAGCGAACGGAACGGCAGGAGAAAACTTTGTTCGGCCTCGGGAGCCGGCACCAGCTTGAAATTGACCACCGCGATGGCGGCCAGGGTGCCGAAGGACCCGATCATGAGCTTGGCCATATCGAGCCCGGCTACGTTCTTGACCACCATGCCGCCGGACTGAACCAGTTTGCCTTCGAGCGTGGCGAAGCGCATGCCGATGATGAGGTCGCGGGCGGTTCCGTAGAGCCGGCGCCGCGGCCCGCTGCAATTGGACGCCACCACGCCGCCCACCGTGGCGTCTTCGGCGAAGGGCGGATCGAGCGGGACCATCTGGCGGTTGGCGGCCAGCAGGCGGGTGAGCGAGCGCCAGGGCAGCCCGGCTTCCACGCTGATGGTAAGATCGTGCGGCTCGTACTCCAGCATGCGATGGAGCGCGGTGGTGGAGATGGCAACCTCGGCGGGTTCGCTCGGGCCCGCCATCAGGCGCTTGCTCGCATTGCCGCCCAGCGCGATGGTGCGTCCGTGCGCGGCGGCATCGCCGAGCGCCTGCGCCAGGTCCGTCGAATTCTCCGGCGCGAGCACTAGAACACCAGTCGGCGCAGCAGGAAGGTGAGAACGGTCAGCACCAACGATCCCAATATGGCATTCAGGATCCCCTGCACCTTGAAGCCCGGCGTGAACAGCGACGCCACCTTCAACAGGAAGGCATTGACCGCCAGTTCAAAAAGTCCGAAGGTCAGGATGGTGAGCGGCAGGACCACGATCCGCACCAGCCAGCCGATCGTGAAATCGACGATGGCGATCATGGCGGTCGCCGCCAGGGCGGTCCAGAAGTTGCGGACTTCGATGCCCGGAATGATACGCGCCACAATCCACAACGCCAGCGCGCTCACAATCCAGACCAAAATCAGGTGCAGCAGCGGCATAAAGACCTCCAGCCAGAGATAATGATATTCCATGGCAACTTTGTATGCTGGCACGTCCGGCTTCGCATATCCGGCCTGGAAGCCAGGCTTCTACCCGGCCAAGCTTCCGGCCAAACAATTCCTGCACCACTACGCCCAACGCCTGAACTCGGTGGAGATTAATTACACGTTCCGGCGCTTGCCCTCGGCTTCGACGTTACAGAACTGGGTGGAAGCCACGCCGCCGGGGTTCGTGTTCGCGGTGAAGGCGAACCAGCGCATCACTCACATTCTGCGTCTGAAGAACGCCGCCGAAGCCACCGCGCTCTTTCTGAAGATGATCGACCCGCTGCGCAGCGCGCGCCGGCTGGGCCCGATCCTGTTCCAATTGCCGCCGCAGTTGAAATGCGACGAGGCGTTGCTCGGCGACTTCCTGGAGTTATTGCCGGCGGATCTGCGCTACGCCTTCGAATTCCGGCACGCCTCGTGGCTGGCCGAGCCGGTCTACGAGCTGTTGCGCCGGCGGAACGTGGCGCTCTGCCTGGCGGAATCGGAGAAGCTGGAAGCGCCCAAGGTGATCACGGCCGACTTCGTCTATTACCGGCTGCGCAAGCCGGAGTACACCGAGGCCGACGTGGATGCGATCGCGGCCGGCGCGCGGGAGCTGCTTGCGACCGGGCGGGATTTGTACCTGATGTTCAAGCACGAAGAGACGCCCGAGGGGGCGTTGCACGCGGAGAGGCTGCTGAGGTGAGGGCCGAAGCGATCCGCGCCGACTGGTTACACTGGAACCAACGACCTGGAGGTATCTTCTGGGCGTTCTTCAGGAGCGGGTGACGCTGGGGGAAAAAGGGACGCACTTCTGGCCAGGCCCTTCCTATCCAACAGAAAATCCGATGGGAGCCCTCGTGATTGCAATGCTATCATTGCTGTATGGCCAGTATCACGATTCGAAAGCTGGATGACGCAGTGAAGTCGCGGCTGCGCATCCGTGCAGCCCGCCACGGCCGCTCCATGGAAGAGGAGGCGCGGGAAATCCTCAAGGTTGCAGTAGTGGAGGAAGGGTCACATAAACTGAATCTGGCGGAATCGATCCGGCGGCATATCGACCCGCTCGGGGGCGTGGATCTCACCCTTCCCTCGCGCCAACGGGTCCGGCGGCCTCCCGGGCTAGCGAGATGATCGTCATCGATACGAATGTCTTGTCTGAAACTCTGAAGCCTTCGCCCTCAGATATTGTCCTCGGCTGGCTGGCATCTCAGGAGCCCATGGCGGTTTTCATCACGACGATCACCCAGGCGGAAGTGCTCTACGGGGTCGAAGTGCTGCCCGCAGGCAAACGCCGCACGCGCCTGCATGGCGCGATCGAGAATCTGTACGCGAGCGCATTTCAAGGCCGGATCCTCTCATTCGACGAGGACGCCGCGCGCGTGTTCCCGAAGATCGTAGCCAATCGAGAGGCCATGGGCCGCCCGATTTCGCAATTCGACGCCATGATCGCGTCGATCTGCCGCGCCCAACGCGCCGCCATCGCAACGCGCAACGTCGATGACTTCGCGCACTGTGGAGTTCCCATCATCAATCCCTGGAACGAATAACCGGTGAGCGAAGCCGGCTACGCCGGCGCCACAGATCGAAAGAACCGGCGGCAAAGACCGCCGGCGCTACAAATCAAGAAGTACGTTCCACTCTGGAATCTTCTTCTGATCTGTGGAAACTCCTGAAGCCGTCTAGGCCGGCTTCAGGCACTCCGCAATTTCCTTTTCTTCGATGGCTCCGGTCTTGATCAGTCGCCAGAAGGGCTCGGTGATATCGACGGTGGTCGAACCCGGGCCGCCGCAGATGCCGCCGTCCACCACCAGGTCGACGCGGCCGTCCATCATGCCGAAGACGTCGATGCCGCTGTGGCAGGTGGGATGGCCGGAGATGTTGGCGCTGGTGGCGATGAGCGGCTGGTTTACCATTTCGATGAGCTTGTTGGCGATTTCCGAGCGCGACCGGCGCAGCGCCAGGCGGCCGGTATTGCCGGTCACCTTGAGCGGGATTTTCGCCGATGCCGGCACGATGATGGTGAGCGGCCCGGGCCAGAAGCGCCGCGCCAGCAGGTAGAAACGGTTGCTCAACTCCCCGGCCAGCTCTTCGGCCGTCACGATGCCGCCGATCAAAATAGGCAGCGAACGGTGCGGCTCGCGGCCCTTGGCGGCGAAAACCTGCGTGACGGCGCGCAGGTTGAACGGGTCGGCCACCAGCGTGTAGAGAGCGTCGGTGGGAATGGCCACCACGTTGCCGCGGCGCACGGCGGCGGCGGCGCGTTCCAGCACTTCAGGCTGCGGTTCTTCCGGATTGATCTCGACCAGGTCGGTAGCCATGCTCTGGATCTCGGCTCGGTTTCAGCGTGGGCCTATGGCCTCGGCAACGTCCAGCGCCATCTGGTAGCGGCCGAACGGCGCACTTAATTGTACGCCCTGGACCATGCCGCGGACACGCGTCACCATTTCGCGGGCGATATTGACGCCTTCTTCGCGGGCCTTTTCGGCGTTGTCGACGCCGCGCATGCGCTCCATGAAATATTCCGGCACCGGCACACGCAGTTCGTTGACCATGAACTCGGCGTTGCGATAGCTGGTGAGCGGCCAGATGCCGCAGATCACCGGAATCTTCACGTGAGCGATGCGCTCGAGGAAAGCCTCCAGAAGATCCAGGTCGAAGACCGGCTGCGTGACCACGTATTCGGCGCCGGCTTCCACTTTCCAATCGAAGCGGCGGATCTCTTCGTCCATGTTCAACGCGCCGGGGTTGGCTCCCACGCCGATCAACAGGGCGGTCTGCGAGCCCATCGGGTTGCCGCCGATATCCAGCCCGTGGTTGAGGTTGTTGACGATGTTGACGAGGCCGATGGCGTCCACGTCGAAGACCGCCGTGGCGTCGGGATAGAGGCCCATGCGGGGCGGGTCGCCGGTGATGCAGATGAGATTGCGGACCCCGGCGGTGTGCGCGCCCAGGAGTTCCGATTGAATGCCCAGAATGTTGCGGTCGCGGCAGCAGAAGTGGTTGACGGCCTCGATGCCGGCGTGCTGCTGGATGAGCTGGCAGGTGACCTGGGAACTCATGCGCGCGCTGGCGCGGGGGCCGTCGGGAACGTTAATGCAGTCGATACCGGCTTCGGCGCAGCGGCGCGCGCCGGCGATTTCGAGCGACGCGTCGACGCCGCGCGGCGGCAGAATCTCCACGAAAGCGACGAACTTCCCCTCCGCCAGCCGGGCGCCGAGCTTCGATTTCCGCGCCGCCGGCACGGGCGCGAGCGCGTGCACTTTGGCTTGCGGCTCTTCCACCGTGACCGCCAGCCTTTTTTGCGAGGGCTGCAGCGAACGGGTTTCCGAGCGAATCAGCTTGATGTGGTCGGGCGTGGTTCCGCAGCACCCGCCGATAATCCTGACGCCGGCCCACAACAGGCGGCGGGCGTATTGCGCCATGTATTCCGGCGAGCAGAGATAAATATTGCGGCCTTCCACGCGCGTGGGCAGCCCGGCGTTGGGCATGGCGCTCATGGGCTTCGAAGAGTGCTGCATCATCAGCTCGATGGTCTCGAGCGTGGCCTTGGGGCCGACCGAGCAATTCAGACCGATGGCATCCACCGGCCAGGAGTTCATCTCGCGCGTGAAGGTCTCGGTGTCGGTGCCGCCGGGCAGGTGGCCGAAATCGTCGATGGTGACCTGCGCGACGATGGGGATCGCATCGCCGCCGGCTTCCCGCGCGGCCAGGACGGCCTCGCGCAGTTCGTCGAGATTGCCGAAGGTTTCCAGAATCAGCAGATCGGCGCCGGCTTGGATCAGGGCTTCGGCCTGCTCGCGGAAGATATCGCGCGCCTCGGTGAAGGAAGTGGGGCCGAGCGGTTCAATGCGGACGCCCAGCGGCCCGATGGCGCCGGCCACAAAGGCGCTATCGCCGGCAGCTTCACGGGCCAGGCGCACGCCGGCCTGGTTGATGGCCTGCAACTTCTCCGCTACCCCGAAAGCCGAAAGGCGCGCGCGGTTGGCGCCGAACGTGTTGGTTTCGAGAATTTCCGCGCCGGCCTTGGCGTACTCCTGGTGGATCTGGCGCACCAGGTCCGGCTGCGAGAGGTTCAGTTCGTCGAAGCAGCGGTTGATGAAGACGCCGCGGGAGTAGAGCATGGTGCCCATGGCGCCGTCGGCCACGATGACCCGGCGGGACAACTGTTCACGAAACTCCTGGGCACGGTTTGATGTATTCATGGGGAACGGATCGCAAGCGCCGTTTCGGTACGGAAGCGGCGATATCCGATTTTAGCTCAAAGGCCCACGACTGGGCAGGCCTCCTGGCCGGCCGGGCCGCGGAATCGCCGCGGCGCGCTGCCCAGTGGGGCAGTCCCCCTGGACTGCGCGCGACCCCTGGTCGCGCTCTTGCGGCCATCGGCAACTCTTCCGGGGGACATCATGCTACCGCTCGAAAACCAATCCCGCCGAGGGCAGAATCGGGAAGAGCTTGTCGAGCGTGATGTAGGCCTGCTTGGTGCCGGCGGTGTAGCCGTTGAAGCTCTCGAATACGTAGTTGCTGCGGTTGGCCAGATTGATCACTTCACCGTAGAGCGTCAGCTTCCACTTGTCGTGCGTCCACGCCTTATTGACGCGGAAATCGGTGCGCGAATAGGCGCCCAGACGCAACTGGTCACGGCTGTTCGACAGGTAGTAGAGGGTTCCGACCTGCCGCAAATAACCGGGAATGGGGAAGCCGCTGCCATAGCTCCATTTCAGGCTCAGGTTGATGCTGGGCCGCAGGCGATAGCCGCCATAGACGTTGACGGTGTGGCGCTGGTCGTAATCCGAAGGAAAGCGCGCGCCCGTAACGCCGTCACGCATCCCGGTGCGGCCGAAGGCATAGGAAATCCAGCCGGTGAGGCGGTTGGCGCTGGAATGCTGCAGGAAGAACTCCGCGCCGCGCGCGTATCCACGCTCTGAATTCCCGTAGGAAGGATTGATGGGCGGCGCGAAGACTTTGCCGTTTGGAAGAATGCGCGCATCGTAGAGCGGTTGAAAGATCAGATCGCGATCCATGCGGTCGTAGTACTCCGCGCGCAGGCGGGTGCGCTGGCTCAGGCGCTGCTCGATGGCGGCTTGCGCGTGGATGGAACGCTCGGGCAGCAGGTGGCGGCTGCCCAGAGGCGAAGTCAACTGGGAGATTTCGGGATATTGCGCGTATTCTCCCCATGCCAGTTGGATGCTGGTGGACGGCGTGACGCCGAATGCGGCCGAGGCCGAAGGCGAGACCGTCGAGACCGTGTCGATGGAGTGATGGTCCCAACGCGCGCCGGCGGTGAAGCGCAGGCGTCCGGAAAAAGCGTTCCAGGACTGCTGCAGGTAACCGCCCGCCAGCAGCGCGTTGCCGTTGAAATGGTCCAGCACGCTGGGCGCGGTGACCACGCTTTGGTACTGGTCGGAGAAGCCCTGGTCGCGCAACTGGCGCAACGACCAGCCACCCTCGAGCGGGCTCTTGGAATTCCACATCCAGGTGGCCGAGCCGTTCCAGACCCACTCGCCGTAAAAACCGGCGCTGGTGGGAAGGTTGTTGGGGTTCTGGTCGTTGAATTTTTCGCGCATCCAGGCGAAATGGTTGACGATCAGCAGCCGCTCGACCGGCGAGTAGCGCCATCCCAGATTGGCCAGCGTGTAGTGGTAGCCGGCCGTGACGATGGAGTTGATGCCGAGATTCGTGCCCACACTGGAGCGGTTGAGGTCGGAAAAACTCTCCAGAAAGTAAAGCGTGATGTTGTTCTTGGGCGTGAGGTCGTAGGTCAGGCGCGTCTGCACATCTTCCAGGCCGAAGATCAGCGTGGTGTCCGGAAAAGTGCGCGCCAGGATGTATTGCAGGTAGCTCTTGCGCACCACGGCCAGCCAGCTTCCGCGCTTCTTCTTGCCGAACGGTCCCTCGCCGACGAGGCCGGCGTTGGAAACGCTGGCGGCCAGGCGGAAGGTGGTGCCGGTGCGGCTGCCATCCCGCGTGGTGACGTCCAGGACGCCCGCGGAGCGATCGCCGAAGCGCGCCGGGAACGCGCCCTCATGCAGTTCCATCTCATCCACCATGTCGCCATCGAAGGTGCTGCCCGTGCCGCTCAGATTCTGGCCCTGAATCATGTGAAACGGCTCGTGCAGCAGCACGCCATCGACGTACAGGCCGATGCGGTCGAAATCCGCCCCGCGCAGCGAGAAGCGGGCATCGAAATCGTTATTGGAGGAGACGCCGGGAAGGCTCTGCACGGCGCGCAGCGGGTCGTCCGCGAGCACGCTGGCGAGGTTCTTGGCATCGTTGCCGGCCAGCACCAGCGCGCCCGGACTGTCGGCGCGCGCGGCCTCAAACGTATCGGCCCTGGCTTCCACGGTATCGGTCTGGTGAAAGGTGTCGGGGCTGAGGATCACTTCGAAATCCTTGATGTCGCCGTCGTCGAGCTGGAAGGATTTCTTGATGAGGTGATAGCCCACCGTGGAGACGTTGAGAACGTAGTCGCCCGGCGCCACGTCCTTGATGACGAAATGGCCGGTCGAGTCCGTCGTGGTGCGATAGCTGCCGCCGCCGAGCAGGATTTCGACTTTGGCGAGGGCCTCACCGCCGCGCGCGTCAACCACGGAGCCGCGGACTTCGCCACCCGTCTGCGCCCAGGCAGGGGAGATCAGGGCCAGAGCCCCGAAAACAAGCAGCCGAAGCATGAACAGGACTGATGATAGCGCACGGCGGCCCTTCTGACTTCCTCGACTGCCGACTCCTGACGCACAGCGCCAAGGCCCTGTGACGCGCCGCAACGTGGGACAGACCATCGGTCTTTGTAATCTGTCATTGCCTGGCTAGACCCGCCAGCTTGACAGACGACAAAACCCGATCGTGCGGCCTACTCCTGCCAGCTCAGTTGGCCCCGACGCCGAAGCGGACGTTCAGTTTGTCGAGTTCCTTCTGGTAGAGCGGGTTCGCCGGATAATCGTGCGCCAGCTCGCCCAACAGCCTCTGCGCTTCGCGCGGCTTTTTCTCGCGCAAATCGATGATCCCCAGAAAGACCTTGGCGAGCGGTTTGAGGTAATGGCCATCGCGGGCCACCATTTCGAGTTGATGCACACCCCGCTGCTTGTCGCCTGCGACGCTGTCGAAATGCACGAACCAGCGGACGAAGAACGGCAGGCTGCCGATCATGTATTCGGAGAAGCCCGAGGTGAGGTAGGCGTCGTAAAACGTGGGGTCGAGCTTGAGCAGGCGCTGCGCGTAACCGTTGCCCCGTTTGGCGGGCGAGAGGCTTCCGATCTGGCGTTTCTCCACCAGCGCCATGTAGTCCGTGGCCACGCCGCTGGCTACCACCATGGCAAACAGCGCCGCACGGTCGTTGGGATTGGCTTTGAGCGCCGCCTCGGCGCGCCGCTGCGCCTCGTCCAATGCCGCGAAAAACTGCTTGCGGATGGCGGGGTCAGGCTCGGGACGGGTCTTCGCCACGATGCGGTCGTCATCGATGAGGAATTCGCTCTCCAGCACGCCCAGGCGGTCGAGTTCATAGAAAAGGTACGCCGAAGCCCGGAAGGCATACGGCAGCGGCTCACCGGGATGGGCCGCGATGTAGCCATCCAGCGCCGCATGGGCGCCGGGGAAATCGAAACTGTACAGATGCCCGAGGGCCTGGTCGAGCGTGACCGGATCGGCGGCCAGCGCGGGAAAACACAAGACAGCGGCGAATACCCAGAGTCGCATTTAGCTCACATCATACCGGAACGGCGCCGTTCAGCCACAATCGTAATCTGCAGATCCCGCGCCTGGCGCACTACGCTCTGTACCACGGTCTCGCGAAACGCTTTCCACCACGGCTGGGGCAGAGAGCGTCCCATGAAAATCTGGGTGATCTGCTTGGAGCGCGCGAATTCCGTAATGGCGCGCGCCGCATCCTTTGATTGTACGACATTTGTCTCGATGCGCAGGTTGCGGGCAAAGCTCATGTGGCGCTCCACCGCCTCGCGATCGGTCTCGTTCACCTTCACGTGCACCGCCAGACAGTCGGCGTGAAGATAATCGGCCACCCGCTTGCCGCGCCGGATCAGTATGGCGGACGAAGGCCGGCCGGTGAGGCAGATGAGAATCCGCTCGGTGCGGGCGGGGGTCTGGGAATCGTGCGCTGCGCCGGGAGTTTCGCCGGCGGCGGCCGGGTTGGCAACCAGTTTCTCTTCCACCTCGTATGCGGTGTGGCGCAGCGCCATTTCGCGAAGCGCCGTGAGGTTGGTCTCAGTGAAGAAATTCTCCATGGCGCGGCGCGCCTTTTCGGGGGCATAGACCACGCCGCGCTCCAGCCGGTTGCGAAGGGCGCGCGGAGTGAGATCGACAAACACCAGTTCGTCGGCTTCGTCCACCACCCAGTCGGGCACGGTTTCGCGCACATGAATGCCGGTGGCATGAAAGACCTGGTCGTTGAGGCTCTCCAGGTGCTGGACATTCATGGTGGTGAGAACGTCGATGCCGGCATCGAGCAGTGCGTGAACATCCTGCCAGCGCTTGAGGCGCTCAGATCCCGGCACGTTGGTATGGGCCAGCTCGTCCACCAGGGCCACGGCCGGTTTGCGCCGCAGCACAGCTTCGACATCCATTTCTTCGAACTCCGAGCCGTTGTACGTCAGAATGCGGCGCGGGATCACCTCCAGGCCTTCGGTTTGCGCAATGGTTTCCTGGCGGCCGTGCGATTCAAAGTACCCGATGACAATGTCGACGCCCTTCTGCCGCAGGGCTTGCGCCTCCTGGACCATGCGGTAGGTCTTGCCCACGCCGGCGGCATATCCCAGATAAATCTTGAGCCGCCCCTTGGTCCTGGCGCTCACGGCTTGCCTCCGTGCGGGAACAGCCGCACATCAAAACCATCGGCGCCATCGATCAGGCGGTCCACCGGAGTGCGCCCGAACCACGCCCTCTGCGGGCGGCCCGAGTGGCCCAGGAAGAGCTGCGTGATGCGCTGCTCGCGCGCGAAATCCAGAATGGTCTGGACGAAGTCGGGGCCTTGGAGGCAGTGCACTTCCGCTCCCAGTTCGCGCGCCAGCGCCAGGTTGGCTTCGAGCTTGTCGCGATCGGGCCCGCGAAGATCGGGCTGTTCCACGTAGGCCACCAGCAGCGCGCCGTGGAAGCGGGCTTTGTTGCGCAAACCGCTTCTTAGCATTTCGCGGGCGTCGCTACGCGCGGTGATACAGACCAGGATGCGTTCCTGCGCGCCCCACCGCGCGGCCACGTCATGTGCCTCCAGATAATCTTGCAACTGGCGGTCCACCACGTCGGCGGCCAGCAGCAGGGCCAGTTCGCGCAGTTCCGCCAGGCTCCGGGAATCGTGGATATCTTTCTTGCCGGTGCGATCCGCAAGGGCTTCGGGCGGGGCGTCCACCACCTCGATTTCGTCGGCTTCGTGGAGAAACTCCTGGGGAATGCTGTTGGCGGCGCGCTTCCCGGTGATCCGCTCCACTTCGGCCTGCTGTTCGCGGATGTGCTGGATGTTGACGGCGGTGATCACCGCGATGCCGCGGTCGAGGAGTTCCCGCACATCCTGCCACCGCTGCGGATTGCGGCTCCCGGGCGGATTATCGTAGGCCAGGCCGTCCACCAGGCAAACCTGCGGGTGGCGGCGGAAGAGCGCGGCCATATCCATCACTTCGTAGATCCGGCCCGCGTGTTTCGTCGCGATGGAAGGCACTACGTCCAGGTGCGAAAGGATCTCCGCGATGTCCGGCGTGACCTCGCGCTGCACCGCGCCTACCACCACGTCCTGGCCGCGCTCCTTGCGGCGCCGGCCCTCATCGAACATGCGGAACGACTTGCCGACACGCGAGGCGTAGCCCAGGAAGATCTTGAGGCGTCCACGGCTTTCGCGGCGCTCCGTGTCCTGGACGCGGCGCAGCAGCTCTTCGGGATCGGGTCTGCGATCGGCCGGAGTTGGCATCTCTCACAGGATAATCCGGCGCGGCGGCCTTCTGCGCGACAAACTGAG
>Ga0181530_10005712_pt1 | contig 12567 bp, 16 predicted proteins | sample PEATcosm2014_Bin_42_FD_119769 | JGI IMG/M metagenome (GOLD analysis project Ga0181530, IMG submission 119769) | Peatland microbial communities from MTU Mesocosm Facility, Houghton, MI, USA - PEATcosm2014_Bin10_60_metaG | ecosystem: Environmental > Terrestrial > Soil > Wetlands > Peat | place... | reverse complement strand
GCACGCTCCCGAGGTCGGGCCCGAGCCGCTGGGGCGGGATGCGGACGACGTCCCGGCGGTGGTCAAGATAGTACATGCGCCGCGCGCGAGCGGGGGGGCCTATAAGATTCTTGGGGTCAGGCCGGGTTTGCCCAGCAACTAGTTTCTGTGCGAGGGTTTCTGTGCGGCGTTCGGAGTTTCTGTGTAGGGGGCGCCAAGCAGCAGGACTGCAGCTCGACCGGGGTCTGTAAGCTCAATCCTCCCAGCCTTCCTGTTCCCTCGAATCCGGACGAAGTTCTGACGAATCAGCGGGGCTAGGAGCCCATCAATTCTGCGATACGCCGAAGCGTCGCTTATCTCCCCTTTCGCGGGGATCACATCTCGTGCCCTGAGAAGCTCGATGAGATCCTCCTTGCTCAGGGCCCGTTCCGAGCCGTTCAGCAGAAGAAGAACAGAACGCAGGTCTTCTGGGAGAACTTCGAATCGAAGGATTGGGGGGTACGAAATGTCCTGGACTACTTCAGATTTTGAGATGTATGAGGTGTTGGCGTAGTACGGCGTCGCTTCCCAGAACATCGCGGCCAGGAGCCCCACCATGGCCGAGATCTTCGTCCCGGTGGATACGTTCACGAACATCATATTTCCAGCCGCCCTCTCCTCCTGACAGATCCTTCCGTAGAGACGTAGCAGGGCGTGGAAGTCCCACGGGTTTTCGAACCAGTCCTTGACGTCCAGGGTCTTGTAGTCCTCCTGAAGCGAGCGGTGAATCTTTCTCCAGTAATCGGCGGCGTGATCATCCGGCCGTCCAGTGATGAGGTGGGCTCGGTCCGCCCTCAACTGGATGAGCGGTTCGACGACCCTTCGAACCTCGAACCCCACAGGGGCGATGTGAACGCGGAGTTGGACTCGCCCAAGTCCGTTATTCTCCATATTCTCACTAATCTCGGATTAGGTATAAAGCGAGGGGGGTGGCTGTTATCCTTGAGAGGAATCCCGAATGGCAGACGAATCGAAGAAGGACGACCGAGAGAAGACGATCTTCATCAACAAGAAGAAGTACGAGACGAGAGCCGACCGACTGACTGGGACCCAGATTCTCGAGCTTGCCCAGTTGAGCCCTGACCAGTACGACCTGTACTTGGTGAAGGCCGATGGGAAGAGCGAACAGATCGGGCCGCAGCAGGAAGTGGAGATCAAGGACGGCCTCCACTTCAACGCCGTCACGAAGGGAATCAACTTCGGATGATTCCGCAGGAGCTCCAAGACGAGGTCACCCGGCTTCGGGACCTCGGCTACACACTCGACACCCAGGAAGAGGGCCAGCGGATTTACCTCGTGTTTCGGAATTTCCAGCTGGGCTCGGCATACAACCCGCCGGTTTCGACGATGATGGTGTTCACGTCGGTTCAGTATCCGAACGCAGGGTTCGACATGTTCTGGGTCGAGGAGGGTGTTAAACTTGCGAGCGGCGGGATTCCGCAGGCTGGTGACTCTATCGAATCGTATCTCGGCCTTCGATGGCGCCGATTTTCCTGGCACCTGCCACCTAACCGACCGTGGAACCCGAGCAGAGACTCCCTCGGGACCTGGCTGGCAGCAATCGAGGAACGTCTTCGGAAGGGCGTATGACTCTCTCGTTAAGGGTACCCGTGGAGCTGTACACTCAGCTGCGGCACCATCTCGAAGCGGCCGAGCCGAATGAAACCGGAACCTTTGCTCTGCTCGGCACCACCTCGACCGACCCCGAGTCGTCAGATCTCCTGCTCAGGGAGCTCGTGTGGCCGGAGCCCGACGACTGGTCTCGTCGCGGAGAAGACTGTCTTACACCCACAACCGCGTACATCAATCGGGCGGCGGTCCGGGCGGACAGGCTCCGCGTGGGAGTGGGGTTCGTCCACAGTCACCCTAGCCCGTTCCATCCCGCCGCCCTCAGCTGGGTAGACGTGTCGTCAACCAAGCTGATGTTCAGAAACCTGGCCCAGATTCTCGGTGATGCACCTCTCGCGAGTCTCGTTTTTACCCCGACGACATTCTCGGGAGTTGCGCAGAGGCGTCGCAGCAAGCGTCCGACCCCCGTGGATGCCATCCGTGTCGTCGGCGGTCGAATCGAGACCATTCCTTCAGCTGAGAGTGTCCCTGCTTCGTCCCGACTTGAGAACGACAGTGTAAACGAACGACAGCTGCTTGCCCTGGGCGATCGGGGTCAGGCCCGTATCGAAGCCGTCCGAGTTGGAGTCGTGGGGGTAGGTGGAACCGGCAGCGCGGTGGCTGAGCAGCTCGTCCGGATTGGGGTCAAGAATCTCACGCTCATCGACGACGACACACTCTCGCCATCCAATGTGACTAGAGTCTATGGCACTCGGTTTTCGGACGCCAAGAGGATCCGCAAGAAAGTGCAGGTGGTTGCGAAGCACCTCCGTGGAATCAGGCCCGACGTCGCAGTCACAGCGGAGAAGCGGTCGGTAATCGATCCCCGGTTGCTGGACACACTCACGAAATTGGACTTCGTATTCTGCTGTACCGACACCGACGGAAGCCGCGCCGTCCTCAACGACATCGCCTACCGAAACTATGTTCCCGTTCTCGACCTCGGATGTCGGATTGATCCTACCGGGGGTCGCTTGGCAGGAATCTACGGGAGGGTACGGTACCTCCGGCCCGGATTGCCCTGCCTCTGGTGTACTGGGACCATCGACGGGCGCCGAGTTCTTCAGGAGGCGATGAACCCCGAGGAACGAGCACGGTTGGCAGCCTCAGGCTATGGTGGCATGCTTGGCCCACAACCTTCGGTGATTCATCTGACCACCATGGTCGCCAGCTTAGCGATCCAAGAATTCCTGACGCTCGTTGCGGGGGTCGGCCCAGCTCACGATGGAGATTGGCTCTCCCTCGACCTTGTCGAGCCCTATCTTCGTCGAGTGACCTCCAAGACGGATCCTCATTGTCGGTGTCTCCGCATGGCAGGCGCAGGTGTCGACGGTGCCCTCCTAGTGGACAACCGGGCGCTTTGAGAGGCGGGCCACGCAGCCCCAATCCCCGCGCTCGATAGGGCACGAAGCAGGAAGCTGCGCGGCCCGCCTACACTCTTCTCATCCAACACCACCTCCCAGGTCGCCGTGCGGAACCGTGAGGGACTCGGTTCGCAGGCAGCCGTCCCTCGAGCATCATCAGTTGTCCTCCCAGGTCGGGGCAGATCGTGGATCCCACGCGCCGGGCGTGACAGAATCTGTCGATTTGGCATGGGCGAGGCCCGTTTCCTCGGGTTCGGACTTAGGTCCCGGGGATCCCGGGAGCAGAATCCCATGCTCGAACGCCTCGTGGATGAGCACGGTGATGTTGTAGGCGAGCACCTTGCAGAGCAGCTCGTTGACCTGGGCGACCGGGTCGCGGGAGGAAATCGTCTCCCCGAGCTTCTTCTTGATCGCCGCGAAGACGGCCTCCACGTTCTCCCGCTTGTGGTAGTGGTCGAGGAATGCGACGGGATCTGACTGGAGGAGATGCCACATCTTCTTCCAGAGGGGTGAGCGGACCGCGGGGTGCTTGGCGTGGCCGTGGCTGTCCTTCTTGAACATGATGTAGGCCGTGCCACCGTGCTGTCGCACCGTCTCGTAGTTCACCCCGGCGAGGTACCCCTTGTCGGCATACACTTCCCGGAGAACGAAGCCCGCGGCAACTGTTCCATGGATCAGACCCGGAAACTCGGGGCTATCGCCGGCCCGTGCGTCGGTGACCTTGACCGTCGGAATGATGTGAGTCTGGGTTCCAATCACGATGTGCCCCTTCACCCAAACGTTCTGCGCGGGCGCGCCGTACTTCTCGCGGTAGTAGTCTCCGAACGAAGTCGTCCGAAAGCCCGAGGAGTCGACTGCAAACGTGTCCTCGACGTGCGCGAGAGGCAACGCGGACTTCGCGATCATATCATGGAGAATGGGCGTTACATCGGCTCGGCGCAGGACGATCGAAGGCATGTTGTATGACGGCGAGCAAGAGATACGATTCTCTGCTCGCGATCGGTCGGACAGTCCGTGCGTGACCCGAAGTGGAATCCCATGGTAGACCTTCTCGACCGCGCAATAGAGAACGTCCCGTAGCGGAAGCCGCGGACGGCCCGTCTGCTTGGCTGGCACGGGATCCTCGACGTCAGATACGAGCTCGAAAAGCACCTCATCGAACAGACGCAGCTCAGCACGTTGGGCTTGGTTGTAAGCCGTCCAATCCTGACCGTAGGTGGGCTTGGGACGGCGCCTCTCGTCCTCGAGCGCTTTCCGGACGTTGAAGCCCTTCTTGTGGAGCCGGACCGCCAGAATGTGCTTACAGGGCAGGTCGTGTCCGAGGAAGTCGGGGCAGATACACTTCCATCGGTCTCCGTCGGTGCTAACGAGGTAGACTCCCGACCCGCTCTGAGATTGGACGGAAAAGATGTTCTTCGCCACCTGCTCAATCTGACCGGGCGCGGAGGCGATTTCCTTCCCCTTCTCGACCCTGCCGCGGAAGTCTGCCATTCTCGTTCTCCCCGTGTGCGGGCTGTCCCCACATACCCACATATGTGGGAAGTATATAATTATGTGGATATGTGGGTTCACACAAAGGCCTATATCTCACCTCGACAGTCGTCCGTGGGAACATGGGGCGAATTGACGCAGTCCTCCCGGACAAGCTCGAGCAACGCTTCCGGATGGAGGTCGCCAAGCGCTATGGCGTGAAGAAGGGAAACATGCTCAAGGCGATCTCTGCGGCGATCGAGGCCTGGGTATCCACTGACGAATCTCGAAAGATGGCGAGGACTCTGGCCAAGCCGATTCGTGACCCCAAGGCATCGGTGAGCGTGAAGCAACACGCCGTGGAAGCACTCGCCTCGACTGGCGTGGCGGGCCGAGAGCTGTTGGCGGATATCGGAGCGGACCCGGCGATCCCCGATTCCGTTCGGGAACAAGCATTCAAAGCGATCAGCGCTCAATCGGATCGATAATCGTGTTTAGGCGATCACCGAACCTGCCTCGAGATTGTGATTCCCAGCTTCTTCCTAGCCCGATGTAGACGACCGTAGACCACGCCGTACGCACGGCGGGTTCCGCCATAGCATCTGAGTTGTACTCCAGCAAGGTACGATTCGCAGAACTGTCGGACGGTGATTCCTGGGTTTGCGCGGACGATCTCCACGATTCGGGACTTGGGCATCTTGAGGAGGGCTCCCTTCACGGCAAGGGTCAGAGAAACATCCCCTGGGGTCACGTCCAGGTCTCCTCGAGTCATTGACTTCCGTACGTGTCTCTCCTACTTGTTCCGGTCGAACCGTAATCCAGTTTTCGGCGGCGGACGCTAGAGGTGAACTGAACCATGTGACCCTGCAGGTCCGGTGACCATGGTTAGAGAGCGCCTAGCAATCCCTGATTTACCCCCGGGGGAGCCAGCGTTTCCCGGATGCTCATTTCGGCGAGCTCACCTGAGGTTTGCGCGAATCTCTTTGACGTCCCGCATGATCTTTGCGATGTCCGACGCCGCCGCCGGCTTCGTGGTGAGATAGGGCCAATAGCTCTTCACTGGCTCACCGGCATTGATTCTCTCGGAGATTCGCCCGCATTCCTCTGCGTAGGCGAAGAGTCTGTGCCGGCGAAGTCTGCGGAACACTGCATGCGCGGGCGCCGAATATATCTCTTTGAACGATGAGCCCGAACAGGTCGGGCAAGAACACGACTTCGCCAGCTTGCCTAGTGCGGCAGGTCGGTAGTGCCCGTAATCCGACGTGCTGTAATAACGGAGTTTTGGCGTTTCCAGCTGACCACCTCCCCACATGACGCCGCTCGTGGAATCAACCCCGTAGGGGTGCGTTATGATGTCCGAAATGGGCGCGACCGGTTGGATGGACTTTCTCGCGGTCGCCACATTGAAGACGTGCAGGTAGTACTTTTCGCTCTTCTCCCCGGAGCGCTTGCCTATCTTCAGACGCTGGCGGATGTGAAAGACGATCATCCTCATTTGGGAAGGGGCGTTAGAAGCCCCGGCGAGGTCTACTGCGAAAAAATGGACCCCTGCCTTGACGTACTTCTCGACCATATCCGGGATGATATCGATTGCCTCCATCCTGGGAAAATAGCCGACAATTTCCTTACTCGACCGAAAGGTCTGGACCGAGACAATCGTTCTGTCCAAGGCAATCTCAAACTGCTTGAGGTTGTCAAGCCCAGATTGCAGAGGTGGAATTACAAAGGGGCCATCAACTTCAAGCTGCACGTCGACGAGCGCCGCGATTTGGTGCCGGCTTAGTGGAGGAATGGGCAGACTTGTGTGGTCGCTCGCATCGGAACCAAATGGGACTCGAGGGTAGACTAGGTTAATCCGGTCAGGGACTACCTTGGACTTTAGACGGCTGATCAACGCGTCGGTAGTCTCCGCGCTTTTGCCCAAGCCCCCAACGGTTTGCCTCGTTAACGACTCGCCAACGACGACAAGCGCGTTCTTGGGAATCTCAAATCCGAAAGTATCCTGTTCAGTCAGAGTATCAGCTCGTTGTGGCGAGGCGACCTGAGCGACCTTCGAAGCTTGAGGGGGAACCTTCGTGAGGGTCTGAGGGGGGGCTTGCAAAGAAGTCTGCGCAACCTGTGGTGTGACTGCTGACTTCCCAGAAATCGTGAGCTTTGATGTGTGGGCGAGAGTTTGCAGGTCTTCGGCGAGCCATTCGATTTCCATGTCGGGGCATTGGCGACGAGGTTATTATTACTTGCCCCGTATCTCCCTTAGCAAGGCATTCTCAACCAGCTGACTGAGCGTGACCCCGTGGCTGAAAGCAAACACTTTTGCATCCCTCCACACCTCGGTCGAAAGCACTATTGTGACCGGTCGGCGCTCTTCCTTGTCTGCCCGCATGTTTACGAACAATATTTGCGCATATAAATATTTGATTCTCAATTTAGGCTGTAAAGGTATACGTATAGCGATGTGGACAGCGACCGCTGTATATTCGGGTTCAACCAGTCAGGGTCAACGATCCGAGGACGCCATTGCAATGCCTGTCGGCAGAACACGCTAGTATTGCCAAGTGTTCTACCCTGAAGGAACTCCATATGCAGGGTTCACCGGGCGCCAATCCGACCTGGCGGGCACTTGCTCGTGAGGCAGGAATCGGGGCCGAACACATAGCCATCGGTATGACTGCTCTGGGAAAGGCGGACTTCAGCCACGAATGGCGCTACAGCCAGGCATTCTTTGCACTCTCAGTGGGATTTGAGCGGACTGCTAAACTCGAGCTCGTCGTCGACTATACCTTGAACTCAAACGGCCAGTTTCCTCCCCCGAGGATGGTACGGGCTTACGGCCACGACCTCAGGACCCTCTTTGGCAGGGTCCAGGACATAGCCGTCCGTCGCGGCCTTGCAAAGGCCGGGAAAGGATTGCCAAGCACGCCTATTCACAATGCAATCGTGGATGTTCTGTCGGACTTCGCGGACAACGTGACTCGATACTACAATCTCGACTTCCTAACTGGCGCAACTTCGGGCAAGAACGTTGCGGACCCGATTTCAGACTGGTTCCGAAGGGTAATCGATCCCATTCTTGCGATGCATTACGCAAAGCGAACCAAAGAGAGAGATCGCGAGCGTGCCCAGATCCAAGAGGTTCTTTTGGGCCCGTACACTCTAATCCGAGCCCACGACGAGATTGGTAATCCCATTACGTCCGTATCGAAAGCCGCCGAGCACGCATTCGCCACGAGGTTCGCGATTCCGTATACTCGACTTTACGTCGGACAGCTCGCCAGGTTCCTTGCCCAAGTGATAGACGAACTTTCGGATGCGGCCCGTTCCGCACGGCTCGACGTCATTCCAGTCTTTTCGGATTTCTACCGAGTGTTCCTCACTCAGGATCGATTCTTTCGTGAACTGAAGACGTGGACTATCTTCTGAGTTCTAGCCAACTTGTGCATCCGCTTCGATGCTACGCTGGTGTCGCAGCGGGCTTAACCTGCACACCCACATCGATACCTATTCTCTCGAGGAGGTGTCTGACTTTGGTGACATCTTCTTCTGAAAGCTGCCAGCCAAACCCCGCCGCTGCCTTCTCCACAGAGGTGTTCGAGCCGGGTGCGTCGGGTCCATGCGTGTAGATGAAATGCACCTTGGCTGCAGTGGCCAAGACGCCGGGGCTGAGGTTGGTTTCTTTCTGGCAGGTTGAAACGAGCTGTTGGAGTCTCACCCACTGTTCCGGGTATTCCTTGTGTATGTTGTTGACGATTTCCCGACCTTGATCAGTCAAGGAGTAGGTGTAGGTTCGAACGTCTCCGCTAACTTCCCGCAGCCACAAATCCGTCTGAGATCCCGTTATCACTACATCCTCATGCAGTGCTTCGAGTGCGGAGAGCAGGCTTGTGGTTTGGGCTACTTCATCACTGTATGGGCCGTAGTAGTGGGCGCGGAACTTGAAGTCGCAGATGCCTTCGACTGCGGCGAAGTAGGCGAGTTTTTGTAGCGTAGTACGGCCTTGGAGTTTGCCACCGGCAAGTTCGATTATCCCAAGGATCGTCTCTGATCGGTCCACAGAGGTTCCCATCGCCCAACAGCACGAGGTTGTCTATATAATCACTCTCAGGGAGTGGTCCTGAAACGGTCTCTGCGGGGCTACTTGATTGACTGAAACACTTGCGGGCTTACTGCCTTGACCTTGGCCCTGTACTCTTCAGGACAGAAGACGTCCGCTCGCATGGATACGTATTCGCTCTCCGAGGTCCAAATGCCGGCCATCTCACTGATCCATCGCGGCCGGGGCTTCACGTCTACAAGAACTGTTTGGAGTGCAAGATTGTCTGTTGCCCCCCGGAAGGTCGGGTTCTCCACGGTGTCCACGTCAACGATGACAAGATTGGGGTCCACCTTTGCTTCGCTGGCAATCTGCTCCTCGGTGGACTTGATTTCGTCCGGCTTCATGTTAATGATTCGAAGAGCCCAGCGAGCTCCGAGGGTTTTGGCTTCGGCCGCTAGGTCGACCTGGTGGGCCACCTTGAACAACTTACGGGAACGAAGCGCAGCCATGATGCCGCCAGCAGTTCCACCTCCATCGATTACGCGACGCATGAGCGAAGCATCGTCAAGGGAAAAGTAGTGCTCGAGGAAGGAAGGATCTGACTGTCTGTAGTCGAAGTAGTTTGAGTCGAGACACTTACCCGTCTCAATCGCTAAAAGTGTAGCCCGAACAAGCATAGCATCCGCGATTCTGCGTGTCTTGTGGTGATAGACGTTCCGGTGCATCTGGTATCGTGCCAGTTGGAGATACTGGACCGCCTCGATCCCCTTCCGGCTGACCCCCAGCGCCGTCCCCCGAGGCGGGTCTTCCACACGCCTAAGCGAGTAGAGGAGTCGCAGTGTATCGGCGTTCCCGTAGGGAATCCCGCAATAGTACGAGTCGCGAATCAGATAGTCGAATTTGTCACCATCGAGAGGTCCATCAAGGATCTCGAAATCGACCCCCACCCTCCCCTTCTTCTGCAACAAATCTGCGACCCGATCGTAATCGCCTTTCAGGGCCTCGCGGATCTTCGGATCGGAAGCGATGGCGTCCGCCGCAATCGTAACATTGCTGAAACGATCGACTTTGATTCGTCGAGCGACTATGGTTTCGCTCGTGTGAGAGAACGGACCATGTCCTAAGTCGTGTAGTAGTCCGGTGAGACGGATGATGCGACTACGTTCCTCCTTCTCCCTCGAATCGCCGCCAGGCCAGGTACGAGCGGCCATCTGTCCGGCTACCCACATCGTTCCCAGGGAGTGTTCGAACCGAGTGTGGGTCGCTCCCGGAAAAATGAGGTGAGTGTTTGCGAGCTGTTTGACAAATCGCAGACGTTGAAACAGAGGGGTATCCATTACTTGGATCTCTTGGTCAGTCGGTTCGATGTTGCCATGAATTGGGTCACGGATGACCCATTCCTTACTCGGCGGCCCGCCCCCACCCCCAGTGACGGGCGCGCCTGACATCACTCCAAAGTACCGTTACGGACTATTTCAAATCCTCATCGGACACATGAAACAGTTGTCGCTCGAAAGAGGGCCTTCCCACGGCGAGAGATAGGCTCCAGACGGGATGTTTCACAAGGGCGAAGGTGCCGTTCAATTCCCGAGCCGTCGTTCAATCATAATGGCTGTCGTTGTGTTTGGGCACTCGACCCAACCACCCCCAAACCGTCGTCGTCGAGGACCCTAGTCGAACGCGACGAACTCGCCTTCGGTCATGTAGCCGTGGGTGCCCGGATGTCCGCCCGTCTCCTCGCAAATACAGCACCCAGCCCGATAGTCCTTCCGTGCGCTGGCGAAGTAGAAAGTGTGGCCATCCTTACAGTTCAACTCGGGGCCGAGTGGGCTTTCTATAGCCTGGGCACCGCACTCCGGGCAGGCATAGATCTCGACGCCATCGTGCCAACGAGACGAGGGGCCCACAGTCGCCGTGAGGGTGAGTTCTTCCTCCACGTATGCGCCGCTCTCGATGTGAGACAACGGGATCCTCAGCGTCGCTACGGACTTCTTCTTCGCGGACTTCTTTGACTCCATGGATGTATTCCCCACGGATCCGCACGATGCATGTATCTAAGAGTGCTGCCGCGAAACCTCGGGCAGCCCTTCCCGAAGTGGTCCCTTGCACCCAAGCAGTAAAAAAGGAGGCAGGGCCTTCTCCGGGTGGTTGGCTCGGGTCGGGTCCCCGCCTCGGAACGGGTTAGGCTTAGGCCGAAAACCCTGGGTTCTCAGGCCTCAGAGGTACGACGCACAGGCGCCGCACTTCACGCAACTGATCACGTTGCCGGACGCGCATTCAGCACAGTCGAACGCGCATCCGACTGCGCGACGAGCGGTGGCTCGCTGCTGGCCCCGGTACACGGCGTACGCTACGCCGAGCGCCAAGGCTCCGAACAGAAGCCAGGCTGCTTTGCCCATTTTTTCACCTCCCTTCGTCGCTGCATCTCAGTTGCGAGTCACCGGTCGTGTGTGGTCACGGCCTCTCTGGGAAGGCGGCGTGGATCGCGTCGACGATCTTGTTGATCCCCGCCCCCGAACTGTACGAGGCGAAGGTGCCGCTCTCCCAGTGAAGAGGCACCTGCGTTCCCTCAATGTCCAGGGTTACCCCCGCGAGTTCCTTCAGCTGGTGGAGGAAGTTCTCGTAACCGTGCCTTCCGCCTTCGAAGAAGTCACACCGGTGGTAGATCCTGTCGAATACCCTTAGGGCGACCGCGATGCCCATCCCCTTCGTGAGGACGTGTACCGGGCTTCCCCAAGCGGCCGGGAAGGCCTCCTGCCACGCGTGGAAGTAGTCTTTGAGTGTCTGGACAACCTTCCGCTGGTTCTTCTTGTTCTCATTGAACAACGGGCCCTTCGGCCCAATCAGATCCTCGATCTCGTCGATCAGGCTCGGAGAATTGACCCAGGTGCCCTTCTCGTCCTGGAAGAACCGGATCCGGCCCTTGAGCGGGCCGTCCTCGTTGAGCAAGCTTGCGATGTCGAAGGCCGAGGACTCCATGTCGGAGACGTCGTGTATCTCGCGGCGGATGTAGGTGGTCAGGAGCTTGGGGACCTTGGTCTGGTTCTCGTTGATGTCGGCAAACGTCTTGAACGCCACATCGCGGGAGGCGTCCCACAAGAAGGTGACCACCAACGGCATGGTGTCCGCGACGGCGGACTGGTGCGCCCCCACTCCGCGATGTTGTCCGTCGACGACGTACCCGTATTTTCCTTTCGAGACCTCGTGAGGAGCCTCCCCGGCGGCATCGCTAGTCGCTTCATCGAAGGGTGTGAAGACAAGTCGATACAGGCCATGCTTCTCGTCCAGCGGCTTGACCGTGATCTTGTCAGTCTTCGTCAGGTTGAGGACGATGTTGTTCGGGAGCAGGTTCTTCGGCTCGTCGAGGTAGTCCGAGATCCTATTGACCTTGGACGGCACCAGTTTCCGTTCCAGTTCGTTCTTGTTGTCCTTGCTCTTGGGGAGCGTGTACGCCAGACGCCACAGCGTGTCGGATGTGATGTGGGTTGTGTACAGGTCCTGGCCCTTTTGGTTCGCTTTCAGCGCTACTAGCTCCATCTTCTTAGATCCCCCAAATTCTTTCATACTCCTCGACGGCAAGCAGACCACCTCCTTGGTGTCGGTTACAGTCGAAGCATAACGCCGCGAGGTTTCGCGGTTCGGTCAATCCTCCGAGCCTGACCGGGATCAGGTGCGCGATCTCCGGCCGCGAACGGCCAGAGAACGCCTTGCGGCAGAGCGCGCATCGGGATGCGCCCCGGAGAACCCGCGCCCTGAGCCATGGCGGGATGGGTGGGCGTTCCTGTTGATCAACATCTGCCGCCGCGCAGTTCGCCATCCGGCAGATGGTTTCCACACGACGGGCGTTCACTCGGTACTCGTAGGCCCGCAGGAGAATCCGTGCGAGGTCAAGTTGGGAGCTCCCCCTTCCACGCCGGAGGTGCGCCGCGGCGGCCACGATGGATCCGAACTCGGCCTCCCGCAGCTTCACACCGGTGATATGAACGCTGTGAGATATAAGCATTACCTCAAGGCATATACATCACACTTCCAACATCATGGCACACATATCAACAACGTTGACCCGGAGCCTTG
>Ga0181530_10005709_pt1 | contig 12573 bp, 8 predicted proteins | sample PEATcosm2014_Bin_42_FD_119769 | JGI IMG/M metagenome (GOLD analysis project Ga0181530, IMG submission 119769) | Peatland microbial communities from MTU Mesocosm Facility, Houghton, MI, USA - PEATcosm2014_Bin10_60_metaG | ecosystem: Environmental > Terrestrial > Soil > Wetlands > Peat | place... | reverse complement strand
TATCAGCGCAACGAACATTTGCGGCCCAAACCTGGCACAGTGCTTCTCGCTCCTGAATGAGAACGAGCAGAAATATTGCCAGTTGACCGCAGCCAAGGCGTGGAGTTCGGGGTTGTGCATGGGCCGTCCTTATTTCCCAACCAGGCCGACGATTTTGCCGCGTGCCCGCATCCGGCCGCCAAACGGGATGAGTTCCCGGATGCCCAGGTTGATCACCCTGTCCTGCAACTTGCCGGCATGGACGGGCTTCTCTTCATCGCTCAGGGCGTATTCAATCGGCTGCGCCAATCGTTCGCCCGTGTCGCTCAGGTCCATCACCGTGATGATTTGCTGTTTCACCAGACCCTTTTTCCCGGTGTACTCGTCCGAACGGTCGGACATAACCAATACTTTTACTGTCATCTGATTACCTTTCATTGTGCTGGCTTGGTGGACACGTGCCAGCGAGTGTTGACGTGTTCCGCGCTTGGATTGCGCCCGCCGTTGCGCGGAATGCGGCGGGAAAATGGGTGAACGCCTCTCAAGCCCGCGCGTCCCTTGCGCTGTCATTTCCTTCAAGAAGCCATCGATGTCCTTGGAGGAGGGAAGAGGGCGGCGTGTGGCCGGCCAGGGACGCAACACAACCGACTTGGCCGGACAATCAATAGTGGCGGGACTTACCCCGACGGCCTCTGCCGGCTTGATTCCCGTGAACGCCGGTTTTGGCGCTGAGGCAATTGAGATTCTTTTTGAATTCATGCCGCTACACTAACGCGGCAGGGAACAGGTTAATACAGACAGAGTGAGGCCGGCGGTGTCTGAATTATTTGGAGGCTTTCGGGCGGCCCGGTTTTCGGTAATGAAGGCTGATGCGCTGGCAGATTTTCTCGATGCGTTTCAAATCACCAACCCGGTGTTCCCCCATTGACCGGCGAAGCAAATCGTGAAGCGCCCTCACCGAGTCGAGTTGATCCACCGTCCGCCAATGCCAAAGCATGAAATGATAAACTCCAAAAGTAGTGCTTCCAAAGTCTCCCATGCCTGCCCCTAATCTTGGCTTCTTGCTGAACGCCCTGCTGTACGCCATGAGGAACCCCGACATGTCCTCGTAGGATTGGTACACGCACGACTTTAACGCCCTTCCGGCCAGGTGCTGCAATCCTTTATACCACTCGATGAAACGCCGAAGGATAATTTGTCCCCGCTCGCATTCCTCTTTCCTTTCAACGACATCTTTGATCTTCTCCGGCTGCTTCATTGCGTGTTCGACCATTGCTTCTAAACTTTCCACCATCCAAACCGCATACGCGCATTGATTGCCCAAGAAACCGCCCATTCGCGCTGGAGTAAATCTCGTTGCGCCCTTCAAATCCGCATCCGGGTGAACTGCGCCATAATACTCCAGTTCCACCCGATGGACCCATTCGGGGCAGTTTTCCGTTGGAAAAACCTCCTTGAAAGGAAACAGGCCATTGAGCGTCAGAAACTCATGCGCCAACCTGTTCAACCATTTGTCCCGTTCCTTGCTCGCATAATCCTTCGGCTGGATTGGACTTGATTTTACCCCGCACGGCGTTTCGCCCGCGGCGGTCCTGGAATCGGGGCCCGCGCCGACCCGCGGCGACATTGCCCCCGTTGATTGAACCGCCATTGATTCTGATTTCACATTCACTTTTAACCGGCCTCGCGCAGGATGAACAACGAGGTCGGAAAAAGGTTTCGCCAGAGATACCTTTTGCTCCCCGCGCACCGAGTGCTGGTCCTGCAAGCGGTTGTAATCGTGGCACAACTGGCTGGACATTGGCTGTCCATGCAAAATGATTTGTGCAAATTAAAGGGCGTTGATACTCAATGGCTTACAAAGAATTCTCGGAAAACGTGAAAATGGGCCAACAATCCACCCAGAACCCGGGACCGCCGATGAGTCGCTGGAAGCCGTTTCCACCGACACATCGGCTGGGGAGGGGCCTGACTTCGCCAATTCAAGCCGTTTCCACTCCGCTCCATTACAGCGCCAGCCGGTGAACCGCTCCACCGGCCCGCGCTTCCATTCCGCTCCGCTACACCGCCTCAAATCGTCGAAGACAGGCTGCCCCGGCGCCATGAGCGCGTAAGCTTTCGCCAAATCCCCTCAGCCGGCAAGCCGCGCATCAGGGCCTTGCCGAAACTTCCGCCCTCACAGCGCCTCCAAAATCAGCCACCGCTGCCGCTCATTCAAGCCGACCGCAATCTATGTCAACCCCTTAACAGGGTGAAGCCGACACTTGTTCCGTTTCGAGATTCACGCGGTTTCCCACGGTGCGAAGGGACAATCAATACGACTCGCCCGGAAGAGGAAGATTCCGGCACAAACTGCCAACATCACGCCCAATGACCTTGGCAATTGCACACAATTTCTTGAAGGAAGGATTGCGCTGCCCCCTCTCCACCCCGCCGATGTAGCTGGGCGCAGTATTCGACGCCAACGCGAGGGCTTCCTGGGACAGCCCTTTGATTTTTCGCGCCTGCCGAATCCGTTCACCCAAGAGTTGGAGCGAAGGCGATCTTTTCAACCCCAAGAGGGTCGGCCAAAGCGCATTTTTCCGTCCAGTCACTATAGTGGCGATTTTCTTCTTGCATTGTTTGCGCCTCTTTGGGAATCTCCACCCAATGAACGTTCCCATTTGCTGAGGGAAGGCGGCTTTGCCGGACGGACACACTGCGACTGGCCTTGAGTGACCACTTGGGGCAGATGCCGCTCTTCTTGTCACAAGAAAGTTGCAAGAAAGGTCTCGCAAAGCGGCAACAGGTAGCGTTAAAGTTGCCGCCGAAATCGGTGGAATGCTGGAATCTGGCAACGAGTTTGCCAGCGAACTTGTAAATTCAGGTGGTCTTGGAGAGATGATCGGATGAAAACCCTGAACGGGATGGAACAAACGGAAATGCTGAAAAAGCAGTTCCTGAAATGCTTTGCTGCACCCACGCGTGCGACTGCCCTCCGCGATCTCGTTAAGCGTTTAGTTGGACAGGGCGTATCGCCTGCCACCCTGTTCGTTTGGTGCGTGGATGCCGGGCATCGGAGAAAAACTGTGTCCGCCAGGTTGAGCCGCATTTTCTGCGCTCTCGGGCTGCGGACGCGCAAAAAAGGAGGGGGGCGAAAGCCATCGCCGGACGCCGCTAAAGTCGTCGAATACGTTCGGGGTCAGTTTGGAGAGCGGGGTTTAAAGCTTTTGTACGCCGCTGTGCGGGAATGGAAAGCGCAGGCTGCGGAAGACTCCCCAACTGTGCCATGCGCGGGTTATGTCCCTGCCATTCACATTCACTCCGGGACGGCATTACCGAGCCTTGAAAATTATTGTACTAGTACAATAAGGATTGGCTCAACGACAGCCAAATGGAACAACGCGCCCCCTCTCAGCAACGGCGGACCTTCTTTCGAAAAGACCTCCACCACCACAACAAATGCGGGAAATGAAACCCACGGAATATGATTATGAAAATAAAATCTCATTGGGGCGCAGATTCGCGCCGATCAACCCCAGCCCCAGTAAACCAAAGCGGCGCTTCATGCCGGCCCACAACGCCGCGCGGAATTCGCAGCCCCGCGCTCCGGGCGGCTTTGCGCATCGGTTGCATGGCCTTGTTTCTGCTGTTTTTCACCATCAAAATTCTGGCCCAGCCCGCCATACCAATGACATGGTTCCCTTTTGAGCCTGCATCTGACTGGTGGCCTGCATTCTCAACTTCCTCCGGCAGCGCGCCCCTCATTGCCACCTCAAACCTGGTCTCCGTGCCAGCTTCGCTCGGGCTTGACTGGTGGACGCCGAACGTCTTGCTTCTGGACTCGACCAATTCCAGCCAAGCCCTTCTGGAATACGCCGTTTATGACACTAACTGGGTTGAGAACATAAGCTATTCTCCTGGAACTCTTTTGATTTATTTCTCGCCAAATTGGCAGTCTGTGGATCAGGGCGGAGGCGGGCCTGGCTCGGAGTTCTCATACCTGATTTGCGGAGGTGACTTCTCCAGCAATTCGCCCAATGGCCTGTTCCGAATTTACTTCGATGCCGGAGGTTCAAACGTTTATATCGGAGGTCTATCCAATGGCGTCTCGACTGTGTACGCAAGCGCTACCATTTCATGGTCTTCAAATTCGTGGCATTGCCTTGGTTTCGAGTATACGTATTTTTCCAACAGGCGTTTTCCTGGAACTACGATTTATATTGACGGTGCAAAAGCGGCCACCGGAGGCGCGGTGGCTATTCAGCCGGCGCTTGGCTTGGACAGCAACGGCCTTTTCTGTACTAATGTTTTCGCCGTAGGTTCCGATGGATACGGATTTGAGCAGGCAAGGGGAGCCTTCTGGAATATGATTGACTGGAGTTCGGAATATGGCGGATGGTATACGAATGGTTGGGAATCGCTGTCGAATGCGCTCGCGACATGGCAGGCCGGTTTGGGCGGCGGCGGCGGTTTTGGCGCGCTGCTGGGCGCTGGACTGGGGATGAGCGCCCCCGTCGGCTATATTCCTGGCGTCACCTACAATACAAATTATTCGGACTATTCAAATTTCTCCCTCACCATAGGGCCTTCCACTTCCGGCACCCAGGTTGTGCTCACCGTCCAAAACAGCCTTAGCAACCTGACATACACCATCCTCACCAACAGCGTATTGAATCCAAATCTCGCCGATTGGGGAGTCTGGCAAACCTTGACAGCATCAAACTCCGTTATCGTGTCCCCATCCTACAACATCGGCAGCAATGCCATGTTCTTCGCCAGCCAATTGGCCTTAATCACCGGCACCAATCAAATCGCCGACTGGTGGCAGATGAATTTCTTCGGCCAGTTGGGGATTGACCCAAATGGAAACCCGACGGGAGACGGCATCAACAACCTCCAAAAATTTCTTTTGGGGCTGAATCCCACTGTTGCGTACGTCAGTCCGCTTATTATCAGTCCGCCTGCGGGAGCCTACACCTCGCCGCCCCCAATCACGATCTATTCACTGGCGGGCGCCCCGATCATATACACCACCAACGGCACGACACCTTCTTCAACCAACGGTTTCCCCGCGACTTCCGGCACTATTTTGAGCAACGTTCCCAATGGGAGCTTCACATTGGAGGCATGGGAATCGGGACCGACCACCAACGTCCCACTGGTTGCAAATTATACCATAGTTCCCGCCCTGCCCACATTCAGCCTTCCCAGCGGCATTTATGGCAGCGCAATCACATTACAAATCAGTTCCACCACCACGAACGCCATTGTTCGCTATACCACCAGCGGCACCGCTCCCACCAGCAGTTCTCCGCAAATTCAGTCCACCGACGTAATCACAATCGCGACCAACCAGACTGTTGAAGCCGCTGCCTGGCTCAACGGCGTTTCCAGCGGGGCGGCCAGCGCCAACTACATAATCACAGGCGCAGCATTGAATGACAATTTTTCAAACGCCTTCCAGCTTTCAGGGGCGGCTGGCACCACTTACGGCACAACGCTTGGAGCGACCACTGAAGTGTTTGAAAACAACAACCCCGATTTTTTCAACCTCGAAAATGGTCATTCTGTTTGGTACAAATGGACAGCGCCTTCCAACGGCAACGTCTTTGTAGATTATTCCGCATCCCAAGCGTTCATTTTCGACGCGTACTATCTCCTGACAACCAACACCAACCCAACGAATCTATTGGCTGCCAACTATTCTTCCAGCCCCGATTACACTTCGTCAATACTGGCGGCCACTAACGGAGTCACCTATTATTTTCGGGTGACTGAATACTGGGGTGTAGCCCCGGGGACCTTTCAGGCGTCGTGGAGCTACGAAACATCGGCACCCATGCCGATATTTAGCCCGGACACCGGAAGTTACCAGACCGCTCAATCTGTCTTCATTGTTTGCAATGACCCAATCGCGCTGGTCTATTACACGACGAACGGCGTTGACCCGACCACTAATGATCTAGTCGCTTTGCCCGACACTTTTGTCGTGATTTGGACAAATACAACCTTGAAAGCCGCAGCGTGGAGGTCTGGCCTTAATGAGAGCGCCGTCAAGACAGCGACATACGTCATCAATCCGAGCATCACGAACCCAACCTTGACCGTTTCATCGCCAGTTCTCTCTCCAGTCAACACCGCTTTCACCAATTCGCTGGCAATCACTCTGAGTTGCACGAACACGGGGGCGACAATTTATTACACTCTTAACGGCTATATCCCCACTACGTCTGATTTTGCCGTCACCAACGGCGCGACTATCACCATCACGAATTCCGAACTTGTGACTGCCAACGCATGGGCAACCAACATGAATCCCAGCCCCGTTGCCGTCGGAATATACGCAATGCAGGGCGTGGATTCCACCAGCGACGGAATTCCCGACACGGCTGCGCTGGCGATTGGTGCCAATCCGTTTCTTTCGGATGCAAACGCCGTCAATTCGACCCCGTACGCCGACGGGCTGAACAATTTCCAGGTGTATCAGAATCCGACTGTGTTAATCGGGGTCAATTACAGCAGTCTCAATGATGGAGTGCCCGACTCGTGGAAAATCGCGAATGGCTATGCCACCAACGCATCCGCCAGCAGCATTGCTGCCAACGGCCAGACGCTTTTCGCCAGCTATCAGGGCGGTTACAATCCCAATGATCCCAATGCCCGCAGCAGTCCACTTGGCACGATTGACTTCCACATGGTCCACGGGCCGACGAACAGCATGGTGCTGGTGATTGACCGCGTCCTCAGCAACGTAGTTGATTACTTGCTCTATTGCACTCCTGCTTCCGGTCCCACTGTTTTGAAGGAGATTCCCGTAACCCAGGCGCTGGCGGTCACCAACGGAGGCTTTAGCCGGTATTTCCCACTGCCCAATCCGCAATTGTCACCCGGTAGCTGGGTGTTCACACTGCAAGCGGTAGACAACCTGGGCAATGCGAGCAAAATGTCACCGATCACTTTTTCGCGGAACGTAGTGGAGTTGATGAATGACGCGATTTTCTTTGACCCCGGCGCTGCTGGCTCCGGCCAAGCAACATGGACGGATTTTTTCACCGATGTTCCGGTGGAGGTTGCGGGATATACCAATAATTCTCTATCGGAGGAAACCATCCTCGTTCAGGCTTTGCGAGCCACTTCCGAAGCGTGGTCGGACATTTCTCCCTACAATGTTCCGGTCATTTACAACGCCAATGTCCAGCCCTTCACGACGAACCTGTACTGGGGAACCCCGTGGACTTTCCAATTCGACAGGTGGGATGACCTTGTGCCGGTCGGTTCCGCGTCGTACTTCCCGCCTTTCTGCGCCTCAGGGGTGGCCGCATTGGATTGCGCCGATTACGACACTCAGTTTGGCTGGAGTTTCAATCAAAGCCTGACACCATTCCAGATCACGGAAGACTTCAGCGGCGCATATATCACGATGCCGGACAGTACTTGGGGCCTGCCATATACGGTGAATCCAGTCGGCTTGACATATTTGTCCATGAAAATCAGCGTCTCTAACCAAACACCCATGACGCTATATCCCGGCCAGTCCATCCCGCTTTGGACTAACGGCAATCCTCCCTTCGAGGTGGCGCTTGAAACAGAGACGCCAACCTTGGAGACTGTGGGCTATTACTTTGATGGCCGCCAGTATCCCCTTTTCGACCCAGGCTACGGGATCACCTTCTCTAGCAGCGCGCCGCCGATTGTGCCCCCTGGGACCATGCCCGGATGGTCCGAATATCCATATCAATCCCCTTCCGGCTATCCCGTGACCATTGCCATGACGAACCCGGTCATTGTGGGTCAGGTCGGCAGGCCGGTTAACCTTCAGGCGTGGAGCGGCGTCATAGCCGTTCACGCCAACGGGACGCCGATTACCAACCAGGTGTATTTCCTCGATCAGGATTTTGATCAGGCGTATTTGTGCGATCCACTCACCGGCGATGTCCCGCGCACATCGGCCTTAAATTACAACGGCGCATACAAAATCAACACGAACACGGCCGTCCCCACGGGAATTCTCTCTCCCAATCTGAATTTTGCGCAAACCGACTCAATATATCCCAGCCGCAGCGCCGATTTCACCCCAACGCAGATCGGCAAAGTCATCATCACCACCAAACCAGACGCCAGTGGCAATTATGGCGAAGTGGTGGTATATGTAATTGATATGCAAGTGGACGCGAATCATGATGGGGTGATCGACAATCGCGATCTGACCAGCGTGGACAACCCAATGGTTTTTTGGGTGAATAATAACTTTGATCGTTCTGCCCTTGATGACGACGATGGTGTTTATTACGATGACGATGTAGCCACCAATGACCCGACATACTCCCCCAGTTACGGCACTCCCGGCGTCCCCACTCCCGATTATAATTATCAGGCAGCCGATGGAACTCCAATTATTCCCAACATCCGCGACTTGCAGGATTATGCGCGGTTGTGGATACCGGGCCTCTCCAACCTCTTAGTCAACCTGCCTGACAACTACGCCGCCACCTTGCAGTGGCGGAACAATAGCGGCGCGGCCATAAGGCTCTTCAAAGCCTCTGAGACCAATGGCGGGACAAATTATCTCTTCAATCAAATGCAAGGCCTTCTCCAGAGCCTATGGACTTCGTATCCCTGTTACGGCTTCGTCTCACCTAGTCAAACGATCTCGTTTGACCAGATTGTTGACTCGTCGAGCGTGCCAATTCCGAGCGATTACTTCATTTTCTGTGGAGCGGCGGCTGGAAATGATGAATTGGTGTTGCAGATCAACAACCAGTTTGGCGGAGAAGTTGGCGAAGCCTCCGTATTCCTCAACTTGAAGGATATCAAGAAGATGTACGAACGCTGGTCTGTCGGTGATAATGCTAGCGTCGTTCCCAATAACATCGTGACCAACGCCGGCGACGATGGTGTTGGGCCGTTTCAATATCCTTATACAGCGCAGACGGATTCCAACACACCCTACATCCTTTACGTGCATGGCTGGAATATGCCAACTTGGGAGAAAGACCGTTTCGCGGAATCGGCTTTTAAGCGGCTTTACTGGCAAGGGTATCAGGGCCGCTTCGGTCTTTTCCGCTGGCCAACTGGTTCCGGCTTTGCAGGTATATCCACTTTAGCCACAAGCCCGGCTGAAAAGGATAACTATGACCTAAGCGAATACCAGGCATGGCAATCGGCAACAGGATTATTTCATAAATTGACAGTGCTTAACATTCAATATCCCGGCAAGGTTTATATGCTGGCACATAGCATGGGCAACGTTGTGGCCGGCGAGGCTTTGCGGCTGGCAGGAACTAACCAGGTTGTTAACACCTACGCCGCCACCCAGGCGGCAATCACCGCGCACACCTACGATCCAACCGTAACTAACTATTCATTCGCATATGCTCCTTTCTCCTATTCCGCAGACACCCCCAACATCTATGGCAATTGGTTTGCGACCAACAAGGGCAATGGCGCTGGTCAGATCATCAGTCTTTATAATACTAATGATTACGCTCTGCAGCGCTCGGTCTGGCAATTGGACCAATTATTTAAGCCGGATAAATCAGTGACAGAAGGCGCAACCACCTGGAACTATGAGTACAATGGCGCAACAAACGATCCTCCCCCGTGGAATAATTTCTCTAAGCAATTTCTGGACGGACAAGGTTCCGTTCACTTCAATATCGTGACTAACATATATAATCGCTATGAGGTCATGGCGCTTGCGGCTCAACCCTATACCACTGCTTTGGGAGCAACTCCCAATGTCCAGCACGTCACAAGATCTGTAGATCTTTCGGGGATATGGCCACGAGATGCGGTTCATCCCACTCACCCCTTCGATGAGCATTTTTATCATAGCGCCGAGTTTCGGGGCGACTACTGGCAAGAGCAATACTACTGGAGCGAGTTGTTGGGTCCTGACGCTTTCCATTTCAAATAGCCATGAAAATTAGGCGCTCCATTTTATTTCTTACAGCAATCGCAGCGATCTTTATTACATGGGTGCTGTGGTGCGGTTCGAAGAAACCGGCGGAAATGCCATCGGGAACCGAGACCAACATCGCAGCAGTGAGTGAACCCCGCCCGATGATCCCGGCTTTTGTCACCCACACAAACGCTCCGCCTGCAAATGCAGCTACTAGAGTCGATCCCAGCCCGCCATCGGGGGGCAAAACAGAGCGAGAGCGAGAAGTGCTTTCGACGTATAACGACGTACCGATAGATTTTTACGGAAAGCTTGAGGATCAGTTTGGAAACCCTGTCGCCGGGGCGGAGATAAAGGGAAGCATCAGAGTAATCAGCGGCGACAGGCAAGGCACTGATTGGCTCACGACAACGAGCGATCCGGAAGGACTATTTGAATTCCACGGCAGAGGGCAGGACATCAGCACGATGCCATCAAAGAAAGGGTATGCTCTGGCCTCCTTGAATGGCGGTGGAAATTATTCACTGTTGGCTCCAGAGCAAGAACGGCTACATCCTGACCCGAATAATCCGGTTGTGGTTAAGATGTGGAAGTTGCAAGGGGCGGAATACTTACTGAGCATAGATCAGCACTACAACATTCATTATACCACGCAGCCAATTTCTTTTGATTTGCTTGCGGGATCAGTTGTTCCGCGCGGTGGTGACATTAGGCTGACCGTAAAACGTTCCCAAGGCCTGATGTCAGGCCGAAGTCCGTTGGATTGGAGCCTGCAGGTCGAAGCTATCGAGGGCGGCCTGATGGATACCGAGGGTCAAGAGAGAATCACATACGTTGCACCGAAAACAGGTTATGCGCCGAGCACCAATTTTATATTTTCCACCAATCCGCCTTACAAGTGGTTTGGCGGCTTCGATCAAATGTTTTTTGTCCGTAGCCGCAACGGCCAAGTTTATAGCAAGCTTCGCTTTTCCTTTAACATTAACGACGATCCAGACGGATTTATGTCTATAGGTGTTCGTGGCATTGCTAATACGAATAGCTCACGCAATTGGGAAGCCGACCCGAACACGATGGCTCCGATCACGCAATGAAATTCCTTGCTCAATTGTTAATCGTTCTAATTTCGCTGGGCGAAGGCATTGCGCTAACTTATTTGAAAGCCTCAATATGGAAATTGGGAAATGCATTCGGAGGGTCAGGAGATGGGGCTGGAGTTCGCCCATCCGGCGGTGGCCAACTTCTGGCGACAGTTATTATTGAGGGACTGTGGCTTTTCCTTTTAAGCCCTTATGTTTGTATGGTCCTCGGTTCGCTGAATCTCATCACAGTCAAATCGCTTCGCATTGCTTATCTATATTCACTGGCCCTATTGTCAATTATGACAATTATCCTGCTCATGATTTTCCATTGGCCAGCGGAGTTAATGGCCTTGGGTAACATGGTGGGAGGTGGGTTATGGGCCTTTTACTTCCGTGGAGCGAAAGTGAGATCTACAGATCACAACTTCACCATCAATCAATGAACATGCGCTCCATTATGTCCTGGATTTGCGTAGCGGCCTTCGTCCTATCGATGGCGGTGATCTTGTTATCAACACGGGCAGCCCAAGCATTAGTCCAGTCTGGTGTATCGCCACCCCAATAAGGCATGCCCAAAGAGCAGTCATCCTTTTCTGTCATCCTGTCCGCGTTGTTCGCAACACTTCTGTTATTTGGGTTGTCGTTGCTGGTGATGAACAAATTTTCCATTTGGGGCCAGCTTGGAGCTGGCAAAAAGTATTGGACGTTGTTTGCCCTCGCTTACGCCATTCTTTTGACGCTCTCCGGCTGGCTCTACGGCGCGTTGAAAATACGGGCCGTTGGACTCCTTCACGTCACACTGATGCTTGGCATTGCCGGGCTGGTTCTCTACGAAATCGCTCACGGAGCAGTGACCAATCCAGGGGCGGATAACGCAGCCGGCGGAATTGTTGCAGGAGCGAATGTGATTTTCATCATCATTGGACTGCTCGCGGCAAGCTGTGGTGTTGCCGTCTTGTGGCGTCTGTTTCCAGTTAAGGAAGATCCCCCCACCAGACCGATCAAGTGATGGCTTTTCGTAGAACGTGAGAGCAAACTTATATGAAGATGAGAACCATTTCAGCAACAAACTTCAGGTCTGATTCGCGTTGAATATGCGCTTAACCCGACCGGCTCGCGAATTTTGCGGTGAGCTTTCCGCCTTGATTTCTCCCCCAACAAAGATGAGCAGCAAACAGAAGAGCGTAAGCGGTAAAGCGGAGTCCCCCTTGACACGGCAATGGAGGCGACGAGGCGAGGGGAGATAGCGGGCGGCGGCGGTTATCTCAAGCGGCCAGTCTCACTTGTTGTTGACGGGCCTTTTTCCAGTTGAGCGGTGTCAGTTGGCCGACTTCCTGGTTGGTCGTGGTGGGCAGGCGCTCCAGCACGTCTTTGAGATAGGTGTAGGGTTCCACACCGTGGCGCCGGCAGTTTTCGATCAGGGTGTATATGACAGCGCTGCGCTGGCCCGCTTCTTCGGAGCCGAAGAACAGCCAGTTCTTTTTGCCGATGGCGGTAGGCCGGATGGCATTTTCCACCAGGTTGTTGTCAATCTCCACTTCGCCATGGTCCAGGAACCGGACCAGGGTCGGCCATTGGTTCAAGGCATAGTGGATGGCCTGCCCCATCGGACTTTTGGGCAGGTAACGC
>Ga0181530_10005706_pt1 | contig 12577 bp, 12 predicted proteins | sample PEATcosm2014_Bin_42_FD_119769 | JGI IMG/M metagenome (GOLD analysis project Ga0181530, IMG submission 119769) | Peatland microbial communities from MTU Mesocosm Facility, Houghton, MI, USA - PEATcosm2014_Bin10_60_metaG | ecosystem: Environmental > Terrestrial > Soil > Wetlands > Peat | place... | reverse complement strand
CTTCGCCAGCATGCCGACTCCCCGATTATGCCGACTTCAGCGACGCAGCTTTGCCCATCGCCCCGTCTGGCGCGGAACTCCACGCTCCACCCTGAATTGAATTCGGCATAATCTTGCGGTCTTCTCTGAACGGGCAGTACGCCCAGAAAAGGAGAAGACACATGCTGGAAAAATCTTTGCAACCGAATGAGCGCCTTCACGACAACCCGTTGGGGCTGTCTCTTCAGGCGCTGGCAACATCGCTCGTGGAGGACGGCTATGCAGATCAGACCGTCCGGTCGAAATTGAGGTTACTTGCCGACTTGGGGCGGTGGTTCGGACTGACCGGGCTCACCGTCGCCCATCTTGATGAACGGCATGTAGAGGCGTTTGTCAAACACCGGCAGCAAGTCCGCAGGGGCGATTTAAAAACGCTCGAACAGTTTCTCGATCACCTTCGAAAGCGTGCCGTTATCCCAGATCGAGCGCCAGTGCGTGACCTATCGCCCTTGGCTGACATCCTGAGTCGGTACGAAGAACATTTGCGCTCCGAGCGCGGGCTGGTTACAGCCACCGTCCTCAACTACCTGCCCTACATTCGTCGGTTTCTTGTCGAGCGCTTCCGAGAGGGGCCCTTCCTTTTCGGACAGGTGAACCCTTCCGACATTTCGAATTTTGTTCTGCGCCATGGTCCCAGCATGAGTGTTGGAAGGGCACAGCTGATGACCACGGCTTTCCGCTCCTTCTTCCGGTACCTGTTTCAAAAGGGGGAACTCCAAGCCAACTTGGCCGCTGCGGTTCCCACGGTAGCGGATTGGCGGCTCTCCACCGTGCCCAAGTGCCTGAGCTCGGTGGAAGTCAAACGGGTGCTCAAAGCCTGCAACCGTCGCACCGCGACCGGCCGCCGTGACTATGCCATCCTTCTTCTCCTTGCCCGTCTCGGCCTTCGGGCGGGTGAGGTGGTCGCACTCCAGCTTGACGACATCAACTGGAGGGCCGGAGAAGTCCTCGTTCGGGGCAAGGGATTGTTCCAAGACCGGATGCCCCTGCCTTCGGATGTGGGTAAGGCACTGGCGTCCTATCTGCGCCGAGATCGTCCGGCCTGTCAAACGCGCCGGGTATTCATTTGCATCCAGGCGCCACGCCGTGGTTTTGCTAATCCCTCGACGCTGACGATGATCGTCCGCCGCGCGCTCGACCGTGCGGATTTGCACCCCACCTTCAAGGGTGCCCACTTGCTTCGTCACAGCCTGGCGACTTCCATGCTCCGCTCTGGGGCGACAATGGGAGAAATCGGAGACGTTCTCCGGCATCGGATCCCGAATACTACGGAAATCTACGCCAAGGTCGACTTCGATGGCCTGCGCTCACTGGCTCACCCCTGGCCCATCGGAGGTGCACAATGAGCCCACTGGAACGGGCCTTGAACGACTACCTCCGCATCCGCCGGAGTCTTGGGTTCCGACTCCGGGAACCGGGGACTTGTTTACGGAACTTTGTTGCGTTCCTCCAAACCGAGGGTGCCTCCTACATCACCAGGGAACTGGCGCTTCGCTGGGCCACCCAACCTGTAAACGCTCAACCTTCGACCTGGGCTTGGCGATTGGGTATGGTCCGACGCTTCGCCCTCTGGCACAGTGCCAGCGAGCCTCGTACCGAGATTCCACCCGTCGGCCTTCTCCCTCATCGCTACCGACGCAAGCCTCCTCACATCTATAGCGACGAGGAGATCGAGAGGCTCCTCCGCCGAACCCAACAACTCCCCTCTCCTAAGGGACTCCGTGCCCGTACCTATACAACCCTTTTCGGTCTGCTCGTGGCGACGGGAATGCGGGTCAACGAAGCCCTTCATCTGGACGGGTCGGATGTTGACCTGAATCCTGGGATCCTTCACATCCGGCGGACGAAGTTTGGGAAATCACGCTACGTGCCGGTCCATCCCTCCACCGTACGTGCTCTGAAAACATATGCTGAGGTCAGAGATCGCATCTTTCCTGCACGCTCAACTCCGGCGTTCTTCATCTCCGAGCGTGGTCGCCGGATCACGGATTGCATGGCGCGATACACCTTCGCCAAGCTATCCCAACAGATCGGTCTCCGCGTGGCGGCCAAGGGGCATGGACGCGGTCCCCGGCTGCATGACATGCGCCATCGATTTGCCGCCCGCACCTTGATCCACTGGTATCGCGCCGGGCTCGATGTGGAACGGGAACTCCCCAAGCTCGCCACCTATCTGGGGCACGTCCACGTGAACGATACTTATTGGTACCTCGAAGCCGTGCCCGAACTTCTTCAGCTGGCGACCGACCGGCTGATCGCGAGGGAGGTGCAACCGTGATGGCTGCCAACCTTCCCTCTCTGCTTCAATCCTTCTTTACTGACCGCCTGCTCCGCCAGCGCCAAGCGAGCCCTGATACCATCGCGGGATATCGCGATTGCTTCCGCCTGCTTTTGCATTTTGCCAGAGAACGACTCGGCAAAATGCCCTCCAAGCTTCGCGTCGAGGACCTCGATGCGCCCTTTATTGGTCTTTTCCTCGACCACCTGGAAAGCGTTCGCAAAAACAGTGCTCGCACGCGCAACGCGCGCCTCGGAGCCATCCACTCTTTCTTCCAGTACGTGGCTTTCGAGGAGCCCGCGCATGCGCTGCATTGCCAGCGGATCCTGGCCGTGCCCAACAAACGCCACGAACGGCGGCCCATCGAGTTTCTCAACCGAGAAGAGATCGAGGCGCTGCTGGCGGTTCCGAATGCTTCTACCTGGTTGGGGCGCCGGGACCGCACCCTTCTTCTGGTGGGTGTCCAGACCGGTCTACGGGTTTCCGAGTTGATTGGCCTGAACTGCCAGGATGTCGTGCTGGGAACCGGCGCCCACGTGCGCTGCCTGGGGAAAGGGAGAAAGCAACGTTGCACACCCCTCCGTCCGGAAACCGCCAAGATGCTGGAAGCTTGGCTCCGCGAGCGCCACGGTCTGCCCGAAAGTCCAGTCTTTCCCAGCATTCGCGGCGGTAGACTCAGCCGCGATGCGGTGGAGCGTCTCATCACCAAGTACACCCATCGTGCCGAACCAACCTGCCCGTCGCTCAACCGGAAAAACGTCTCTCCTCATGTATTGCGTCACGCCGCCGCCATGGACCTTCTTCACCATGGCGTAGATCGCTCGGTGATCGCCCTCTGGCTGGGCCACGAATCCGTCGAGACAACCCAGATGTACCTTCACGCGGACATGCGTTTGAAGGACAAAGCGCTCTCGCGCACGGCGCCGCTCGGCATCAAACCAGCACGATACCGCCCCGATGACAAACTGCCGGTGTTCCTGGAGAGCCTCTGATTATGCCGACTCTGGACACAATCCGAGCCCCTCCCAGCCGCTGTCTGTGCTTAGTAGTCGGCATAATCGGGGAGTCGGCATGCTGTCTCAGATCATGGAGCCGCGGCTGACAGCGCGCTCCATCAGCACGGCTGACACCGGCATGCTCGCGCAGGTATTTGAATCTCTGCTCCACGAGTTGAACCGGTACCGGCCCGCCCCGACGCAAAACGAAGAACGGCGCGCTGCCCGTTTGCGCGTGGCCAGCCTTGGCTCGACCTGCGGCATATTGCGCCATGACCCGATTGAGCTCAAGCCCGAGGGGCACCAGTCTCGTCTTGTTGAATTTCGTAGTGCGGATGGTGATCACGGCGCTGGGCAGATCGACGTCTTCCAAGGTGAGAGCCACCGACTCGCTAACCCGTAAGCCCGCACCGTAGAGCAGCAGAATCGCTCGCAACGTATGGGCCTGAAGCTTACGGGGGTATTTCGGAAAAACGGCGGTGGAATCCAAGAGGTGGCGCAGTTTATCCCGGGTGTAAATGTAGGGCACGAAACGCTCGGGCATCTTGGGCACGCTGATCGGGAGGGGTGACTTGGTGACGAGACTGCGGCTTGTGGCGAAGCGGTAGAGGCCCCGCAGCGCGTCGTACTTCCGGCGCCAGTAACGAGTGATGGGGCCATTTCCGGTGAGGAAAGCCCGCACCTGCTTGGCTCGGACGTACCTCACGTCGATGTCTAATCCCATGCGTCGGGAAAAGGTGTTCAGCAAGCTTTCGGCGCTTTCGAACTCCTCTCCCATCGACTCCCGAAATGCCACGTACTGAGCGATCATTTCCTGAAGTTTCATAGCAGGCCTCCTAGGTTGAAGTTGGCCACTTGCCGCAGCCCAGCGAGATCCACTTTGGCGTATACACGTGTGGTATCCGTTTTCCGGTGCCCGAGATGGTCACCGATCTCTTTCATCGACAAGCCCTCGGCGAGAAGGCGTGTGGAACAGGCATGCCGTAGTGAGTGCGGGCCATGATGCTTCAGAGACACACTCAGAGCTTGCAAGCGATCGCCCACAACGTCATAGAGCGAACCGCTGCTCGGGGGTCGGAAGGGCGCTTTCATGGTCAGAAAGACTTCACGATGGGGAACACGCGGCCGGACCTTCTTCAGGTAACGGAGGATTGCCTCCCCCACGGTGTACGAGAGTGGATAAAACTGCTGGCGCCGGGGCTTGGGACGGGTCATGTATATCAGTTCCCTCTCCCAGTCCAAGTCCTCCAGTCTTAGAGCGCGGACCTCACCCACCCGCATCCCGTACACAGCGGACAGCATGATGATGGCGCGGTCGCGGATATTCTTGGGTCGATCGCCTTCGGTGCTGGCGAGCAAGCGCTGCACGTCGGCCCAGGACGGACCTTTGGGTAGACCCTCATCAGCGGACAGGCGCGGCGACATGATCGCCGCCGCCAGGCCGGGAGCGCACCATCCCCGTTGCTCGGCGTAGCGGAAGAAAGTTCGTAATGCGGTAACGTAAGCCTTGATCGATGTTCGTGCGTAACCGTCCTGGTCACCCTTGCACGCAATCGCAGCATCGATATCGGCGATGGAGATTTCGCGAAAGCATCGATGTTGCTCCCAGAAGCGAGCCCAAAACTGTTCCAAGTGCCAGCAGCGGATGCGGATCGTGTGTGGAGACAAGCCCCTTTCCCGAACCATATAGTCTGCATACTCCTCGATCAAGTGTGCATACGGGCGGCGCGGAACTTCCCCCGGGTGCAGGCGGCCCAGGAACCCGAGCCATTGTTTGGCGTCAGAGATGAAACGCATCCTCCCATACCGGTGATCAGTCACGTTGTGGCTGTGGGGTTGCGGTTGACGGCCGATCCACAAATCGGCGGCCGCATGGATCTGCTCGACTGTGACCGCATCGGCTGTTTGCAGGTGTAGGTAGTCGATGAAAGCCAGTTGGTGTTGCGCGATGAGACGGAGAGAGCTCCTCGTGCTCCCCTGCGCCGCGCAATGAGCTAGGTAGCGGAGCCGCTCCTCCAGCAGCGGGCTGCTGGCATAACGCTCCAGCGATCGGGGAGACGTGAAAAGTTGATTGAACATAGTCGGACCTCCAAATGGATTGAAATGAAACTACGGACCGACTATAGGACGGAAACTTATGTGGTGTAAAAGGCGGGTGTGGCCTCAATTTCAGGGTACGGCAACATCCGAAGCCACATTTCTATCAAGGTGACATAAGGGATCGACTTGCAAGTAGCGGCGGCGCGCCAAGTCCGCTTCTTGTTGAGCCCGTTGCACCACTTGGCGCCGCAGGCGGTCAACCTCCGCGAATCGCGTTTCCATTTCCCGTTCGATCGCCAGTGCCACTTTCAGATTTAGCGGGTTGACCGTCGTCAACAGGAGTTCCCCTAGGGCGCGGTCAATCTCACGTCCCGGAATCCGCTGGCACTGCTCTAGCCCATAGCGGCTGGCTCCCGCACCGCAGATGTAATCCGGATATAAATGCCCCCGCCGCTCATGATATTGCACTTGCATGCGGCGGCCACATCTTCCACAAAGGGCCAGACCCTGGATCAACGCTGGGCCTTCGCGAGGAGGAGTCCTTTGCCTGGGGCACCGATACTGCGTGGCGTTTTCCTGCAGCCGCTTCTGATTCTCCTGATACTCTTCCCAGCTGATATAGCCGGCATGCGCGTTGGGAATGAACGCATGCCATTCCTCCGGCGCCGGCTTCTTTTTAGTGTGCTTCACCAAGCCACTCGGCAGCTTCCGCGACCGGGTGCGGCCAAAGCCGTAGGCCCCCGCATAGCGCGGGCATCCTAACACCCACGTCACCCGGTGATAGACCAACTTGCCCCACAGGAGCTCTTTTTTCTGGGTTCCTCCCCAGGCTCGGCGGGGAAACTTCAGGCCTTCCTGATTGAAAGCCTTCACCACCGCCACGGCCGAGCCGGTTCGCCGAAAAGTTCTAAACAGATGACGAAAGCTCTCCTGAACCTGCCCGTCCGGGTCTAGCTCTACCAGGCCTTGAGGGCCATAAGCCAGTCCCGTCGGAAGTCGCCCTCCCAGTTCCCCCCGCCGCGCCTTCTGCAAAAGCCCGCCACGCAAGCGCGAGCGGATCACGTGTAATTCTACTTCGCTCATCGTTCCCTTCAAGCCTAAGAGCAAACGATCATTGAAATGCGAGGGATCGTACAGACCGTCCTCGTCCAGCAGCAGGGTTTGCGTCAGCGCACAGATTTCCAACAGCCGGTGCCAGTCGCTGGAGTTGCGCGCGAGGCGTGAAACTTCCAATCCCATGACGATCCCGGCGCGATTCATACTGACTTCGGTCACCAGCTTCTGAAATCCTTCCCGTGCGACGGCACTGCTGCCCGACTGCCCTTGGTCACAGTCAATGACCACAATCTGTTCCATTGCCCACCCCAGGGCGATCGCTTGATCTCGGATCCCGTATTGGCGTTTGGTGCTTTCCACGTTTTCCCGAACTTGCCGGGGCGTGGACTGCCGGACATACAGAAAGGCGTCCCAGCTTAAATGTTCCGCTCGGACTTTGTGATGGGCTTCACTATTCATAGCGACTCTCTGGCCACTAACGTCATGACGGGCTCTCCCATAAGCTGAATCAAGTCATCATGCAGAACCTGCGGTACATGGGTCGCGTCCCATGACGGGGAAAGCGACGGGGATCGTTGGGGTGGAACCGGTTCCCTGGTAAGCTGTATCCATGGCGCCATCCCACGGGCAGTCAACGCCGCATGGCCACCTCGCAAACCAGATGCAGTCTTCCGCGCCAACACGGATTCGCGCAGCTGCTCGTATTGTTCGGTGAGCATCGCCGCTGGCGGCAACCATTGTTGCCCGGCCTCCGTAACTAGGGTTGGTGCGGTTTTGTTTTCGCGGCAATCAAAGCTCGTTCCAGGGTCCTTCGGTGCACCCGCGTCCCAAACTCGTCCCGAATCCGCTGAACTAAATCGGGGGTTCGAACGGACGGTTCTTGGGCGCGGATTTGGGCGACGAACGCCATAATCTCCCCGGTTAACTTGTGTCCCCGTTTGGGCCCGCGTTTTTTGGGAATCAATCCCACCAAGCCCTCGCGGGCAAAGTCCTCCAGCGCCTTGTAAAATGAGGGACGAGAAAACCCGAAACTGGCTGCCGCAGTGCCGATCGGCATCGCTTCCTTCTGCACCCGGCGGAGCATTTCGTATTTCACCTGCGGCAGGTCCTCCGGGTCGAAGAAGTCCTCTTGCAAAAACAATCGGTCCTGCACTTTCTGGGCGCGGAGATTGAGCGTGCCGCTTTGTCGAAGGGCCTGGATTTTGGCGCGGGCATGCTTGGGCGAGGTCGAATCCGGTGTCATATGTAAATATCAATACGCCCAACAGAAGGTCGATTGCAAGCACTTTGTTGCGCACCTGGCCGTTTGATCCGCTTTTAATAAGCTTGCAGAATGCAATTATCAAATATCCCAGCGCATAGCCCTTCAGTCGATGGGGCGTATGTATCTTTACATATGCGGCGTTATTTGATTGACAGCTTATTGCGTCTCGTCTCCGCAAGATGCTGGACCAACTCGGCCAGTTCCAACAGGCAGCCGGCGTGCAAAGGCGAACGTCCCCCTGCCATTTCCACCTGCACGTCCGCTTTCACAAAATCGGTCCAGACCGCTGGGATCACACGCAGGTAGCCGCATTCATCATGGAAGTACAAATAGCTCTCGGCAAAAATACACCGGTGCTCGACGAGGTCAAACTGCTTGCCACTCAGAGGGTGAAAAGGATGGGTGATCCGAACGACGCGACTTCCTTCTGCCATTGGCGGTGCAATCGCGAGGCCATTCAAACAGCCGACCCGAGAAAGGGTCCGCCTGCAACTGCTCCTGGCACACCCGCGCTAAGCCATCAATCCCGTAGCGATTTCGCAGAGCTGCGCGAAGCCGCAAATATGCGCCGTCCATTAATATGCGGAGTCGCTGAAGCCTCGGTAGGCAAAGCGGCTCCATGGGAGGCTCTGGACGGCGCATAACGGTGCTAGTCTTTGCTTCGAAGCATGGCCAGCAGTTTGTCGGGCGGCCGGAATTGACCGCGTCGTAGGGTCGGAGGAACCAAGGACGCCAAGGCTTCCAATTTTTCCGTGGGATCAGCTCTGAGATAAACCTCGGTGCTTTGGGTGCTGGCGTGGCCCAGCCAGAGGGCGACTTTCCGAATGTCGCCGGTGGCCTGTAATGTGGACATAGCACACGAATGGCGCCTATGTCTCCAGCGACATAGTCGCCACGCCTGTGGTGTTGCCCTCCTTCAAGGGGGTGTTGATGTCTCGGTGATTCGCGACTATCTCGGCCATGCCTCAGTGGCTACCACCAGCCGCTACATCACCACCAACCTTCGGATGAAGCGCGAAGCCCTTGAAGCTTTCTGGAAGCGAGCCGGGCTTGCGCCTCACGCGCCCCACACTTGGCGACCATCACCCAAGCTGCTCGCATTCCTCGATACACTGTGATGCCTTATCTGGAGTTCTTGGTCAGCGTACTGCAGATGGAATGCCTCCAAGCCAGGTGTTACGCAGGTCACTCTGGATAACGCCCGAGTCAAGATAATGCGCCCAACAGGCGACCTCGAGGATTCCGCGTTCCGGTTCCTTATAGAAATGATCGTAGTCGGGTAAGAGAGCGTCATTGCTGGCGCTCCCTCCCCTAAGAACCGGACAGGAAAGTTTCCCTTCATCCGGCTCAAGCCGTGGATAAGCCCTCCGGTTGGGAGAGCCGGTCATGCACGACGGTGTAGTGCAGTGTTGAACCACTGGCGCTTGGCGCGTTCCGCGAAGTGCGAGGACCATCGCGGATCGAAGGGATTGGCCTCTCCTCTGATCTTGCGATGGCGTCGTATGGGTGTGTCACTCGTATAAACCAGCCGCTGCCAGGAAGGCTGGTTTGGCTGATGCTGGACGCCGGTTGGCGCCGCAAAGGTCCACGTGCGCCCGCCGATTGCATGAAAGTACCGAGCTCTCACCCAACCGGCATTCTTAGTGGGATGTCTACGACGACTCCAACGCCACAGTTTGCGCCAGATTTCGAAGTCCATGCAGTCGAACGCGCGGCTGGCCACACAGTGACAATGATAATTCGCCCACCCACGTATCATGGGATTGAGCTGAGCGATCAGACTGCCCTGTGCCGCCGACTTGTTCTTCTCGATTACTCCCCGGACCTTTGTTAGCAACGCTTGGGTATTCTTTTTGGAAGGCGTTACCAACAACTTATCACCATACTTGCGCAGGTGTTGGCCTAGGAAGTCGAATCCATCTTGAATGCGGGTCACGCGAGTCTTTTCAACTGACAGGTTGAGCCCCCGTTCACGCAGGAACTCTTCCACCAGCGGTTGAACTTCGTTAACCAGCAACGAGTGGCTGCTGCCGGTGATAATGAAGTCATCGGCATAGCGCACCAGATGCACCTTGGGATGAACCCAGCGTCCTTTTTTTTGACGACGCGGAAACATCTTCGTCAGAAGAACTTCAAGGCCATCCAAAGTCAGGTTGGCCAGCGTAGGCGAGACAATACCTCCTTGCGGGGTACCAGCCTCCGTGGCGGACCAATTCGCATTCTCGAGGAATCCGCATCGCAACCATTTCTCAAGGATGACTGTGTCCATTGGAATATGGGCGAGCAGCCATCGATGACTGATATGGTCAAAGCAGCCCTTAATGTCTCCTTCAAGAACCCATTCCGGAGCATCACGCCCTGACAGAGCGATGAAGCCCTGTTCGATGGCATCTGCCGTGGAACGGCCTCGCCGGAGACCATAGGAGTTGTGGTCGGCATAGGTTTCAGCGATAGGTTCCAAGGCCATCCAATACAAAGTTTGCATGGCCCGGTCCTTCATCGTGGAATACCTAGCGGCCTCAACTTGCCGTTGGATTTTGGGATGTACACCCGTCGTAATGGCAGCGGGCGAAATCCCCGGCGCTGCAGAGATGCGATCGTTTGGAGTTTCGATCGTGAGGTGGACCAGAGAACGCGGTCCACACCCGAAGTTCTTTTGCCCTTGTTCTCCGTCACTCGTTTCACGGCCAGAACTTTGCCGCTGAACGAGCAGGTGAGCAGCCGTTGCAAGGCTCTGACCTTGCCCCAACGTCTCGCCTGTGATGCCTTGACGATACGCGCCTGCAGCCGTTCTACCTGACGTTCGCACTGTTTCCAGTTAATCTGGTCCCAGTTCGTAACGCCGGCTGAGGATGCACACACGGGATATCCCGCGTTCATTTGCGTTGTCCTCATAAGAAGGTTCTGCCTGTTCTCTCGTCAGTCACGACCCGCTGGAAGTCTGCCTGTTTTGACAGGGAAGTTGGCCTGCTTCCTATCCGTCCCATTACAGGACGGCTTTAGCCTTTTCCAGCATCCTCTCCCCGCAGCCCTATCGGCGTCTCTTACGAGGCGCTTTCCCCGTCGAGCGGGGAGAACCACGGGATTACCATGTTTCGATTCAACGACCGGATTGATTCAGCCCCCGCCTTTACACCGGCAGTCGTAATGTCCGTGTGCTTCCTACCGGGTCTGAGAAGCAACCGACTGCACGCCTTTTGGCTTCAGCCTATCAGCGTCTTTGGCTGGTCCGCTTTAACGATGTGTACGGCGGTTCACTTGCGTTGGGCTTGTCATCCAGCCTAACCCTCTGACCACCTTGACGCTGGTAGTCAAGGAGACTTCCTCGCGGCTGTCCCCCTCGCAAAAAAACAAAACTAGCGGAGGATATTGTCTCGGCAGCTTCCGACCCGACCGTTGCCAGCCGCGCCGGTGCCGATAGGCTACTGTGGACGGAACCGCAGGTTCGCTTCATGAGGAATCCATGTCGAACAATCGTTGAATCGACTTCGTGTCACACCCCGGAGTAGGCGTCGGCCTGGAGATATCCCCGGAACTCTTCGAGGAACGCTTCCGACCCGTCACGGCTGCGGTTGGGCGTGCAGCGACAACGGTGGCCGGACCGCCGCCGTGCTGACCAGCCTGATCACCACCTCCAAAAGGCTGGGTCGCGATCCCTTTGCTTACTTGCGCGATCTGTTCGAGCGCATCAGCTCACATCCGCAGAGCCGGCTTGCCGAGTTGCTCCCTGATCAGTGGTTAGCGAAGCGACCTGGGTAAAATGGGAAGTATCACGCCTGTGAACGCAGAAGGCGGCAAGAGGGTCCTGATGGACTCCGAGATGCGAGAGTTGCTGTCCACTTGCAAGCTCAATGTGCTCTGGGAGTGAGTCGTGGAGACCAGATAGCTCCGAGGTCCGTCACACCCTTGCGCGAGGCTTTCATGAAGGCTTGGCTGAGATTACGCCGCGGGTTCAGTGCTTTCCTGATTGCGGCACCCTTGCTCATCGCGCTAGGGGCGCTTTGTTTTGAGAGCCTTTGTTTATACCCGCCATCAAGCACGACGCTTTCTGCGAGAAGTTCAGGAACTCAAGGTAGGTGATTCCAGCACTGCGGAAGTTGAGACATTACTGCGCGAGTACGGCGGTTGGTCGAAGCCGTCGAACGATTCCCCATGTTCTGCGCTAGGTTGCATTGTCTACGGCGTACTCGTTCGCAACCAGCCGATGGAATATTTGCTTTGGGCTGGTTCGGAGATTCTGCACATGCGTGATTTCCTGGCCCACCGGTGGATCTGCGTAGGTTATGGTCGAGTATTGGGCATGGTTGCTTATGTAGACAAAGCGCGAGTTGTAGACATTTCTCTGAGAATGCTGTGTCGAAACTGGGATGACTCCGTGGTGCAGGGGGAAGTCCATGAATGGGCCAGGATCCCGGAGGACTTAGAATTCCGTCAACTCAGGAAGGGATACGCACCCACTTTCTACGTCATGTCCGGGGGCGACGGCGGCAAGGGGATTGAGGCGATGATTGATTTTCGCGCTAGCCCCGAAGATCGTCAGCACGCCCTCGATTTGAATCTGGAGTGTACGTGGACTCTCCGTGGCTGCCCGGACATGAGGAGTCTCATGCCCTCTGTGTGGAACGATTCTCAGGAATACCTCCGGCAGCACACTCCACCCTCAGAACCCTGACAGGTAGCCCCGACCTCGGCTTTCGAGGCTTACGGCGTCGAGCAGAAAAATATGGATTTAGCGGACGCGTACGGCTGCGGTCCGCCAAAACGTGCGGGCGATGTGCAGTAAGCGAGTCAAAACCAAACGCGCGGGCCGAATAAAGTGGTATAAGAATTCAAGTTTCCGGGGCAGGCGAATCAGCCTGCGATCCTTGGGGCCTATCTCAGCGATGATCTGCCTGAACAGGCTTT
>Ga0181530_10005701_pt1 | contig 12586 bp, 9 predicted proteins | sample PEATcosm2014_Bin_42_FD_119769 | JGI IMG/M metagenome (GOLD analysis project Ga0181530, IMG submission 119769) | Peatland microbial communities from MTU Mesocosm Facility, Houghton, MI, USA - PEATcosm2014_Bin10_60_metaG | ecosystem: Environmental > Terrestrial > Soil > Wetlands > Peat | place... | reverse complement strand
GCTCTCCGAGGCGCCGACGTTCCTCCATCCATAACCGCCGTTTGCGCCAACGTAGAATCCGGTCCAGCTTGATACCGGCGGTGGCGGTGCCGGTGGGGCCTTAACGGGCATATCGGCAGCCAATACCGGCGTTCCGATCAATGCGGCGAAGGTAACAATTCCAATCGCGGCTTTCCTCATGGCTGCCCCCTCAAAGGATTCACTGAGTATATGCCGGCCACGGCCTTCCGGGTGTTGCCGCCGGACAACAGTGAATATGAATCTGGTAGTTGTGCGCCACAGCAAATGGTGGCCGCGAAATGTCGAAATGGGTCAATCGCCACCTTGCCGATCGCCGGCTGGCGCGGCAGCTATGCCCCCCTTAACGACCAAACAGGCGACCTGCCGATACGTCGAAACGGGCCAATAAGGACATTTCGGCCCGCAGAAAAACTGCGGGATTTGCGCAGAACGGTTCATTAACCATCGTGCTCAATGCTGCCAACATTCGGCGCACACAACCGCGGCAGGAGTCGCTGCCGGTTTCAGCGGTTCTAGAGGGGTCCTTTGGAGCATTCACACCTGGACCAGCTGGCCGCCGCGCCGCAGGCGGACGTCGCCGGCTATGTTCAGCAGGCGCTGAACTTACATCAGAAGGGGCATCTGCTTGAGGCCGGGCGACTTTACGACCGCGCCCTGGCAAGCGATCCTAGCAACTTTGACGCACTGCATCTCATGGGAGTGCTTCGGCACCAGCAGGGCTGCTCGGCCGACGCCTTGCGTTTCGTTGCGGCGGCGCTCGATACCAGACCTGGCTCGGCAGATGCTCTCACCAACTATGGCGTTATCCTCGACGCACTCAAGCGCCATCAGGAGGCACTCTCCGCTTTTGAGAAGGTGCTGGCTATGCGGCCGGCAGACGCCACAGCCTACTACAACCGAGGTCTTGCGTTGAGAAATCTCGGCCGCCACCTCGACGCATTGGGAAGCTATGAGCGCGCTCTTACGCTGGCACCGGGCCACACCGACGCAATACTCCAGCACGGCAATATGCTTTGCGCGCTCGGGCGGCATGAAGCAGCGCTCGCCGACTACGAAAAGGTTCTGGCGCTACGACCGACGCATATTCCGGCACTAAGCCGCCGCGGCAACGCGCTGATGGCGGTCAAACGCTTGCGAGAGGCGCTTGCAGCTTACGATGCCGTGCTGGCCGTCGACCCGGTCAACGCAGAGACTTTGAGTAACCGGAGCTTCGCCCTGTTGGAGTTAGGCCGCAGCCAGGAAGCGCTCGAAAGTTGCGACCGCGCATTGGCGGCACGGCCCCGCTATAGTGACGCGCTTTTCAATCGCGGCAATGCATTGTTGGCGCTCAAACGCTTCGAAGACGCTTGCTCAAGCTATACTGCCACGCTTGAGTGCGAAGCAGATCGCGTCGACGCGCTGAACAATCTCGGGTTGGCGTTCAGCAAGCTCGGGCGTTGGGATGCGGCCTTGGTCATGTACGACAAGGTGCTGGCGCTCGATCCGAACCATACTGGCGCGCTGCATAATCGGGCCGATGGGCTCATCGAACTGGAACGCTTCGAGGAAGCGCTAGCGACATGCGACAAAGCTCTGTCGAGCAATCCAGCGCAGCCGAATACCCACAATGCCCGTGGCGTGGTTCTGGGGAAGCTTGGCCGCCACGACGAAGCCTTGGCAAGCTATGACCACGCAATCGCGCTGATGCCGGATTTTGTCGATGGGCATTCCAACCGCGGCACCGCCCTGCACGAGCTAAAACGGCACCAGGAGGCCTTGGCAAGTTACGAGCGCGCGCTGGCTCTGCAGCCCGATTATGCCGCTGCCCACTCAAATCGGGGCAACACACTGAAGGAGCTGGGGCGATTCGACGAGGCGCTGGCGAGCTACGACAAGGCGCTGGTACTGCGGCCGGACTTGAGCGAGGCGCATTGCAATCGCGGCAACGTCCTGCACGAGATAAAACGGCACGAGGAGGCCTTGGCAAGTTACGAACGCGCGCTGGCGGTGCAGCCCTATTATGCCGCTGTCCACTCGAATCTGGGCCACACATTGAAAGAGCTGAGGCGGTTCAGCGAGGCGCTTGCAAGCTATGAGAGAGCACTGGCGCTGCGGCCGGATCTGGTCAATGCGCACTATGGCCTGTCGCTATGTTGCCTGTTGATCGGCGACTTTGCGCGCGGCTGGCAGAAACATGAGTGGCGGTGGGAAACCGACCTAAAGGTGGCCAAGCGGCATTTCGTCGAACCGCTTTGGCTTGGGGCCGACGCTATTGTCGGCAAGACCATTCTCTTGCACGCCGAGCAAGGTTTCGGCGACACGCTTCAGTTCTGCCGCTACGTGCCCCTAGTCGCGGAGCTCGGCGCACGCGTTGTCCTGGAGGTGCCGAAGGAGTTGCACGAGCTGATGCGCACGCTGCCATGCACGGTCCAGCTCGTCTCTCAAGGTAGTCCATTGCCCGCGTTCGATTTGCATTGCCCGCTGCTTAGCCTGCCGCTCGCGTTCGAGACGCGGCTCGAAAGCATACCAGCGCGCGTCCCTTATTTGTCCGCGCCTGAAAATAAGCGGAGCGTCTGGCGTGATCGCCTCGGCCAACACGAAAGGCTCAGGGTCGGTCTAGTGTGGGCAGGTCACCCACGGAAACACCAGCCAGTTAACAATCGGGGGGACCGGCATCGAAGTATACGCTTTGATCAACTTACACCTGTTCTTCTTATTGACGGCTGCGAATTCTACAGTCTGCAAAAAGGTGATGACGCTGTTGCGGAGTTGCGCAGCAGCGCCCTACGTAGACGCGTGATCGATTGGACGGACGACTTACAAGATTTTGCTGATACCGCCGCATTAATTGAAAATCTCGACCTTGTTATTGCCGTGGATACCTCAGTAGCGCACCTTGTCGGCGCTCTTGGGAAGTCCTTTTGGCTCCTTAATCGCTATGACACCTGTTGGCGGTGGCTGCTCGATCGAGATGACAGCCCATGGTATCCGACCGCTCGTCTGTTTCGGCAGGATGCGACACGCACCTGGGACGGTGCGATTGCGCGTATCCAGGCAGCATTAAGGGACTGCGCACAAAATTATCAGCCAGTCGGTTAGGCGTGTTGCATTGCAGCGAAGTCGCGCAGCAAAGTGACGTGATGGGTCAAATGCGACCGGTTTGCGGTGTCCGCACAATGTCCGCTGTTACCCCAAGAGCGACCAAACCACTGCGTCGCACCTGGTGACGCGCAGGGCCGTGAGCAGACAACGTTGGTAGAATGGCATAATGTCCGTATGCCTTGGCGGTAATTTAGGGGGGTAAAATATGCCAACGAATAGCCAGAACCCGGAAACCATTGTTTTGCACGCTGGCTACCGTTCCGACCCCGCGACTAACGCGGTTGCCGTGCCGATCTATCAGACAACGTCATATCAATTCAATTCGACCGAGCATGCGGCCAACCTGTTCGCGCTCAAGGAACTCGGCAACATTTACAGCCGCATTATGAACCCGACCCAGGCCGTGCTCGAGGAGCGCGTCGCGGCCCTCGAAGGCGGAGTGGCCGCCCTCGGCCTTGCCTCGGGACAGGCGGCATCGCTGTTTGCGGTGCAGAACATCTGTCACGCCGGCGACAATTTTCTCTGCTCAACTGACATCTATGGTGGTACGTGGAATTTGTTCCAGAACACCATGAGCACCATGGGCATCGAATGCCGCTTCATCGATCCGGCGGACCCGGAGAATTTTCGCCGGGCCAGCGATGCGCGGACCCGCTGTTATTATGGCGAGACACTACCCAATCCCAAGCTGGCCGTTTTCCCTATCGCCGAAGTGGCGAAGATTGGACGCGAGCTTGGTATTCCGCTGATCATGGACAACACGGCCTGTCCGGTATTGTGCCAGCCGATTAAGCATGGCGCCGCCATTACCATGCACTCGACAACGAAATACATCGGCGGTCACGGTACCTCCATCGGCGGCATCATCGTTGATGGCGGCAATTTCGATTGGGAAAAACATGCCGACCGCTTTCCGATGCTCAACACTCCGGACCCGAGCTACCACGGCGCGATCTGGACGCAGGCGGTCAAGCCGCTCGGCCCTATCGCCTACATCATCAAGGCCCGCGTCACACTTTTGCGCGACATCGGCGCTGCCATGTCGCCGTTCAATGCTTTCATGTTCATCCAGGGTCTTGAAACCGTGGCGCTGCGAATGCGCCAGCATTGCAGCAACGCGACGGCCGTGTCGCAATACCTCACCAAACACCCCAAGGTCACAAAGGTCATCTTCCCAGGCGTGATGACCGGTGAGATGAAGCGCCGCGCCGACACATATCTCAAGGGCGGCTACGGCGGCCTGGTCGGCTTCGAGCTCAGGGGCGGCCGCGATGCCGGCCGCAAATTCATTGACAGCCTTAAGATGTTCTATCACGTCGCCAATATCGGCGACGCTCGCTCGCTCGCCATTCATCCGGCCAGCACGACACATTCCCAACTCACGCCAGAAGAGCAGGCACGCACAGGCGTTACCGATGGCTACGTTCGGCTTTCGGTCGGCATCGAGCACATCGACGACATCGTCGCCGATCTCGATCAGGCGCTCGCGGTCGCGTAACTCCCGTCCGTTTGCCTCCCCGGTGATGTCTCTTATGAGTCAATAAGGACGCTTTGAGCATCCGACCGAAATGCCCGCTTTTGAATGATGGCTAGTCCGAAATAAACGCTCTGATTTCCTGTAAGAATCGTGGGAAGGCGGGCTCATCTTCTAGGATGAGGTGATTGCCGCTTGGTAGCGACACGAATCGTGCCCCAGGGATTCCTGCGGCGAGCCGCCTGCCTTGATCAAACGGTACGCGGGCATCGTCGCGCGCATGCATGACGAGGGTGGGGGCGGTAATCTGGGGTAGTAGCGATCTCACATCGGTGTCCCCGTTTGCGATCAAGTTGCGCGCAGCGTCTTCAGGCGAGGTCGAAATCCGCTGCAGCTCATTGAACCAGTCGGTCTGCTCCTTGGTTCCACCCGGTATGAATTGCGACGTGAAAAGCTGGCGGAAAGCTGGATTCTCCTGACCCCAGCCCAGACGCACCAGGGTCAGCATTGCCGCAGCTTGCTCCTTTTCGGCGGCCGATTGGGCGCGCTTTGCCCAGCCGACCGCGTATCCACCGAATAGTATGAGCTGCGTGACGCGCTCCGGGTGACGCGCCGCGTAGGCGATCGCCACCGCGCATCCCTGAGAAATGCCGAGTAGCGCGAAGCGTTCAAGGCCGGCGGCGTCCACAACGGTTTCCAGATCGCCCACGGAGGTCTCGAACGAAACGTTTTCGACATCGCGGTCCGACAGGCCATTGCCACGCGCGTCGTAGCGGATCAACGTGTGGTCACGCGACAGCTCGCGATAGAGGTGCCGCCAGATCGGGCTCTGGAAATCGAATTCAAGATGCGTCATCCAGTTTCCGGTTTTGACTAGCTGCGGGCCGCTGCCCATGCGTGAATAGGCCAGTTGCACGCCATCTCGCGTGATGCAAAACTGAATCTCCTGCTCGTACCGCGACTCGGGTCGAACAATGTCGGCTGTTGGCTGATCAGTCACGGATTGAGCGAACTTGGGCTCTGGCAACGCTTCGATATCTTTCGAGGCGAGCCCAAAGATGCCAACGGCACGGGAGATGTTTTTTACCGTCTGCTCGCCTAAATCGGCGAAGGCGAAAGATAGCTTGTCCCTGATTTGATCATTCGCCGCGCGCGAGATGCATACTCCACCAGGCTCGCAGATTGCCTCCAGTCGGGCGGCGATATTGACGCCGTCCCCGAAGATATCATCGCCGTCGATAATAATATCACCGACATTGATCCCGATGCGAAAGACAATGCGACGGTCCTCAGCCACGATCGCATTGCGGCTGAGCATGCCGCGCTGCATTACGACGGCACAACCGACTGCATCGACGACGCTGGCAAATTCGACCAGCGCACCATCACCCGTGGTCTTGACGATTCGACCGCGATGCGCCGCGACCGTCGGGTCGAGCAGCGCGCGCCGGTGAGCTTTCAACGCATCTAAGGTGCCGACCTCGTCGGTGCTCAAGACGTCGTTGATGCCCTGTGGGTCATGAACCGACAAAGGCAGACGGTCGGCGCGGCTGAAAAGGGCTACAAGGGTACCCATGCATTGCAGCAAGGTCTGGGAGATTCAACTGGGCAATTCTGCCAGGCGACACGCTGTTGCGGGCTAGGTTCGTTGGCCCCTACTTTCCGCCTAACACGCCGCCGCTTGGACCTGGGTATCGCGCATTTAACCCTCATTAATGTTGGCACAACGAATCTGTATTACGCTCCAGCGGACGTGTCCCGGGACGTTTAAGGGCTTCCAATGCAGGGCGAAACCATTCCGGGCGTCGAATCTCGCTATGCGCTTTTTGGCCTCGACGCCAACGCGCGTGATGAAGTCAAAACAGTATGGCCAATTATCGCGCCCCACCTTGAGCAGGCATTGGGCCTTATGCTTCAAGGTGTGGCACACCAGCCGAATATATCGCAGATCGTTAAAGAGCATAGGAGCGTCCTCGAAGACCTGGAGATATCGCACCTGAAAGTACTCGCGTCTGGCAACCTTGAACTGAATTATTTCGCATCGTGCCGAAAAGCTGTTGAGCAGGAATGTTTGCTCGGGATAGACGCGAGCTTTCGGGCCACTGCAGGGAACTACCTATTGCGAGTTGCTGTTGACCTGCTGTCTCGCAAATATAGGTTTTCACCAGCTAGATTTGCCAAATATCTGAAACTGATATCCCAGGTCATCGCTTTCGATGTCGCAAACGCGATGGCTCTGCACCGCGAAGCGGCGGAACTGCGAAGACGAAACCGGCGAGAGAAAATTGACGCAGCTATTAAAGATTTTGGCGCCGCAATTGATGAAGCGCTCGATGCAATTGAAAACACTTCTTTGTCGCTGGTTACAACTTGCAAGAATATGAGTGAGTTGGCAAACGAAACACTCAAACGAATGACTGTCGCGGCTGCCGCTGCTAACGAAACTGCTCAGCGTGTTAAAGTAACCGGTGAGGCTACCGAGCAATTATCCGCGTCAATAAACCATATAGGCGGGGAAGCGATTCGGGGCTTGGAGATGACGAAAGCGGCCGCTGACGATACACAGCGCACGCAACAAGCCATTCTATCATTGAACGACACGGCAGAGCACATCGGCGCCATCGTCAGTATTATTTCCACGATCGCATCACAAACGAATCTTCTCGCACTAAACGCAACAATTGAGGCGGCACGCGCGGGCGATATGGGCAAGGGCTTTGCGATTGTAGCTTCCGAAGTGAAGGCGCTTGCTAATCAGACCTCCGGCGCGACCGGGCAAATTTCACATCAGGTAGCGGCGATTCAGGATTCAACAAAAAAATCCGTGGAGGAAATTTCGTCGATTGCAAAGCTTATTGGTCAATTGACGGCAAGCGCAACGACGATTGCATCGGCGGTCGAGGAACAGACCGAGACGACCCGACAAATTGCCTCCAGTATCCAGACTGCCTCCCAATACACTGCCAGCGCGTCAAGTGAGATCTCATCAGTTGAGCACGCCGCGGGGCGCAATGCGAACGCCTTTAACGACATCGCAAATTTGACTGCGCAGATGTCCTCACGGGCGAAGGAGCTTATAATGGGAGTGATCACGTTCTTCAATTGTGTTCGTGCCGCCTAAAAATGCTTTCCTACTGCAGGCTATACTGATGGGCCGAGCCGACGACCGCTCGATAGCAGTGCCGGCCAAACCTTGCCGCTCCAATCCGAATACTTGGATAAAGGACGATTTCGGAGAGGTTCACGGATTTTGCTGCCAGTCGGGCCGCATGTGCGTCCCCATCATCAAAGGCGAATGATCATTTCGCAATGCGTCAATTGACGGTTTAAAGAGTTCGCTCTGGGTCATAAACGGCCGCCCCGGTCACTGGCGGGCGCGGCAGCTATGCACCCGATAATGGACACGAAGGCAGACGACCCATCGTGGCAGTCAACAGCAACAAGAGTCGCATTTGTCACCGGACCACGCCTCGCGGCCTTCTTTGACCAAAAGCCAAACGATTGCCAGGGAGCCGACGCCGTCAATCCACCACGCGCCGATAAGCCATTGAGCCGCAAGACTGATAACGACCACGAATGATAACCAACCGCACGTCACGGCCTCCATCGCGTCGGCGCGTAGCGCGCGACTTCCGATCTTTTCGGCGATGGTGATTTTGCGATACGCCAAGTAACGCATGGCGGGAATCGCGACCAGCGCGACAATAAAGCCCGGCCATGAAAATTGCTCGCCGGTTCCTCTCCACAGTTGCCATAAGGCCCCAGCCGTTACGTAGGCCGCCAAGAGGAACAGCAACGCGCCGCCGATACGACTAGCGGTACGTTCTGCGCTTTCGGAAAACTTCTGCCCGTGGCGTAGCTCGACAGATAAGCGCCACATGAGCACGCCGGCCGATGCCAATTCAATCACACTATCGAGACCGAACGCGGTCAGCACAAGACTACCCGCAGCCACGCCTGCGGCGATGGCGACGACGGCCTCGACCGTCATCCAACCGATTGTCAACCATTCGAGCCGGAAAGCCTCATGGATGAGTGGTAGCCGGTCGGATCGCGGCGGCAAGATAAGCGGTGGCGGGGCACAAGATTCTGCCATTTGCCAAGCATATGGCAGTCAGGCCCTGATGTCTGCTCCGGGTCAATCGCGTCATTTCGGGCTCAGCTTCGGACTTCCGCTTCTCCCCCAATAGATGGGGTAATCGGCCGACCGAATTGCTGCATTATGGCAACCGACGCTGAAGGTTATTCCCGGCATTGCTGTGGGCGTGAAAATAAGTCGACGAAAAGAGGAGGCCGCCCCACTGAGGCGACCTCCTTAATATTGACAACCGAACTGTGCAGTTTCCGCATTTAACGGAAATTAGCTGTGGCTATTGTGCTTTTTTCCATTCATTGACCGGAGTCATTGTCCCTTCCGGCGTCTTTATCTTAGAGCCGGTCCACGTCATGGTGTCGCCACTGATGGTGACCTTCTGAACCCGGGTCGTTCCCTTCTGTATCGGCGACGCGGCCTGCTCGATCTTGTATGTCACCGTGTTGTTCGCTTCATCGACTGTGTAGTTGCCATAATAAGCGACGAATGGACCAACCGGAGTGCGAACACTGGGGCTAGTCGTGGGTTGGTCCTTTCCAACCAAGAAAAAAGAAATATGACCGGTCGAATCGAGGATCATGCTTCCGGTCGCCCAAGGCGTGTTCTTTTTTCCGTCCGGGTAGTTCTCTGATCCGGATACAAGCGTCCAAGCACCCGTCACTTTTGCGCTGAGGCTTTGAGCCGAAGCACCGCTGGCGGCAGAAAACAGCAGGGCAACGCCCGCCAAAACCGACAACAACATTTTGTTCGTAGCTTTCATAGGTTGCTCCGTCCTTGTGTTCATGTGTGAGTCAGTCAAGCAAATCTGCATGACTGTGAGAAGACGGTATAGTGTGCCCTTGCTCGATGTCCAATGACCGCTAATGGAATGGTCCGACCGTGCTCCTGCCCCGCCAGCGATCGAAGTTGGCGTTCGACGCTTAACGTCCAAGGCGCATAATCCTTTCACCGGTCCGCTTCGTCGCAGTCTTTTTAGGCATCGCTAAGTTCGTCGCCATATGCGTCAAATTTTTCGCCATTGGCGGCGCTACATTTGAACATCGGACCAACATCGGCGATGTCATCTTTCTTGCGTGTCAACGGTCGCACGATAGTCACCGACCCATTGAACTTGGCATGATCGTCGGAACTCGATTTGAAGATTTTCTTTTGTTTCATTTTTTGATCTTCTCAGCCGCATCTCGCAAGACTAGCGGGCCTGCCGTAGGTGGACTCACCGATAGAGAGCCAAAAGTCTGGACCACAGCATTGGGGCCGAAGTCGCTTGGACTAATTATGCCTGCGCGACTCTCGCAGCCCATTGCTAACGCCGCTATCAGCGCAGCAACGCCTAGAAACCTTGCTCTCATTGTACGACCGCACCCGCGTAGCGGCGGGGCCTTCAATTCGACCGTGCGCCTTATCCGGGGCGATAGATAGAGCCTACCGGCAGCATCGGCGCATTGCCGCCTGCGGTGCTCTCCATTGCCGACGAGGTGATCGAGTAAACCTTGTGCAGTGCGTCAATTTATGGTGGCGAAGTGACGTCATGGGTCATTAACTGCCGCGCCGAAATCGACCGACCGCGGCAGTTACACTCCTGACAACGGACACGACACTGATCGAACTGCGCGGTAATTAGATATCATTGCTTTTTACGCCACGCCTCTAGTTCTTCGGGCGAGATCATCCCGTCGTGGTCGGCGTCAATTTCGTGGAACAGCGCCTCACCCACTGGCACGATGTCAGCAAGTGTGATGGAATCCTTACCGGGCGGTGCAAGCGCGAGCAGCAGAGCGGAAACCGTCTGACTTTCATACATCGACATCGGTTTGTGGTCGTGCGTCGCTCCAAAATAGGCGATCGCTTCGCTCCAAGTAATACGGCCGTCCTTGTCGGTATCGGCAAGCATTATGTCAGCAACTCGCTTGTTGATGCGCCGCACTGCTTCCGCGTCTAATGGCTGATCCGGATTTGAAAGCGCATTTGAGGACATTCTCTCGTCGTAGTCCATCTTCTGGCGAAGCTCCGCCTCGGTCACGACGCCGTCGCCATTGAGATCGGCAACCATGACATTCGACGCGTACATAGCGCGATCTACGGCGGACTGGATGGCAACGTGCAGCTTGCTATCTGCGGTCGATACCACGCCGTCTCCGTTGGCATCGGCGCGACGGAAGACGCTGCGCAACATCAGCAGATATTGGTCGAGCGTGACGCTCGCAGGTGTGCGCGAACTCCCGGCGGCTATCGAGGCGAGAAATCGCATGGCCTCCGCTCGGGCGGCGGCATCGGATGGTGACTGAGCGGCCAGTGGCCGCACGAGTGAGCCCAACGCGCAGACTATGGCAACGATCAAAACCGCAGGACGTCTCATGGCGTCATTCTCTTTGACACCGCTATGTTAGCGGCGCCCCATTATGAAACGATGATACCGGCTTCGGCCCTGCAGACATGGTCACGGCGGCCTTTCCGCATTTGTTCGACTTGTAGGCATTTCCGATCACCCGCCGCCGCGACCGCAGCAGTTGCTAGTTCGACGGCAGAGTCCGTTCAGGGTCATTCGCTACATTTTCGACCCCTCCGGCGATGTCGGCTATTTGCTTCTAAGCGACCATGTCAGCAACCTGCTGGAACGGTCGCTGAGTGCCTAAGGCCGGAGGCGTTCGCTTTGCTGGTGCGTGACGGCCATTTCGCGGCGGATGTGGGTTAGCCGGGGCCACGGCCGAGATTGCCGGTGGCTGACCGCACGATTGCCTCCTCTAGCATGTCGAGGCGGTCCTGCCCCCAGAAAAGCTCGCCCGCGAATACGTAGAACGGTGACCCGAATACTCCTGCGGCGAGAGCGCGAGCGGTGTTGCCGTGGTACTCGCTGCGCACTGCCTCGGTATCGGCCGCATCGAGTAGCTTGCGGCCCTCAAGGCCGCAACGATCGGCAATGGCGATGACGACGCCGGGCTCCGCCACGTTCTGGTCCTCGGCCCAGATCGCCCGCATCACCGCGTTGACGAAGTCGGTGATCGGTAGGCCCCGCCTCTGGCCGGCGATCACCATGCAGGAGGCCAAATCCACGTCGCATGGGAAGAACTTGGGCTCGATGTTCACGGGAATGCCGAGCCGGGAGCGCCATCGCTTCAATTCTGTGATGCGGTACGCCTGACGTTGCCACGAGCGATTTCCAAGCAGGATACCCCCACTGCCGGCATACACGTCTTGCAACCGCATCGGGATGTGATTGATTTTGAGCCCGTGTCGCTTGGCCAGCTGCACAAAGCGAACGCCACCCAGATAGGCCCAGTCCGACGATAGCCATACGTAATAGTCGATAGCCGACCCTTGCTGTTCAATCATCGCCTTGCCTTTCTACCCATACTTCGGTGCGTTTCTCAGGGAGATGGGCTACTGTGATAGCCTTGAGATCGAGAGATCCCGAGGCAACGCATGTTACCTGACGACACGCACTTCATCACCGATGAGGCGAGCCTTCGGGCGCCGTATCCTCAGCCGATGCTCCGGGCTACCGGCAAGGTGCTTCGCGCACTCGACAAGTACTGCCGCCGCATCATCGCGCTTTCCCCATTTTGCGTCGTCGCAACTCAGGGCCCCAACGGCGCCGACGTCTCGCCTCGCGGAGATTCCCCCGGTTTCGTGCGAGTGCTTGACGATCTCACACTGCTGCTGCCCGACCGGATCGGCAACAACCGGCTCGACACAATGACCAATCTGCTCGTCAACCCGCGGATCGGCCTGCTGTTTTTGGTGCCGGGCATGAATGAAACACTGCGCATAAACGGCACCGCTCGCATCACCGATGATGAGCGGCTGCTGGCACCGAGCGCGGTCAACAATCGCACGCCGAAGGTTGGCATTGTCATAATGGTGGAGGAAGCGCTCCTTCACTGCGCTAAGGCGTTGGTGCGATCAGCACTTTGGGATGG
>Ga0181530_10005698_pt1 | contig 12590 bp, 13 predicted proteins | sample PEATcosm2014_Bin_42_FD_119769 | JGI IMG/M metagenome (GOLD analysis project Ga0181530, IMG submission 119769) | Peatland microbial communities from MTU Mesocosm Facility, Houghton, MI, USA - PEATcosm2014_Bin10_60_metaG | ecosystem: Environmental > Terrestrial > Soil > Wetlands > Peat | place... | reverse complement strand
TCGTGGCGCTCGGGGCCGCGGCATCCGGTGTGGGCCACCTTCTTTCGGGCCACAAACGCGACCTGACCATCGCCGCCGGTGCCATGGTGCTGCTGCTGGGTGTGGTGCTGCTGGCCGGCTCGGTGCCGTCGACGGCCTGGGCTCGGCTCGGCCCCGGCCCCCGCAGCTGGGCCGGACGGCTCATGGCCGAGCGGCGGGTGCGAGTGAACCCGAGCGCGCTGGGTGCCTACGCGGCACCGGTTATGGGCATGGCCTTCGGGTTCGCGTGGACCCCCTGCATCGGCCCGGTGCTCGGGGCGGTCACCGCGTTGGCGGCTTCGCGGGCCACGCTGGCCGGCGGCGTGCTGCTGCTGTTTGCGTACTCGCTCGGCCTGGGGGTGCCGTTCGTGGCCACCGGGCTGGCCTTCGGGAGGCTGACCGCCTTCTACGTTCGGGCCCGCCGCCGGCTCTGGGCCGTCCATCTGGTCGGCGGGGCCGTGCTGGTGGCCTTCGGGATCCTGCTCGTGACCAACCAGCTGGGGTGGCTCGCCAGCGAGATGCAGCAGGTCATGCGCCATATCGGCCTGGGCAGGTTGACGACCAGCTAGGGCCGCCTTCGACCCGTCGGCCGGCCGGCTCGTAGCATTGACCAATCCCAATGGACCCCGTCGTACTTCTCCAGGGCGCGGTGGCGCTCACCGGCCGTTTCCCCGCCCTGTCGGGGGTCGACCTCTCGGTCGGTCCCGGCGAGGTGGTCTCGGTGGCCGGCGCCAACGGCGCCGGCAAGACCACGTTGCTGCGCGTGTGCGCCGGCCTGGTCCCGGTCGCCTCGGGCGAGGCGGTCGTGCTCGGCTTCGACCTGCGCCTCGACCCGGCGGCGGTCCGTCGGCGGGTCGGGCTCCTCGGCCACGCGCCGAGCCTCTACGACGAGCTCACCGCGACCGAGAACGTGCGGTTCGCGCTCCGCGCGGCCGGGCACGGCGCGGAGCGGACCGCGCCGGCCTTGGCACGCGTCGGGATCACCGGTCGGCTGGCCAAGACGGTGGTCGGCGGGCTCTCGGCCGGTCAGCGCCGCCGGGTCGCGCTCTCGGTGCTGGTCGCCCGGGCCCCCGAGCTGTGGCTGCTCGACGAGCCCCACGCGGGGCTCGACGCCGGGGCCAGGACACTGCTTTCGGAGCTGGTCACCGAGGCCGTGCGGGGCGGCGCCTCGGTGGTGTTCTCCTCCCACGAGTCCGACGTGGCGGCGGCCATGTCGGACCGCCTGGTGACCATGTCGGGCGGGCGGGTGGCCGACGTCACAGCGGGCGGGCGGCGCGCCAAGCTGTCGGCGGTGGGCGAGGGTGGCAGTCATGTGGCGTGACGCGCTGCTCGTGGCCGGCAAGGACCTCCGGATAGAGCTGCGCTCTCGGGTCGCCCTGTGGCAGGTGCTGCCGGTGGCCGTGCTCTCCCTCGTCCTGTACGCGTTCGCCCTCGGGCCGGTCCGTCAAACGCTGGCCTCCGCGGCGCCAGGGCTGTTCTGGTTGGCTGTGTTGTTCTCGACCGTGCTGGCCACCCAGCGCAGCTTCGCCATCGAGGCCGGGGAGGGGACGCGCGACGGGCTCCGGGTCTCGGGCATCGATCCGGCCGGCGTGTTCCTCGGCAAGGCGGCCGCGGTGGCGGCCGAGCTGGCCGTGCTCCAGATCGTCTTGTGGGCGGCCATGACCCTGCTCTTCGGCGTCCACCTGCACACGGTCTGGTTGGCCCTCGTCGCGTCGTTTCTGGCCACCATCGGCCTGGCCAGCGCCGGGACCCTCTACGGCGCCCTCTCCGCGGGGTTGCGGGTGCGCGAGACGCTGCTCCCGCTGCTCGTGCTCCCGGTGCTCGCCCCGGTGCTGCTGGCGGCGTCGAGGGCGTGGTCGGGTGCGCTCACCGGATCGGTGTCCAGCGGGCTGTCGTGGCTCCGGGTGCTCGGGCCCTTCGCCGTCGTCTACCTGGTCATCGGGATCGTCCTGTACGGGCCGCTGCTGGAGACCGCGTGAGCGTCCGGCCAGAGATCCCTTCGGCGGCGGCGCCCCGCCCGCGCTGGCTGCGCATCGTCGGCGTCGCAGCGGTGGTGTCGACCGCGGCGACGGTGTGGCTCGGCCTGTGGGTCACGCCGCCCGACAAGATCCAGGGCAACCTGGTGCGCCTCGTCTACCTGCACCCGCCGATCGCCTGGGTGGCGCTCTACCTGGCCTTCGGGTTGGCCGCCCTCTCCAGCCTCTTGTACCTGTGGCGCCGGACGCGGTCGTTGTTCTGGGACCGCCTTGCCGCCGCCTCGGTCGAGGTCGGGGTGGTGTTCAACGCGCTCACGTTGGCCACCGGGATGCTGTGGGGCCGTCCGACCTGGGGGGTGTGGTGGACCTGGGACGCCCGGCTCACCTCGACCGCGCTCTTGCTGGTGCTGTTCGTGGGCTACCTGGCCCTTCGTCGGGTCCCCGCCGATCCCGAGGTCCGGGCCCGCCGGTGCGCGGTGGCGGCGCTGATCGCGTTCGTCGACGTGCCGATCGTGCACTTCTCGGTGATCTGGTGGCAGACCCTCCACCAGGGTGCGACCGTGCTCAACTCCAACCTGTCCCCGACCATCCACGGTTCGATGGCGTGGACGCTGCTCCTCGGGTTCATCGCGCTGACGCTGGTGTTCGTGTGGATGGTGGGCGTGCGGTATCGGATCGAGGTCCTGGCCGACCGCACCGACGCCGAGCATCTCGAGGTGTCGCTGGCCGAGCGCTGGGCAGAGGGTGACCTCGACATCGCCGCGATCGCCGCGATCGCCGCGACCAACGCCAGCAACGGCGGCACCGGGGCGTCGTTGCGCCCACCGACCAGGGTCGGGCCGTGAGCTACGTCGACGCGGGCTACGCCGTCGGGTTGTCGGTGCTGGTCCTCTACGCGATCGGTCTGGTCGTCCGACGCCGCAGCCTCGAGCGGGCGGTCGAGCTGTCGCTGCCTCCGTCTGATTCCGCCGACGGGGCGGCGGAGACCGGCGGGGCGAGCGGACCGTGACCGACGCGCCGGCGATCGAGCGACCCCGACAGAGGCTCGAGTCGCCGACCCGGCGGCGCACCAGACGGCGGCTGTGGTTCGTCGCCGCAGTGCTGGTCGGCGCGTTGGTGTTCTTGTTGGTCGAGGGGCTCGGCAGCTCGCTCGACTACTTCGACACCGTCGATCAGGCCCTCGCCCACCGAGGCACGCTCGGCACCTCGACGTTCCGGCTCGAGGGCCTCGTTGTGCCGGGCAGCATCCACGCCACCACCGACGGCACCGACTTCGCGGTCTCCGAAGGGACCGAGCAGGTGAGCGTGCAGAACGTCGGCTCGCCGCCCGAGCTGTTCCAGCAGGACATCCCGGTGGTGGTGGTGGGCCACTTCGCCGGGCCGGGCTCGGCGCTCTTCTTGTCCAACCAGATCATGGTGAAGCACTCGGCCAACTACATCGCCGCCCATCCGAACCGGGTGAAGGCGCCCAACGGGTCGGTCCGTTGAGCGCTCCTCGGGCGAAGTGAACGCCTTCATCGGCTCGGTCGGGGTCTGGCTGGCCTTCGTCGCCGCGGTCGTCGGCGCGCTCGCGATGGCGGTCTCGATCTTCCGGGCCCGCCACCACGACGCGCCCGACCCTCGGATCGACGGTCGGTTGCTTGCACCGGTCCTGTTGGCCGGCATGGTGATCGCAGTCGGCGCGATGGAGTACGCGCTGGTCACCCACAACTTTTCGATCGCGTTCGTCGCCGACAACAACAGCCGGGCGACGCCGCTCCTCTACTCGATCACCGGCCTGTGGTCGGCGCTCGCCGGGTCGATCCTGTTGTGGGGGTTCATCCTCTCGGTCTTCGTGTGTGCGGTGGTGTGGCGCTTCCGCACCGAGGCCCGCGACCCGGTCGTCGCATGGGCGACTCTGGTGATGTTCACCGTCTCGGCGTTCTTCATCGGGCTGATGGTCGGCCCGTCGAACCCGTTCCAGCGGGTGGTCGGGACGCCGCCGGCTCAGGGGGCCGGACCCAACGCCCTGCTCCAGGACAACCCGCTGGTGGCGATCCACCCGCCGCTTCTCTATCTCGGGTTCGTCGGGTTCACCGTGCCGTTCGCGTTCGCGATCGGGATGCTCGTCACCGGGAGGGTGGGGGACCGCTGGCAGATCGAGACCCGGCGTTGGACCCTGATCGCCTGGACGTTGCTCTCGGTGGGCATCGTGCTCGGGGCCTGGTGGTCCTACCAGGTGCTCGGCTGGGGCGGGTTCTGGGGCTGGGACCCGGTGGAGAACGCGGCCCTGCTCCCGTGGTTGTGCGGCACCGCCTACCTCCACTCGGTGCTCGTCCAGGAGCGGCGGGGGCTGTTGCGGGTGTGGAACCTGTCGCTGTCGGTGGCCACGTTCTCGCTCACCATTCTCGCGACCTTCCTCACCCGTTCCGGCGTCATCGAGTCGGTGCACGCCTTCAGTGACTCGACCCTCGGACCGGTGTTGATCGGGTTCTTCGGGCTCGTCGTGGTGGTCGGCTTCGGACTGATCGCATGGCGGGGCGACCGCATCCGATCGCCGGGCGGGATCGACGCGCCGCTCGGTCGGGAGGGCGCGTTCTTGCTCAACAACCTCCTCTTCGTCGGCTTCGCGTTCGTGGTCCTGCTCGGCACCCTCTTCCCGCTGCTGTACCAGGCGCTCAAGAACCAGCAGGTGACCGTGGGTGCCCCCTACTTCAACTCGGTGGCGGTACCGGTCGGCCTGGCCCTCCTCGTCCTGATGGCGCTGGCCCCGGCCCTGTCGTGGCGAACCGTCAACGCGGGTGTGCTGTGGCGCCGCATGGCTCCGGCGGCGTGGGCGGCGGTCCTGACCATCGTCGGGTGCGTCATCGGTGGGGTCCGCGGCTTCGTCCCGCTGCTGGCGTTCGGGTTGGGCGCTTTCGCCGGCGCGTCGGCCGTGCGCTCGATCGTCCTCGCCGTGCTGACCAGCCGCCGCCACGGCCGCGGGGTGCTGCGGGGGATCGCCGGGCGAGCCAACGGCGGGATGGTCGTGCACCTGGGCGTGGTGGTGATCGCGGTCGGCATCACTGCGGCCACGTCGTTCGCGCAGCGGACCGAGCTGGCGCTCCGGCTCGGCCAGACCGTGCGCTTCGACGGGCACGCCTTCGTCTTCGAGGGCTTGGAGAAGGTCACCTCGCCGTCGCGTTCGGCCACCGAGGCCAAGATCAAGATCGACGGCGGCGGGGTGTTCCGTCCGGCCGTCACTCAGTTCGCGGGGGCCAACTCCGAGGCGGTCGGGACCCCGGCGATCGACTCGGGCTTCACCGGGGATATCTACCTGACCTTCACCGCCATCGGCGGGACCGGGCCGGCGACGGCGGCCCAGGAGTTTCCCAACCTGCCCAAGGGTGCGGTGGCCGTCGGCGTCGTGGTGGAGCCGCTCGTCGCGTGGATCTGGACGGGCGGGCTCCTGATCGGGCTGGGCGGCCTGCTCGCCGTCTCACCGGGGAAGCGCCGGCGAGCGACCGACCCCGCCTCGGGTGCCCCGATGGCGCGGGAAGCCGAGCTCGGCGACGCCGACCTGCCGACCTCGCCACAGCTCGTCGGCGTGTCCAGCGGCGGCCGGTCGGCCCCTGAGCGCGAGGGGTCGGTCGAACCGGTGGGGACCCCGGGTCGATGACCTCGGTCACAGAGGCGCCGAGATCCCGGGCGCCCGACGACGGTGTACCGAGGAGGAGACGGCACACGGCGCGCTGGGTGGCCGGCGGCGTGGTGGTGGTCCTGGTGGCCGTGGCCATTGTGGCGGCGACCCGCCCGTCGTCGCAGGCGACCTCGGTCCAGAGCCCCCTGATCGGGCACCGGGCCCCGGCCGTTTCGGCACGCGACTTCTCGGGTCAGCGGGTTTCGCTGGCCCGGGACCGCGGCGATTTCGTCGTGGTGAACTTTTTTGCCAGCTGGTGTCCGCCCTGCGCGGCCGAGGAGCCCAGCCTGGTCCATTTCGCCTTCGAACAGCACGAGGCGCGGGCCAATGTCGACATGCTCTCGGTCGATATCGACGACACGACGGCGGGCGCCCGCCGGTTCGTCGCCGAGTGGGGCATCACCTGGCCGGCCATCCCCGACAACGCCGGTCAGTTCGCCAGCGAATTCGGTGTCGGGTCACCCCCGATGACGTTCCTCGTGGACCCGCAGGGCACGGTGGTCGCCGCCTACGCGGGACCGGTGACCTACGGGCAGCTCAACGCCGTGCTGGCGGCGGCGCGACGTGCCTGACCCCGGAACGCTCGAGGAGCGCGCCGCGACCCCCGCCCACGGTGGGTCCGGCACGCGCAGCGCGGTCTCGGCGGTCGCCCTGGTGGTGATCGCCGTCGTCGCACTCTGCATCGGGAGCGGCGTCGGGCGATCATCGCCTCCGACGCTCGCCGCGCGCGCGGCGTCGCTCGAGAGCAAGATCAAGTGCCCCAGTTGCGAGGACGTCTCGGTCGCCCAGTCCGAGGCCTCCACGGCGATCGAGGCACGCCAGCAGATCAGGGCCATGTTGGCCCGGGGGGAGAGCGATTCGCAGATCGAGCAGTCGTTCGTGGCCCGCTACGGGCCCTCGATCCTGCTCGTGCCGCCAGCGTCGGGATTGGGGGCACTGGTGTGGTTCATTCCGCTGGTGGCGGTGGTGCTGGCGCTCGGAGCGCTCGGGGTGCTGTTCTGGCGGCGCCAGCGCGCGCTCACCCGGTTGCGGGCGGGACCGTCGTGAGCGGGGTTCGGCCGACCGGCACGACCGCCGAGGAACACCCCGCACCGCGCCGGTCGAGCGACGACCGTCGGTGGCGGCTCGAGGACCAGCGCGACTTTCTCGTCCGTTCCTTGGCCGACCTTCGCCTGGAGCTCGACGCCGGTGACATCGAGCAGCGGGACTACGAGGCGCTGGTGGCCCGTGACGAGGGCCGCCTGTCGGCCGTGGAGGCCGAACTGCTCGACCTCGACATCGAAGAGGCGGCCGCGCCCGTCCCGGCACCCGACGCCGGGACCGACCCGGCCCCGGCCAGGTCGGGGCGCCGCCCGGTCTGGCTCGGCTTGATCGCCACGGTCGCGCTCACGGCCGGCACCACCCTGCTCGTCATCCACCTCGCCTCGCCCCGGCTGCCCGGCCAACCCGAGACGGGGAGCATCACCCAGAACCTCGCCCAGGAGGTCCAGACCCAGCTCGCCGAGGCCTCGGCGTTGGTCGACGACGGAACCCAGTCGTCGCTGTCGGAGGCCCTCACCGTCTACCGCAAGGTGCTCTCGGAAGATCCCAACCAGCCCCAGGCCCTCGCCGAAACCGGCTGGTTGGAGTGGGAGGCCGGGTTCTCCGTCGGCGACTCGAGCCTCGAGACAGACGGCAAGGGGCTGGTGCAGCGCTCGCTCAAGGTCGAGCGGGACGACTACGCGGCCCACCTGTTCTTGGGCACGATCGAGCTGAACCAGGACCACGATCCCGCGGCGGCGGTGACCCAGTACTCGGCCTTCTTGTCCGAGCACCCACCCAAGTCCCTCATCACCCCGGCCGCCCCCCTCATCAGGCAGGCCTATGACGCGGTCGGTCAGCCCATTCCGGCCGCCGTCGGCGGGTAGGCCGGCTCCCCGTTCAGGTCCCGAGCGCCCGGAGCCCGTCCACCACCGGGCCGAACGCGGCGCCGAACGCGGCCACGTCGTCGTCGGTGGTCGACCACCCGACCGACAGCCGCAGTGACTTCTCAGGATCCACGCCCATCGCCGCCAGCACCGGCGACGGCTCCAACGACTCCGACGAGCAGGCCGAACCCGAGTGGACGGCGATGCCGGCCCGGTCGAGGCCGATGACCACCGGCTCGGCCTCCACCCCGGCGACGCCCAGGCAGACCAGGTTGGGCAGCCGGCGTTCGGGATCGGGTTCCCCGACGATCGAAACGTCGTCGACCGACTGCGCCTCGTCCAGGAGGCGGGCCACCGCCACGCGCGCCGCCGCGGCCTCCTCTTGCAGTCGGCCCGGTTGACGCAGCGCCTCGGCCACCGCACCCAACCCGACGATCGCCAGGGCGTTCTCGAAGCCGGCCCGTCGGGCCCGCTCCTGTTGACCCCCCAAGAGCAACGGGTCGAAGCGGCGCCCCGGAGCGACGACCAGCGCGCCCACGCCGGCCGGGCCGCCGAACTTGTGGGCGCTGAACGACACCAGGTCGGCATCGAGCGCGCCCAGGTCGATGGGCAGCTGCCCGATGGCGGCACACGCGTCGACGTGTACCGGGACGCCGGCCGCGTGGCACATCTCGACGATCGCGCCGACCGGTTGGACCGTCGCCACCTCGTGGTTGGCCCACTGGCAGTGCACCAGTGCGGGCCGTTCGGCGTCGCGTCGGGCCAGCGCCGAGGCGACCGATGCGGGATCGATACGTCCCGTGCGCTCAACCGTCAGCTCGACGATGGGCGCGGCCCGCGACGACGCGTCCCGCACGGCCGAGTGCTCGACCGCCGCGCAGGCGACGGGGTGCCCGGGTGCGGCCCGGGTGGCACCGAACACCGCCGCGTTGATGGCCTCGGTCCCGCTCGAGGTGAACACGACCTGGCGTGGCCGGACCCCGACCAGCGCCGCCACCTGGTCGCGGGCATCTTCGATCCGCGCCCGGACGGCCCGACCCTCCTCGTGCACGCGGCCGGGGTCGCCGGCGGTGGCGCCCAGCTCCGCCTCCATGGCGGTTCGGGCCTCGGGACGAAGGGGGGAGGTCGACGCGTGGTCGAGGTAGTGGCGGGCCACCGAACCTCAGGCCGTGGCGGCGCAGGTGTCGTCGCCCCGGGCCCGTGAGGACAGCACGATCGGCAAGGGACCCTGCTTCGTGTCACCGCACAACCCGGCCAAGAGACCCTTCACCATGCCGCGGTCGACCGCGCACAGCACCGGCGGGATCGACGTAGCGTCGCCGAACGGGCACTGCTCGGCCACCACCGCGGTGGTGGCACCGTGGTCTTCGACGTGCGCCGCGAACCCATGCGCGGTCAGGGTCTCGGCGATCGTGCGCATGGCCGCACGCACCGAGCGCTGCCCCTCGTCCGGTGACATGCGGGTGGCGAGCATGCGCCCGTAGTCCTCGCCGACCTTGGCCGCCATCCGCTCGGCATCCTCGGGACCGAGCAGCTCGAGTGCCTCGCGCAGCAAGAGGCCCAAGAGGTCGTCGCGCTTGTCGACCAGTCCGCCCAAGAGGTCGTCGTTGACCGACGAGAAACGCTGGGCCGGCCGCCCGACGGCCTGGCCGTCTCGGGTCATGGTCACCTGGAGGTAGCCGCCCGCGACCAGCCGGTTCAGGTGATGTCGGGCGACGTTGGGATGGAGCGAGAACGTCGAGGCAACCTCGGCGGTGCTCGTGGCCGGGTGGGAGCGGACGTAGAGGTAGATCTCGCGCCGGGTCGGGTCCCCGAAGGCGCCGGTCACCGCCGCGACGACCGAGGCGAACCTGGCGTCAGCGTTGGCGTGCTCGGCGTCCTCGGTTCCACCGGAATCCGCTGGCGAAGCCACGGACTCGGGGTTCGAGCCCGAACGCACGATCGGTAGTCTACCTGTGGGCAACGAGAACGACCGAGGTCGACGCCAACGCGTGCACCCGGTCCGACCGACCCCTCGACACCTGGTCACCCGAACCGAACGGGGCTCGGCCAGAAAGGTAGGCCCATGGCATCGGATCGCGGACGGCTCGAGGAGTCCCTGGGCGCCCTCGTCGACCCGGTTCTCGGCCTCCCGCTCGCCGAGACGTCGATGATCCGGTCGGTCCACTCCCGCCGCCACCGGGCCGAGGTCGAGCTGGCCGTGCCCGCCGATGACTGGCCGGGCCTGGCCGAGCTGGTCGCCCAGGTGGAGTCGGTGGCATTGGCCGACGAGGAGATCCGCGAGGCCAACGTCGTGGCGGTCGAGATGGATGAGGACGAACGGGCGGCGCTGCGGATCGCACTTCGTCGCCGCATGGAGGGGGACTCCGAACAGACCACGGCGGGTCACGCCGGACACGGCCACGACGCGCCGGTGCCGGCGTTCCTCCAACCCGGTTCTCGGACCCGGGTCGTCGGTGTCTCGTCGGGCAAGGGCGGGGTCGGCAAGTCCTCAGTCACGGTCAACCTGGCCGTCGCGCTTGTTCGGGCCGGCCATTCCGTCGCGATCTTGGACGCAGACGTCTACGGCTTCTCGGTGCCCAAGATGTTGGGCGGCGACCGTGATCCGGTGATCATCGGGGACATGGTCATCCCGACCCTGGTGCACGGGGTGCGCTGCCTCTCGATGGGCTACTTCGTCCCCGAGGACCAGCCGGTCATCTGGCGGGGGCCGATGCTCCACAAGGCCATCGAGCAGTTCTTGGGCGACGCCTACTGGGGCGAGCCCGACTTCTTGCTGGTCGACATGCCCCCCGGGACCGGCGACGTCACCCTGTCGCTCGCCCAGGTGATGCCGAGGGCCGAGATCATCGTGGTCACCACCCCCCAGCCGGCCGCCCAACGGGTGGCCCAGCGTTCGGCCTTCGCCGCCCGCAAGCTGAAGCTCTCGGTGCGCGGCGTCGTCGAGAACATGAGCTGGTTCACCGGTGACGACGGCACCCGCTACGAACTGTTCGGGCGCGGCGGCGGGGCCGAGCTCGCCGGGGACCTCGGCGTGCCGCTCATCGGGGCGATCCCCCTCATCCCGGCGCTGCGAGAGGGCGGGGACAGCGGACGACCGATCACCGTGTCCGATCCCGACGGCGAGGCATCGAGGGCGTTCGGGGCGGTGGCCGAACGTCTGGTCGCACTTGGGCCGGCCCGCGTCTACCGTCGGGAGCTGTCACTGAGCTGAAACCCAACCAGGGAGGAACACATGAGGGAGTTCTCCGGTCGGGTTGCCGTGATCACCGGTGGGGCGAGTGGAATTGGTCTCGCCATGGCCCGGCGGTTCGCCTCCGAAGGCATGCGCCTCGTGCTCGCCGACATAGAGGAGCCGGCGCTCGAGGTGGCGGTGGCGGAGTTCAGCGCGGCCGGAACCGCGGTGGTCGGTGTGCCGACCGACGTGGCCGACCACGATTCGGTGGTCAACCTCCGGGACAAGGCGCTCGAGGCGTTCGGGTCCGTCCACATCTTGTGCAATAACGCTGGCGTCGTGGGCCGCTCGATTGTCGACACCCCCATCGACGTCTGGCGCTGGGTGGTCGGGGTGAACCTCTTCGGCGTGATCAATGGGTGCAACGTCTTTCTGCCCATCTTGGTCGAGCAAGACGAGGGTCACGTGGTGAACACGGCGTCGCTGGCCGGGCTGCGCGGCAACGCGGCCCTGGGCGTCTACTGCACCACGAAGTTCGCCGTGGTCGGCCTGAGCGAGTCTCTCTACGAGGAGCTGCACGCAGCCGGCTCCAAGGTGGGCGTCTCGGTGCTCTGCCCGGGCTTCGTCCAGACGCGGATCGGCGAGTCACACCGCAACATGCCGGCCCACGTGAAGGCATCGCAGCCCGAGGAGCCCGGGCCGGGGCTCAGCCCAGCGGTGGCCATGGGCATACCGGCCGCCGAGGTTGCCGACGCCGTGCTTGACGCGGTGGTGGCCGACCACCTGTACGTGCTGACCCACCAAGAGATGGCCCGGGGGGCGTTGGACGCGCGGCTGGCGCTCCTGTTCGATCAAGGCGGCTGACGGCCACACTCGAGGCATCGCGGCCCGCCGTCCGACGGCGACCGGGCTGACTCAGGCGTCGATGGCCTTCGGGAGCTTGGCTGGGTCCCATCCGAGCAGCGCCACGGCCTGTCGGCACGCGAAGCGGTCGGTCATCCCGGCGACGTAGCCGACCGCGGCGCGCAAAGCCTCGGGCTCGCCGGCTGCGAGGCCGCCCGCATGCAGCACCGCCGGGATCGCGTTCGGACGGTCGGCAAAGTGCTCCACCAGGGCCCGGAGGACCGCCACCACCGCGGCACCCTGCGCGACTGACGCGTCGCGCAGGTAGATGTGCTCGTAGTTGAACTCCCGGAACCGGGCCAGGGTCTGCGCCGTCCCCTCGTCCATGGCCACCCGGCCCGAGGTGACGGTGGTCTCCACCAGCGCGCCGATGAACGTGCCCAGCTGTTCCCCCCGTCCGGTCCCGCAGCGGGCCCGCACCGCCTCGGGCAGGAGCTCGGGGCTCACGATCCCGGTCCGCACGGCGTCCTCCCAGTCGTGGCAGACGTACGCGATCCGATCGGCCCAGCTGACCACCTCGCCCTCGCAAGTGGACGGGGCCGGGAGGGACCAGCTGTGGTTGGCGATGCCGTCGAGGGTGGGCGCGCACAGGTTCAATGACGCCAGCGAGACCTGGGCGCCCCAGCGCGCGTGGTCGAAGCCCTCGTCGAGGTAGGGGGCCAGGGCGTCCTCACTGGCGTGGCCGCCCGGTCCGTGCCCGCAGTCGTGGCCGAGGGCGATTGCCTCGGTAAGAGCGACGTTCAACCGGCACGCACGCGATATCGCATTGGCGACCTGCACGACCTCGAGGGCGTGGGTGAGCCGCGTCCGCTGGTGGTCGGCGGGGAAGATGAAGACCTGGGTCTTGCCGGCCAGGCGCCGAAACGCCGCCGAATGCAAGATCCTGTCCCGATCGCGTTCGAAACAGGTCCGCCACGCGTCGGCCGGCTCCTCGATCGCGCGGCTGCCGGCCC
>Ga0181530_10005691_pt1 | contig 12596 bp, 17 predicted proteins | sample PEATcosm2014_Bin_42_FD_119769 | JGI IMG/M metagenome (GOLD analysis project Ga0181530, IMG submission 119769) | Peatland microbial communities from MTU Mesocosm Facility, Houghton, MI, USA - PEATcosm2014_Bin10_60_metaG | ecosystem: Environmental > Terrestrial > Soil > Wetlands > Peat | place... | reverse complement strand
TTGTGGGATTCCGGGGAGACGCCCTATCCCATGTCGGAAATTATGGTGGGCAGTGCAGGACTCGAACCTGCGACCTCCTGCTTGTAAGGCAGGCGCTCTAACCAGCTGAGCTAACCGCCCGCTTGTGTTTTCAACATCTTAGCGAGATGGCCCAAAACTTGTGTGTGCATTTGTGTTCAAAACCTTCGGAACTTTTCACTGAATCTGCTCAGTAATCGGCTTTGCGCTCATCACGTCATCGGCCACAGAGTTGACTAATTTTCTCACACTTTCCGGGATGGCTTGTACGTACACATTTGCGGTGGTGCCCACGGTAGAGTGGCGCAAATGCGTTTGCACGTCTTTCAGGTTTCCGCCTTGCGCGTTCGTTGCGAAGGTTCGACGGAGGATCTGAAAATTCACTGCAGCAATCCCGAGAGTCTTAGCAATCGGATGCACACGGCGGTGTAACCAGTTCTCCGGTCGGATGCAGTGGCCGACTTTGCCGGCCTTGCTCGGAAAGATCAAGGCGTCCTCTGGTGCGTTCTTATTCTGTTCCCGCCATGCGGTGAGCAGTGGGAGCACCACATCGGGAATGATGACCGGAGCCTTGCTGCCTTTCGTTTTGGCCTTCCCTGGTCGGAACTGACCACGCCAAGCCGTGCTCTCAATTTGAAAGTGATCTCCCCGCCATGATGACCACGTTAACCCGAAGATCTCACCGGGACGCATGGCGCAGAATGCCGCGATCATGGCGATCAGCCGATCACGGAAACAAAGAGAGTCTAACAGTGTGCGGGCCTGATCTTTCGGCAGAACGAACTTTACCGGCATCTTGGTTTCCGGCATCTTTAATTTTCGCGCGGGGTTTCTTCCGATCAATTCCGCGTCAATCGCCTCTTCAAGAATCGACTTCAACAAAGTGCGGTTGTGATCCACCAGGCTGAAAGAAAAGCCGCGTGCTGCCAGATCGTTCAAAAACACCTGACAGCGGAATTTGTCTATTTCGGTAAGAAGCAGATCGCCAAGAGCCGGCACGATGTGATGGTCAATGTTGCCGGTGTTTAGTTCCTTCGTCGCTGGTGCCCACTGCGGTGAGTGCATGGGCAAGAACCGCTCACGGGCAAACCAAGCTAACGTCTGGTGGTCAGCCCCCGGCTGGTGCTTGGCATGTGTGGCGATAATTCCCCGGAGTTTATTTTCGGCTTCCCACTTCCGCATCTTGGATTTTTCTCCGAGACGCACGCCCACATGACGGCGCTTTTCCTGCCCGTTCGCATCGGTCAGATAGGTGTAATAGTGGCCGTACCAGATCCGCTGTCGCGTGCCGCGTTCTTCAATCCATCCATCCTGGTGACGTGAGCGCATACGTTTCCTCCGAATGGTCGGCATCATACACCCCGCTCCGGTTCGGAAATCAAGTGCTCAGCTATGAACTGCCTCACGTCGCACGGACGGAAACGCAGCAATGCACGCTTCCCACCTAATCTAACGACGGGAATACGCGGGCTGCGCCGTGTGGCGTGGTCACGCACCCAGGCGATAGAAACGCCTAGCTGTTTGGCCACGTCATCTAGCGTCAAAAGTGCTTCGGAATTTTCTTGATCCATAACCAGGGGGAAACTTGTGCATGGTTTCTCCTGGTCTGGTCGCTGTGCGGCCTGGTGACATGGTGGGAATAATCATTGGATTCTTGTCTCTCGAAAAGGATGCGGGCCAGATCGCATCCCTGATTTTTACGGCTGCGTCCCAATGTTCGCGTTGTTCAACTTCCGTAGATACTTCGCCGTCGATCCTAAGCTGTTGTCATAGTTCCACGTCGCGGGCGAATTCCCCGATGGAGGCAACGTCTGGCTGTCAATCTCGATAACGTAGTTTGCATCCTGCGCCGTCTGGTACGGGCCTTGATTGTTAACGTCGATTGTTCCCGCTCCCACGATCACGGGCTGGCCCGTTGAAGAGTTTGTCCCTGCTGCGAAGTAGTTGGTGGAATCTGGATCTTCCGGTGCGCCAGAAACCGTCAGTGTATTGGCGGATTGGACGAGTCCAACTTGCCCGCCGGCATAAATGAGTGTCATGGTTTACTTCCCCCTATGAAATCTGAATTTGAGGGAGCCAGTTGGTTGACCGGCTCCCCGGTTCGGCGGTTTTTTGAACTGAGGCACGCCGTAGGCCCCGTGTGAGTATTTATCGGAATTCGGCTAGTTCTTTGCCCGCCCCGAAACCGAACGTGCCCACCTCACGGAAAGTAGAATGGCGGGAAACTTGATTACCAAAAGCGATCCGCCAGCGCAGCGATGAATTGCTCAGACAGACCGGTCTGAGCCGAGATCTCGCCCACGGAGTTCTCTTCTAGCAAAAGCTTCCAGGCTTGGAAGCACTGATCTGCGGCTGCTTCTACGTCATGGTGAAAACCAAAATCTGGTGGTGCAGTGATTGGCCGCGTGAGTAGGACGCGCCGTAGCGGTTTCACGTCACCTTCAGCTTGGATCGTCGTTTGCACATTACCTTCGCCGTGAATCATTTTGATTTTTTCCTTCCTTTTGCTGTTGGCCCGAGTGAACGGGCTTTGAAATCTAGAGCACGCCCGGAAGGGATTCTTCCTCCCGCCGTGATCTGCTTTTCGGAGTCCGCACCGCCGGCAGAGTGAATCCGGCTGAGGTCGCGGTGCGACTGCCGGCACCCCACGGTGGGACTGACTCAGCCGGCACGCCAAGTCCGCGAAACTGCGCTGCCTGTATGTGAAGGGTGGATGTGCCGGCGGTTCTGGCCGCACAGCGCCTTTGAAAAAATACTTCGTCGGATCGTAGGTCATGCCACAACCTCTTTTTTCTTCCGGGCCTTTGTCGGATAACCAGGACACTTGCACCCGCTGCGAGCACAAGAGTTTGACGTGCATACCGCCCGCTCATCCTGAGCAAAGGTTTCGGAGTGCTGGCACCGAATCAGCATTCGGCCTCTGCCCCGGCGAATAAAAAAGCCAAAGGCACCAGGCTTGCAGTGATGGGCCTTCGGATGGCTGCAGTTCGGACAATCCGCCTTCGCGGTCGCCGTCTCTGTGGGAAGATCAAAAAGCGGTTTCATCGAATCCGCCTTCGTGCGCAGTAGTAGTCTTTGCGTTTTCGGTGTTCATCGTCGGCCATGCCTACGTCACAACCTCTGCCCGGTCGGAGGTCGGGAGCTTCCTCATAAAAGATTTGGCAATCGTCGGCTAACTCAAGCTGAGTGGCTGCCATGAACGGGATCAGCCCGGAGGTATCCGGCATCTTCGGAGGGGCGTGCGGATCTGCCCGCCAGATCGCTTCCTGCTCTTGGAAGTGACGGCGGATAGCTTCTGACTCTGCCAATGCGTCCAAAGCCGGTAATTGTGTCGGCTCGGGTAATGTTGCGGTGGCAGCCGTGCTTTCTTGTGCATCCCCCTCTACCCCTGGTTCCCAATCTGCACATCTGCCCAAAGGTGCGTCGTTACTGCTCGAAACCTCTTTCGAGTGATCTACTCGGCTAGGTTCCTGAGTAGATTGCTCAGATGCCTCCGAAGCCGCGCCAATGCTGGCGTTGTGCAGATGAGTAGATTGGATTGGCGGGGTAACGGACAATGGAGGAAGATAACGATCCCAGACGGGCACCAGGCTGCTTTTTTGATAGCCGCTGATTTGGCTTCCTTTTTCTCGGAATCGCCCTGGATAGACTTCAAATGGTCGCAAGATCTTCGCCAGAGCGTGACGCGTCAGGCCCTTACCGTGGTTCCAGTCACCCCACGGACTACCCTCCAGAGTTTTCAATTCCTCCAGGATTTGATCTGTGGGAAGAGCTTCAGCCAACGGCAACCGATTAAAGAGATCCCGCAGATCTACCAGCAAGCGCATCCGATGGGAATCTTCGCCGGCATCTTCCGACTGAAACAGTTCTAGCAGCGCTTTCCGAGTTCTCGCCGGCCAGTCACCGCCAGCACAATCGGCGAGTGCAAACAGGATCTCCGCGCCGTCCTGCTGGCGATCATTCAATTCTTCCGGCATCTGTGGCCGCGCGTCCGTGAGTCGCGGGATCTGCCCTTCGACCCAATTCTTGAGACGTTCGCGCAATGGGCCTGCGTCCGGTTTTACGAGACGTGCTCGCAAGCGCTCCACTTTGGTGGAGGTAAGTTTGCGCTGCAGTCGAATCGGCAGAGAGCGATCACGAACCGTATCGGGCAGCGATCCGATTCCGCTCACGGCCTTCGGGCAGAAAGTGGCGAAGTCCTTGACCAGCATTTCCGTTCCCTTGCCCACACAACGGCTAATCGTCGCTCCTGCTTTATTGCCGGCATTGAGTACCCCGCGAATAGCTTGAGCCATTTCCTTGTCGGCCTGCAAAATCGCGTCCACTTCGTCGAGGAGCAGACTTGGTTTCCTGGCATCAATGCGTCGGAACAGTGCAGCCGCCGTCGCTCCTGACGTGGGCCAAGGTTCGCGCACTAGGTACTCCAGCACCTCCAGCAAGCGCGACTTGGCGCAACGTTTCTCGGCGCTGGTGATCGCCAGATAGGGAGTAAAAACGCAGGCGTCAATTGCGTGAGTGTGCGCGATCCATAAAACGACCGCCACAAATTGCGCGTCGGTCATAACCATAAAGCGACGGAGGAAACGTTCGACTTCGGAAAGCACCGCGCTGCCGGTTTTCTGATCGTCAAAAAGATCGGTTAGGGCCTGGTCGCCTTGTTCTCGGATGAAATCATCGGGGCCATTTACGCCAGTGGCGGTGGGAAGATCCAGGACATGAACCTCCGCACCGATAGCGCGTAACTCTTCGGTCAGGCGACGGCGGGCCTTTTGAACGTCGGCACTCGTGGCCGCGTTCGCATCTAGCAGGACGTAGGTTTTCCGATCACGGCAGACGCCGGCCAGATCGGGATGCAATCCGCGCACGTCCTGCTTTTCGCCTTTCACTTCTTTTTGGTCGATGACTGCTGACCAGCCCCAGCATCCACCCAACCCGATGGGCAGGATCTTGCGCCCGGTTCGCGCACTCCAGGCGATCAGCGAGAGAGTAGCTTTCTCGCTTTCCACCAGGACAAGAGGCACCGTCGCATCGGCGCATAGTTCCTGTGCTGCAGGCGGGAAGTAGGGATGCGGATGCAGCCCCGCGCTTGCAGGCGGGGCCAGATACTTTCTGAGTGGCCGGCCATCTTCCCCGATCTCGGGGTGATCTCTCCGCACTCTGCAGTAAACCGCATGATCGCCGTTACCGGGAACGAAGTAGGGGAACACGATGCCGGCCAGATCACCAGGCCCCACTAGCTTGCAGATCTCCCGCGCTTCGCTGTCGCTAACCCGTTCGACGCCGGCTTTGTTGAGCAAGGCATCAGTTATCCCGAGGCCCCGACACATCTCCAGATCTATGGCGGTGAGAGCGCTCATTCCTGTGCGCCCCGGTCACTCTCTGCGAGAGCATAGGCCGCGAACTTCGCATTGCATGGATGAGGCAGATCAACAATCGCGCAAAGTTTGCCGTTCTCATTCAGCGCGAGGTCTGCATAGTGTTCGTTACCGGTGTCTAAGATCACCGACGCGACCAACGCGCCACAGCAGCAACAGTGCGTCAGCTTCCAACCCAACGGGTCATCGGCGTTGACCGGCTCTAGCGTGTCGGGCGGGAAAAGAGCGTCGGCCAGTTGACGGGATCGGCGTGGCCATTGGGTTTCGCGCCCGGTTATGGGTAAGTAAAAAGACGGTTGCGAGTGCCGCCGTCGTGGTGCTTGCGTTTCGGGACTGTCATTGCTATTCTTCATTTGACTAACCTTTACATCCTGCGGGACAGTTACTCGCCAGATAGCCCGCCCCGCAGGTTCTCTTTTGTCGTTGTTGGTCGGAGTTACCAACCTCTTCAGGAGCGCAACACCTGCTCCAACCTCATAGAGAGCTGGCGGACTTCCGTTAATAGCGCCTGCTCGATCTTCTCCAGTTCGGCGGCGCTGGGCTCGACGTAGCCGCACTCCATCAGGGAAAGTCTGGAGCGATCTATTCCCGTAGCCTTGGCTAGTCCCCACTGGGAGCAGTCCGCTGCTTTCCGTAGTTCTCGAATATCCGTGACCTTAATCATGTCGCCGTCTCCTGGTTACCAACCACAGCGGTGGTTGCGATTCTGAGAGTACGGCCTTAAAGGTGGCAGGGTAAACTCCACTTGTGAGGGTGAGTTTCGGAGGGTAGATGTGTACGGTACTAGGACACAACCAAGAAATTCTTAGGGGCGTTTGTATACAGGTAACTAGGAAGCCCGGTCGGTCGCAGGAACCTCGAACTCTGCGCGGACTGCCCCGGCGAGACGTTTCTCCGAGCGCTTCAGTCCGTTGCGCACGGCACTTTCTCTAATGTCTTTTCCTTTGTGGCCGGCTGCGCTGTCCGACGCCCGGACAAGTTCCACCAGGGCAGCGACTGGTATTTGACGCTTAAGCTTCTCTGCGAGTTCGCGTCGAAGCTGCCGCAGGCCCGCATAGTCTCTTCCCCCTAGCGTTTTCTTGGGAAGGGGCATGAGTTTGTCGTGGAGTTCCCGCAGATGGTTGAAAGCTTTGCGTAGCGCCGCCACGTCTTCGGGACGTGATTTCTCCTCCCGCTCGAAGGTGTGAATAGCCCCGCGAATGCCGTCCATCTGCTTTTCCAAGCGCTTCTTTTTGGCCTTTACATAGACCGCGCTCATGTCCACCAAGTACGGAGTCTGGATGGCCTGCCAAATCCTGTGGATGACCAGATCAAAGATGGCTTCATCTTCCCGAATCGCCTGGAGGATTGCGTGGACATTCTTATTAGACCGCCTGTGACCCAGGCGCTCCCGAACCCCTTGGATAAAGGATGGTGGTGGGGGCAGCGCTGCAGGTTTCTTCTTCTCTTCCGACATGCTCTCTCCAGGAGCGAGCGGCGGTGAACTGGAGATTCAGCCGGCGCTATAACCAACGGAAGCAATCCGTTGGCTGCCTTACCGCATGTTAGCAAAGCTCCGCATTTTGCAATCGGGACTGTTGGGTCTCTCGCTCAGCCCACCTAATGAAAGTTAAGAAGCCGAAGTTCACTCATCCAGCCCGATTGCTATTCCAGACCCGAAAGAATGGATGACTCCACAGTACATCGGTTGCGCTTCGTTCGCAAGATTCGCAGGATGCTAGGACGTTTCCGCGATGCTTCAGGATAACCAGATGACAGGAACAGCGATGATTACGAATCAGCCGCAACGTAGCTTGGGGGGATTCGACTGACGAAGAAAGGCAAATCTGGAGAAGACAAACCAGCTCACCGAGCGCAAACGCTGCCAGCGCGGGCTGCAAAACGCGGAGGTTTGGAAGGGTTTGCGTATCACTTTGGTTTCAGTTGGCCGCCGGCGGATTCGGCTTCTTTCGGCTCCTGAATCGGGGGGCATTCTCCTCCTTGAGCATGTCTGGCAAAAAATAGCGCAAAAACGCTGCATAGCAAATGACACCAAGGCAACCAACCAGCAGCCAAAAAAAGGGAATTGTCTGTTCTTCGACAAACGCCCGCGCTGCAGGAAATTTATCTAAGGGTATGAACGGGTACATCCGATGCAAAGAAAGCACTAGGTCCAGGTTCCATAAATTGCCAACCAGATTAACGAGGACGGCACCCCAAATCAGAAAAGGATGCATTTTCGCATAACCGCGAGGGTGCTTGTAAGCCATGAACGTAACGCCCGAAATCCCTGCAACCAATAGTGTGGACAACGCAGTTTTTAACATTTCGTTGACAATCATAGCACTGCTCAAATTTGCCCCTGGTGTCCAATCGAGGTTGACGACACTACGCTATAGAGTCCCCAAATGCCCGCCCTGGGAAAAAATCAAGCTGGAAAAAGTAATGGCGTCTCTGGCTACGCCCTGCCCGCAGTGTCGGTATGAGATTCCGCCGGCAGAACTGCGCCGAATCAATTCCACGCAAATACGCTGCCCGAAGTGCGGAGTCACCTTCACCACAAGCGCGTCGGCCTGAATTGGCGAAACCGATGTGTTACGGCGGGTACATGGGTAATTGTTTTTCGGGTGACATCAACCTGGTAGTCCTGCCAAAATGTTCTTGGAGCGTGAAAGCGGCGAAAAAATGGAGATTGACCACAAGGGAGTTAACCAGCTACTTCTTAGTCCACTCTACCTTTTCGACCAGATACTTAGCACCGTCATACCAGGCGCGCTCTTTATGCTGCTACTGGGCTTGAAGGGGAATGCGATGTTGCGGGTTTTCTGGTACGAATCGCCCATGGCAAAGCGACACAGTTAGTCGGCGAGAAACGGCGGACAACCCTCATAGCGACTGCGAACGATAACTTCGATGTTTTTCAGCTTCGCTTTGAACCGGGCAACGCGAAAAACGTTTTCGCGGAAAATCAAGCCTGGGGTGGTGGGGTAGATATTGACCCACAGAAACCGCCTCGTGCTCTTGTTCGCTTTCTCTTGTTCGCCGATGACGCAAGGCCACTGCCGAGGGTTGAAATTCCGCGCCCAAAATCCATCTGTGGCACGATAGATGCGAAGGGCAAGATAGATTGGCTCTGGCGTTAGAGGCCATCTACTCCAAACACTTAGACCGGCTTCTTTACCAGGGAGGCCGGCTTTTTTCTTTTTTCCCCCGCGACGTAACAAAGCGATAAGTGCCGAGAATCACCATTCTTTTGTCTGACGAATCCGTAAGCACTTACACTGCCAAATATCACTTAGTAACATCTCAAGAACTCAGAAGTTCACTCGTAAGTCAGACAGGCTGCGCGGCACTTTTCGCGTGGAACTTCGGTTGTGTGCGTATTAGGTGAATAAGTTGCGGACACTTTCTAAAGAGTAAGTTGACCGCTATTTCTCTTAGCACGCGCATTGCCAACAATATTTTCGGCTAAGTGATTTCCACAGGCATAAGTGAGCGATAATGGCGTCGCTGGCCGAGTTAGTAAGACAGGCCGGCAAACTACGCCAAGAGAACGATCAGACCGGAGTGTGTGGGTTGAACGGCCTGCAGTGACTTCCGGGGCCTCGCACGCTTCGCTGTGGGCAGGAGAACGCACGCCTGCGATACCTTGACATGGTTAACGGCGGGAAACGTCGCGGTTTCCGACACTGCCGGCTAAATGCAGCGCTGCATCTTTTTCCCCAAACCAGGACTCCGCAAAATGTAAGGAAATGTTCATAAGCTCACATTTCCCAGTTTGGTGGTACGGATTCATTCGAGTTGCGCGCACTAATCGGCAATCTACTTTGAAAGTAACCTTACATTTTCAAGAAAGGACGCTAGATGAACTCACTGACCTATGATGAACTGCTCGCAGTTCTCAAACTGGCCAGAGGTCACCGCACTAGAGATTGGGTGATGATCCTGACCGCGTTCTCTCACGGACTCCGGGCGTCCGAAGTCTGCAACCTGCGAACCACAGACCTAACAGACGGACACCTGACCATTCGCCGGCTGAAGGGCAGCAAGGTGACGGTGCACCAACTAATCCCGCACAAAGGCCAGCCGCTACTCGATGAGGTCAAGGCGCTGAAGCTATGGTCAGCCGAAAGGCCCACAGACTGCGGAGACGCCTTATTCCCATCGAACAAAGGCGGGTGTATGTCGGCGACTCAGTTCTACCGGATATACCAGGGCGTTGCCGAAGAGGCCGGCTTGCCGGCGACGAAGCAGCACCCGCATTGCCTGAAGCACACGTGCTGCACCATGCTAGTGCGGTCAGATATGAACGTCGCCAAAGTTCAGGCGTTCGTGGGTCACGCGGCCATTGCCAGCACCATGAAGTACGTCACGGTGACCGATGCTGAGGCCAGCACGGAGGCTATGCAACGGCTAATGCGGATCACGGCATGAAAAACGGGGAACCGGTGTAGAGGTTATAGCCGGTTCCCCATTCGCACCGCGAAGGTATCCGCCTTCAGGAGCATTGCGCGTCGCCCGTATGGTCGGCCTGAAGGACAGCCCGCTTCGCACGGGGAGCTTGTTGTCCGACCGGGCATCTCGTTATAAGACTCAGGAAAGAGTGATATAGCCATGGGTTCGTCACTCTTCCCGTCATCCCCCGCCGCTCGCGTCTCTTTGGCCCCTAGGAGAAAAAGGCCGCACTGCCGTGCCACGAACGGCGGAAACTTCTTAGAACTCGCCCGCAACGGCGCTGGCGACGTATTCCCCGACTGCATTGGCTACGGCATCAACGGCTAGGTCAATTGATGCAGATGGCTTCGGCCATAACGCCTTTCGGAATTGATGGATGGCGGGTAGCAGCGCACTTTTGTGCTTCGTCACTCTTGCCTTACGCAACCGACCCCGCTGTTTAGATGCCGCAGCCTGGTACATCTCGGCTGCAGTCTCTTCGTCTAGGGGCGCGAGTTCGGAAAGCACACTGAGGTGAGCAAATTCGCATTTCTCATCTGCACAGCAGTTCTTGCAATCTTGCGTTCGGCAGAATTGGCAGTCGCATGAGCACACTGGTTTGCGCGGGTCGGTTGCTCGGGGTAATTCGGGAAACTTCGTTCCCTGCTTTGGCTGCGAATCATCCTGCAATTGGCGATTGTCGAACGCCCCGGTAGACACGGCCTTCGCCAGATCCTCGTCATCCAAGATCGCTTTCCAGGTTTCCTCTTGTTCTTTTCTGCGGAGAAAAGCATCCGTCGCTGCTCTCACAGCCGCGCTAGTTGCAGGCCGCAAGGCGGCTTCCAGGGAGTCGTTATCATCAATGAACGGTAGTTTCGCCAATTTGGGCATGAGCCTTACCGGTTCACCTAAAATATCTTCTAACCATGAATTGCTCATGCTGAAACCTCACTTTGCTGGAGCGCTGTTTTCGCGCGGTCAAGTTCAAACAACAAAACATTTTGACGTTGCTGGATTATCGGTAATTCCCCCTGGAGATCACGGATCGCACGCTGCTTAGACTCAATCTCCGCGCGTGTGGCGTTCAGTGCAGCCATCTTGGAGTCGTAATCGCGCTGCGCGGTTTCGCGTTGCATCCGGGCAGCTTCGCGGCTTCGTAGAGTGTCAACCTCGCGCTCAAGTTTTTGGGCTTTTTCCGTCGCAAGCCGTGCGCGTTCTCTCTGCTGTGCAGTCCGGGCCTGCAGACTCATGTAGTCCGCGCAAGATAGCGACGTGGTATCTCGTTCAAGTTCTCGCTCAAGCTGTCGGAGAATCGAGTTTTGTTTCTCCGCTTCGTCAGCGGCTTCCAGCGAAGCCACTTGTACTTTTTCAAAGTCCATCATTCACCTCTTCTGTCTGCCGGCTCTTAATCGCGTCAAGTCGGCTGAGAATTCCGTCCTGATAGGCCATCACCCAGCGGGCCAATTCGGGACTCCAGGTATCGGGATCTTCGGGATCTGCCGAGAGCAGTTCGCCCCGGTTCTTTGTTCTGGTTTCACCGCGACGCCCGATCTCAGCTAGGCATCTCAAACGGACGGCCAAACTGCTGGAGGCCGAAACGTAATTGCCCGTGAGCACACTGGAGTGGTAAAGCTCGGTTGCGTTCTGCAGGAGAACTTGCAATTGCTGATCCGATCCTTCGACGGTGCCAACCTCTTCAGGGTTCAGGGAGATCACTTTGACGCAGGACGTGAAGTGACGCTCCACGTCCCCCGCGTCTAGCTGCAGCGCAACGGCAATCTCTTCATAGCTTGCCTGTAGCTCTCTCATGCTGGCCCCGGCTACTCTCTGCGGGTGACTGCAGACCGGACAATCGGGATTCGGTAGCGGAATATCGTCAGTTTTCATTTTTGATCCTTTGGCAACGCGCTGAGACGTTGGACCTCGCTGATCGGCACCCTGAACCGGCCACGTCGCCCTTGGAAGCGAGTGCCGCGTAGGTCACCGCGTGCGAGCATCCGTCTTACAGTGGTAGGGCAGCAATTCAAGATCCTGGAAACCTCTGCAGTCGAGAGCATGGACGCGAACCGATCCTCCGGGAGTGGCGGCTGTGGTCGCATCGGTTGCTGTTTCTGACTACGCGCCAACAGCCACTTATAGGGGCCAGACGGATTAACGGGTTGCGTCTGCATTCTTGGTACCTTGGTACCAAGGTAACAGTGAGTCGCATCGCGTGCAATAGGTGGGCCTGTCTGATAGCACGAAAGGGTTACGGTTTCGCTACTCGCTTCGAGGCCAACCACGCCGCTATGGTCGCAATCCACGCCGTGCTTTACAATTTTGCGCGAAGCCTTGAAGAAATCGGGCTTCTGGCCGGATGAGAAGAGGAGGAAAAATAGAGTGGCGACAAACCAGGTATGGCTTAGGAAAAGAAAATGTAATGTTCACGTCGGCATCAGTGGCCGCAGTGTGGAGTTGAGAATTTGGATTCCCGCATCTGTTGCCAAAAATATGATCCTGCAATTGAAGAGAACCAACAAGTCGAAAAAGAAGAAATAAATTCAAACTGAGGCACTACCAAAACTTGTGTTCAATAACGTGTGCAATTGGTGCCAACAGTGCCTCTATCTGCCCTTCAACACCTACGCCAAACTATTGATTTCACGTTGGCCGGGGCATTGACGGCAACTTGTAAGGCAGGCGCTCTAACCAGCTGAGCTAACCGCCCGCTCCGCGGGGATGCGAGCGCGACAAGTCTCCGCCGCTCGCGAAGAAACTCATGGCAAAACTTACGCTGAGGATACTGGACGC
>Ga0181530_10005685_pt1 | contig 12609 bp, 8 predicted proteins | sample PEATcosm2014_Bin_42_FD_119769 | JGI IMG/M metagenome (GOLD analysis project Ga0181530, IMG submission 119769) | Peatland microbial communities from MTU Mesocosm Facility, Houghton, MI, USA - PEATcosm2014_Bin10_60_metaG | ecosystem: Environmental > Terrestrial > Soil > Wetlands > Peat | place... | reverse complement strand
CGGGCGAGATCGCGGTGAGTCCGGCCACGCCGGTCGCTACGTTCGTCACCTTGAAAAAACTGCGCGATGCGAGGTCATACCGATAGATATTGGCGATGCCGTCCGGGTCGGCGATACAATAGACGCTTTTGCCATCGGGTGAGAATTGCGGGGAGGTATGCAGGGCTTTTTCGCTGATTGCCGCCGTGGTTATGTTTTTTGTCGCCACATCGAGGAGGCCCAACCGCAACGGGGAAAAGGTGAGCGAATCGAGGTTGGTTCCCGGCCCGCGATCCGTAACAAAGGCGATGGTGCTTCCGTCCGGCGACCAGACAGGCTCGATGTCACTGTACCCCTGCTCGGTAAGCGGCTCCGCGGTTTTGTCTCCGACTCCGCAGCGATACAACCGGCCATAGCCGTCTTTCGTGCCGAAAAAGGCGAGCGACCGGCCGTCGGGCGACCAGGAGAGTTGATAAATCGCATCGATATCCCTGGCCGACGCCATGCGTTCGACTTTTTTTGTCGCCATGTTGAAAAAGGCGATCGCATTTTTGCCTTTATCGTAGACTGCGACGGCGAACTGTTTCCCGTCCGGCGACCAGGCGCCTGCGGAGTTGATGTAACTGATCTCCTCAAAACGCTGGTCCCGGGTCGAGGAGGTGAGTTTTCTGAGGATTTTGCCGGTTGCGCCATCGGCAAGATAGAGTTCGAAACTGAACATATCCCGCGTGGAGAGGAATACGATGGAGCGGCCGTCCGGGCTCAGGGAGGGCGAAAGATTGTAGCCTCCCTGCCCGGCGATCAGGGCTTTGCCGATTTTTATTCCGGTATCGGCGGTCAATTCTTTCGCCGGGTAAGCGGTGCGTATTGCCGCGGGCCATCCCTTTGACAACGCGTCGAATTTGACGTGCAGCGCCTCCTGGAACCCTCTGGTCCAGCCGAGCTTGAGAACCGCTTCGTACAGCGGGCACAGTGAAGAGTCGCCATGCGTGCCATCGATATAGGCCCAGATGGAATGGCCGAAACGGTAGGGGAAATAGAGGTAGTCGTCGCTGGCTTTGGCAATTGTCGGCGTGCGGCCATAGAGCGCCGCATCGCGCATCCACATGGCGGTGAATGCGTCCTCGCCGCCGATGGAGAGGTACTCGGCCATCCCTTCGACAAACCAGGTGGGAACCGAAAGCGACTGCAGGGAGAGCTCCTTGTGCCGGGCGAGCGCGGCGAATTGAAACGCATGAACGAGCTCATGCCCGAGCACATGGTTGTCGTCGGCATTGACGCCGGTCAATGCCACGATGATTCGCTTGCCGAGCGGTTCGGTGACGCCCCCGACCTCCTGGGGAATGATGCCGTCGATTACATTCGTCTGTTCAAAATCCGCCGGACTCTCATAAAGAATGACCGGCTGATTGTGAAGGGGAAAATGGAAGATTTTTTGATAGCGGCTGTGCCAGCGCTCAAGCATCTGGGCGGCGGTATTGGCCCGCTCCTTTATCGCGCCGTAATAATAGACATTGAAATGCTGTGTATGAAGAACCTTGAAGTTGAAGTTCTTGTACCGGACTTTGTTGCGACCGAAGTACTGTCCGCTCGCCGCGGAGATCAAAAGTAAAATACCCATGGCGACGGCCAGGCCGGAGCGCATTTTCATCGTCGATGCCTCGGCAAGAGGAGAAAAACGCGATACACTGAATTGAATAGGGAAAAATACGCCATTCTCGCACCCGGGAGGCATGAAAGTGAACGCAGGATAACACTGAAGGGAGGCCTCCCCCCGATTCTTGACTCCCTTGATAAAGCTTCGTTTCGGTTATGAAACTATATGCTTTATCCCGACCGCTCCGCCCGTCTCTTCTCTAAAGACCATTTTGCCAGAATTGTCAAGATATAGAGCGCCATCCCCGCAATCGTTGCCAGGAGACCTTGAAAAAAATACGGCGGCGTGAAGGCGAGCTCGACGGTGTGACTCCCATTTTCGAGCGGTATCCCCATGAAGCCGATATTTACCAGCATGGGCGTTACCGGACTGCCATCCACGGTAGCCCGCCACCCCTTGTCATAAGGGATCGAAAAAAACAGGAGTTTTCTGTCGGCGACGGTGATCGTCCCTTTGATGTCATTCTGCCGGAACTGACCGATCGCCAGCGTATCTTTTTTTCTCGTAGCAATATCCGATGCATACCTATCGACCGGGTATGGCGCTGCGGTGTCAATATCCGGGAGTAGAGGAAAACGTTCCTTGAGCGCCGCGCCGCTGTCGAGGACAAAGGCTTTCTGCAGAAGCGTGCGTTTATAGTCGTTCGGGAGAGCATGGAATTTTTTATAGGGAATATATGAATCATAGGTAAATCCAAGCGGCAGATACAAACGGTTCTTTAATATGCAGACATCTCCAATCCTGGCTATCGAATCGTATCCGAGCTTCGTCCATGAAAGATCAGGCTTTTTCGCGAGCTGATATTTCAGGCTTACAAATGAATGAAGCCGGCGATCATCGGCAAGAACCGGCTTCACCCACCGGGTTTGCCATTCGTCCCTGGCGTCAATGAGTCCCATCTCGGTCAAGAACCGTATGAAATATTTCTGGTTGAAGGAATAGTAGGATGTCAGGCCATAGAAGTCCTGCACCTTGGCGTCGTTAAAGCTGTACATCATCGCCATACCCGAGGAGTAATCCTTATGAATCCGGAAAAACGTATGATCGATCGAATGCAGATACCGTACCGCATCGACGGTGCCGTCGTTATACCAGATCTTCTGTTTAACCATTTCATCGGTGATGACCGGCCTGGTATCGACGGTGAGGCAGGCGGAGTAGGCCAGCTCGCCGCAGGTTGCGGCCAGGATGAAAATCAACAGTAACGTTTTAATTTTCGGGAACCGCAAGAGCGCAATCATGCATGCATAGCCGGAAAGAAAAACGGTAATAGTCATGCGTAACGGTTCATCAACTGAGAATATCGGCCGTTTTTCGTGGAGAGGGTAAGGAAAATATAACGCCGTTAGAAGCGCTGCGAGGGTCACGGCAAGAACGGGTATGCTCACGCGATCCGGTCCCGCAAGGGCGGAAAAAGCCTTTACGCTGCATAGGATCAGGACAATTGCCACGAAAAATCCGTAGGTGCGGTAATAGTCTCCGGTAAATGCCCAGAAAGCATCCCGGAAAAACGGGAACGCCACCGGGACTGAAAAAGCAATGAGCAGGAGCGCGTAACCGATTTTCCGCCTTTTGCCGGGCAGCGCGAAAAGCTGCGGCGCCAGGAGGAGATTTACCAGGCCGCAATAAAACAGGGGGGCTTCAAGATAATTATTCCATCCGGTGAACCGTGAGCCGATTCCCAACAGATCGTTCGAGAACAGTCGCATGATAGCCGTTACATTCAGCCATTCCTCCTGCACGCTGAAGATCGGCCTGGCAAGCAGTGTTTTGAAAAATGATGCGTCGCCACCGCCCCGGGGACTGTCAAGCATCTGCTGGATTGCGCCGATGGAAAAAAAACAGCTGCCGAGAATGCCGATGGCGCCCAATCCGATCATTTTTATAAAGAGGGGCAGGGGCGCACGCGCCTTGTTTTTCACGGCGTCTGTTTCAATAATCCGGCATAGCGCATAGAACAGCAGGAAAATACTTTCTGTAAACATGCAGAACGGTTGAAAAGTCGCGATAAGGCCGACTGCCAGAGGGAACAACCGCCATTCATTATCCTGAAAAAGCTTTTCAAAGGCATAAAGAAGGAAAATGATCAATACCGCTTCGGTCGAAAACGCCTGCCATGCGCCCGCCAGGATCATAAATCCGGAGAGAGCGTATGAAAGCGCCCCCAGAACTGCGGCAATCCCTGAAATGGAGATTGTTCTCAGAAATAAAAAGCACAGGAATCCAGCGCAGACAATCTTCAGAACTTCGACATAAACAATGGCGCCGGTGAGAGCGTCCTTGCCGAAAAGGTACAACAGATCGGTAAATGGATCGGTAAGACTGAACGGGAAAATATTCTGTCCCAGCCCCTGCTTGAAGGACCACCGCGGAATACCATCCGTCCGCAGATAATCGGCGACATGATACGTGCCGGGATAATTAGCGGTTATCGTGTCGCTTCCGATATCCCGGAAGAGGTAAAATTTCTGGAGGAGCAGAAAATCCTTGAAGATAACGACGGCGAGGATCGCAATAAGGATTACTACAAGGTAACTTCCTTTTTGATTAAAAAAATTTTCGAGCGCCGACGGGACCGGAGATGTTCCGGACAACGCGATGGTCGACCCCTTCGAGGAACGGGCGTGCAAGGGAGCGCGAGAGGAACGTTTTGTTTTCGACATGATTTTTAGAAAATATACGGTTTCTGCGCCCTGGTTTGCGGCGGTTGCTGAAATCAATCAGCGCTACAGGGATTCAGAAATTTCTTCCGAGGATTCGATGCCGGTCGCTATTTCGGGCGTGATCTCCCTTTCGAGCGGTCGCAGCATATATTTCGCCGCGACAATATGCTTCGAAAATAAGCACGCGCCGAAAATACACAGCATTCCGCCCAGCAGCAGGGTATGCGGCGCACCTATCAACCCTGCGAGACCGCCTGCCATCAAACTGCCGAAAGGAGCCATGCCCATGAAAGCCATCGCATAAAACGCCATGATGCGTCCTCTTTTGTCATCATCCACCAAAACCTGGAGCATGGTGTTGCTCGAAGCCATCTGCACCATCATTCCACAACCGGTAAATGACAGAAGCAATAAAGAAAGCCATATGAACCGTGAAAATGAAAAAGTTATCAGTCCAATGCCGAATAAAACCGCGGCAGCGGGTATCAATCGGGCGAGCATGTCGCTGTTTTTTCTCGAAGCAAGATACAACGCCCCGCACAAAGCCCCGAGACCCGCGGCGCCCATGAGAAATCCGAGCGTGTGCGGCCCGCCTCCCAGCACCTGCTTTGCAAACACCGGCATCAATACCTGATAGGGCATCCCCACGAGGCTTACCAGCGCAAGCAGGAGTATGATTGAACGCATGGGAACAGATCCGTATATATAGGCAAATCCTTCCTTAAAGTCATGCAGCACATGCGTATCTTTCCGCCTTTTTCCCTTGGGAGGAACTTTCATCGCAAGCAACGCCAGTATAACCACCATGTAGCTCATGCCGTTAATGAAAAAACAAATCCCTTCGCCGGCGGAAGCTATTAAAATTCCCGTGATCGAAGGGCCCAATAACCGGGCACCATTCACCATGGATGAATTCAGCGCGATTGCATTGCCGAGATCTTCCTTCTTTTCAATCATCTCAATGACAAACGACTGACGGGCGGTAATATCAAAAGCATTGATTATTCCGAGGATGCTATTTAAAACGAGGATCCAGGAGACGGTAACCGTGCTCCGTATAACGAGTGTCGCAAGGACAAGAGCTTGCAACATGGCAAGAATCTGGGTAACAAGGAAAATCTTTTTTTTATTCCACCGGTCGGCGACAACGCCGCCGACCGGAGAAAGAATGAACGTCGGGATCTGGCTGACAAAACCGACCACGCCGAGCATGACCGCCGAGCCGGTAAGGCGATATACCAGCCAGGCGGTCGCTATACGTTGCATCCAGGTGCCGATTAACGAGGTTCCCTGGCCGAGAAAAAACAACCTGAAATTTCTACTTCGTAATGCCCTGAAAGTTCCAGCAAGAACCATCAAAACCTGCTTCCGTAGGCGTCGCGGATGAAACACGTCGCATCATCGCGCATTTAAATAATCGTGCATCAAAAATGGTTTCCCATGACCGGGGTAAACCGTAAATAAATCGTCTTCGGCGGTTAGCATTCCAATCGAACCGGGAGTGCGGCCCGGGATATGGATGATTTTCGCGACTAAGCCGTATTCTTCGAGGCTCTGGCCGTCTGACAAAAGAATGTATGGTATCGTTCTTTTCACGTAAAAATACTATCCCCCGAGCGGATCAAGTCGCCTGATCCGCATGGGTTGCCGGAAGGAAAAATGCGGTAAATGACTTCATGGAATTTTTACGATTGCGGATTTTGCAATTACGCATGAAGTAATTTATATTTAGGAAGAGGAGACCGCTTGATTGGACTTCACTTTCTCATTTCACCTTTTCAGAAGAAAACCTTATATGACCATAACGACTCACAAAGCCACGCGGGGGTCATTATGATCGTCTTCAAAAGTGTCATTGCCGTTCCGTTATTCATTGCGATAAATCTTAGTTGCGCCGGCAGTCAACAGATTCCACTGCTGAAATCCGGAGTGGAAAATTGGAATAAATGGAGAGAAGAACATAGAACTGTTATGCCTGACCTGGCGAGAGTAACCCTTGCGGGGGTCAACCTTGGGGGAGCCAACATGGGGTTAGCCAACCTTGCGGGAGCCAACCTTGCGGGAGCCGACATCGATAATGCCAACTTTGAGGGGGCCAACCTCGCGGGAGTCAACTTTGACAGCGCCAACCTCGAGGGAGCGAACCTCGATAACGCCAACCTTGAAGGAGCCACCATGTGGGGAGCCTGCCTTCGTGGAGCCAACCTTGCGGGAGCCGACATCGGGGAAGCCTGCCTTGTGGGAGCCGACCTCCGGGAAGCCAACCTTGATGGAGTCAACTTGAATAACGACAACCTGGACAGCGCCAACCTCGACGGAGCCAACCTTGATAACGCCAACCTTGCGGGAGCCCATCTTCGGGGGGCTCATCTTCGAGGAACCTACCTCGGTGGAGCCTTCCTTGTGGAAACCAACCTTCCGGGCGCCAGCCTTGATAGCGCCGACCTTCGGGAAGCCGATCTTCGTGGAGCCAACCTTGCAGGAGCTGATCTTACGGAAGCCAATTTTCTGAAAACCAACCTTAAAGATGCCAACCTTGACAGCGCCAACCTGTGGTTCGCCGACCTTAAAAGTGCCAAGCTTGGGGGCGCCAGGCTCGGCAAAGTCAGAACATTTTACAAAACAAAACTTGATACAGACATTCTATCCGAAATAAAGACCGAATGGCCTGAAAAACTTGCAACGATCTGGGATGATACGAAAAAAGATTGGGTTATCGACGATACCCTCCTTGAGCAGGTTAAAAAACCCGATTGGCATGGAGGGCCGGAGGAAGAAGATCAAGGTAAATAAGCGCTTAGGCCATAAAAACTCACAAAAATATACCCTGAGGTCAATATGAGCAGTTACAAAAACATTATTACCGTCCTGTCGTTGCTGGCGATAAATCTTGGTTGCGCCAGCAGCCAACAGATTCCACTGCTGAAATCCGGCGTGGAAAATTGGAATAAATGGAGAGAAGAAAATACAACCGTTATGCCTGACCTTGCGGGGGCAAATCTTGCGGGAGCAAATCTTGCGGGAGCAAATTTTGGGTTAGCCAACCTTGCGGGCGCCAACCTTGCGGGAACTCACCTTGCGGGCGCCAACTTTTGGGCAGCCATTCTGAGGGGAGCCGACCTTCGAAGGGCGGATTTTCGGTTAGCCAACCTCCAGAGAGCCTCCCTTGCGGGAGCCAACCTTGCGGGAGCCCATCTTGCGGAAGCCAACTTTGAGAGAACCGATTTTGTGAGAGCCGACCTTCGGGGAGCCAACCTTGCGGGAGCTGACCTCAGCAAAGTGAAATCATTTTACAAGGCAAAACTTGATCCGCGCATGTTGTCCGAAATAAGGACTAGTTGGCCTGAAAAACTTGCAACCATCTGGGATGATACAAAAAAAGATTGGGTTCTCGATGATACGCTTCTTGAGCATATCAGGAAACCCGATTGGCCCGGGTGGCCGGAGGGAAAAGACCAGGGTAAATAGCTTCTAAGGCAATGGCATTCGCAAAAACACACGAGGGTCATTATGATGTGCTGCAAAAACATAATTGCCGTTCTGTTGTTGCTTGCGATAACTATTGGTTGCTCCCAGCAACTCCATCTGCTGAAATCCGGAGTAGAAAATTGGAATACCTGGCGGGAAGAAAATACAACCGTTGTACCTGACCTCGCGAGAGCCAACCTTGATAGCGCTAACCTCGGGGAAGCCAATCTGCTGAAAGCCAACCTTGATAGCGCCAATCTTGATAACGCCAATCTTGATAACGCCAACCTTGAAGAGGCCACCCTTTGGGGAGCAACCCTTCGGGGAGCCGACCTTGCGGGAGCCGACCTTGGGGGAGCCCGGCTTGTGGAAGCCGACCTTGCCGAAGCCAACCTTGAGGGAGTCAACCTTGATCACGCCAATCTTGAGGGCGCCAACCTTGAGGGAGTCAACCTTGATAGCGCCAACCTCGAGGGAGCCAACCTCGATAACGCCAACCTTGCGGGAGCCTCCCTGTGGGGAGCCGACCTTCGCGGAGCCCACCTTGCGGGGGCCGACCTCGGGGATGCCTGCCTTGTGGAAGCCGACCTCCGGGGAACCAACTTGGAGGAAGTTAATCTCGATAACGACAACCTTGATAGCGCCGACCTTGAAGGGGCCTATCTTGATAACGCTGACCTCGGAGGCGCCCGCCTTCGAGGAGCCCATCTTCGGGGAGCCTTCCTTGGGGGGGCCTTTCTTGTGGAAGCCAACCTCCAGGGAGCCACCCTTGATAGCGCCGACCTTCGAGAAGCTAATCTCCGGGGAGCCCGCCTTGCGGGCGCCCATCTTGCGGAAGCCGACCTGCGGAAAGCCAACCTCAAGGATGCCAACCTTGAAAAAGCCAACCTTTGGGGGGCCGACCTTCGGGGAGCCAACCTTCGGGGGGCCCTCCTTGAGGGCGCCGACATCTGGGAAGCCGACCTCCGGGGAGCCAACCTTCATGGCGTAGACCTGTGCAATGTCGAATCATTTTACAAGGCAAAACTCGATCCGGGCATTGTATCCGAAATAAAGACCAGATGGCCTGAAAAATTTGCGACGTTATTGGATGTCGGTTCCATGGACTGGGTTATCGACACGACGCTTCTTGAGCAGGTCAAGTCGCCTGAGTGGCAGGGGTGGCAAGAGAAGGAAGATCAGGATAAATAACCTCGCGGCAATCACAATTACCGCTATGGCGTTAAGAAGCTGAAAGCGGGAGATTAAACCGGCTCGGATGTGCAGGAAACTCGGAAGCCCAAAGGTATCTTTCCGTCGCGAAAGATTTCAAGGAAGCGAGGATTGCGAAATTGAAAATCTTTTAGTATATTGCTGAGCACAATTGAGTGCGGATACACAGCTTGTGCGGAGGTATCTCGTTGGACAAATTTGATAATGTCAAACTACACGGCGCTTGAACCGTGTCCGCATTTTCGGGCCATATCGGTCCGAGAATACGGCGGAGCCCGTAAAGGAATATCCATGCAACCACTCCGTTTTAATTTTTGCGGCCACTGGTCTTATGCAACGGTTCTGCTTCCCTATGTTATTTTGCTCGCTCTTTCCATCTGGAGATTTCGCGTCATAATCAAAATTGTAAAATGGCGTATTTTTTTCAACTTCTCGCTGGCGACCTTTCTGGTATTAGGTCTTTTTTTTGAGGCCATGGCCGGAGCATTTTATGTGTGGTCTTTTCCGGCAGGACGTCATTTGTGGCAAATGCGGATTCCTATCTTTGGATGGTTTACGGGTTTAGTCATTCCGATCGAGGAGTTCTGCTGGATCGCTCTGGTGATCCCGCTATTTTATTATCTTTACCTGTGGACGACCCTGGTATTCTGTGACATCATTTTCGTTCTCGGCGAGAAGGGACAATTCTACAAAAGAGAAGAACGCTGGGTGGGTTTCCTTGACGAAACACGGATATCCGTCCGCAATAAAGGGGAGCGCGGCAGGGAGTTTGAACGTCCCATCCTTGTCCGCCCCCCGGGGTTTGTCGCCCGGCGGGTCAATCGATTGCTTAAACGAAAACTCCGTTCTGCCAGAGTTGATGATTAGTTTTTAAAAAGGCGGGAATTTTTGTTAATTATGCACAATTGGATCAACGTATTCCCACGTATCCGGAAAACAGGGGACAATAAATTACCTCCTTCGGAGCGTCCGAAGAGCGTCATTACTCTTCTGGATTTATATTACCCGGTCCTTTTTTTCCTTATAATGACGGTCGGGATTGTTGCCTGGTTCCAGCGCATACCCAACCGCAATGCTATTCCGATAGTGGTTGTGCTCTATTCCCTGCTTCTTTTCCCGTGGCCCGGATTCAGAAAAATAGTGGCCGATTTTACTGTGCTGCTGTACCCGGTGGTAGTCATTGTCAATCACTATGAGTACATGATCGCATTGGCATGCTGGTATCCGGTTCTCGTAAACTTCGTCGTCGCCTCCTTGACACGGAGATCAAAGAACCTGTTTCTGTTTTTTTCCCTCTATCATGTCGCTTCGTTGATTATCATAACGCTGATTCTTGAAGATATGAGCAAGCCGTTATGGTATTTAGGGCTTATTGGCAACGTTGTTGCGGCGGGACTCCTGTGGATTACCTTCGAGCTTTTTATCGAGAACGTATCGTTAACGCGGAACCTTCAATGGATAAACAAAATTATCCGTCATGATATCGGGAATTGGACCCATTTGCTCACTCTGGGTATGTCCATCTCGAGGAAAAACAACCAGCCGGTCAATTCAATGGTTGAAGAAGCGACCATCGGCTTGAAGGACCTTGCGTTACGGCTCAAATCAAATCAGGCCGGCACGACGTTCGTTTCCATAAACGAAATAGCAATAAGAAGTCTCATGCGAAAAATAGAAAAAGACCTGAGCGGCTTGGTTCCATTTTCCTGCGTCTGTGAACCGTCCCTTGAAAAAAAACAAGTGGTTATTGATGCGCCCATTATGATAAATTGCCTGTTAAACCTTATGAAAAACGCGCAATCCGCCGGAGCAAACGCGGTTGAAATTGAGTTTCGAAAAGGCGGTAATGGAAGCGCCGAGGCGCTGATCAGGGACAATGGCAGGGGATTCCCGGCTGAATTAGCGAACGCGGTCTTCAAAACGCAAGTGACCAGCACCTCGTCCGGGAGTGGATTCGGCCTGCTGGGGGTTAAACATAATCTGGAACTTATGGGATGCACCATAACGTTGGACGATGCCAATACATCAGGGAAAGGCCGGACCTGTTTCGGGATCCGCGGCATACCGGTCGTTTAACGGCAGAGGCGGGACCTCTTTGTAACGGTTTTCAAGAGGCCCTGATCGCGCACGAGAAAGGGAGATAGACCCATGAAAAAGCACACGCTCCTGGTGGTGGATGATCTGAAAACCGCCTGTGAAGGAGTCAGGCAGTTGATAGATGAAAAGTTATTTGAAGTCGATAGCGCTTACACCCTGGAGAGCGCCATCGCCATCTGGAACGAAAAAAAACACGAAATAGTCCTCACCGATCTTCGCATGCCCGCGGGGCAGGAAGGGTTGGACCTGCTCACCCATGTAAAAACACACAGTCCGGAAACGAACGTGATAATCATGACCGCGTCGGGAGAAGTTTCCTCCGCCGTTCACGCGATGAGGCTTGGAGCCTTCGATTATTTAACCAAACCCTTTGGCGCGGAGGAACTGGCGTTCCGGCTTGACAGCGCCATGAAAAACATGGATCTTGTGAACGCCAACAGGTATCTGACCCAGGAAATTTCCGACGAACATTTTCTCATCGGCAACGCTCCCGTCATGCAGGCGTTAAAAAAAACCATCTCCCTGGTTGCCCGAAGCGATAGCCGTATATTGATTACCGGCCGGCATGGAACGGGAAAGGAGCTTATCGCCTGGGCCATCCAGAAAGCATCGTACAGGGCTTCCAAACCTTTTGTCCGGGTCAATTGCGCGGCAATCGCCGAAACATTAATCGAGGCCGAATTGTTCGGGTCTGAAAAAGGTTCATACTCCGGTTCAAACGAACGGAAGAGCGGAAAGTTTGAACAGGCGGACGGAGGGACGTTGTTTTTTGATGAAATAGGGGATATGTCGCTGTCCGCGCAGGCCAAGGTGCTCCGGGTCCTTGAGTCGGGCGAGATCACCCCGGTTGGAAGTTCCAGGACTTTTACGATTGATACGCGGGTGATCGCTGCCACGAATAAGGACCTTTATGATGAGATCCGGCGTCAGCAATTCAGGGAGGACCTGTTTTACCGGCTCAATACGGTAGTAATTAAATCCCCCGCGCTTGCCGACCGTACCGAAGATATCCCGCTGTTGGTTGACCATTTTTTAACGCGCATGGGGCGTCCCGCCCTTAACGACAGCTTTACCGACGAAGCGGTCGATTATTTGCAAAAAAGGGATTGGTCCGGGAACGTGCGGGAACTGAAAAACGTGATCGAACGGGTAATGTTATTGAATCAGAATAAGAGGGTAGATCTTGAAATGCTCAAGGACTGTTTCCCTCAGAAGGAAATGGCCTTTGATAAGGAACCGGAGACCGACGCGGCGGCAACCCTCCGGGAAGCGCGGGACGCTTTTGAGAAGAAGTTTATTTCTTCGATCGTTGCCAGGAGCAGGAACATTTCCGAAGCGGCGAAGCGTCTTGGAATTCAGCGGCCCACCCTTTATCAGAAACTGAAGGATCTCGGAATAAACATATATCGGCTTACCCGGTGACTCCGGTAACCAGGGATCACGCTACTTCCCCCCCCCCCCCCCGACTCAACAAAAAAAAATTGACACTTTGTATTCCTCCCTCGCTAAAACAAAACGCAAATACTTTCTCTG
>Ga0181530_10005660_pt1 | contig 12645 bp, 13 predicted proteins | sample PEATcosm2014_Bin_42_FD_119769 | JGI IMG/M metagenome (GOLD analysis project Ga0181530, IMG submission 119769) | Peatland microbial communities from MTU Mesocosm Facility, Houghton, MI, USA - PEATcosm2014_Bin10_60_metaG | ecosystem: Environmental > Terrestrial > Soil > Wetlands > Peat | place... | reverse complement strand
GCTAGCAGATCGAAGTAGTCCTCGCCGTCGGCTAGGCCCTGCAAGCCTTCTCGGATGATGCGGAAAAAGGGGCCATCAGCTCCAAAGTTCGAGCTGTCCTCTATGTACTTGGCCACTCGTCCTCCCCTTGGCATCATCTGGCGGTGATGCGTCGTACCGATCGATCGAAGCTGGCGGCTCAGCTGGTGATCGTAGAGCCCGAATCGTTGAGACTGAGCAGCCGTTACGACCCGTTGGGTGGGGTACCCCCAATCGGCAGGAGCGGGGCGGTGGCGACGGGGTTCGAACAATGTCTCATCACTTCCGGCGCCGACCTTGCGGCGAGCCATCCGGCACCCGAAATTCGCCCAAGCTCTTGCTTTCGTGCTGCATGACCCCAGGTCAACGCGCCAGGAGGGGTTCGAACATAGTCTCATCACCTCCACCCTAAAGTCCTGGTCACGGGAGTGTGCGGGTGTGGCGGGCTCTCTCAGGGCCGGTGCGAATGTAGCCAACTGTAGCCACACCGCCGAGACCGGAGTCCGCAAAGAGCTGCTTGCGCTGTTCGTCGAGGACGTCGTCTTGAATGCTCGCGCCTGTGAGCTGTCTTGGGTCAACGACCTGCGGAGGTCTGCCGACCGTCGGACGACAGCGAAGAGACGCGTGCCCCGACTGGTCTATCTAGATCCAACTCGCCGTGAGTAACAAGGCCGCCGTGGCACAGAGAAGAACTGGACAGATCTTGAAGAAGATGACAGTCGTACGGGCTCCGGTTACCGCCGTCAGTATGGCGACTGCGACGAGCATGACGGCTGACGCCCGGTAGACCCAGTCTGCGAATGCATGGTGCGAGCCGCCAAGCGCGGCGGCAATGATGACGACAGTGGCGATGAACCACATCGTCATCGCCTCGGCGATCCACTCCTGCGCGATGACCAACCGGTTGTCGCGGGAGGTGTCGCTGAAGCCGCGCAGGACCCGCGCCGTGGGTAGAACATGAGCCACTCCCCACAGGCCGACGACCCCGGCGGCGACGTAGGCGAGCACGTCACTCACACCAACACGATGCACTTTGGTCGCCGCAGCACCCAGGGTCAAAAGGCCCACGGGTCTAGATGCCTCACCTGGTCAGTTGGCAGTCACACGGACTGGTTGAACGTGGACGAGTCAGTCTGCGGAAACAGTGAGCGACGCCAAGAGCGCTTCGACGCGCGTTCTGATCTCGTCTCGGATCGGACGGACCGCCTCAATGTCGCGCCCTGCAGGATCGTCGAGTTCCCAGTCTTCGTGGCGCTTGCCGGGATAAAGAGGGCAGGCGTCCCCGCAACCCATGGTGATCACGACATCGACGGCGCGAACGACCTCGTCGGACCAGGGTTTTGGAAACTCTGCCCGGATTTCGATTCCGACCTCGTCCATTGCCTCGATGACAGCGGCGTTGATCTCCGAGGCAGGCTCTGAACCTCCCGAGTAGACGACGACACGGTCGCCGGCGAGGTGACGCATCCACCCGGCTGCCATCTGGGAGCGTCCTGCGTTGTGGACGCAGAGGAAGAGGACTGCAGGGACCGCGGATGGCAACGAACCTTCCACCTTCCCGAGCGCTTGAAGCCGTTCGCTTGCGAACCGCTCGGTCAACAGCGGGAGGAACGCAGTGGTCTTGGCCGTCGCCAGAAGTTGGTCCATTGAGTCGACGACGAACCGTTCAATGGTCTCAGGTCCGAAGACCCCGGAGAACTGCGGAGCGAGCCTTTCCGAAACCTCGTGGACGAGGTGTTGCTGGTCATGCGGAAGGTCTATTGGCTGACGAGCGGTCATTGCCCTTCTCCTTTTGGCTGGCGTGAACTGAGGGGGTCATTGGGGAGGTGCACTGTGGCGCTCCCGATCTTGTTGTGAATGGGGCGCACCGCGCGAGGGCCTGGGCGCGGTGGTCGAGAAGACCGGGCGACGAACCCGCGACTGGCATTGTGTGCGTCACGCAATTCCTCCCAGGATTGGTTGCGCTCTTGCCGGGTAGTAGTGCCGTCGGGCCCACAAGGACACGTACACCAACGCGACGAGGACCGGAACCTCGATGAGAGGACCGACGACACCTGCTAGAGCCTCGCCGCTCGTGACGCCGAACACGCCGATGGCGACCGCAATCGCCAGCTCGAAGTTGTTGCCCGCCGCGGTGAACGCCAGGGTGGCGGTCCGCTCATAGGGGAGACCGAGCGCCCTGCCGAGCGCGAACGACCCGAACCACATGACGGCGAAGTAGCCAAGCAGTGGCAGGGCTATCCGGGCCACGTCGGCGGGACGCGACGTGATGGTGTGGCCCTGGAGGGCGAAGAGGATGACGATGGTGTAGAGCAGACCGTAGAGGGCGAACGGGCCAAGGCGGGGTAGCAGCTTGGTCTCGTACCATTCCCTGCCCCGGGCTCGTTCGCCGAAGGTGCGGGTCAGGAAACCCGCCACAAGTGGGGCGCCGAGGAAGATGGCCACGGTCTCGGCGATCTTGCCGACTGACAAGTGCAGTCCGACGGTGCTGAGGCCGAGCCAGCCGGGCAGCACCTTCAAGTAGAAGTAGCCGAGGAACGCAAAGGCGACCACCTGGAAGAGCGAGTTGATGGCCACCAGCACTGCAGCGGCTTCCCGGTCTCCGCCCGACAGGTCGTTCCAGATGAGGACCATGGCGATACAACGGGCCAGGCCGACGATGATCAGCCCGGTCCGGTAGGTGGGCAGGTCGGGCAGTAGAAGCCAGGCCAGCGTGAACATGACCGCTGGGCCGATAACCCAGTTGAGCACCAAGGATGTAACAAGCATCCGTTTGTCCCGGGTGACTGAGCCCACCTTGTCGTAGCGGACCTTCGCGAGGACGGGGTACATCATCACCAGCAGGCCGACGAAGATCGGCAGCGACGTGCCCGAGGTCACCTGGATTGCGTTCAGGTGTCTGTTCAGGCTCGGGATTGCCCGACCAAGCCCGATGCCGACCGCCATGGCGGCGATGATCCAAATCGGCAGGAAGCGGTCGAGGAACGAGAGGCGGGCGATGACAGGGACGTCGGTCGTCACCTCGCTGGGTGGGCGCTCGGATGCGACGTCGCTCACTGCTCGACCCCGTCAGATTCCACGGTGCGCTCTAGACGACTCAACAACATGAGTTTGATCCGGTCGTGGTCTCGGTCAGCTCGGGACCGGTGGCACAGCAAGCACTTTCTCCGGGAACCTCAGACCGAAGCTGCGCGCCAGACATCTCGGCGTCGGCCAAAACCGTGTAGATCTCCCATGGCTCGCCGCCTGGCCCGTGCACCCACACCTTGTCCTGGACGGCGTAGCAACACGAGGTTTGCGACTCGAACGCGGTCGCCAGACCGTCAGCGGTGAGACGTTCCTGGGCCGCCATCACCTCGTCGGTGCTCGCCACCTCGACCCCGAGGTGGTTGATCGTTCCGGGGGTCTGGTTGGCGGCCTCAATCAGCACCAGCTTGAGCGGCGGGTCCGAGATCGCGAAGTTGGCGTAACCGGAACGTACCTTGGCTGGTTCAGTCCCGAACAGCTTGGAGTAGAAGTCAACGGCGGCGTCGATGTCGCTGACGTTGAGAGCGAGCTGGACTCTGGACACTGGGCACCTCCGGTAACATTGACGAGGATCAATGCATCCAGTATGATCAATGCATTGACGACTGTCAATAGGAGGTCCCCATGGCGAAGCTGGTCGCAACAATCGAGCCGACGGAGCAGTGCTGTCCTTCGGTGCTTGCTGCTCCTCTCGACGCTGAGGAGGCCGCCGAGCTGGCGAGTGGATTCATGGCCCTGGCTGATCCGGTCAGGCTGCGGGTCTTGAGCATCCTCGCCACCGCGCCGGACGGTGAGGTATGCGTGTGTGAGTTCGTGGGGCCGCTCGGCAAGAGCCAGCCGACCATCTCCCACCACGTCAAGATCCTGAGCGAGGCCGGGTTGGTCACCGGAGACCGGCGCGGCAAGTGGGTCTGGTACTCGCTCAACCGTGAACGGCTCGCCGCGCTTCAGACAGCCCTTCAGCCCAGCGGGTAGATGGCGAACAAGACCTTCACTTCTGCGACATCCAAAGGAGCGAGACATGACCACGAGCGACTCTGAGCAGATCTACGAGGCGGTACGCGACCGCTACGCCAACGCCGCCCGCGCCGCCTCGAACAAGCCATGTTGTGGACCGAGCGACACCGCAAGCGGGGTCGTCAGCAGCAATCTCTATGAGAAAGACGAGACCGACACGCTCCCAGCCGACGCTGTTACGGCGTCGCTCGGATGCGGGAACCCCACGATGCTCGCCGACCTACAACCGGGCGAGGTCGTCCTCGACCTCGGATCGGGTGGAGGGATCGACGTGTTGCTGTCGGCGCGCCGGGTCGGTCCAACTGGCAAAGCATACGGCCTGGACATGACGCCGGAGATGCTGGACCTCGCCCGGAAGAATCAAGCCGAAGCCGGGCTGGCCAACGTCGAGTTCCTCCAAGGCACGATCGAAGACATCCCGCTGCCCGATGAGACCGTCAACGTCGTGATCTCCAACTGCGTCGTTAACCTTTCACCGGACAAGGACGCGGTGCTGCGCGAGGCGTTTCGAGTACTCAAGCCAGGCGGGCGGCTGGCAATCGCCGACATCGTGCTTCGCCGTGCCCTGTCCGAGCCGACCACGGCGCTTATCGGATTGTGGACGGCGTGCGCGGCTGGTGCCCTAGTCGTCGATGACTACGAGGCGAAGTTGAGGTCCGCTGGATTCGAGGACGTGTCCATCGAGCCCACTCGCGTCTTCGAGGACGACGATGTCGTCAGTCTGGCGGCAGAGCTCTCAGTCGACTCCGGGCTTCCCGAGGACACTGATCGCGACGAAGTCATGGCCGAGGTCGCTGGCTCGGTCATGAGCGCATCGGTTCGAGGGCGGAAGCCGGAGTAATTCGCGCGGCCCTATCTGAGCCTCAATCCGTCCATAGCAAAGGTGCACGTTGGCAAGTTGGCGCGAGACTCCCTCCGGTGACCTCTCCGCACTCAGCGGTTGATGTGGCTTGAACCGAGCCAGGACCGATGCCACTGGTGGCCCAGTTTCAAAGTCGGTGGGCCTTCCTGACGGCAGCCGACCCGTCCCAATCCGGGCGTGCCAAGCTGGTCACCGCGCCGAGTAGGTGGCCGCCGCACGAGCCAAGTGTCGCCAAGCAATGTGTGAGAAACGCCTTACAAATCAAGGTGTTTGGCTTCAGACATTCTGACTGGAGAGACCGCGGGCAGACTGGTGAGCGGCCTCAAGGACAAGGGAAGTGGATGGCCAGAAGAGGATCAGGCGAGGGTGGCATCCGCTCCACTGTCGCATGCGACGAACGCCTCGTCATCGTGACCGGGTGCCGTTGTCTTACGGCTCGTATCGGTTCATTCCTCCGCGAGTCCTTTTCACTTCGCAGATGACGACGCCGCCAAGGATGTGCGGGCCCAGACTCCGTAGAGAGACGGGTCGTCAAGCGCGGTAGTGCGACACTCCTCTAAGACAGGACACCGTCCACACATCCGCGTAGCAAGACCGAGCGCGTTGCCACTCGTCGGAAACAAGAGATCGCATCCCATACCCCGACAGGCGGCGCGAGCTTGCCAATCCCCTCGGACGATCGGGTCGTAACTGTCGATCAGTTCCGGCGTGTGCGGCCCGGGGACATCGGCGACATAGGTCGGCCTGGCGAGAGCGATGACGTCCAGGAAGTTGGGCCGCTCGCCATTCATTCGAACCGGCATCGTTCCTCCCTCGGTTGGTGCGCCCGCCGGGCCCTGTCAGTTGACCCGCAAGATCGTCTCCGACACTAGGCGGATGAACGCGGATTCTGTGAGACCTGGACTCGGCCGGGCGCGCTGTCAAACTAAGACGCTCACCTGTGAAGAGCCTGGGAGACTGCTTGGAGCACGCGGGGAGAACGTCCCTGCCGTGCAAACTGGCACCGGAAAGGACTCAGCCCGCCGTTCATCCCCAACCCAGTCCTTCCTCACTTGGTAAGTACTGGCGCTCCAACGCTGTTTGTCGGGGGCGACCGTACACGCCATCCTTGTCGACCTCGGCTGAACTTGTCCGACAGAACTGTCGCGGACGCAGTTCCCGCTCGATGCGCACTAGCCACGTTTCGGTGAGCCGCGGGCGCAAGGCTCAGTTCATAGCCGGAGTCTCGTAGGGCAAGGGCGGCGTGGTCGAACGCAGGTCGCGTTCTTGGAATCCCCTTTTGCTCCGACACTGCAGGTGCGTGGCGACCAGTGTCCTCGTTGTCCATGTCTCCTTCTTTGTCCGAGAGCCGCTCTTCAGGCTCACTGCCGAACAGTCTGCGCCTGGAGGCTTCGAGGACACCGAGAGTTCTCTGTCAGTTGCCTACGTGTTTCCTCCGCGAGTCGCAGCTCACGTCGCGATGCGTTCTCCGTATTGCTTTGTCGGCCGACTATCGGAAAGACTTGGCAAAGAAACAGGAAAGAAGAGCCACAGTGGCCCGCGAGGGTGCGCACCGTCCGGCATGCTCGATGAGATGACGGCCGAGGCGGCGACTGCCAGCCCACATCGCCAGCTCGCAGAACCCCGAAGGCGCACCGCTGGCGGCACGACGACGACAACACGTGGCCCCGGATCGCGCCCGGTCCGTCCGCGCAATTCGAGACGCCCCGCCAAGGCGCGCAAGGCGACCCTCCATTGGCCGTCGTGGAAGAGCCATCGCGTCTACGTGCGCGACCGGAAGCAGCGTCGCAGGCTCCTGCGGCGCTCCCGGCGCACCTGGGCCGGTCGGCACCCCGTGGCCACCGGGGCATTGGCAGCGTTGGTCCTCTTGACACCGCTGTGGGTCTCCCTCGGCGGTGCGCTCACGAACCCCGCGCTCGGGTTATCCGTTCCGGCGCGCTTTGCAGAATGGCTCCGTGACAACGGCGGCGGCTCGCTCGTGAACACCGCCGAGAACTGGTGGTACTCCCACCACCAGCCTCCCGTCGGTGGGCGGCCCCTGGCAGCGGCTCTGCCTTCTCCGCAGCACACCCGCGTTGTCGCGACTGGCGTGAGACACGATTCTCCCGCTCAGCTCCCGGTACCGGCAGCACTCACGCCATTCGCCAGTCCCGCCCTGCCCGGAGAGGGCAGCTGGAGGCCGGTCGGCCGCCTCGTGCGGGGGATCCCGGCTGTTTACGAGACGTTCCTGCGGCCGGATGCGGTGCATACGAGCGTCGTGGACGGCATCGCCTGGATGGACACAGAGTTGTTGTCGGCGACCTTGTACTCCGGCAGCTACATTCCCGGCGGGGGCCCGTATACCTACACGGCCCCGATCCAGCCCAACGCGGCCAGCTCGCTCGTGGCTGCGTTCAACGCCGGATTCCGGATGCAAGATGCAAATGGCGGCTACTACACCCAGGGGCAGACGATCATCCCTCTGCGCGCCGGCGCGGCGTCGTTCGTGATCTACCGGAACGGCAGCGCCACGGTGGGCGCATGGGGAACGGACGTGAAGATGACCTCGGACGTGGTCGCGGTGAGGCAGAATCTCAACCTCCTCGTCGACAACGGGAGGCCTGTTCCCGGCCTCAACGCCAACGACACGACCACATGGGGGAACACTCTCGGCAACCAGGTCTACGTGTCGCGATCGGGGATCGGGATAACCGGTGACGGGGCCATTGTCTACGTCGGAGGACCGAACCTCAATATCACCGACCTCGCCAACCTCCTCGTACGGGCCGGGGCGGTGCGCGCCATGGAGCTGGACATCAACACCGACTGGGTCAACTTCGCCACCTTCGCCCCACCGACGCCAACCGGCCTCGCGTCGGCGGCGAACGGCACCGACCTTTTGCCGCTCGCCGACATGGCGGGACCGCCGACCCGGTACTTCGACACCTGGTGGGCGCGCGACTTCATCACGATGTCAGCCCGCTGATCGCTAACCGCCCAGTCCTGGTCGGCTTAGGTAAGTCTTATCCCTCAATAGGGCCACCCTCTGGTCGCGGACCGTTGGCCTCCGCAAACGATCGGTCAGCCGGGAATCCTCCGCCAGAGCCCCCGCGGCAAGAGACGCATCAGAGCTAACACCACCCGGAGCACCGGAGGAACCCAGACAACCGAAGCCTCGGTCTCGAGACCTCTGACGATTGCCTCGGCCACAAACTGGCTCTCGACAGCGAAAGGCGCGGCCTTCAGCCCCGTGGTCATCTTGGTCCGCACGAACCCAGGTCGCACGACGGTCACTCCCACTCCGCTTCCCTCGAGCGCGTCGGCGAGCCCGAGGGCGAAGCCGTCGATGCCCGCCTTGGCGGCGCCGTAGACGAAGTTTGCCTTTCGGGCACGAACGCCCGCGACCGAGGAAAGGACCACTATCCGGCCGGTTCCCTGGGCGCGCAAGATGGCGACGAAGGCTGCCAGCGCGGCAGCGGGGCCCGAGAAGTTCGTGGCGGCTGCACGACAGACGTTCTTCGCGTCGAGCGCGTCGAGGTCCGACGGACCGAGAGCGCCGACGGCCATCAAGACCAGGTCCACCGAGCCCAGCTCTGAGGCGGCCCTCTCAGCGAAGGCGTCGAGACGGTCCGTCTCGGTGACGTCGAGAGACCACGTGAGCACGCGCTCCACACCACGGGCGCGCAGCTCGGTGGCGGTCGCCTGAAGGCCTGCCTCGTCCCTGCCGGCGAGCACAACGGCTGAAAGGCGCCGGTCGGCAAGCAGCATCATGGTGTCGCGGGCGATCTGCGAACCGCCTCCGATGACGACGGCCGTCTGCGGCATGCCGTTCGCGTCGATCACGCTCCCGCCCTCGACGTCGACGGGCGTCGCACGCTACAAAGCCCGACGCGACGCGCCAGGTCCGAGCCGAGCACCCCCTCGGGATCAAGGCTCTCCCTGATCTCCAACCAGCTTGCGAGTCGCGGGTACATCGACGCCAGCATCTCAGGGCGCACGCGTCCGTCCTTGGCCAGGTAGACACGCCCCCCTGCCGACAAGACCAGCTCGTCGAGGCAGTCGAGCAGGACGCCGAGCCCGGGAGACCCCAGGGGCACGTCCAGGGCGAGCGTCCAGCCCTCCGTCGGGAACGAGAGGTGGCCCCGGCCTTCTTCGCCGAAGCGCTTGAGGACCGCCAGGAACGATGCAGCCCGCGCCTTGCTGAGCCGCTCGAGAACGGCCCGTACGGTCGCCTCCGCCCCGAGAGGCACGACGAACTGGTACTGGGTGAAGCCTCGCGGCCCATAGAGAAGGTTCCACCCCGCGAGGCCGTCGAGCGGATAGAAGAAGCTCGCGAGGGGGACCATCTCGCCGGTCCGGTGTCTCGGTGTCCGTCGGTACCACAACTCGTTGAAAGCCGCTACGGTCCGCGGCGTCAGAAACGAGATCGGCGGGCGCACAGGGACCTGCAGGGGCCTTCGCAGGTCAAGGCGCAGCGGATCGTGCCGCGCGTTGACCGGAAGATCAGCCACGACGGCGTGGTTGGCCCGGGTCAACACGGAACGACCCAGGTGGCGCCCCGCGGCCAGGCCGTCCACCCAGGCCACCGAGTAGCGGTAGGCGTCCTGGTCCTCCGACAGACGGGCCATGCAGGAATCGAGGTCGTCCACCCGTTCGGTGTCGACGAGCATGGTGGACGTCTCTATCGGCAACAGCCGGAGGACTGCCTCGAGGACCACGCCTGTCAGGCCCATGCCACCACACGTCGCCCAGAACACGTCGTCACGCTGCGTGGGGCTGCACTCGACAAGCCCTGTCGGAGTTGCGATTCGCAGGTAGTCGAGGTGCCGGCTGACCGTGCCGTCCACGTGGTGGTTCTTGCCATGGACGTCACTCGCGATGGCGCCGCCGAGTGTGACGAATCGCGTCCCGGGCGTCACGGGAGGAAACAGTCCTTTCGGGACTAGCCATCTCAGGAGCTCGTCGACAGACACGCCGGCTTGCGCACGCACCTTCGTTGTGCCGACGTCGAGTTCGAGAATCCGATTCAGGCCAGTGCAGTCGACGACCAGGCCGCCACCGCATTGGGCCGCATCACCGTAGGAGCGACCGAGACCTCGCGCGACCATGGGAAGCGTGCCGCGTTCGCGGACCACGAGATCCTCCAGCTCAGACACCGTCTCCGGTCGCACCAATGTCGCGCGGGACGCCGCCGACCGGCCCCAACCGGCCAGCAACTCACGCCGCGAGGCAACATTCATGCGTAGATCCCGCACATCAACAACGCGAGCCACGCGATGCCGAGCACCTGCAGGCCACGATCGCTGAGCGCGAGCTCCTCGGGCTCACCTCCGCGACCCTGCTCGATCGCAAGCTCGACGACGAGGACGGCGAGCACGAAGGGGATGATGGAGAGCTCGAACCAGACGATGTCCTCGGCACGCTCCACCGGCCCGAGACGCCCGGCACGCTCGAAGGCCCAGAGGCAGTACGTCGTCACGGTCACCGACATGGCGAGCATGCGGACACTTCTCAGGAACGCCGCCGGATAGGCGGCAAGTGCCGAACGGTGCAGTTCCCCCTGCTCCTTCATGACGGAGAGCTCGACGCTTCGTTTCCCGGCGACGATGAGCAGCGAGCCGAACGAAGCCACCATGAGGAACCACGGGGAGATCGTGACATGGGCGACCGCGCCTCCCGCCACTGCCCGGAGGGCGAACCCGGCTGCCACACAGGCCAGTTCAACCAAGGGCAACCGCTTCAGAACGAGCGAGTAGCAGATGCTCACGACCAGATAGGCGGTGATGATCCCGGCGAGGGCGGTCCCGAACAGCAGGGCTGCCGTCACGAGCGCAAGCGTCGCGAGGCTGGCCGCCGTCGCCAGGGCCACGCCAACCGAGAGTTGCCCCGAAGCGATAGGCCTCCTGCGCTTGACCGGATGGAGCCGGTCATTTGCCCGGTCGACGACGTCGTTCACGAGGTAGGTCGCGGCTGAAGCGGCCACGAACGCGAGCGCCGCCACGACGCTTCGGGCGACGACGCCAGGGTGGGCGATGGAACCTGCGGCCGTCGGCGCTGCGAAGACGAGGAGGTTCTTCGTCCACTGGCGGGGCCGCGTGGCGCTCAAGAGCGCCATCGGCCTGCTCCGTCCGGTCCCGGCTTCCCACGCCTGTGGTTCCTCATTCTCGAAGACCCATGTTTCAGGGGGTTGCACCTGCGCCCGCGTCACAGCGACCGCCTCCGCGAGCGCAGGCCTGACCCGGCTGCGGTCCCGTCCTCCACAACTCCTCGCTCTGCGCGACGGAACATCACTCGGTTGCCTCCATCGCTCTCCCCGCCATCCTCAGCAGGGACAACCTCGAAGATCCTCCGGACAGGCCCTCTGACAGGACTCGGTACAGATCCGTCAGGGGGGCTACAACTTCGTGCCGACCGGAACAGGTGCACGCGTCAAGGCGCGCCGCCCCCGGAAATCGGGACGACGGATTCAGCACCGACACCCGACGCGAGTTCACGAGACAACTTCGGTCGCGAACACGATGCCGTCTGTGGCACTTTCGGAGCCGTCGGTCCTGATGATGTACGCCTCGTAACCCGATAGGGAACGAGCGAGCTCGGGCCCATCGTCATCCGCGACCACGAGAGCAGTGGCCAGGGCGTCGCACACCGGGAGGCTCGAGCCGACGACGGTCGCGGAGGCGGTACGGAACAGCATCCTTCCGCTCCTCGGGTCGATGAGGTGAGGGCCACGCTCGTAGCACCCTGACGTGGCTACGGCGCGGTCGGTCTCCAGCACGCACGCGAGCGCCTCCGGCCTCCACGGGTGGCGGATCCCTATCCGCCACCCGTATGCGTCTTGGGGCAGTCCGAAAACAGCGATGTCGCCCCCGCCATTGACGATCGCGGCCTCGACACCCGCAGAGCGCAAGATAGCGAGTGCCTGCTCGGTGGCCCAACCCTTGACCAAACCTGTCGGATCGAAGCCGCCGGGCATCGCCCAAGGATCGAACCAACCCTGCGAGAGCGCCTTCGCCTGCTTGCACAGCTGCAGGACGAGAGCCATCTCGGGTGGAGCGTCCTCGAGGAGGACGCGCCCGGACCGGAAAAGGCTCATCGGGCTGGCCGGCTTCCAGGTGCTGAAGATGTCATCCAGCTCATGCAGCCTCGCACAGGCCGCGGTGATGGCTGCATGGGCTTCTCCGACAGGGCATTCACCCAACTCGACATGGAACGACACCACCGTCCCCATCACCTCCTCGGCATGGGAGATCACACCGGTGACACTCACTTCACGCCAAGGGTGTCCAGCGCCGCCTGGACGGAGTAGGCGTAAGCCTCGCTCGTGTAGGTCGCGCCGGATATCCCGTTGATGCGCGCGCTCTGGGCAGAAAGGACCTCGTTGCGCAGCAGCGGAATTACCTGTTGGGCGAGTTGCTGCGAGTACTGCTCGGCGGTCTGGATCGTCGCCACCGAAACGTCGGTGATCCGGTTTCCCCGGACGGTGACCTTCGCGGCAAGCACCCCGTAGCCGTAGTTCTCGCTGGTCCCGACGGCAGTCCTGGGCGTTCCCGCCGGTATGACAGTCGGGGTTGTCGAGGGGCTCGTCGTGGTCGGAGGCGAACTGACCGGAGCCGAAGTACCGTTTCCGCTGAGCAGCGAAGGCGGGCTGGCGCCGTGCATGGCGACGATGCCGGCGAACCCGGCGGCGCTGGCGATGACGACAGCCGGGGCGCGCCTCATCTTGCGCACGTCCTTGGTCGTGG
>Ga0181530_10005654_pt1 | contig 12649 bp, 5 predicted proteins | sample PEATcosm2014_Bin_42_FD_119769 | JGI IMG/M metagenome (GOLD analysis project Ga0181530, IMG submission 119769) | Peatland microbial communities from MTU Mesocosm Facility, Houghton, MI, USA - PEATcosm2014_Bin10_60_metaG | ecosystem: Environmental > Terrestrial > Soil > Wetlands > Peat | place... | reverse complement strand
GGGTCCGATGAGCCCGGCATCGACGGCGACCCCGCCGTTGTCGGCGTGTCCGCCTCCCATCGCGTGCTCGCGTTCGGCAGCTGGCTCGATGCCGGCAAAGCAAGCGCGATGGAGCACGCCGTCGAGGCGCTGCGCGCCCGCGGCGAAGCCTTTGCGCTGACGCTCACGACGCTTGCAGGTCACCCGATTGAAGCGCAAGGCCGCGCCATCGGCGGCCGCGCCGTGCTCCGTCTCAAAGATGCCAGCGGCATCAAGCGCGAACTCGTGGAGCTTGTCGCGCGTTACGAAAGGCTGTCGAGCGAGGTTGTTTCGCTGCGTGCGTTGATCGAAACGCTGCCGTCGCCGGTATGGACGCGCGACGCGACGGGACGGCTGACCTTCGTCAATGCCGCTTATGCGTGCGCCGTCGAAGCCAAGGACGCCGACGACGCGGTCGACCGCCGCTTGGAACTGCTCGACAGCGCCGCGCGCGAAAACATCGCGCAAGCGCGCGCGAGCAACGGCAGCTATGCCGGCCGGCTTCGCGCCGTCGTCGCCGGCGCGCGGCGGACTTTTGATGTGCTGGATTTTCATATCGAGACCGGCAGCGCCGGCATCGGGATCGACGCCACCGAAGTGGAAACGATGCGCAGCGCGCTGGCGCGCCTCACCGACGCGCACCGCCGCACGCTCGATCAGCTATCGACCGGCGTCGCCATGTTCGGCGCCGATCACCGGCTGACATTCTACAATGCCGCCTATCGCGCGCTGTGGGATCTCGATGCCGCCTACCTCGATCAGGGGCCGACAGATTCGGCGCTGCTCGACACCTTGCGCGCGGCCCGCAAACTGCCGGAGGAGCAGGATTTCCGGCAATGGAAGGCGCAGCTGCACGAGGCTTATCGCGCCATCGAAGCCAAGGAGCATACCTGGCATTTGCCCGGCGGGCGCACCTTGCGCGTCGTCACCACGCCCAATCCGGACGGCGGCGTGACCTACCTGTTCCACGACGTCACCGAGCGGCTCGATCTCGAACGGCGCTTTGAAGAGCTGATCCGCGTTCAAGGCGAAACGCTCGACAACCTCGCCGAAGGCGTCGCCGTGTTCGGCAGCGACGGCCGTCTGCGGCTGCACAATGCCGCCTTCGCCCGCATGTGGAGACTCTCGCCCCAGGCGCTCGCCGACCGGCCGCACATCGAAAAGATCACGGCTTTATGCGAGCCGCTGCATGGCGACGCGCCGGCCTGGCGGGCCTTGCGCGATGTCGTCACCGCGATCGACAGCCGCGAAGCGACGCCGGGCCGTCTGGAACGGCGCGACGGCAGCGTGGTCGATTGCACGACCGTGCCGCTGCCCGATGGCGCCACGCTGGTGACGTTCCATGACGTCACCGACTCGGTCAACGTCGAGCGCGCGCTGCGGGAACGCAACGAAGCGCTCGAGGATGCCGACAAGATCAAGATCGATTTCGTCCACCACGTGTCCTACGAGCTGCGCTCCCCGCTCACCAATATCATCGGGTTCGTCCACCTTTTGGGCGACGCGATGACCGGTCCGCTGGCGGAGAAGCAGCGCGAGTATCTCGGCTACATCACGGTATCGACGAATACGTTGCTCGCGCTGATCAACAATATTCTCGACCTTGCCACGATCGACGCCGGCCGCATGCAGCTCAATCTCGGGCCGGTCGATATCCGGGAAACCATGGCGGCGGCCGCCGAGGGCGTGCAAGACCGGCTGGTGGGTGCCGGCCTCGCGCTCGACATCAGCGCACCCGGAGATATCGGTAGCTTTATCGCCGACAAACTGCGCGTGCGACAGATCCTGTTCAACCTTTTGGCCAATGCCGTCAGCTTTTCTCCCGCCGGCGCGACCATTACGCTGTTGGCCGAACGGCGCGTTGACGCCATCCTTTTCTCGGTCACCGACCGGGGCCCCGGAATTCCGCCCCATGTGCTCGAAAAGGTGTTCGACTGGTTCGAGACGCATTCGCTTGGCTCGCAGCATCGCGGTCCGGGAATCGGTCTCTCCCTCGTCCGCTCGTTCGTGGAACTGCATGGCGGCACGGTGACGATCGCCTCGGCTGTCGGACAAGGCACCACCGTGACCTGTGCATTCCCGCTCGGCGAGGCCGTTACGCTGACGGCGGCGGAATAGCATAATCCCGAAAAGCCAGAACCGGTTTTCGCAGAAGATCATGCGCAATAAAAAGATCTCGTAGCGGAGTCCTTCGATGCTTCTGACCACCCCCGGTGGCGAAAGCTTTACTGTAACATTACCGGACGAGAAGGCGACGCAGCGATTTGTGACCGACATCGCTGCGGCGCTCGAACCCGGCGATCTCGTGACTCTCTCCGGCGATCTCGGCGCCGGCAAGACGACTTTCGCCCGCGCGCTGATCCGCACCCTTGCCGGCGACGATACGATCGAGGTGCCGAGCCCGACCTTCACCCTGATTCAGAGCTATGAGCTGCCGCGCTTCACGCTCGTCCACGCCGATCTCTATCGGCTCTCGGGCGCGGCCGAACTTGCCGAGCTTGGCTTCGACGACCTGCCCGACGGCGCGGTGGTGCTGATGGAATGGCCCGATCGCGCGGCCGGATTTCTGCCGCCCGACCGCCTCGACATCACCTTCACGCTGGCGCCTGCCCTCGGGCCGGAGGTCCGCAATGTTCGTTACGTCGGCTATGGCAGTTTCGCAACGCGCGCGGAGCGCATCGCGCTGATACGCTCTTTCCTCGACGAATCCGGCATTGGCGGCGCGCATCGCTTCAGGATGCAGGGCGACGCTTCGACGCGAATCTTCGAGCGCCTCACGCTGAGCGATCAGACGGCGGTGCTGATGAACGCGCCGCACCGTCCCGACGGTCCGCCGGTGCGCGACGGCAAGCCCTATAGCGCCATCGCCCACCTCGCCGAGGACATCGTCCCTTACGTGGCGTTCGCGGCGGGCCTGCGCGACCTTGGCCTGTCGGCGCCGGAAATCCTGCACGCCGATCTCGATCAAGGTCTCATCGTCATGGAGGATTTCGGCGACGAGCGCCTCGTCGGCGGCGATCCGCCGGCGCCGATCGAGGCGCGATACGTCGCCGCGGTCGATCTTCTGGCCGCGCTGCACGGCCGGCACTTGCCGGACATGCTGCCGGTCACGTCACAACTCGACTATCGCCTGCCGCCCTACGACATGGACGCGTTTTTGATCGAGGCCGAATTGCTGCTGGATTGGTACTTGGTCGCTGCCGGCGCCGTCGTAACGCAGGCCGCGCGTACTGCCTTCGTCGGAGCCTGGCGCGAAGCGCTCCTCCCGGCGATCGGGGCGCCGTCCACTTGGGTACTGCGTGATTATCATTCGCCCAACCTGCTGTGGCTGCCGCAGCGTGACGACATCGCGCGAATTGGATTACTCGATTTTCAGGACGCGCTGATCGGACCCGCCGCCTATGACGTCGCCTCGCTGCTTCAGGATGCGCGAGTCGATGTTCCGGAGACGATGGAAATGGCGTTGCTCGGCCGCTACGTGCGCGCGCGGCTGAACGATAACGGGGAATTCGATACTTCAGACTTCACCCGGCTCTACGCAACGCTGGCGGCGCAGCGGGCGACCAAGATTCTCGGCATCTTTGCCCGGCTCGACCGGCGCGACGGCAAGCCGCAATACCTGCGTCACATGCCCCGCCTATGGAACTATTTGCAGCGCTCGCTGGCGCACCCGGCGCTCGCTTCGCTCAAAGCCTGGTACGCGGCCAATGTGCCCGCTCCGGATAAACTATGATATTCCGATTCGGGTGGTGGCTGGGCCGGGCAATGCGATGATGCCGAAGAGCGCGATAGTGCTGGCCGCGGGTCTCGGCACGCGCATGCGGCCGTATAACGGCGACGTCCCGAAACCGCTGGTCGCGGTCGGCGGCAAGTCGCTGATCGATTACGGCCTCGACCGTCTTGCCGACGCCGGCGTCGAGCGCGCCGTGGTGAACGTGCATCATCTCGCCGACACCGTGGAACGGCACCTCGCGTCGCGCCGGCGGCCGCGCATCGTCATTTCCGATGAGCGCGCGGGTTTGCTCGGCACCGGCGGCGGCATCGCCAAGGCGCTGCCGCAGCTGGGCGAGGCGCCGTTCTTTCTGGTCAATTCCGATACGCTCTGGCTCGACGGCGTCAAACCCAATTTTGCGCGGCTTGCGGAAGCCTTCGACGCCGCTGCGATGGACGCGCTGCTGCTGCTGGCGCCGACCGCCGGCAGCATCGGCTATTCCGGCCGCGGCGACTACATGATGCTGCCTGACGGCCGGTTGCGGCGGCGCGCCGAGCAAGAGGTGGTGCCGTTCATCTATGCCGGTGCGGCGATCCTTTCGCCCGCGCTGTTCGCCGATGCGCCCGCCGGCGCCTTTGCGCTCACGCTTCTGTTCGACCGTGCCGGCGAGCACGGCCGGCTGTTCGGGCTGCGCCTCGAAGGCGTATGGATGCACGTGGGTACTCCCGAGGCGGTCGCAGCCGCCGAGGCGGCGCTCGCGGCTATGGCATAAAATCTGATACTCACACTTGGCTCAATTCGTCGTCCCCACGCGGGGATCTCCATCGCGCCAGCGCGACGGGGCGCCCGTTGCGGGGACCCATAACCCCAGGTCGAGCAAATCTTGCTGGGATAGCGATTATGGATTCTCGCTTTCGCGGGAATGACGGGAGGTAGCGAATCGATCGTCGATATGACCCCACGCGTCTTCACCATTCCGGCGTCGGCGCCGTTTCTGCCGACGCTGATCGAGGCGTTGACGAGCGGCAAGCTCGGCTTTGCCGTTGTCGGCGATCCGCTCGCGCTCGCCGCCGCGACGCTCTATCTGCCGACGCGCCGCGCCTGCCGGCTGATGCGCGATGCCTTTCTCGATGTGCTCAAGGGCGACGCCGCCATCCTGCCCCGCATCATTGCGATCGGCGATATCGACGAGGACGAGATTGCGTTTGCCGAAGCGGCCGCCGGCGACATCGCCGCCGACGCGCTGGCTTTACCGCCGGCGCTCGACGGCCTTGAACGCCGCCTGCTGCTGACGCAATTGGTCACCAAATGGGCCACATCGCCTGAACTGCACGGCATAAGCGGCACGCCGCTGGTCGCGCAGACGCCGGCGGCGGCTTGCGCGCTCGCCGACGACCTGGCGCGGCTGATCGACGACATGACGACCCGCGACGTGTCGTGGGATCGGCTCGACGACCTGGTGCCCGATCAATTCGACACGTTCTGGCAGCTCACGCTGCGTTTTTTGCAGATCGCGCGCAAAACATGGCCGGACGTTTTGCGCGAGCAGGGGCTGATCGAGCCGGCGGCCCGGCGCGACGCGTTGATCAAGGCGGAAGCCGCGCGCCTTGCGCGCAAGACCGACGGGCCGGTGATCGCCGCCGGCTCGACGGGCTCGATGCCGGCCACGGCAGAACTGATCGCCACCATCGCGCGCCTGCCGCATGGCGCCGTGGTGCTGCCGGGCCTCGATACCGATCTCGACGAAGCATCGTGGCGGCTTATTGGTGGTGAGGAAGAAAATAGCATCGCGCCCGCTCCGGGACACCCGCAATTCGCGATGCAGGCCTTGCTGACGCGCATCGGCATCAGCCGCGACGCCGTCGTGTCGTTGGCGCAACCGCGCGGACGCGAGCGGTTGGTCTCGGAAGTGCTCCGCCCCGCGGCCGCGACCGACATGTGGCGCCAGAAGGCCGCCGATCCGGCGTTCGAAGCGCACGCCGATGCCGCGCTCCGCACGTTGACGATGATCGAGGCGGCCAATCCGGAGGAAGAGGCCCTCGCTATTGCGGTCGCCTTGCGCGAAGCGATGCATGACGGCCGCAGCGCCGCCCTGGTCACGCCCGACCGCGCGCTGGGACGGCGCGTGCTCGCGGCGCTTTCCCGCTGGAACATCGCGGCGGAGGATTCCGGCGGCGATGCGCTCGCCGACACGCCGGCTGGAATTTTCGCGCGGCTCGCCGCCGCGGCGGCGCTCGACGGCGTTGCGCCGGTGACGCTGCTCGCCTTGCTCAAGCATCCGCTGTTGCGCCTCGACTCGCGCGATGGCGAGCACGCCGTCGCCACGCTCGAGCGCGCGATCCTGCGCGGACCTCGCCCGCGCGCCGGCACGGACGGCCTCGCGCGCGCGCTCGCGACTTTTCGCAAGCAGCTGGAAAAATTCCGCCGCCACGAGCGGATCGATCTGCACGCTTCCGATCCGCGCACCGAACTGACCGAGCCTGCCCTCGCCGCCGCCGCAGATCTCGTTGCCCGGCTCAGCAGCGCGCTCACGCCGCTCGAAACGATCGCCGGCGAGACGCATTCGCTCGCCGAATATGCCGCGCGCCATCGCGATGTGCTCAGCGCGCTATCGCGCCCCCACCCTACCCTCCCCCGCGAGCGGGGGAGGGAGGGGTGGGGGCAAATCGCTTTCGCCGGTGCCGATGGCGAAAAGCTCGCCGACGCCCTCGATGAACTCGCCGCGAGCAAAGCCGCAGCCCGCCTGCCGGTGGAGAAGAAGTCAGATTATGTCGAGCTGTTCTCCGCCGCATTGGCCGGCCGCATCGTGCGCCGGCCGCTTCGGCCGGGCTTGCGGGTGCGCATCCTCGGGCTTCTCGAAGCGCGCCTGACCGAAAGCGACCGCGTCGTGCTCGGCGGCCTCGTCGAGGGCACCTGGCCGCCGGAAAGCAATACCGACGCCTGGCTCAGCCGTCCGATGCGGCTTGATCTCGGTCTCGATCTGCCGGAGCGCCGCATCGGCCTCACGGCTCACGATTTCGCGCAGCTTCTTGGCGCGCGCGAAGTGATCTTAAGCCACGCCGCCAAGATTGCCGGCACCCCGACGGTTCCGTCGCGCTTCATCCAGCGCCTCGCCGCCGTCGCCGGCGCGCGCTGGAAGTCTGCCGTCGAACGCGGCGACAATTACCTGGCCTGGGCGCGCGCGCTCGATCGGCCGCAGCGGGTCGCGCCGGCGCCGCAGCCCGCGCCGAAACCGCCGCGCGCGGCAAGGCCAACAAGCCTTTCGGTGACCGAGATCGAGGACTGGTTGCGCGACCCTTATACGATTTACGCCAAGCACATTTTGCGCTTAAGGCCGCTCGATGCGGTCGATACCGAGCCCGGCGCCGCCGAGCGCGGCACGATCATCCATGCCGCCATCGGCGAATTTACGCAGCGCTTTGCCAAAGCTCTGCCGGCTGATCCGGCGCGCGAACTCATGGCGCTGGGCGAGCCGCATTTCGCCGCGCTCGACGATTTTCCGGAGGCGCGCGCTTTCTGGTGGCCGCGCTTCGTGCGCATCGCGCACTGGTTCGCGCGCTGGGAAGTGCAGCGGCGCGCCGCCATCACCGCGATCTCAGCCGAGATCCGTGGCGAGATCGACATCCCGCTGAGCAAGAGCACGTTCAAGCTGCGCGGCATCGCCGACCGCATCGAGCGTGCGGCCGACGGACGCTACGTCATTCTCGACTACAAAACCGGCGCCGCGCGCAGCGAAAAGCAAGTGCGCACCGGACTTGCACCGCAGCTCACGTTGGAAGCCGCGATGCTGCGCCAGGGCGGCTTCAAAGACATCCCGGCCGGCGCTTCGGTCGCCGAAATCGTCTATGTGCTGCTCAAAGGCGGCGAGCCGCCCGGCGAATACAAGCCGGTCACGTTCAAGGACGGCACCCCGGACAGCCAAGCCGATCGCGCGCTGGAAAAACTTGCCGGCCTGGCGCAGCGTTTCGCGGACGAGAACGAACCCTACCGCTCGCTCGTTCATCCGATGTGGACGACGCACTACGGCACTTACGACCATCTCGCGCGCGTCAAGGAATGGTCGAGCAGCGGCGGCGCGGGCGACGACGGCGGCAGCGAATGAGAACGCCGGACCACATCCCGCCTCAGGTGCGCGACCTGCAGCGCGCGGTCGCCGACCCGGACGTTTCGGCATGGGTCGCCGCCAATGCCGGCTCGGGCAAGACCCATGTGCTGGCGCAGCGCGTGATCAATCTCCTGCTCAAGGGCGTCGAGCCCGAAAAAATCCTCTGCATCACCTTCACCAAGGCGGCCGCCGCCAATATGGCCAAGCGCGTGTTTGACACGCTCGCGCAATGGACCACGCTCGACGATGCCGCACTCGATGACGCCATTCGCGCGCGCTCGAGCATGACGCCCGACGCCCGGCGGCGCGCCTTGGCGCGGCGTTTGTTCGCCCGCGCGCTGGAGACGCCCGGCGGGCTGAAAGTGCAGACCATTCACGCCTTCTGCACGCAACACCTGCACCGGTTTCCGTTCGAAGCGAACGTCGCCGCCCGCTTCAGCGTGCTCGACGAGACCGAACAAACGCAGCTTCTGGAACGATTGACGCTCAACGCACTGCTCGACGGTGCGCGCGCCCCCGACAGCGCGCTTGGCCGCGCGCTCGCCGCGGCGATGACGGCGGCCGCCGACCAGACATTTCGCGACCTGGTCCGCGCCGCCATCGGCCGGCGCGACGCGATCAACCGCTGGGTCATGAGCGCAGGCGGCGTGGCGGCGGCGATTGCCGCGCTGTCGCGCGCGCTCGGCGTCGATCCTGCCGAGAGTCGCGAGAGCATCGAAGACGAATTTTTTGCCGGCTCGTCGTTTGCGCCGGAGGAATGGGCTACGCTCGCGGCTGCCCTGACGCAGGGCGCCAAGACCGACGCCGAGCAGGCACGCCGGTTCGGCCTGCTGGCGTCGTTGTCACGCTCCGACCGTGTCGAGACTTACCTCGACATATTCTGTACCGGCGAACGGTCCCCGCGCAAATCCATCGTGACCAAGTCCATCAAGGACGCCGGCTTGATCGAACGCCTATACGCGGAACAACAGCGCGTCTGCGCCCTTCTCGAACGCCTGCGCGCCGTAATCTGCCGCGACCGTTCCGCCGCGCTCTTCACCGTAACCTACGACGTGTTGACGCGTTATCAAAACGAGAAAGCGCGCCGCGGCCTCGTCGATTACGACGACCTCATCGACAAGACGCTGTCGCTGCTCACCAACGTCGATGCGGCCTGGGTCCACTACAAGCTGGATCTCGGCATCGATCATCTCTTGATCGACGAGGCGCAGGACACCAGCAGCAAACAGTGGCAGATCGTGCGGCAACTGGTCGCCGAATTCACCGCCGGCGCCGGCGCGCGCACCGTATTGCGCACGATCTTCGCGGTCGGCGACGAAAAACAGTCGATCTATTCGTTCCAGAATGCCGCACCGAAGGAGTTTGCGGAAATGCGGCACAATTTCGAGCGCACGCACGCCAGTGGCGGACTCGACTTCGTCTTTCGCGAGTTCAAGCATTCGTTTCGTTCGGGCGACAGCGTACTCGGCGCCGTCGATGAAGTTTTCAAGAGCAGGGAACTGGCGGCGAGCGTCGCATCGGACAGCGACGGCTTCCCGCCGCACATTGCCTTGCCGGATGCGCCGCCCAGCCAGGTCGAGATCTGGGAGCCGACCGAACCCGACGAACGCCGCGAGATCGAAGGTTGGGATGCGCCGTTCGATCAGGTGAACGAGACCAGCCCGCGCGTAAGACTTGCCCAGCGTATCGCGCGCACGGTGCGACGGCTGATCGACCAGCGCGAACCGGTCGGCATCGAGCGCCGCGCCGCGCGCTATGGCGACGTTCTGGTCCTGGTGCGCCAGCGCGGCGAACTGTTCGAGGCGATCATCCGCGCGCTGAAGAATGAAACCGTCGAGGTGGCCGGCGCCGACCGTCTCATCCTCACCGAACATATCGCGGTCATGGACCTCATGGCGCTCGCCGACGCGCTGCTGCTGCCGGACGACGATCTTGCGCTCGCCACCGTGCTGCGCAGTCCCCTGTTCGATTTTGCGGACGAAGATTTATTCGCGATTGCCTGGGATCGCGGCCCGATGTCGCTGCGCGCGTCGCTCGCGCACAGGGCCGGCGAACGGGCAATTTTCGCGGCCGCCGCCGCGCTCCTCGATAAGCTCGCCGAGGCGGCGCGGCGCGAGACGCCGTTTGCGTTCTATGCGCAAATCCTCGGCGCCGGTGGGGCGAGGCGACGCTTTCTCGCCCGGCTTGGCGCGGAGGCGAACGACGCGCTCGACGAGTTCCTCAATCTCGCTTTCGACTATGAGCGGCGCGAGACGCCCTCGCTGCAGGGTTTTATCGCCTGGCTGCGCGCGGCGCGCGCCGAGATAAAGCGCGACATGGAAATCGCGCGCGACGAAGTGCGGGTGATGACCGTGCACGGCGCCAAGGGCCTCGAAGCGCCGATCGTCATTCTCGCCGACACGATGACGCCGCCCGCCGGTCCGAAACCGCCGCGGCTCTTGCCGCTTGCCGGCGATGCCGTAATCTGGGCCGGGCGCAAGGCCGACGATACGCCGCCGGTCGCGGCGGCGCGGCAGACCGCGCTCGCCGAAGCCCGCGACGAATATCGCCGGCTCCTCTATGTCGCCATGACGCGCGCCGCCGACCGGCTGATCGTCTGCGGCGCGGCAGGCAAGAACAAGCGGCCGGACGGCTGCTGGTACGATCTCGTGCGCGGGCCGCTCGATCCGTTCCTGGTTGAGGAAACCGACGGCGAGGAAAAAGTCCTGCGCTATCGCAAGACGGCGGGTCCTGCCGTGGAGCGCGCAGCGTCAGCCGGCGCTGCAAAATCCGATCGGCCTGAGCTGCCGTCCTGGCTGCGCGAGCTTGTTCCGCTCGAAGCGCCGCGTGCCGGGCCGTTATCGCCCTCGTCGGCCTTTGCCGAAGAGATCGGCCGTATTGCGCACCCGGCGGGCTCCGCCGCCGATCGTCAAAAAGCGCTGCAGCGCGGCCGCATCGTGCACCGGCTGATGCAGTCATTGCCCGACATTCCGCCGGCGCGCCGCAACGCCGCGGCCGAGCGCTATCTCGCCGCCGCCGCCAAGGATTTTGCCGCGGCCGAGCAAATCGAGATCGCGCGGCACGTGTTCGCCATTCTCGATGCGCAAAACTTTGCCGAGGTGTTCGCGCCGGGTAGCCGTCCCGAAGTGCCAATCGTCGGTCGTATTGCGCGTGCCGGCGCCGCGCCGATCGCCGCCGCCGGGCAGGTCGACCGATTGATTGTGGCGAAGGATGCTGTCCTGATCGCCGACTACAAGACCGATAGCATCGCCCCGCGCGGGCTCGCGGACGTGCCGGCGCCCTATATCACCCAGCTCGCGCTTTATCGCGCCGTGCTCGCGCGCCTTTATCCCGACAAGACGGTGCGCGCGGCACTGATTTTTACCACCGGGCCGGCTCTGATCGAGGTTCCCGGCACGGCCATGGATGCGGCGCTCGCGGATCTCCTCTGCCGGGAGTGAAGCTCCCTTGACGCCCCGGAGGCCGGTTCATACGTTCATCGGCCCCGGGCTGCCGATTCTCCCGAATAAACGAGGTCTTTCATGGTCGACAAGGTGACGGACGCGACATTCGACAAGGACGTGCTCAAGGCGAGCGGGCCCGTCGTCGTCGATTTCTGGGCGGAATGGTGCGGCCCGTGCAAGATGATCGCTCCGGCCCTTGAGGAGATTTCCAACACGCTCAACGGCAAGGTGAAGATCGTCAAGCTCAACGTCGACGAAAATCCGGGCACCGCGGCGAAGTACGGCATCATGTCGATCCCGACGCTGATGCTGTTCAAGGGCGGCCAACTCGCCTCCCGTCAGGTCGGCGCCGCGCCGAAGCAGAAGCTGGAGCAGTGGATCACCGCCTCGGTGTGATCGTCATTCCGTCATTCCGGGGCCGAGCCAACGGGTCCGCGCGAAGCGCGGCCCGATGACATGCTCCGCGAGGAATCCGGAATCCATAATCCCGGTCTGTGGTTGGATTCCGGGCTCGCCATTTCGTGGCGCCCCGGAATGACAAAGACCTAATGCCGAAAATGCCGCGTGCCGGTGAAGACCATGGCGATGCCATGCGCATCGGCGGCCTTGATCACCTCGTCGTCGCGCACTGAGCCGCCGGGCTGAATCACCGCGGTGGCGCCGGCCTCGATGGCGACGAGGAGGCCGTCGGCGAACGGAAAGAACGCGTCGGACGCGACCACCGAACCCTTGGTCGCGGGCTCCGCAAGACCGGCCGCAAGCGCGGCGTCCTGCGCCTTGCGGGCGGCGATGCGGGCGGAATCGACGCGGCTCATCTGCCCGGCGCCGATGCCGACGGTCGCCGAATCCTTGGCATAGACGATGGTGTTCGACTTCACGTGCTTGGCGACGCGGAAGGCGAAGCGCAGGTCGCGCAGTTCGGCATTGCTCGGCGCGCGTTTGGTCACCTGTTTCAGGTCCATGCCATCGACCACGGCGTTGTCGCGCGATTGCACCAGAAGGCCGCCAGCGACGGTCTTCGCAGTCAAGCCGGCGGCGCGCGGATCGGGCAAGCCGCCGGCGAGCAGCAGCCGCAAATTCTTCTTGGCGCCGACAATGGCGATGGCGTCCACCGTGGCATCCGGCGCGATGATGACTTCGGTAAAAATCTCAGTGATGGCGCGCGCCGCCTCGGCGTCGAGCGTGCGGTTGAGCGCGACGATGCCGCCGAATGCCGAGACCGCATCGCAGGCGAGCGCTTTGCGATAGGCATCGACGAGGCTGTCGCCCTCGGCGACGCCGCACGGGTTGGCGTGCTTGATAATGGCGCAGGCCGCGGTGCGAACGGGGTCGAACTCGGCGACGCATTCATAAGCCGCATCGGTGTCGTTG
>Ga0181530_10005652_pt1 | contig 12650 bp, 8 predicted proteins | sample PEATcosm2014_Bin_42_FD_119769 | JGI IMG/M metagenome (GOLD analysis project Ga0181530, IMG submission 119769) | Peatland microbial communities from MTU Mesocosm Facility, Houghton, MI, USA - PEATcosm2014_Bin10_60_metaG | ecosystem: Environmental > Terrestrial > Soil > Wetlands > Peat | place... | reverse complement strand
GCTATCTCAAAGGGCTCTGACAAGCCTCCGTTTTATGCCGCATCGGGGAAAGCCGGGCGCCCAATCAAACCGGCCCAAATCGCAAACCATGCGGCATAAAACGGGATGCGGAATAACTTCCGTTATGCCGGATTCGGCATAATGGAAGCCCGCCGCTGATGCGGCCATTTGAATTGCCGCTCGTGACGAGCGCGATTTTTGTGAAGGGGAACAGGCATGGTCGTAGGGGAAACGGGGCGACCGCCAAGCCTGTGAAGTGAAGCAAAAATCGCGTTGGTCACGGCCAATCTCAATAGTAAAAAAAACACGCATTGACTTTTCTCTGCCAAAAAACCTTAATTGTTCGCCATGAGTTCAATTGCAAACCTGTCAGCACAACAATTACGGCGTGCTGCCGACATAAAGGATAAAATTCAATCGCTCGAAAATGAGCTTCATCGAATTTTAGGTTCTTCGGTAAAACCCGCTGCTGCTGTTGCTCCGAAGAAAAGGCGCAAGATGAGTGCAGCCGGCAGGGCAAAGATTGCTGCCGCTCAAAAAGCGCGATGGGCGAAAGCCAAGGGCAAATCCGCACCTGCGGCCAAACCGCAACTGAAAAGAAAAATTAGTGCTGCGGGCATTGCAAGAATTCGTGCCGCACAAAAAGCACGATGGGCGAAAATTAAGGCCAAGAAATAAATTTGTTAATTCAACCATACGCGTATGACAAAAGTTGAGAAAGCCAGACGAATATCAGCGTTGGCTCGCAGGGTCAGGCGACTAAAAACACGCAGACTTCGGTTGGAAGCCGAGGTCAAGTTGAACCTGAAATTCTTGACGAGCAATCCTGCGTTGAATTGACGCACATACAGAAACGTCGTGGATTACAGAACAGAGGCATTCAAAAAGAAGTTCAGTGATGCAGGGCGGCACCTCGGCGTAACACCCAAGGACGTGGTGTCGCTCAAGCTCCGCGAGAACGTGAGTTCAAACGCTGAATACCGGGAGTTCTTCCGTGCGTTGGAGCATGAAGCGGGATTCCAATGCTCTCCGATTGATGGCGATTTGCAGGGTAAAGCCTATCTCTTATCCGATGGCAGCAGCCGAGTAATCATTGTCGAGCACGAAACCGGTCTGGAGATTCTCTACATTGCTGGCTCGATTGCGTCTTTGATCGGCATTTTGCCGTTGATTGTTCAAAGCTGGCGTGCTTTTCGTGGCCATCACGCTGGGAGACGAGACTTTGACGACCGGGGTGTTGAGATTCGTCGAATAGATGAAAAGGGACATCTCGCTGAAGAGCATATTCACGAAAAGACTATGTTCGACATTCCGCTATTCACGGCGAACACTTTTCTTGCATCGGCAGCGAAGACAATCGAATCTGAATTGCAGCAGCTTAAGCAGCAGATAAAATCATTGACTGGCCGTGTGGACAATCTCGAAAGACAAAGAGCGCCCAAGACCAAGAGGCGCAAATCCAAGACGAGTAAAAGGGGTTCGCCAAAAAAGGGTTCTCAGACTCCGCAGTGAGGCTTGCTGAAATTGACAAGGCTTCGGTCTGTGGTCGGTGAGCGGTCAGAGTGGAGCGCGGGCGGAGGCGCGAGATGAACATCACCGCCATCGCACGGGTAGTAAATCTATACAAAATTTCTGCTCACGCCCAATAATCAGTTTCGGAGCGGAAAAAGCGCATTTGGAACGGAATGGACAAAAACGCATGGCGCAAGCGGCGAGATTGCGCTAATCTGCGGCACCGATGGCCAGTCATCACGAATTTTCTAATTTCATCTGGCAGATTGCCGATTTGCTGGGCGGCCCCTACCGCCATCCGCAAGGTGAGCGCGGCAGGGAGGCGGCGAATTGCCGCCGCACAGGGGACACGCTGGGCGAAGATCAAGGTGGCGAAAAAATAATCGCGTGGCATAAGCGTTTGCAGGCCAAAGAATCGTTGCTGTGCCATCATTGAATCCCTATGCCAATTGATTTTTCTAAACTGAAGGCAGCCCCGAAACAGGAGCGCCCGATTGATCCGATTGCGATTTTCCGGGGACTCCGGGTTGCGGATTCATCCATCAACGATCTTTGGCTTGCCCAAGGAGATGCACTGCGGGCATGGCACGAAAAACGTGATGAAAAAGATGTGGCAATCTCGTTGAATACCGGGGCTGGTAAAACACTCGTCGGCTTGCTCATTGGCCAGTCCCTGGTGAACGAGATGCGCTCGACGGTCATTTACGCTTGCAGTTCCATCCAACTGGTTTTGCAAACCGCAAAAAAAGCCGAGGGCTACGGGTTGCCCAGCACGACCTATGTGCGGGGCGATTTCAACAATGATTTGTCGGCGAAAGGCGAAGCGGTCTGCCTCACCACCTACCACGCTTTGTTCAACGGCAAATCCCGTTTCTTCAATAAAGAAATTGCCGGCATCGTTTTCGATGACGCCCATACTGCCGAACATTTGCTGCGCGATCATTTTTCGCTACGCATTAACAAGGAACGTTTCGATCAGCTTTATTCGGCGATTGCGGCCGAATTCGCCGATTACTTCCACGCGGTCGGCCTTTCCAGTTCGTTTGACGAGATTGTCGGCGGAACGGGCAATGGTTTGTTACTGGCGCCGCCTTTTGAAGTTCGCAAAGCTCAAGCCGCGATTTTGAAATGCCTGCACGACTCTCCGGTGTCGGAAGATGACTCCACCACATTTGCCTGGGAGCATTTGAAAGACCGTATTGACCTTTGCGCCTTCATCCTATCGCCGGCCGAAATCACCATCACCCCGGCCTTCATCCCGGTGAGGACACTGCCGTATTTTTCATCCGCAATTCGCCGCGTGTATCTCTCGGCAACACTGTCGGCACAGGACGTTTTCGTCCGCACCTTTGGGCGGAAACCTTCGTTGCAAATCACCCCGACAACGACGGCGGGCGAATGTGAGCGCATGATTATGGTCCCGGGCAAAATGGACGGTGCTGCCGACGACCTTGACGCTGCCAAAAATGCGATTGAACCGCACAAAACGCTCATTCTCGTGCCGAGCTATGCCAGAGCAAAACAATGGGCCGACGTTGTTGAACCACCGCCGAGGGAGACAGCGACCGAGGAAATTGAAAATTTCAAACAGGCGAAAGATGCAAAAAAACTCCTGCTCACCGCCCGTTATGATGGCGTGGACCTGCCCGGTGATATGTGCCGCGTGGTTGTAATTGACGATCTGCCGAGTGGAATCGGACCACTCGAACGTTTCTTGTGGGAATATCTGAAATTTTCAAACACCCTGCGAACCGCCATCGCTTCGCGTGTGGTTCAGAGTTTTGGCCGCATATCCAGGGGAATGAGCGATCATGGTGTTGCGCTCATCACCGGCCGTAAGTTGGTGGAATGGTTGCAAGTGCCGAAAAATGTCGCGTCGCTGCCGCGTTTTCTCCAAAAGCAGTTGCAACTTGGTTTTCAAATGTCGGGTGGCCAGTCGGTGGATCAAATTCCCGAATCAATTCGCAGTTGCTTGGAGCGCGACCGGAACTGGGTGGAAGCCTATGAACGTTTCATGCGGGAAGCCGGACACGAAGAAGACATGCCGGAGCCGGCGACAGTCGCCGAACTCGCATTGGCCGAAGCCAAGTTCGGACAAGACCTTTGGCATCGTGAGTATGCTTCCGCCGCGTTGCATTTGCAGAAAACTTTGGACGATGCCCGCAACTTCAGCACGAGCACTGCTTGCTGGCACAAACTTTGGCTGGGTTTCGCCCTCGAATGCAATGGCGATTCCGAAACAGCCGCGCTGCTTTATCAGCAGGCCCATACGGGAATGAGGAATATCCCTCCGCCCCGGCCTGACGCATCCGTCGCAAAACTGCCGCCTCAAGCCGTAGCCGTCGCACGCCAATTTGTGTATGTTGGCGGGACGGTTCGGGTTCCAAAGACGCTTGAGCAAGACCTTCTCTACCTGAACGGGAAAGGCACAGTCGCACAAACCGAGGAAGCCTTGCGATGTTTGGGGCAGTATCTTGGTTTCGAGGCGACGCGGCCTGAAAAGGAGCACGGAACGGGGCCGGATTTCCTGTGGGTTTTCCCCGACAAAACCGCATTTTGCGCCGATGCCAAAACCGGAAAAGGCAAAGATTCCGCTCCGTGTTACCGGAAGGAAGATCTCGGCCAGCTTTCGGATCATGTTCAATGGGTCCGAGACAACACGCCGGTTGAAAAAGTCATTCCGGCGTTTGTTGGACCAGAAGTTGCCGCGTCCGGTTCGGCGAATCCACCACCGGAAGTAAAAGTTGCCGCGCTTGAAAAATTTCACGCCATTGGCGAAATTGTGAAGGGCGTTTATCGCGACATCGCGGCAAATTCGCTGCCGCTCACCGTAGGCGCAACTGTCGCCGAACTTTTTGCCAAACGCGGTTTGCTCTGGCCTCAACTGGAGAAGGCGTTGAAACTTGTCGAGTTGCGCAGCCCGAAAGCATAAAAACAAACCATTGTCATATTGACGCGAAAACGCTATGCACCTCCTAAGTCAAGTCTCGATTTCAAACTTCCGCTCATGTAAGCACGTCAGCTTGCCGCTGGACGATTTCACACCAATTGTCGGTTACAATAATGCCGGGAAATCCAACATACTGACAGCCATCGAGTGGTTGCTCGATGCGTCGGCGCTTTTGGCAACGGATTTCACGAACGTAAAGGAGCAAGTTTCGGTTGAAGGAACGATTACCGGCGTCTCCGATGCTCTGTTGGGCACAATGCCCGCCAATCAACAAAAACAGATCAAACCTTATGTGGACAAAGAAACTCTCCGGTTCCGACGCACAATGGCGCAGCCGGGTGCGGGTTCGAGTGCAAAGCTGGAGGTGCGAGACCCCGCTGTGGCCGATGAAAAGGCCGAAAAAGCGTGGGTGCCAAATCCGACTGGAATTCAACAGGCACTCAAAGCCCTCTTTCCAGAGTCAATTCGTGTCCACGCGATGCAAGACGCTTCGGATGATGTTGGCAAACAAACGAAGGGAAACACTATTGGCAAACTCATTGCGGACATCATCGAGCCGGTTCGTAAAGAACATGAGGGCGAACTGCGTAACGCCTTGGCGAACATCGCCAAGAAACTTTCGGCGGACGGGGAGCAGAGAACAGCAAAACTGAAAGAGTTCGATTCAGGGGCCACGGAAAGTTTGAAGGATTTATTTCCCGGCCTGCAACTCAAACTCGACGTGCCGCTGCCAGAAATTCCCGACCTGTTCAAAAATGGAACGGTTCGCGTCGTGGAAACTCACGGCGAAACGATTTCATCGCGCACGTTCGATGCGGTGGGGCATGGGGCGCAACGATGTATCCAAATGGCGCTCATCCGGTATCTCGCGGAAAAGAAGGCGGATGTCAAGGATGCCAAACGCACGCTCTTGTTGGTGGATGAACCGGAGCTTTATTTACATCCGCAGGGCATTGAGCAAGTGCGGCAGGCATTGAAAAAGCTCGCCGGTGGTCGTTACCAGGTTCTTTTCAGCACACATTCGCCTTTGATGCTGCATCGGGACCATGCGGCCCATACCGTTATGGTCCGCAAACCCGATCCTGCGAGTGGGACAACCGTTCGCAAACCTCTCGCCTCTGCCGTCCGGGAAGCGATCAAAGACGCCGGCCATCAGTCGCGCGTGCTTTTCGAGTTGGGGAATTGCGCCCAAGTTTTCTTTTCTGACCGGGTTCTTCTGAACGAGGGTAAAACGGAACAACGGCTACTGCCACTGCTTTACGAGTGCTATTTTAGCCGCGCTCCTGGTGCAGATAGGACGGGGATGGTGCCCCTGCAAGGAAGTGGAAATTTCCACCTTGCATTTGGTGTTCTCAGGGCAATGGAAATTCAGGGAAAGATTGTCGCCGATTTGGACTACGCTTTTCGCCACGCGAAGGAAATTACAGGTGGCAAAGACGGTCCCGACATGGGGCAAGTGAAAAAAATCATGGAGCGACTGCAAAAGGCGCATGGTTTCCCTCTGGAGGGCGCGTTTCCAACGGGAGACAAAACGGGTGTTTGGACTGCTGCGAAGGTTTGGGCGTTGTTTGCCAAAGACGCGGAAGGCGCAAAAATCACGACGGACCAACATACAAAACTGAAGGCCCACGGCGTTTGGGTTTGGAGAGAGGGAACATTTGAGGATGTGCTGGGGGTGAGTGACAAGGGTGAAGCCGCAATCCAAGCTATTGAACAGGATTTGCCAAAACTCAAAGCCGCTGACCTGAAAGCGAAGTTTCCCGCAGTTGCGGAATTTTTGGATTGGCTAACAAACTGAAAACGACATGCCGACACTGAACTGGATTGGAAAAGAAGCGGTGGTGAATCATCACCTGCAAGTGCCGTTTCATCTGCTCAAGGATGTGCCGGAACTGTCCGTGGGCGATCCGGGCAGCGGCAATCTCATCGTGCAGGGCGACAATCTCGTCGCGCTTAAGGCGCTGCTGCCTTATTACGGCGGACAGGTCAAGTGCATCTACATTGACCCGCCTTACAATACCGGCCAAGACGAACGTGACGAACAAGGCAGACGCACGGGCTGGCGATACAGCGACAACGTGAACAGTCCTGAAATTCGCGACTGGCTTGGAAAAGTTGTTGGCGCAGAGGCTGAAGATTTATCGCGACACGAAAAATGGCTGTGCATGATGTATCCGCGCTTGGCACTTCTTAAGAGATTTCTCAAAGAAGACGGCGTTTTGTTTGCAAGCATTGACGAAAACGAATTCCCAAGCCTGCGAATTCTTCTCGACGAACTTTTCGGCGCTACGAATCGCATTGGAACAATCGTTTGGAAAAATGTTACCGACAACAACCCGACGAACATTGCTGTTGAGCATGAATACGTGCTTTGCTACGCGAAGAATAAAGGTCGGCTTCCAAGCGAGTGGAAATCAACCAATCTTGCTGTCAAAACAAAACTGTTGGAGATTGGTGAACAATTCATTGCGAAATTCAAAAACCAGGAAGAACGGCAAGAAGAATACTCGAAATGGTTTCGCAAAAATAAAGAATTCCTTTGGCCTTTCGACCGCTACAAGTTCATTGATGATGGCGGAATTTTTACGGGTAGCCAAAGTGTTCATAACCCCGGCAAAGAAGGTTACAGATATGACATTTTTCATCCTGTCACAGGTAAGCCATGCGCAGAACCGATGATGGGCTATCGTTTCCCAAAAGAGACTGCGGAAAAGTTACGCGAGCAGGGACGAATCATTTTTGGTGATGACGAAACAAAAATTATCGAACTAAAGCTTTACGTGAAAGATTACCGCGCAAAATTGTCGAGTCTATTTGAGTTGGATGGGCGTATCGGAACGAACGAAATCAAAGAGATTTTTCCTGACGACAAACGGCCATTCGATTTTCCAAAGCCGACGGAATTGATCGAAGAAATTTTGAGCTTCGCGACGAGCAATGAAGATTTGATTCTGGATTCATTTGCTGGTTCGGGAACAACTGGACACGCAGTTTTGAAATTAAATAAGGCTGACAATCAGAAGCGCCGATTTGTGCTTGTTGAAATGAAACCTAAAATCGCACGCGACATCACTGCCGAGCGTGTCAAGCGCGTCGCGCAAGGCTACATTAACGCCAAAGGCGAGCGTATCGAAGGTTTGGGCGGCGGTTTTCGTTTCTGCGAATTGGGCGAGCCGCTATTCGACGAGGCTGGAAAAATCCGTGAGTTCGTCCGCTTTGCTGCTCTTGCACGTCATGTTTATTTCACAGAGACCGGCGAACCGTTGCCGCGTGAGCGTGTGCCCAATTCGCCAAAAATTGGCGAGTGCCGGGGCGTGGCGATTTACCTTTTGTTCAACGGCATTCTCGGCGACAAGAGCGCAAACGGCGGAAATATCCTGACGCGCAATGTGCTGGCGCAATTACCGAAATTTGACGGGCAGAAAGTCATTTATTGCGCCGGTTGTCTGCTTGGTCGTGACCGATTGCAAGCGGAGCGCGTCATCGTCCGCCAAACACCCTACGAAATCAAAGTGTCATGATTACGCTGAAAGATTATCAATCGCGGGTGCTGGATTCACTGCGGGATTTTTTCCGCATCGCGGCACGGCAACAGAATCCCGACCCGGCATTCCGCGAAATTACGGCGCGATCTTTCGGAACAGCCATGCCTTACATTCCGGTTAATGCCGCCGGAATGAAACCTGAAATGCCATACGTTTGCCTGCGCGTGCCGACAGGCGGCGGAAAAACGTTGCTGGCGTGTTACGCGGCAGGACTGGCGATGACGGATTTCATGCGCGCCGACCATGCTGTTGTGCTCTGGTTGGTGCCAAGCAACACGATTTTGGACCAGACCGCCGATGCGTTGCGCGACCCGCGACATCCGTATCGTCGTGCATTGGAACTGGCCTGCGGTTCGGTGGAGGTGGTGACGATTGAAGAAGCGTTGCGGCTTTCACGCGCGGCGGTTGACGGGCAAACGGTTGTCATCGTTTCGACGATTCAGGCGTTCCGCGTGGAAGACACCACCGGGCGAAAAGTTTATGAGCAAAACGGAAGTTTCTCGGAGCATTTGCTGAACGTGCCTGCCGACCGGGTGGCGGATTTGTTGCCGGGCGCGGATGGCAAGCCCAAGCCGTCACTCGTCAACATGCTGCGCTTGCGCCGGCCTATCGTCATCGTGGATGAGGCGCATAACGCGCGCACAGAATTGAGCTTTGCCATGCTTGGAAATGTTCTGCCGTCGTGCATCGTGGAATTCAGCGCCACGCCCGCGCGCACTGGCGCGGCGCCGTCGAATGTGCTGCATCATGTCTCGGCGGCTGAATTGAAAGCGGCGGACATGGTAAAATTGCCGCTGCGCGTCATCACGCGGCATCCGAGCCAGAAGGATCAATTGCTGTCCGAAGCCATAACCCTCCGCGCCGACCTGGAAAAAATCGCTTTCGCCGAAACGCAAAAAACTGGCGAGTATTTGCGCCCCGTCATGCTGATTCAAGCGGAGCGCGTGGATGCGTGCGAACCGCTGCGCGAGAGGATGGTGCAGGAATTTGGTATTGCCAAAGACCAGGTGAAAATTTCCGTCGGCAGCAATGACGAGTTGCCGAGCGCCGAGGAAATCAAATCCTCGAAGGAACCTGCGGTGCGTTTCATCCTCACGGTCCAGAAATTGCGCGAAGGTTGGGACTGCCCGTTTGCGTATGTGCTTTGTAGTTTGAAAGAGACACGTTCGGCCACGGCCATTGAGCAAATCGTCGGGCGCATTCTGCGACTGCCGAACGCAAAGGCAAAACAGCATCCCGATTTGAATTGTGCGTATGCGTTTTCAGTTTCGGATTCACTGCCGGAAGTTTTGAATGAATTGCGAGAGGCGTTGGAAAGCAATGGTTTCACAAAGGCGGAAGCGGAACGGATTATCATTCCAGTTTCGCAAGGCGCGCTGCCGCTTGGCGCACAACCAAAAACAGTGCAGATCGCGCCGGCGGAAATTGATGCCGCAGTCGCACAGGCGCAAGTAGCGGCGTTGGCGGGCAAGGCACGAATTGACACGGCGAGCGGCGCGATCACCGTGCTGGTCCCGCTCGACAAAGACGAAGCGGAAAAACTGGCAAGCTGCGTGAAGACGCCGGAAGCGAAGGCGAAAGTGGCCGAAGCGGTTGAACTGGTGCGCGAAATGGACAAGGCATTTGGCGGCAGCGGAAAAACGCGCGAGCCGTCGCCTTACGAAAAACAGATTGATTTCATCGTGCCGTTGCTGTGCGTGCGTGAGAACGGGCAGTTATTCGAGTTCGAGAGCACGTTCTTGCTCGAACACCCGTGGAAATTGAGCGCCAAGGATGCTTCGCTGGCGGACGGCTATAATCCGTTGAAACGACCGGCAGGCAAGGCGGGATTGGTGGATGTGGGTGCAAAAGGCGAAGTGCTCACGAGCATGTTGCAAGACAAGCCCGACTCCGATTTTGTCGCCACGTTGCACCAGCAAGTGATTGCGCTGGGAAATTCCGGCGATTGGTCGTTGGAAAATCTGGTCGCGTGGCTGGACCGTCACATTGACCATCAAGACATTCCGGCGGGCGAATCCGCCGAATTTCTGCGGCAGGTGGTTCGCGGCCTCATGGCGAAATTTGGCACTGCCGACATCGGTGCGCTCGCGCTGGATCGTTTTCGCTTGCGGGAACAAGTCGAGGAGCGGATTCAACAGCACCGCGACAGTGAGCGGAAGGCGGCGTTCCAGCAATTTCTTCTGCCGACTTCGCCGCTGACCGTGAGCGAAGAGCGCGTGATCAATTTCAAGACGATGAGTTACGAACCAAGCTGGTTATACGAAGGTGGCTTTCAGTTCAAAAAGCATTATTTCGGACCAAAGCCAGGTGAGTTGCTTGAAAGAACGCCAACCGGCAAACTGAAAGAGGAATTTCAATGCGCGCAGTTTTTGGATGGCCTGCCGGAAGTAAAATTTTGGGTGCGGAATCTGGCAAATAAAGCGAGTTCGTTTCGCTTGCAAACGTCGAAAAATTGGTTTTATCCCGACTTCCTCTGTCAACTCAACGATGACCGCGCGCTCGTGGTGGAATACAAGGGCGAGCATTTATTTGCGGACGCGGAAGAAAAACGCGCCGTCGGCGCGGTTTGGGAAAATCGCAGCAACGGGAAATGCCTGTTTGTGATGCCGGAGGGGAATGATTTGGAAGCCATCCTAAAGAAAATAAACGTAAATAAATAAAGTCCAAATTTGCCGTTCCAAAGACTCCAACACCAAGATTGGGACAATTCAGTTACAGGTTGCGAACGGTGTTACCCGACAAGGCGAATTAGCGAATTTTCAAGGCCGTTTCGCGAAAGATTGATAAAATGTCTTAAAATCGTTTCCACCACGAAAACCATTCTGAAATTCTTCCATCTGGTTCGAGTGGGGGGAGCGTCACGCGGCGGAATCCTCTTTCGCAGTGAACAAGCACACACTCGTGATCACGGAGTTTGCGGAGTTTGTATGATTTGATTTTGTGTTCCTCGGTCTCGGAATAATTCACATTGCGCCTTCCGGCGCTTGAACCCCAGGACCGTTTGATGACACGCTTTTTGCCGAGAAAATCCGCCGCCTGAACCGCGTCGGCTTCATCGGCGGAACGGAAAATCATCCGGTTGCGCAAATTCAACGTGAGCACTTTGGATTTGTCATTACCAAGCGGCGGGATGAGCGACGTGGTGGACTGCGCGGCGGCGACGATGGTTGCGCCCGCCTCGCGGATCACGTCCACGCAATTGTAGTCGCTGGTGCCATCCTCGCTCGCGGTCATAAACCGCTGCGCCTCGTCCGCCCACAGGATGAGCAAATTATTTTTGCCGCGTTGGTTTTTGGCCTGGTCGAAACGGCGCAGCGCGTGATTGTAATAGAGCAGTTTCAAAAACGTGTTCACATACCGGCGCTCGGTTTGAAATTTCTGCGGCATGGTCACGAGGATGATTTTGCCGTTATCAATCGCCGAAAAATCAAATGTGCTTTTTTCCACGCAGAAAATCTCCGCCACGTCGGGCGTCAGGAAGTATTGCAGGTAGTTGCCGATGGTTTCACGGACGCCGCCGAGCTGCTCCGCCGGCTGGTCAAGGAAACGATGCGTGAAATGGTCGTGCAACACGCGGCGGCGTGGTGTTTGCAAATCCAAAGCGGCCAGATTTTCCAATTCCTCGTCCAGCCTTGCCTTGCTGGAAAGCAATCCCAATGCGCCGGATAAAGTCACCGGCAATCGCAATTCGGCGAGCAATTCCAGCGCGTGGGCGATGTGCGTTTGCGCCTGGCTCTTGAAAAAACCCTTGTCCCCGCCCTGACCGAGACTGGTGGCCGTGTCCACAACAAATTTGGCATAGGTCGTGAACGGGATGCTCCGGTCGCCGGTGAGATTGAACCGATGGGGCGGCTGCCACTGTTCGCCTTTGTCATCGGTGCGGATTTGCAGGTGAATCAAATCATTTTCGCGTTTGTAGTGCCGCGCCATTGCCGAAAGCGTCTCCCAATAAACACCTTTTTCGTCAATGCAAAGGCCGCCCCATTTGTCCTCGTTTTGAAAAACCTGATGCGCCAGTTGATTGATGCCAGAACTGGTTTTGCCGGAGCCGGTATCGCCGGTAATAAGCCAGCCGCGACAAAATTGATTGCGTTTCCAAGTCAGGCCGCCAAGTCGGGCGACATGGCGATTGCGTAGCAGCAAGAGCCGCACGGTGATGATTGACAGCAAAATGGCATACCCAAACGCGAAAACGCGCAATGATTTGAATAACGCCGGAAGATGAACCGAATGGAATGGAACAAAATCGAGTTTCATAGGAATTTTCCGATGAGAAAACCGGCGAGCGCGGCGGCAAAGGCGGCACAAATGGCGGTCGGCAAATCCACCGCCCGAATTTCTTTCACTGCCCGTTCCTTCAAAATCCCTGCCGCTTCTGTCAATGCCGCGATGTCCTTCTTAAATTCATCAAGCGAGGGCATCTGGCGGTGCCGGATTTCATCCCAATGGTTTTGATGAATCCGAAACAATTCCATGAGAACGAGAATGGTGTCGTCGTCCTTGATTTTGTTGGTCTCGCGCCATTTGGCGATGGCCTGCAAATAATCCTCGTCAAAATCGGGCGGTGTTGGTTTGCCGGATGCGCTCATGATTTTACCGGAAGCAACAGGTCGGCCACGGATTCGATTTCCGCGTAAAATTTG
>Ga0181530_10005645_pt1 | contig 12658 bp, 10 predicted proteins | sample PEATcosm2014_Bin_42_FD_119769 | JGI IMG/M metagenome (GOLD analysis project Ga0181530, IMG submission 119769) | Peatland microbial communities from MTU Mesocosm Facility, Houghton, MI, USA - PEATcosm2014_Bin10_60_metaG | ecosystem: Environmental > Terrestrial > Soil > Wetlands > Peat | place... | reverse complement strand
GGTTCCTGGAACAGCCGTGCTGCCCGGTGTGAAGGTCAGCGTACTTTTGCTGCTTGTGCTTGCCGGACTGAATGTTGCGGTCACCCCGCTAGGAAGCCCGGACGCAGCCAAATTCACATTGCTGCTGAAGCCGTTCTGACCGGTCACGCTGATCGTACTATTCGCGCTGCTGCCGCCGGCGAGAAGGGTGAGAGTGCTGGCCGAGGACGAAAGGCTGAAGCTCGGCACAGGGATGGTCAACGCGATGGTTGTGGTGCTCGTGGCCTTTCCGGAGGTCCCCGTGACCGTTACCGGATACTTCCCTGGAACAGCCGAGCTGCTCATTGTGAAGGTCAGCGAAGTCGTGCTGGCGTTGACGGTAGCGAATGCCGCCGCCACACCCGCGGGCACCCCGGATGCGGCCAGGCTCACCTTGCTGACGAGGCCAATCGGATTGGTGACGGCGATTTCGACCGGATTGTTATAGCCGGCGACTAGGGTGAGACTGCTGGCCGAGGACGAAAGGCTGAAGCTCGGCGCAGGGATGGTCAGCACGATGGTGGCGGTATTCTTGGCTGCTCCGGAGGTTCCGGTCACAGTCACGGTGTAGGTTCCTGGAACAGCCGTGCTGCCCGGTGTGAAGGTCAGCGTACTTTTGCTGCTTGTGCTTGCCGGACTGAATGTTGCGGTCACCCCGCTAGGAAGCCCGGACACAGCCAGGTTCACATTGCTGCTGCTGAGGCCAATCGGATTAACGACGCTGATCGCACTGCTGGCGCTGCTGCCGCCGACGAGAAGTGTGAGACTGCTGGCCGAGGACGAAAGGCTGAAGCTCGGCGCAGGGATGGTCAACGCGATGGTGGTGGTGCCGGTGAGAGCTCCGGAGGTTCCAGTCACGGTCACGGTGTGCGTCCCCGGAACAGCCGTGCTGCCCGGTGTGAGCGTCAGCGTGCTTTTGCTGCTTGTGCTTGCCGGACTGAATGTTGCGGTCACCCCGCCAGGAAGCCCGGACGCAGCCAGATTCACATTGCTGCTGAAGCCGTTCTGACCGGTCACGCTGATCGTACTATTCGCGCCGGCGCCGCCGACGAGAAGTGTGAGACTGCTGGCCGAGGACGAAAGGCTGAAGCTCGGCGTCGTCTTAGCCAGAGCGGCAGTTGCCAGCACGGAAGCCAGGCAGGCTGCCGTGAGGATTGTGAACCAATAGTGCCTCCGAAGAGGATTCGCTCTCTTGCGCTGAATCGACGGGGTCATGGCCTTCCTTTCCTCCTTTTCGATTGAGCAGGAGCCTTGCTTGAACGCTCCTCTACCCGGGTCTATCGGCATTTTGGTTACTGATAATCAGCAATTTCTGGCCCGTGGTAACTTACGCGACGAACCTTAGTAACTAACTCGTCTAGCACTTGAGCGCTAACCGGCCGGTCTGCAGGGCATGGGCACGGCATCTTTGAAACCAGGAGCAGAAAGGCCCGAACCTCTGAATTAGCAGCCTTCAACACAGCAAGCCGCTTGAGATCCTTACCTTTCGCAAAATTCCCCCGGTAAACTGCCGTAGTAACTCCCAAAAAGAGCTATGGCTTAACCCCATAAAGAGCTATGGCTCAGCCCTGAACGTGCATCTACATTTATCTCAACGCTGTTGGAGCGTGTTGGCTTGCAGCTGGGCACCGCCTTCAGGCCAGGATCGGATTGTTCCCTCGCTCCAAGGGGCCCCGTAGGTCGCACCGAGGGTGCGGAGATTCTTAGCGTGAATCCGGTACGAGGCATTGTTGGCTCTTGATGTTTGCCGCCCAAAGCATTGGTCCAGGGGGCCCATGCCTTTCGCGGCCAACGGCAACGTACCTCAAGAAGAGACTCCTGCGGAAGCAAACTTTGGGGGATATTATGAAGAAGCTCTTTTTCGTTTTACTCGCATTGGCAACGGCCCTTGCGATCACTCCGGCCGCAAAGGCAGAACCGTTTTATTTCAACGTGAGCGGTCTCGGCTTCACCGGAGGCGGTACGCTCACCGGCACCTCGATCGGCGGCGGCTTGGTTGACATCACCGGTGGAACCTTCACGATCAATGGATCGAGCGCAAGCATTATCGGAAACCCAAACGCGAATGGGGCGGTCGCCTATTACGGAGCTGGCGCTGGGTACCAGTTCGATTACGACGACGTCATCAATAGAAGCGGGTCGCCGAATTTGGACGTCGACGGACTCCTCTTCTTGCTCTCAAATGGAGGGGTGATTAACCTCTGGGAAGTAGGTGGCGTCTACTATTGGAATGAGTGGGTAAATGGAGCATGGGTGATCAACCCCGCTGTCGGCGAGGGCGGCGATCCGATCGGCGCGGACTTCTCGGCAACCCCGGAACCCTCCTCATTGCTGCTGCTCGGCACCGGGCTCCTGTTGCTGGCCGGCTTCGCTTTTCGGAAGACCAGGACACGCAAGGTCAAGCCAGGCATGCTCCGGGCAGCTTAGTTCCTCAAGCGCCGGGTTCGCCCGATCGCTCGGAAGCTAGGTATCCCTGACCGTCTTGTTACCTTCCAGGTGATGCGGCGTACTCTGGGCACCGATCTGCAGGAGCACGGCACGATGAAGGATGCGCAAGGAGCCTTGCGTCACGCGAGCATCCAGACCAAGGGCGATGTCTATATGCAGGCCATCGAGGCCAGTGTGCTGAACGCGATGAACTCCCGGACGAAGCAGATTTTTGCCGGCTGGGAGCATCCGGTCACGACACTTTCGATGGATTGTTCAACTCATACAGCCTCTTCTCCCCCGGAATGATCCTTGGCTGGTGATGCGGAGGCGAGTTCAGGAGTGAAACTCCTCGTTGACAATACCCTCGATCAAAGTCACCTCCTCATCGCCCACACCGGGGCCGTTTCGCACGCGAGTGATCACCGACGGAGTTATTCCTTCGCTGCATATCGACTACAAAGGGACGCGCATCAAGCAGTGCCACAAAGAAGGCCGTGCTTTGCGGACCGAAACCACGATCAATAACACCCGCGATTTTTTATATCGGCAAGAATTTGCGCAACTTGCCCGCTCCGCGAAAAACCGGCTTTCAAGCCAACCGCCGCTTGCTCCAGGTCGAACAAATCAACTGGACGTGTCGATGGAATCTCCTTGAATGTGCCGAATGCCGTGAACGGCCGGGAAAATTCCGCTACAAAGAAAGTGCCGCCCTGGGACTTTCCGCGCACGGTATGGTCGCTCACAATTTCGATGTCTCCTCCGGAACGGCCCAGGTCGAGCAGAAGGTGCGTATTTTCTGCGTGAGGAAACGTGAAGCGGTAAATCCCGGTCCAGGTGGTCGCGGCCATTTCGACTTTGGTTCTGAAGTCATCGAGATAGACGCTGTAATATCCCGGCGAGGACTTTTCCCGGGCCTTGTCATAGACAGAGGCGCTGCGCTCCGGGGGAACGGTCCAGTCGCCAACCGCCGGCATCACAGTCGGGCCGTCTTCGGCTCCGCTTGAAAAGCCTACTATCGTCCGGTTCGGATAAAAGTAAGGCGCTCTGACTCCGGCGGGATAGTTCAAGTCCAGATTTGCATTGATGGTCGCCAGTTCTGTTGAACTGTGAGGCAGCACCGCTCCCGGCGATGTGAAGCCGGAATAAAGCTGTTCGCCCGGAGGCGGCGCGTTGCCGATTAACTTCTGATCGTCGAGCGGCGCAGTGCCGACCAGTCCGTTTGCATAATCGACAGGCCGTTTGCCGGAAGTGGGCACGCGTTGGGCCCGCGACCAGGGAGCCAGGGAACATCCAAACAGCAGAACGATGGCCAGGCATCTGGCCGATGGACACGTAGTGATCATGAAAACTGTTCCTCCGTATCAGGAAGCGGACGGTAAAAAGAAGACGCGCTCCTTGGAGAGCAACCGCTCTGGACCAAGTTGCCGAGGGCGATGAAAGGTGGCCTTTCCATCTTCCCCAGGGACCAATTCTTCGGTTCATATACGTGCCGCAATGAAGAATTCCTGTTCGTGTTATTGAAGCTCCATTGCCGCAACCAGCGCATCCAGCGCAGACGATTGACGAGTGGCGTCGGCTGAATCAAATGGCCCTTGCCACAAAGCTCCGAACTCATAATTGCGTCCTTGATCGTTTGCCCAGATGCTGTTGGCATTCGCATCGACAAACGTCTTGTACTGGGCATTGGGAACGGCGTTATATAGGGGCACTAAATTGCGGACGAAAATGCCTTTGAACTGCGGCGCGTCGCTTCCGCCAACAGACGACTCGACCAGAATGCCATGCACTGCCAGGTTGGCGATTGCCGCGTTGGCAATTGCCTCCGCCTGGGGCAATAGCGTTGGGTCCTGGTCGGCTTTGTAGAGTTCCACCAGCCCTCCCAGAATGACCCCCTGGTTATATGTCCATGCCGTTTCGCCATTGTTTGTGCAGGCCTTTGGGTTTGTCGAAGTCAACCCGTCATTGATCAGATTGTGCGAGTTAATCATGCCGGAAGCCTTGAACCATGTCCACTCTCTTTGCGCCCACGCCAGGTAGGCCGCCGATGTGCTTCCGGTGGTCCTGTTTGCCAGTGAAGCAGCGACCGTGAGAAAGAGTTCGTTCGCGATGGCGTTCTTGTAATGGTTGGGCTTTTGCCACCATATGCCTCCGCCGCATGTGCCCGTGTCCCATTCGGCGGCGATATCCGCGAATATCGTCTCGGCCATCGTTAGATAGGCCTGAGTGCCGGTCAGGTCGTAGGCGTCAATCCACGCAAGCGCCCACCAGCCTTCGTCATCGTCGTATGTGTTGATGAAGTTCGCAGTGTCATTTGCCTTGTTTGCATTATTGAATGTGATGGCTATTGCAGATAGATATTGTGTGCTGCCGGTGGCTCTAGAGTAGTTTACGAGCACGGTAGTTGCGTTGGCGGCATTCCACCAGCCTGATGGCGCCGCATAGAGTCCCGAACTCTGTGAGTACCATTGTTGGAGCGTTTGGACACCGTACGTTGCCTGTTGAGAATAGCTAGGGGATGCGGAAGGTGCGGAAGAACCACTGCTGCCACTGGCTGCCACACCAAGGACGCATAGTCCACACAGAAACACACTTTGCCTGGCCATCCTTTTCAACATTATTTCTCTCCCTGGCGCCCAGGTTGTAATTGCATCATCGATAGTTCCGCCTTCAAAGTGGCGGGCAGACCTTTCATGCTGAAAGTAGACCGCCGCCAGATTCTGGTTTCACGGACAACGGGAGCTTCCAGGGGGTAACGAATGAGGTTCGGCGCCCTTGAGAGAGATTTGCTGTACGTGGGACACCGGAGGGATGCACACGTTGGAACTGCCATGTGCTTCTCTTTGGCCATTTTTAGTGCGAACCACATCCCCACGTATGAGCATATTTGGCCAAATCCTGAGTTTTTTGCGTTTGCGGGCTGGGCTGGGCACGGACTCAGCATAGGCGAATATAAGGAGAACGTAATCCACAGGAAGAGCCGCAATTGAGCAGGCGCTGCGTTTGTTCTGCTGCGGGGCCTTTACTCTGCCCATTCACTGTCTAGAAAACGTCGCATATCCTGTACAAGGCTTCCACGGGTGTCTACGAGTGCCACTATTACCACGCCGGGTAACTGCATGATAGACTAGGTCTTATGGAACATCCTGTGTATTTTCAAGGAGATACGAGGCTGCGCGGGGCTAACCGCTGCTTCGGCTGCGGCCGGGCCAACCCCTCCGGGCTGCAACTCGAGTTCCTGCTCGCCGCGGACGGTTCAGTGGTCTGTCTGCCGGTGGTTCCGGATACCTTTGAAGGCCATCCCGGATACCTGCACGGCGGCATCATCGCCACGCTGTTGGACGAGATCATGAGCAAGTCCGTCCGCGCCCGCGGTTTCACAGCCATGACCCGCCACATGGAGGTCGACTACGTGCGGCCCGTTCCTTCCGGCTCGCCCCTCCGCATCGAGGGCCGCGTCACCCACAACGAAGGCCGCAAACACTGGGCCGAAGCAAGGATTCTCAGTGCGAAAGGAATCGAATTGGCGCGAGCCAAGGGGCTTTTCATCGAGGTGCGCGCCCGTTAGATGGAGATAAACCGCAAGGGTTTCAATCGAATCCTGCCTGCAAGCCTTCTGCAGTTCGCAACTCACTTTCTAAGCTCGACCGCGAAAGCTTCGTGCCTGGGCCGGGCCGGCGCCTCCGTTGGATGCTTCGGACCCGCATCCGCGACAATGACCATCTCGGTGACCTGCGCTGGTCTGGCGCAAAAGCAAGGCCCCTGGCGGGCACGCAGATCGCGCGCCAGCCAGGAGCTTTTCGAATCTGTGGCCGGCCCGGCCGGGTTGGCCAGGCTTAGTGGATCATGTTGATGGTTTCCTGGGTTACGGTGTCGAAGGTGGTGACCGCCTTGGAGTTAGCCTCGAAGGCCCGCTGGGCGACAATCAGGTCGGAGAATTCGGCGGAGATGTTGACGTTCGAGGCTTCCAGAGAACTCCCTTCGATGGTCCCTCTCCCGCCGGTACCGGCCACCCCCACCGCGGCATTGCCGGAGGCAGTGGTGGCCTGATACTCCGTAGACCCCACGTCAACCAGACCCTGCTCATTGCTAACCGTGGCGATTGCCAATTGTCCCACGTTCTGGGTTTGGCCGTTCGAATAAGTCGTTGAGATCACGCCGCTCGAATTGATCGAGAAACTGTCATACTGGCCGCTCGCATATCCGTTCTGGCTGGTGGCCGAGGTCGAAGAGGCGACCGCCGTCTGGCTGATATTCCCCGTGCCGTTGGCGCCGAAGAGACCGAAGGTGAGGTTCATCGTCGCCGCCCCGTCCGCGAGGCCGGCAAAACTGATGCCGGCCACGTTGGTGGCCGGGTTGACCAGATTGCCACTCGAATTGAAGGTCAGCGTCCCGGTTGCGTTGGCCGAAGCCACCGGATCCTGGATCACGCTACCGGAAGTCGAGATACCTGTGCCGGCGATGCTCAACTGGCCGGCGGCATTGGAGGTGACGGTGACGCCGCCGGCGCCAACGGTGATGCCGGCCGCGCCCAACGCAGTGTTCAGATCAGTCACATAGTCTGTCAATGACTCCGGCGAACCGGTGAACGCCGGCAGCGCGGTGGTTGCCGTGCCACCCGCCGTGGCGGGTGCGGTAATGGTCAGGTTCGTTCCCGGATCGACGGTAGCCAGCGTGGCGCCGCTGGCGCCGAAGTTGTAAGTGATGGTGGTTACGCCCGCGGCGGTGTTGGAGGCGGCCGGCACGGTATCCGGCATCGACACGCTGTAGTCCCAAGTGTTGTTTCCTTTATTGGTATAGGTCACCGTGGCTTCGTAGGAGGCGCCGAGGGAGTCATAGACCTGTACCTGGCCGGTTGTCTTCGAGCCAATGGCAGACTGGGAATCGAGGTTTTGCGTCATGCTGAAGTTGGTGGTTGCCGCCGGCTGCATCACCACGCCGGTGGGGATGTTGACGTCCACCAACGCTCCCGTCGTGTTCACCACGCCGTTGGTGGCCGGATAGCCCATCACTGCCAGGCCGTCGGCGGTCTCGAGGGTGCCGTTCGAACTCAGCTGAAAGCCGCCATTTTGGGTATACAACTGGCTCCCTCCCCCGGCGTCGAGGACAAAGAAACCCGTGCCGTTGATCGCGGCGTCGGTCGAAACGTCGGTCGAGGCAATGGAGCCGTTCGAGAAATCCGAGCTGTTGGAGGCCACTTGCACGCCCGTGCCCACCTGAATCTGGTCTCCCGATCCGGCAGTTCCCACCTGCTGATAAAACAAGTCGCTGAAGTTCGTGGTTTGCGATTTGAACCCGTTGGTGTTCATGTTGGCCAGGTTGTTGGCGATGGTGTTCAGCGCCGTCGAATCGGCGTCGAGACCACTGAGCGGAATGTAAAAGCTGGGCATGGTGGATCTCCTCTTCAGATTGACGCGGGCCTTGGTGGCCGGCGGTTGAACGAACTTCATTGCGCCCCGGGCAGCCCGCCCGGGAGCGGCTGCGCGTGGGAGCGCCCATCCAGGGCATGGGCCACGCGATGGGCGGCGGGCTTGGCCTCAGGAACACTCAGATTGCCGGGAGAGCGTTTGGCGCCAACAGACTGTGCAAACTGATTGATGGCTGCGGCCGTACCGGAGCCTCCAGGCTGCGCCGCAGTCATTCCGCCTGGCTTGTGCCCGGCCGCACGGACCTGTGCGGTTGCGCTTGCCGGGCTCGCGCCGGCCAGTCCGGACGTTGACGCGCCGACCTGACCGGAGGTGGCGCCACTGCTTGAACTGGTGGCAGGGCTGCCGAGATCGGTAGACAGAGTCTGGTTGATGGAGATCAGTTGCTCCAGGCTGTTCACCTGAACAAGCTGGTTGATGTACTCGTTGGGATCGGTGTCCGCGGTCGGGTCCTGGTTCCGCATCTCAGTCACCAGCAAGGTAAGAAAATCATTAGCCGAGATGGTGGCCGAAGAACTGTCTGAGCTGCTCGTGCTGCTGGTCGCGGTCGTTGTGCTGGCCATTGGAGTTGCGCCCTTGCCCGTCAGCGCCTGCCCCGCCGTCATTTGGTGATTCAAGAGTCCTGCCATTGCCGCCATCTTTTCCCTGCCTTCCTTCTGCCCGGCCTTCGTGCTGCCCGAAATCCTTGCTCCGCGGACTGTTCCTGCTTGGCTGTCTTGGCCGCCAGACCCCAGGGCTCAGGCGATCACCGATATGTGGCCGTCCCCCGTCCCTCGAACCTGGGCAGTTGTAGTTTGCCTCCCGACTTGAGCCGAAACCTCCGCAGCGGCTGCCGCGGCAATGGCCGGCACAATCAGTTGAGTGTCCGATTGTGGATCTGAATAGGCCCCCTGCTGCGAATCCTGTCCCGACCCCTGGTGCATTCCCTGGCTTAACCCCTGGTCCGCAGCCTGCTCAGCCCCCCGGCCATGGGGCGCGGCCAGCGTCAACGTCTCAACCGGCGTGTGCTGTTCGGACAGGTAAGCGTTCAATCCCGCCAGATGCCCGCCAAGCGCCTGCGCTGCCGCCGCCGAATCGGGCACCAGAGCGGCATGGATCCCGCCTGCGGCCATCTCTGCCCTTACGCCAACCCAGCCAAGGTCGGGGTCCTGAAATCCGGCCTCGGCCCGCCGGCCTCCGGCGTGAATCCAGCTGGGCGTTCCCGGCGCAGCCTCCGCATCGAGCGCGGAAAATGCCTCGCCAACCGCCGGTTCGGCCGCGGCGCCGGTCGAACCTCCTGCATTGCCGTCCGCCGCGTTCATTGGCCCCGGTGTGCCTGCCGGGTCGCGCGCCAAAGCGAAAGCATCCCCGCCCGGGCCGCCGGATTGCCCCACAAGAGAGTGATTTGCATGCTGGACCGGCTCGGCCATGCTGGGAGCGTGCGCCATCCCCTCGGTAGCTCGCGCCGAGACTCGCCCGCCACCAGACCGGCCTGGCTGTCCCACCATAGGGTCCACAGCCGGGGATGGGACGGATTCGGAGGCGGCGGCATTGCCGACCGCAAACCCTTGGTCTGCTGCTTGACTGGCGATCGCAGCCGCAACCGCGCCCACCGGCTGGCTGCCGGGCTGCGCCTGGATCTGATTCTGTCCCAGGTTCTGCGGCTGCGTTTCGCGCCGTTCCTCGGCCTGCGCACTAATCCGGCCTGCCGATGAAGCCGTTTCGTCAGCAGCCGAGGGTCCCGGACCACCCCTGGCGGATGCTTCCGCCGCCGTGGGCTCTTCGCTGGGCGCCCCGGCGCGCAGGCCAGGCAATGGGTATTTGCCAGGAGTTGGCGCGAGCGAGGCCTTCCCCGGCGTCACCGCCGTTGCCACACTGTCCGCGGCACGCATTCCGGGCGCGTTCGTCTGTCCGGCAGCAGCAAAGAGATGGTCCGGATTGGACCACGGTTCCCCTGGGACCCGCAGCCCGGTCGCAGCTTGATTCCCGGCAGCACTCGTCGCTCCGGCTCCCGCACCGGGTCCGTCTGGCGCCGAGGAATGCGCCTCAGGCCCCCCCGCCCTGTCCGCGGCCTGGTTACCGCCTGCGCTCTTTCTCCCGACAGCCGCTTCGGGACCGCCTGAAAGCGGCGCCTGACTGCTGAAGGAGTTCAGAGCCAAGCCGGTTGGCAATGCGGTCGTGAGAACTGTCTGCAAGGGCGATTGCTGCACGTCTGCCCTGTTTGCGACCGGGCTTTCGGCGCCGTATACCGGTATTGCCGGCGGAACATTCTCTGCGATTGCAGTGACCAGCGACGGCGCCGATCCGACCCCGGCCGGCTCCGGCTTCGCGCTCTTGCCGGTTTTGGCGGGCCGTGTGCCGCCGGCAGATTCTGCGGGCCGGGCGTCTGCCAGGTTCTTCGCTTTCAGATTGACCCCAGCTTGCCGCGACCCCGCCGCGGCTATACGGCCGGATGAAATCCCGGCGCGGGAACCGGACGAAAGCCAACCAGTCACCCCAACCTTCGCGGCAACCTGTTGTGTGTTTCCGTGGCTCAAGGGTAGAAATGCGCTGCCGGCGAGGTTCGAAGTTGCCGGGGACTCACTTCCAGCAGCCTCTTCCAGGCCGGATGCGACGGAGGTACGTGTTCCGTCTGCTCCAGCCTCTTCCGCGGCGGACGCGTCTACCGCGCCCAGAGAGGCCAGCTGCGACTGCCAATTGGAACGAAAGCTTTCCCATCCCTGCCCTAAAGAGGAAGAAGAACCAGGCGCGCCCGCACCAATCCGCGCTGCACTTTGCGCCTTGCCCGGCACGCTGGCCGGAACCTGACTGGGGCTCGGTTCCGGACGCCCTCCCGTTCCAATCTCGATACCCGCGGCGACGGTCATGGAGAGGGTCAGTGCAGATGCCGTGCCAAAGGAGGCGGGTTAGGGTTAAAGCATTGTCACGTCTGGGAAGATCGTTCCCGATTCAGGAAGGCATGGCGGCTTCCAGGTGCATTTTCTCTCAAGTTTCCTCCGCCGTCTGATCGCTGCGCGGCGGGGTGGTTCCAGGGGTGGCCGATGCGGACGGCTCTGCTTGCGCCTCTTCCCCGTGCAGCCGGTTGCGAAACCAGTCGTCGAGCGCCTGCTGCTCGCGCCGGCCAGCCTCGACCGCGTCCCGCGCCTCGGCCTCCTGAATCAGCGTCTCGGCCTGACGGCGCTCGACCCTTTTCAAGAGAAACTCCCGGCGCCGCGCGGCCACGCCGAGCTCTGCATCCGCAATCCTGGGAGCCAGCGCCGCGGCATGGCGGCCAGCCGCGCGCGTCTCCTCAAGGCCGGCCAGACGGTCCGGCAACTCCCCGGTGCGGGCGCTGGCATCGACCAGCCGGCGGCCCCGGCGATCCCGCTCCGCAGTGGCCGCCAGCGCGTGTTCCAGGCGGTTGAGCTGGCTCAGCGCGGACTCCAGCGCCAACCGGCTCTGTTCCTCTTCGATATCCCGGATGCGGAGCAGTTGGCGCAGTGCGCGCGAGGCGGCCATGGCTTACACCTCCGCGGCCAGGCTGGCGAGACGGCGCACACAGTCGGGAAAACGGACCTGCTCGTGCGCATCCTGAGTCATGAACGCGCGCATCGGTCCCCGCGCGCGCAGAGCGCGGTCCAGATCCAGGTCCGAACCCGGCTTGTAGGCCCCGATGCGCACCAGGTCCTCGGAGCGGGCATAGACCGCCATCAGCCGGCGCAGGAGCGCGGCCTGCTCGCGATGCTCGGGCTGGGTGACGGCCGGCATCAGCCGGCTGATCGAGTCCAGCACCTCGACCGGCGGATACCAGCCCTCGGCTGCCAGGGCGCGGGAGAGCACCAGGTGGCCGTCGAGCAGCGACCGGACCGCGTCAACAAGCGGGTCCTGCTGATCGTCGCCCTCCATCAGCACCGTGTAAAAGGCCGTAATCGAGCCCACACGGAACTGCCCGGTACGCTCGACCAGCCTGGCCAGCCGGGTAAAGACCGAAGGAGTATAACCTTTGGCCGTGGGCGGCTCTCCGGCGGCCAGGCCAATCTCGCGGGCGGCCATGGCAAAACGCGTCAGCGAGTCGAGCATCAGCAGCACATGCTTGCCCTGGGCGGCAAAGAACTCGGCCACCGTGGTAGCCGCAAGCGCGGCCCGCATCCGCATCAGGGGTGACTGATCGGAGGTCGAAACCACCACCACGGAGCGAGCCCGGCCTTCGGCGCCGAGCGAATCCTCGAGGAACTCTCCCACTTCCCGGCCACGCTCGCCCACCAGGCCCACCACGGTCACATCGGCCTCGGTGTTGCGGGTCATCATGCCGATCAGCGTGCTCTTGCCCACCCCCGACCCGCCGAAGATGCCCACCCGCTGGCCCCGGCCCACGGTCAGCAGGCCGTCGAGCACGCGGATGCCGGTGCCGAGCGGCGTACGAATGGGCACCCGGTCCAGCGGGGAACGCACCGCCCCATCCAAAGGCAGCGCCTGCGAGACCGCGGCGGGCCGGCCCTCATCGATCGGCGCGCCCAGTGCATTCAGCACCCTTCCCATCAGCGCCGCACCTACTTCGATCTCGGGACTCACTCCCAAAGCCGCCACCGGATTGCCAAAGCGAATGCCCTCCGTGGTCTCAACCGGCATCGAAAGCACATTCGAGCCGCGGAATCCGATCACCTCGGCCAGGTGCAGACCGCCGAACTGATCCCGAATCTCGCAGCACTCGCCCACCGAGGCCAGGGGGCCAGCCGACTCGATGGTCTGGCCCACCGACTCCAGAACCTGACCGCGCCAGCGCCAGGGCTGACCACGGTCCAGGCGGGCAAAGTAGCGGGCCAGAAGCG
>Ga0181530_10005641_pt1 | contig 12661 bp, 11 predicted proteins | sample PEATcosm2014_Bin_42_FD_119769 | JGI IMG/M metagenome (GOLD analysis project Ga0181530, IMG submission 119769) | Peatland microbial communities from MTU Mesocosm Facility, Houghton, MI, USA - PEATcosm2014_Bin10_60_metaG | ecosystem: Environmental > Terrestrial > Soil > Wetlands > Peat | place... | reverse complement strand
TTCAAAGTCCTCGTCCGTCTCCTCACCTGGCCACGTGTCGAAGAAGGCGGGCACACCTTGCTGCTGGTGCAAAGCCCGTTTAATTCGCACAAGCGCGGGCCGGACTTCCCGCGCTTTCGGTAGCTTCGCGAACAGCCGCGGCGGCTGCCCGTCGCCGCTCTCAAATCCTTCCGCATCGATCCGAAGCAACTTGCCCGAGGCCCCATATACTGCCCGACCGAGCACGAGCAGCTTTTTGCCAAGGAACTGCTTGAGTTCTTCTATTTGCTCAGGTGTTTTGACCACCCCGCGAACTTCTATGCCGTCCTCCAAGTTCAAGGCAAACGAGCGCGTACTGTGTCGAATCATGTCCAGTACGCCAGTCACACGCACCTGGCGGGCCCGCGGTGTGTGCTCAGTCCTATTTTGGTGGCGGTATTTCACTGTTCACCTGCAAAGCGAGCTGACGCTATTGTAATCATAAACCGTGCGTTATCTTCATTGACTAGCGCGTTTCTTGTTTACCACTTTTCATGGGGTCGGCGGCTGTGGCACAGGCACTCCTGCCTGTGCGCCACCGGACACAGCCAGGAGTGGCTGTGTCGCTTTTCTTTGCCGCACTGGACCACGGCCAGTCCTCGGGCCTTTCGACCAATCCCGCGGTGACGGGATTTCGTTCAATGTAGGTTCGGATTCGCTCCAATTCGCGACCGCTCCGAACCCAATGATCAAACGATTCATCTTCCCAGAAATGCTGCCCCGTGCGTCCCAAAGTCGCGTTGGCATTGCGTGCGGATACGCCCTTGATACCGCCGGTGACGCGATCCATCGGAATCCAAGGCCAGAGGAGCGCGTGCACGTGATTGGGCATTACCACATAAGCGTCAAGCTGATATTGCTTCAATTCATCGCCGCGGAAGATGGTGTCCTCAACAAGGCTGGCGATCTTGGGGTCACGAAGCCAAAGTGGGCCGGTGGCTCCTTTATCGAGCTCGGCATCCATCCGGCGAAATTCCCGGCCTGCGCTCTCGGTAGCACAGGCACTCCTGCCTGTGCTTTCTGGGACACAGCCAGGAGTGGCTGTGTCACTTTTCCTGGCCCAATGACTCCTCTCTGGAGCCACCCCTTTGGGCAGTGACCCAAACAACCGCCACGTAATGAAAATAGCCTTACCCTCAGGGTGCCAATGCGGGAGGTTGCGGCGATAGAAACTCATAGGTTTATTTCTGTGACACAGCCGCTCCTGGCTGTGTCTTTTGGTTTTTCCTGCGACCACGGCCAACTTAGTCTGAACCGGTAGGAGCACAGCCAGGAGTGGCTGTGCCACCAGCAGCCCCAGCATTTCTGATGCGTTCCAGCAGCATGCTGGCAGGTTCGTCGTTCGGGTCCTGGGGCACCAGCTTGCCCTCAAAGGCGCGCTTCAGGATGGCTTGGCGCAGCCGCTCGGCCCGCTTCAGGTTGGTTTCGACTTGCATTTCTAGCTCGTCAATCACTGAAAGGCGGCGCTCGACTTCGGCGACGATGCGTTGCTGCTCGGCGACAGGCGGAAGGAGAACCGGCATCGAAAGTAATTGATCCGTATTGATCCCGGCGCGAGTTGCACCGTGGTTTACATCGCGCACGTATGTCTCGACTGCTTCAGAACCACGCACGTACGCCATGAAGAATCCCGGTAACACAGCATTACGCGAAAGACGGAGGCGCATCAAATGGTAATTGAATAGTGCTCCGTCAAGGGTGTTTGTTATTACTCCTGCACGCCCCACAGTTGCCATACGTGAGAAAAGCATGTCTCCTGTTTGTAGTCGATATCTGTCGAGTTCATTAGCCTTCACCCGCGAAACGAACACTGCTTTGTCTAGGTTGATTCCAGCGTGAGTCAAGCACCCAATCGTGAGCACTGGTATTCCGGAGTCTGTAAAGTCCGACCTACCCATGCTCGTCCCGAACGGCCCGGTGAGGACTGGCTGTTCACCAGCCACACCGAGGCATTCCACTGTGGTCCAGGCCCATCCCTCGGGCAACTTTGGTAAGTCTGTGGTGTCGGGTGCGGCGGGTTCCTTAGAGCTTGCCTTCGGTGGCACAGGCACTCCTGCCTGTGCTTTCTTTAGCACAGCCAGGAGTGGCTGTGCCACCAGCAGTTCGCTGGCGGGCTCGTAGGAGCGGCCTTCGCGCCGGGCGAGTTCGGCTTCGGTGGGGACCAAGCGGCCTTCAACGGCAGCCTTGAGCACGGCGGCGCGATAGCGCTTCAGGTTGGCCTGCACGCGCTTCAGCGCCCCAACGCCCGCCTCCAACCGCGTGAACTGCTTCTCGATCTCCTCCCGGATTCGGATTTGCTCCCTAGTCGGGGGTAGGACGGTGGGAACCTTCTCGGCGAGCATCTCCGAAGACACACTCGCCTGGTTTACATGCTTAACGCATAAATAGCGGAAGTAACCTGACATCCAAAGGAAGTGCAATTGATGTGCCAGGAATTTTGGATCAACCCCCTCAGAGGGACGGAGTCGGGTCATGTGGTTGGAGAATGCGAGATCCAGATCAACGGCAATCGATGTTGTCTTTCCCACCAGTTCGGGGCTGTTAGTGTTGTTGAACAACACATCACCACAGTGAATCCTCAGCGCATAATCCGAGGACACGTATTTGAGCACCGACAGTTCAAGCCGGCCGTTTCGGTCGACATTCATCGGCCGCAAATGTGGCACTCCGACTCCATCTCTGTTATGGGCGCCGCAAGCAAAGCCCGGTTGGATGTCTGAAACGATCCCGCCGATGGAAGATTGTGTCCAAGTCCTTGGTAGGGAAGTTAGGTTGAGCGGGTAGTGGGCGGCTTCAAGACCGTTCATGCCGCCAATACCTCGTTAAGCTCATTTAGCAGGCCCGTAAGTTGGGCACCGAACACCTGATTCACCTTCCCCAATCCTCCACGTTGCATGAACGGGACGTAGTCGAAGTCCTCCATCTCGATGGCGAAACTTGCGGCGATATGGTCGCGGATAGCGTCAAGCCAATGCCGCTGCTCGTCGGTGAACTTCCGCCCTTTCTTTTCCTGTTGTGCAATCCATTGGGCAAAGCGTTCATTCACCTGATCGTGGAAGGGCCGCAGTTCATTGTCTTGATGGAGGGCGAAGCGCACCAAGGAAACGATGTCGGCCAGGACTTTACCACCTGCACCACGCACTTTCGACTTTTCCAGCGTTTCGTAGGCGCGCCATAGCACCTGCGGGGTCCAGCCGCGCGGCGGCTTTTCGATGCTCGATGCAAGGTCCTTGATTCCCTTCAAGGTGAGCCGCTGGCTGTAGGGGCGGCTGTAGAGAATTTGCAGCGCCGTGATTTCGTCCTTATGCTCCTGAATGAACTTCTCGAAGGATTCGACCACGCTTCGGGCCTTGTCCTTGGCGGCGGCTGAAAAGCCGGCTTCCAGTACTTCATCCTTGGTTACCGTATCGATGGTTTGCTCGTAGGACTTCTTCAATTCAATCAGCTTATTCCGAAGGGCAGGATTCGTGGCCAGCACTGTGGCACAGGCACTCCTGCCTGTGCTTTCCATTTCACAGCCAGGAGTGGCTGTGTCACTTCCTTCACAGCCAGGAGTGGCTGTGCTACCAGCGTCAGGGTCGAGGGCATCCACAAGGCCGCGAGTAATTGCGGACAGGGATTGGCCGCCTGCCAACTCTGTAATAATCTTTTGGTCGTCTTTATTAAGCTGGCGGTCGAGCCGCGCCAGCCGCGAAGCCAGCGACGACAGCACATCCTTTTCGCGATTGCCGAAGGCGACAGCATCTAACAGCTTTTCAAAGCTCACGCTGGGCTTCTTTTCCAGCGGGTGCGTATCCACCAAATCGGTTTCGCACACGCCCACCGCATCCACAATGATGAAATGGGTTTTGGCCTCGGCGTCTGGAGTCACTGCCTTCAAGTCCGTCGTGGTCACCACGCGCGCGCCGCGACCCTTCATCTGCTCAAATAGGTTGCGGCTCTTGACTTCGCGCAGGAACATGACACATTCGAGCGGTCTCACGTCGGTGCCCGTGGCAATCATATCCACGCTCACGGCAATGCGTGGAAAGTAGCTGTTCCGGAATGAGGTCAGAAGCTCTTCCGCCGTTACCGCGCCGATGTTCTTGTAGACGAACTCTTCCACCTCGGTGCCGTCGGCGAGTTTCTTCTTCACGGCAACCCTCACGGTGCCAGTCCGGTAAGTGATCTTCTGGCAGAACTCGTTGCCTTTGCCGAATTCCTCACGCACGATGTTCACAATGTCTTCGGCGTGGCTATCATCCTTGGCGAAAATCAGTGTTTTGGGAACTTCCGTGCGACCGGGGAAGATCTCCGTAAAGAGCCTTTCTTTAAACGTGCGAATGATGGTGCGGATCTGATCCGGCGCCACCACGTCCTGGTCCAACTGCCGTGAAGCATAATTGAAGTCCTGGTCGAGCTGCTCCCAACGCACTTTGCGCGACTGGCGGTCGCGCTTATCCACCCATTGGCCGGCGATGACGGTTGATCCATATTCACTGACCACGGTGCGGATGCGATAAACGTCGAAGCCGACGTTAACCTGATCAGCCACTGCCTGCTCGTGGTTGTATTCCATCACCAGGTTCTGGTTGAAGAAGCCGAAGGTTTGCTGGGACGGTGTGGCGGTGAGGCCGATCAGGAACGCGTCAAAGTATTCCAGAACTTGCCGCCACAAGTTGTAGATCGACCGGTGGCACTCATCCACCACAATGAAATCGAAAAATTCCATGGGAATCGCGGGAATGTAACTCACCGGCACCGGCTTCTTAATCAGCGACTCGAGACTGCCCAGGGGCTTTTCTTCGATTTCCGGGTCCAATTCCTCGTCGCCCCTCAGCATGGAAAAGAGGCGCTGAATGGTGGTGATGCAAATCTTGCTGACGGGGTCAAGCTTGTTCGATTTCAGGTGCTGGACGTTGTACAGTTCCGTGAATTTGCGGTGCTCTTCCGGGGTCGAGAACTGCTCAAACTCGTTCTTGGCCTGCCGTCCCAGGTTGTTGCGATCCACGAGAAAGAGAATGCGCTGGGCGCCCGCATGCTTGATGAGCCGATAGCAGAAATTGCACGCGGTGAAGGTTTTCCCACCGCCGCTGGCCATCTGAATCAGGGCGCGCGGGCGACCGTGCGCGAGCGAGTCCTCCAGGTTACGAATCGCTTTGATCTGCGCGGGCCAGAGTTTTTCTTCATTAAGCGGCGGCATGTGCTTGAGCCGCGCACGCAATGTCGAACCAGGCTTCGTGGACTCATCCATCAGCCAGTCGGCCATCGTTTCAGGCCGGTGGAACCCAAACACGGTCCGGCTGCGCGCATCAGGCTCCATGAGGTTCGTAAACCGCGTCTCAATTCCGGTGCTCTGATAGCAAAAAGGCAGAGGCTTGCGGTACGGCTTCAAGACGTCCGGCAGGCCGACACTGTATTTCTCCGTCTGAATCTCGTATCCGGTAAGGGTTTCACCCTCTTTCTTGGCTTCGACTACTCCCGCCGGCGCGCTATCCACATAAAGCAGGTAGTCGGCGAAACCATAGCCGGATTTCAGCGGAAACTCACGGACAGCCACGCCACGGGCCGCGCTGATGTTGGCCATATCGCGGTCCTGGATGGTCCAACCCGCCTTCGACAACAGGTCGTCGATGGTTTTGCGCGCTTTATCCTCAGGCGTGTCCGACATAACAAGTCGACGGCGAATTAATAACGTCAAAAATCAGCGACGCCAGTCCGTCGGCTGACGGATGCTGTCCCTTCGCTGCGCTCAGGGCAGGCTCTTGCCGCCGCTGAAGCTGACCAGCCAGGGCCGCTCGTCCTCCAGATAAAGTCGGCGAAGCGAGTGCGAGATGTCTTGAAACGCCGTCATGGTCAGAGGTGCGATTATACGCCTAATCTCAGGCTGAAATGCAACACGGTACCCAGTCTTTATTGCAACCGCGCCGACCCATCTTCCGCCATTGAGGGCTTGCGCATGGCGGTTCCGTGACTAAGTCGGACTTTTTATGCTCGGCGCATTTTTCACTTGACAAACGGGACGCCATAGGCTAGAGTTGTTCCGTGGGGTTGGGCAGGGGGTCAGGCCCTGCCGGATAGGTTATGCGTCCTCTTTTGTTTTCGGTTCCTGCCTGTGGTTTCTGCCTCCAAGTGCAGTCGAGAAGTCGAGGAGTCAAAAAGTCGAGGAGTTGGGAAGCCAGCCGTCGACCCGATCTTTCGGGTTGCAGCTTGGGGAGACGGTGGGGCATTCCTGGACTTTTCGACTCGTCGATTTCCCGGCCCCGGAACTTAGCGAGCGAACCGGAGGCACGACTCCAAGAAACACAAAATACTACGAACGAAGCCAGTATGTTTTTGAAAACACAAGGAGCGTTTGGAAAACGAACTCAAAACGAACTCAAAACGAACCCCAAAACGAACTCGACTTTGAGCGCCAAATGCACAGGTTGAACCCAAATAGTGAGCTTTCCCAGGCGCGCGTCCGAGCGGGAGGGTTGCGCCTCGAAATGGGTAGGGGCACAGAAGCGATCCGGTCTCGAAAGCCCGGAGCCTCGCGAGAAAAGTACAAAAATAATACGAACGAAGCCAGTATGTTATTGAAAACAAAGGGTGCGTTCGGAAAACGAACTCAAAACGAACCGAAAAACAAACCTAATTTAGTGTGTCTAAGGCGGGAACCAATGGTCTGCAGGTTCGACCACTTTTCCTGCTCGCGCGCGCGCAAAGCGTCCAGAACCCGGCCCGCCAGCCAGCAGGCTTCTTCAACGAAACCTGCGTCATCTCACTGGTGCCTTGATTTGTCGAGCGAGTCGCGGTAGATTGGGTCTTCCGTGAATCTCATGCTGCGCTTCCGAGGCGAGGCGGAAGGGATGAGGGATCCGTGACCATTAATATCAGAACAGTTGAGCAGGCGACCATTCTCGACCTCAACGGCTCCTTCAAGGCTGGTGAAGCTGACAAGGCGTTTCGAAACGCCGTTGGCAACGCACTCTCCAGTGGGGCCACCAAGCTTGCTATAAACCTTGGAGGAGTGCCTTTTCTCGATAGCTCGGGCGTCGGTTCATTGGTCCACACCTTTTCGACGCTGAAAGAAAGAGGCGGCGAATTCAGAGTCTTTGGAGCCACAAAACAGGTGGCGCAGGTTCTCCGGATGGTCCGCCTGGACAAAGTCCTCGGACTGGCGGAGGATGAGGCCGCTGCCCTCGCGAGTTTTTAGCGAGGGGCTGAAAAAGTCCTCGGGCCAGCCGGTATAACTGAGTGGGGTGGTTGGAGGCGGGTTATCGTCAGCCTTTGCCAGAGCGCGCGGCACGATTCCAGCGTAGACCCAGCATTTGGCAAGTCGCAGGATGTGTCTCGCGGTAGCGCCAAGAGCGAAGGTCTAAGGGCAGTCACTCCATTTTCGTTCGTGGGCTCGTTTGTGCTCCGTTTGAGTCGTGAAGAGAGCCCAGAGTGAAAACGCGGTATTCTCTATCGCCAGAACGAGGTGCACGGAAACGCTATGTTCTTTGTTTCCAATTTATTGGCGTATTCCCAAGCTGGACGTCAACGCAATAATTGACGTCCCTCCCCAGCACACGAACGATCAGCACGCTCTCCTAAACGGTCTTGAGCAGGCACACATCACGCACACAAGTTCTCATTGATCTCGTGGCAAACGAGACAAAACAGCGGCACGGCTCCTCGGCAACCGCTTGTCCGGCGAATCAGTGGCCCCACTGCCGAATCCGGTTGGGCGACCGCGCTATCTACGGCATAGCTCTATTAAGCCGCGACGGACAAATTCGTCTGTCACTAATCCCAACAATCTGGCTACCTCACAGCCTTCGACTCGAAAGTCTCTTCCAAACCCCGCAAGCCTTGAGCTACGCCCCTCGTGTGAGCGCCATCTGTGCCGCGATAGGTCAAATTAGTGAAACCCCTCTAGCCATTGTGGCATCAACGAGCAAGGTGCAACTCAGAACCAGTACTGGGGCAAGCAGATTGCCCGCAACCACGATTTCGTCCGGCTGAGGAGCCCTATCCCTTGGAGTTCCCCGAGAGCCTACTCCCACACGTCTTCCCATCTGGGTCGGCCATTCGCGCGCCGAAATGGGCATTCAGTGGAGTTCCGATGAATTCCCCCATATTTCCGCCTGGCACCCCGGACGCTCGAAAGCATCAAATCTGAGAGCGCACGTTGTGATGGTGGTCTGTGCTAATATGGTCGGATGCTACTGTCGCAGGCTCGGGCAATGGACGCGGTCGCGTCGAGGGCAAATGAGTGCATAACCTCTTTCTCCAGACGTGGTTGCGTACGCGAAAAACGGCCCCAGTTCTCCCTTGTCTGCGTCGTCGACCAACGGTTTTGAACGAGGTCGACTCTCTGTAAGTAGATGATAAATAAGCCACTTGGGCCTGTAGCTCAGACGGATAGAGCAACGGTTTCCTAAGCCGTTTCAGGCAGTGCAAGCCTTCCAAAGCTAACTTCCTCATAACATTCGGTCGCTAACCCCTTTACTTGATACATGTGGATACACGAGAGCCTCGGCTTCGGCTTTTTTGCGTAGCTGCTGCGATCTGTTCGGTGCATAGTTTGGGCATAGCGGAAGGCTAGTTGGACAAGCAGGGGGCAAAATAATATTTGCCGCCATAATCGATCACTCTGAAGGCGGCGGGCTCGTGGCGCTCAATCTCACCGCCCACGTGGAGACCCAACCCGAGCAGTGTCCACCCTCCCAAACAGGACGCCCGCTCCGTCGCCCCAAGTGTCCCGGAATATGCTTGGCTGGCACTGTATACTGTCAGAGACTCACTCCCGGTTTGGGAGAACGCTTGGCGGCACATCCGGCATAGCTTGGCACCCCCAATGACCCCGACCTGCAAAATCGTCCTTCCCAGCGAGAGGTTCAGGCTGGAGGAGATAAACATGCCCGGGGAGCGGGCGTCTGCTCTGGCTGGGCAGACAGTGGACGCCGAGGTCCATCCCGAAGTCCCGGCCGGGACACTCCGCCTCAACCTTAACGCCCTTCCAGACGGTCTGCCGTTCCTGGTCGGCGATGACGGCATCTTATGGAATGCTTACTGGCCCGCACGGGTCCTATACACGGACGCCAGCGGCCGTGTGTGGAGACTGCCACGGCATTGGCTCACGGAACGCGTGTCGCCTGTGATCGACGCCAGCCGCTACAATGTCACGCACGAGTTAAGCTGGCTCGAAAGCTGGTGCCCGCCGACGTTGTGGGACCTCTGGGACGTAAATATTCAAGACGTGTCGGCCGAAGATGAGGAGCCGGGCGCTGCCTGCGTCGAGGTAAGCGTTGCGCCCGGCGAAATCCCCAAGGTCCTCTGGAAAGGCCCATCAGGGAAGGCGTGGAGGATTCCGCACGATTGGCGGCGAAGGCGCATCAGGCTGCCAAATTGCGAGGGGCTGCTGCGGAACGGCCTGGCCCCGGACGTTGCCGAGGAATTCGGGGGGAAAATCGTGGCCGTCAACTACCATCCCGGCTCGCTGTGCTGCCTGAGCGGCGGGTACAGGCTCCGGGATGGGCGGGGCGGAAAGTGGCCCGTGAGGGCGGCCGACTGCGTGGTGGTCGGATTCGGCAACGAGACGGAAAGGTATGCCTAGCCGTCGTCATCGTTGAGTCAGGCTACGATATTCCCTGCCTTGGCAGTTGGCGGCTCCTTCGCTTTAACTTCAGTCTGGGCGTACTTCAGGATTGCCCTGCTCCACGGCACCGGGCTCACGTACGCCTCGTACTGAAAAAGATCCACTGAATTCAGCGGGGTCGGCTGTGCATGCGTCGCCGGGCATGTTGGACAGGGCCTAACTGGCAGCGCTGCCAGCAGCCTTGGTGTTTTCTAAGCTCTCACTTGCATCGCTGCTTGATTATCACCACTGACGAATACTTCCTGCCCCCATAGGGGAATCGACAAGAGCAGACTGAAAAGCAAAAATGTAAAGCAGGATTTATGCATCGTAATCCTCCCATACAACGTGGTTTCCGGCTATGCCAGGCTCAAATCCGAAGCAATTGGAGCTTCGTCGCTGGGGGAGTTAACGAAACTTCGATTAATGATGCCCGCCACCGCCACCACCGCCGCGAAATCCTCCGCCACCACCAGCCTGAAATCCTCCGCCGCCAAATGACCGCTGCATTTGCTGCGTGTGTCTTTGCTGCAATTGCTGCGTCTGTCCCTGGTGTCGCTGCTCCATTTGCTGCGTTTTCGCTTCATTCGCCTGATGTTTCGCGATCTGCTGATGCTCCTTGTCCTGCTTCTGCTGCAGTTTCTGCCGTTCCTGGTTCTGCTTCGCGATCAGCTTATCCTGTTGTTTCTGGTATTTCTGTTCCGCCTTCGAATTCCCCGTTTTAGCAGCAGTGGGGCGTTCGACGGGCGGCAGGTCCTTGGGATGGACGGCAAGGTTGGGGCGAGAAGTCGCAGCAAGTGCCGGCGTGCCGTGGTTCGCAGAAAGCCTTTGCTGGGAGTTGTTGCGGGCAGCCCACGCATGTTGAGTCTGAGCGGCAACAGGCCCAATATGGCTCCCATGAGCAGTAGCCTCTTCTTGAGCGGTGGCGTGTGCGTTAATTCCGCCGTTACCGCCGTTGTAGCTGACGCGGTTGTTCGCGCCCTCATTCACCCTTGCGTTGTAAACGTTGTGGAAGTTTTGGGTATCCACGCGATTATACGCGGTGTTGTAGAAAAAATGCCCGTTGTTCCAGCGTCCGCCTTCATAACCATTACCGAAGTAACCGAAGCCATAGTCGATCCCACCATAGAAACCCACGGCCATGCCCCAGTAGCCGTCATTGAAAAAATATCCGCCGTCGCCCCAACCCCAATAACCCGGAGTCCAGAGGTACCCTACTTCCGGAGGCATCACCCACGTGCCCGGCACCCAGTAATAGTCATCATCCCAACCCCAATACCCAGGCGTCCACATATAACCGTCGCCGGGACACTGAGGCTGCTCATATACGGGCAACTCAGGTGGCGCGATTCTGACCGATACGCCGACTCCCGCGAAGGACGCTGTCGACAGGAATAGCGTAACTAAGGCCAACAACGGCGAACGAATAGCATGGATACGCATTAGATCTCCTCTTCGACAAACGAGCATCAGACCACCGAAGGCCAGCTCATGGCTTCTGGGAGCCGAGTTCTTGATTTTCGAAACTTCGCCTCCTCCTCGGTGCCAAGCTCAAATCCAGAGCAATTTAGAGCCCCGCCGCTTGGAGCTCCCGATGTAACTTTGGCTTACCCTGCATATCCGCGGATTTCGTGCAGCAGCGGTCGCGCCGATGCAGGAACTGTAACTTTGCCGTTCAGAATTTCATGGCGGTTTACATCGTGGCCATACATGGCTTCGTCTCCACTCTTGTCAGCTTGCATGACGGCGCCATCCAGGCTCACCCCGGCGAAAACGCCTTTGGCCCGCGAATAAGACAGAATCTCCGCATGCAATTTAAGATCGGTGGCAGCGGCGGCGTTCCGACCCACCGGTCCGGCGGCTACAGACGCGTCGGCTCCGAGCTTGAATTTGTCGCTGAGCAGGCTTCCTAAGGCGTGATCGTTCATAAAGAGCATCACGATGTCAGTGGAAGAGCCCCCGATCTGATATCCCACGCTCCCGCCGTCAATCGCCACAAACATGGGAGCACTCCAGCCATGCCCGGTGCGACAGGTTGCGAGTCCCCTGCCGTAGCTGCCGCCGAATATAAAGGCGAACTTCTTGTCCCCTGGAATGATGGCAATACATTTCGCCGATCTCAGGAGATCCGAGGGGATGCCCTGATCCGGAGTGTTCATGATCTCCTGGAGGACCTGGGCAGCTTTGTTGGTGCGATTAACATCATCCTCGCGGTCCGAGGCGACCGCAGTTAGACTTACAAACAGAGCTAGCATAGTACCGATCAAAATACGTTTTAACATTTACTTATCTCCCTCCAAGTGGGTGTGCACACCCGTGAGCTGCAGCCGCCATTTTCTTCTCCCAATCTTCGGATCAGCGGCTGATGTAAATGTTAAACACTGGGGAAGAGCATGTCTGTCCAAGAAGGATCAGGGGCCTGTACAAAAAGGCACACATTCAAGACCGTTCTCCTGATGCATTCGGAGGGCTCAGCCCGGCGCTGGAGTATACGGGCATTCATGGGTGGCATTTGGGATGTATCAAATACATTGCGTCCGACGACAAACGAAAGGTTATCCCTTGGGTCGATAACCGGAATTCCGATGGTTCCTTCACGCCATTTGCCTCCACCGCCACCCCACCCAAGTCCGAACTGCCGGCGCGGGGTGAACGACGCCTGATGGACTGCCACGACCCGCGGCCTTTCACGCCCGCCAGCGCTCGCCGGCGCGGTTCACCCAAGATGAGCGTTATTGACCGACCAATTGTTCCAGGGTTGCCTTTGCAAGCATACCGCCGGCAATTGTATCGACACTCGATTCGGAAAGCGGAATCTTGCCGTAATTGCCACGCTTCTCGGAACTATCTTAGTAGTGTATTTGATTTATACCGCCCGACCGCTTTAGCCAGGCCTTGCCGCCCTGTCCTTGCCTACGCCTCTTACGCCCATTCGATGACTTCCTTGATGGCATCGGGAGGATGATGGCTGACCGACTCTGCGAACTTGGTGGACGGATACCGATTTGTTATCAAGGCTGCAATGTGTGCGCCCCAGCGAAGCTGAGCCTGCGCCAG
>Ga0181530_10005640_pt1 | contig 12662 bp, 11 predicted proteins | sample PEATcosm2014_Bin_42_FD_119769 | JGI IMG/M metagenome (GOLD analysis project Ga0181530, IMG submission 119769) | Peatland microbial communities from MTU Mesocosm Facility, Houghton, MI, USA - PEATcosm2014_Bin10_60_metaG | ecosystem: Environmental > Terrestrial > Soil > Wetlands > Peat | place... | reverse complement strand
CTGCTTTCCACAGGGGGCCGGACGCGGTGCCCTCTAAAGACTACTCCCGCTGGCCGCCCTGTGCCGCAGGCTTTTTTCGTGAAGGGCGACAGTCCGAGAACGCACGCGCATTTGTAAAAAAAACACTATGAAAACAAATCACATTTCAGATTCAGATTTAGATTCGGGGCTCTTGAACCGGACCGCACAGCGCATTGAAAACCAACAGCCGGGAATTGACTTCAAACGCCGTTTCCAGAACCGGGCGCTTTCCACCGAAAAGCTCTTGGACATGCTCTATCACGAGACCCCGCGCTTTTGGGAACTGGCCCAGGTAGTCGGCAAATGGGTTTGGATACGCTTTGACGACCGCCAGCCGCCGCAGACGACCGCCGCCCTGTCACAGTTTGGATTCCATTGGAACCGCAAGCGCCAGACATGGCAGCACCCTTGCGGCCATTTCGCCACCGCCAGCCGCCGCGACCCCCGCGACAAGTATCAGACCTACTTCCCCGCAGACGCCAAACCCGCCTGACACGACCACAGACAGCCCATTCCCGCATTTGCGGGAATGGACACCAAACCCGATGCACCCTCCATTCGGCAATTTCCTCATCTGCGAAAATTGACCCGAAACCCCTTTGAGACCAGCGGCCACCATGAAACGCCACCGCCGCCGCCGCCTGCCAATCCCCCAGCACGAATTCGGATTCACCCCGGAGGCATTCAACCTATTCCCCGAAACGACCCTGGACGGCGACCGCCTCGCCCGCGAGCGTGCCGAGTCCGACCGCGCCCGCCGCGCCGCCGCCGCCGCCCAACCCCGCCTGTTCACCGTGACAGTCCCGGAGACGGATTGACCACCCCGCAACACCCAACCGGCCGGACTGGCAACAATACAGGCGTTTTTTTGTCGTTTGGGGACTCACGCCGTCCCCAAGCCCCGGCGCCGGGCCTCACGCCGGCCCGGTCCCGCGCCAAAGGGCAAAAGCCCTCATGGACACCAATTCCACTCGCGCTGGCCGCCACGCTCCGCGCCGTTCCGCAAGGCGGAAAGGAAAAGGCCTCCGCCGCCAGCCAAATGCGTCAGACGAACTCCCGGCACCGCCTCGCGCTCAGGACTTTCATAAAGTACTTTTGGAAAATCGCTTCCATGCATCAATGAAGTATCCAAAACGAGTGCGGATGTCCCGGCCTTCGCTAATAGCATTTTCCAAGTCCGCCAAGACGCGTTCTGCCCTGTCGGAATTCTGTCGGATCAGCGTACGTATCAATCCGCCGTCCTGATTCATGGCCGGAATGCCAAGCACGCGGCGCGCACGATCCATCAGCTCGCTTTCCGTGGCCAGTTTCCTTTCCGCCTGCTCTGGATCATTGCAAATGCGTTTAGGAGGGGGCCTTCCAGGGTAATCGCCTAAACGTTTAATCGCTTTTTCGTCTCTTCTTTTCTCTTCTATAGCGTTACACGGCATTACATTTTTCCCTCGTAAATCAGCGTTACACGGCGTTACAGCGTTACACGGCGTTACAATAGCGTTACCCAGCGTTAATGGAGCGTTACCGGGCGTTATTGGCTGGGACTTCAAAGGAGGCAGGCTCAGGTTGAACTCGCCCACGGGAATGGCCTTTTTGGCGGCCCTGAATTTTTTGACACGCGCCAAAGTCTGCGCCCGTTTGCGTTCAAGCCCTGGCTTGTCGCGAAAACGCCTCACGCGCTCCGCGTTCTTTTGACGCATTTGCTCTGTGCTCAAAAGCCCTTGGTAGTAGTCCCAATTGACAATCCACCATCCCCAATCCCGATGATCATCAAGGCGAATAATGCGACGCCCTTCATAAGCTGGGGAGCGCGAAAAGGCATCAGGCTTTTCCAATTCGGCAATGCATCGCCGGACTCGTTCGATCGGCACCTTCGTTCGGTCGGCAATGCTTTGATGCGTCATGTCAACAATTCCATCCCAATCACAGAGTTTCAAAAAGTCCTCAAGCTGAAATCGAACGTCACAGTCTTTGGCAATGCTGGAATCAAAAATCGTCTGGTGGACGATGCTGTAAGGTTTGCTGCTCATTGGTTTCCGTTCTTTTTGCCCGGCACTGGGCGCGCCGGTGGTTTGGTTTAGACCGTCAAAGTTCTGGACCTTAGAAATTTTTCAACAGCAGCAACGGAGTAGAAAACGGGGCCGCCGCCGCGCCGAGCGGCTGGATTGGCTTTGAAGCGTGGAATTTTTGCGCGGTCGAACCAGGCTCTTAATGTCTCACGCGAGGGGATTGGTGAAAGGAAGTTTGGCAGGATGGATTGAATTAGCTGATCCAGCGTTGCCAACCGAACCGTAGTATTGACGTGTGTTTGGTCTATCACGCCGACCATTGGAACATATTAAGAGGCATTTGAATTGCTGCCAAAAGGAGACTTTCTATTAGCCGTTTTGTCGTAATTTTGTGACTGAGTGGGACTTAGAAGGACGGCCAGCCTTTGGGTCAAGAGGAATGTTTAGGTCCTTCGCTTGTCGTTGAATTTCACGGCGGATGTCCGGCAAGACATTACCGTCTGCATCCCTCACAGTGATCTTGTCGCGTAATTCAAGGCTCCGGACAACAGCCCGGACTGTCAAGTTCGGCCAGGGTTTCCCATTAACGATTTTGTTGTCAACCCTTTCCAGCCGTGGTTTGCTCGGCGGGAACATCGCATAAAGGCTAATCAGCGTTTCCCGGATGATGTCAGAGATGCTCATGCCTTTATGCTTGACGTGTTGTTTATGACGACGCCAGGCGATCAAAGCGTCAGCCATTTCATGCAGCTTTTGCCCTCCATCCCGCGCTTGAAACAGGTTGACAAAATCAATGCCTATGCTGGCCAGTATGGGAGCTCCTTCAAGTTCCAGAATCGGCATGACCTTTCCTTTTCCCCATCCTCCTGTGGTGTCCATCAAATGAATGAAACTGGCTGCCTGGGCAAATAGAGGGTCGAAGGGGGTGCCGGGTTCTTCATTTCGTACGAGCTTAAGACGTTCTCGCCAGTCCTTGCTTTTGCGGATAGCGGCAAGCCGTTTCACTTTGCGCCGCCTTTCGCCGGCATCAGCCGGTAAAAGGCTTTTGCCTCATCGCTGGACACACGGCTTTGATAGTGCGCCTTGATGATCGCCTCTGAATTCCCGAATTGTTCCGCAGCGAAACCGTAGCTGCCAGTCGCCCGGAAATAATGGCTGATCGCCGTATGCCGCAACACATCCGACGGCCAGGACTTGAGGGCAGTTTTCTCATTTGAGGGAGTTCCAAACCCGGCCGCGGCCTTGATGGCGTCGAAATCCTTGCGCCAGTTGGCCGGGTAAAACGGCTTGTCCTTGTAGGCTTTCAGCCAGGCTTTGAGGGTCGGGCAGATTTTGACCGTGCGGCCCGTCTTGGTTTTGGTTTGCGTGGAATCAAGCCGGATTTCGCCGTCTTTGAGATTGACCTGTTCCCAGGTCAACCGCGCCGCCTCAAAAGGCCGGAGACCGCCGAAAAGGCTTACGGCCGTAAAGGGCGCCAGAATGCCGCCCTTGTGCGATTGTGCGAGCCCGAGGATGGCCTTGCAATCGGCCAGGGAGAGAATTGCAGGCGCGGACTTTTCGCCGAGGTCAACCTTGACTTCCCGGCAGGGGTTTGAAGTTGCCCAGCGACGCGGACGCTCAATGCACCAGGAGAAGAAGCGCGACACCGCGCGGCGGTCCGTGTCTTTGCCAGCGGCGGAAACTTTCCGCTCCGCCAGGAACTTCTCAATGAATTCCGGCGTGACTTCCGAAACGCGGATATTTTGCACGGAATTCTTGAAAAGGTTCAGCCGAATGCGCCAATGGCGCTTGGTGGCATCCCGGAAGGATGATTTGTCCAACCATACCTGATACTGGTCAACAGCGTCGTCAATGCGAGGGGATTCGGCTGGCAGGTTTTTCCCGCCGCTCCGGGTCCAAAGGTCAACGGCATCCACAATGCGGCCCCAATCCTCACCAAGCCGGTTTATTGCCAGTTCCGCGAGGCGCAATTGGTCATCAGACAGCTTTGTCGCGCGTATGGCTGTCTCGCACTCGGTTTTCAAATAATCCGTTTCCAGGGCAATCTGGCGGCAACGCGCGGCGGCCTCATCTTTGAAGTTCTCCCGAATCTGTTTGCCCGCGCGGTCGCAACCCGAGACGCGAAAAGCAGTCACCCCGGACGGGTTGCGAAACTCAATGATTCGGAACCGTTGGCGGCGTTGTTGCGGCTTCCGCCTTTCAATCGTCAAGGGAATCACGTTTTCGGCGACCTGGGATAATGCTGTTGTATTCATTGGTTCGTATTGTATCCTATAGGCAATATTTTAGCAAATATTTTAGCAAATTATTTTTGGGCCGATTTCTTCCCTCGTAAAATGGGAAAAAACCGGAGTCCTTTTAAGGCATTGGTCCAGGGTTCGAGTCCCTGCCAACCCACCACTCTTAAATGCAGAAGGCAAAATGAAAAAGGCGGAAGGCGGAAGGCAAAAATTCAAAATGCAAGGCCCGGAAGGCAGGGCGGGAAAGAGCCCGGGCGGTTTCCCGCAGCGCGCTGTCCGCTTTATTGTGAATACTCTTTGCCGCCCCTGCGTCCAACGGTTGACAGTCTGAAACTCTGGATTTTATGACGAAATTATTTTCAATGTGTCAGGCACTCCTGGTTCTTTTCTTCTGCGCCGCGATTCCGGCGGGCGCGCAGGCTCCGGTTGCCGGGGAAGCGGCTCCGTCGGGTTTTGGGAATTTCTCCCCAAAGATTTTCGGGGTGCCCGCGCAGGACCCAATTGTCGGCGGCGCGGCTCCCTTGGGTTTGGCCAGCGCCTCGCCGGCGATCTCCGTGGTGGACGCGCAGTATCCGGTTGACGGGGGGGCGGCTGCTTATGTGCCGTTTTCAGCCGACGCGCTCGAACAATTGGTGCGGCCCATCGCGCTATATCCGGACCCGTTGCTGGCCGAGATATTCGCCGCCGCGACCATTCCCGCGCAAATTGTGCTGGCGGACCGCTATGTCAACAGCGGCGGCGATTTGAGCCAGATCGCGGAGCAGCCCTGGGATCCGAGCGTCCAGGCCCTGGCCCATTATCCCACCGTTCTGAAGTGGCTCGACGATAATCTGCCCTGGACCACAGAGGTGGGCGATGCTTTTCTCTATCAGCAACAGGATGTCATGGCCTGCATCCAGCGCCTCCGCCTTTTGGCGCAGAGCGAGGGCAATTTGCCAAGCACACCGCAGGAAAATGTCGTCACCGACAATGGAACGGTCGAGATTGAGCCGGCCAATCCCGATGTGATCTATGTGCCCGTTTATCCGTGGAACACCATCTATTATGATGCCGGAGTCTTTTGCTCTTTCGGCGTCGGCTTTCCCATCGGTTTGTGGTTGACACATGATTGGGACTGGCGCAATCACCGTTTGATTGTGTGGGGGTTGGGACATCCGCGCCCCGCCAATTGGTGGACTGAGGCGCCGCGCAATCGCGTGCCGCCGCGCAACTCCACCTTCTGGCGCGGGCCTGTTCGCACCCCGGCTGCGGGGGCGGGCGCGGCTGATCGCGGATTCGCCGCGGAGACGATTCGCGCCACCCGGCTGACGGCGCCCCCCGCCCCCGCGCCGCTGGCGGATCGTCCCGGCGTGGCGCCGGATTCTTCGCGCGGTATTCGCATCGGCGCGACCTCTCCAACATGGGAGAATCTTTCCAGGGGCATGACCGCTCCTGCGGCCATCTCGCGGCCGGCTCCCGATGTGCGGGCGTCATCGGCTGGCAGTTCGTTCGGCAGCGGCGCGTTCGGCGGTTCGGAAAGTTCGTCCGAGGCGCGCCAATCCAGCATGCGGGGTGTCGAAAGCCGCAGCACGATCTCCGCGCCTTCCTCCGCGCCATCGTTCGCGCAACCCTCCCGTTCGTACGAGCCGCCGGCATCCTCCGGTTCGTCGTCCCATTCGTACGAGCCGCCAGCTTCCTCCGGTTCGTCCGGCAAGCGGTGAACGGGAATGCGGCCAACCGGAATTGAGAATAGATACAATACACCATGTTCAAGAAGGCGGAGTGATGCCATTTATAGTCAATCAGCAGGGCGAGGTTTGGCAGAAGAACCTGGGGCCGAATACCGCCGCCATTGCCGCGGCCATGACGACCTACGATCCCGACGCCACATGGAAGCCGGTCACGGGGAATTAGCAGGCGCCGGCTGGGCCGGGATTCCTTCCCACTTGGTCCACGGCGGCAGCGTCTCGCCCTTCATCAGCAGGGAGAGGTCTCCGAGCGCGGCGCCTTCGCCCAGGGCGGTGTCGTACAGGACGAGGGTGCCGGCGCCGACGCAGGCTCGCGGGCCGATGTGTATGGTTGACATCTTCATGACGCGGTCTTCAAAGAGGTGCGTCTGGATGGTGCAGTTGGCGTTCAACGCGGCCTCATTGCCAATGCTGACGAGGTCGAATTCGGTGAAGTCCGTCGTCTCCATATAGACGCGGCGTCCGATCTTCATGCCCAGAAGCCGGAAGTAGCAACAGACAAACGGCGAGCCGGTCAGCGCGTCCACCAGGAACGGCGCGGCCAGATGTTCGTGGAGCGCGTTGATCAGTTCGTTGCGCCAGACGGCCGTGCTCCAAAGCGGTTTCTCGCCGGGATGATAGCGCCGGACCAAAATCCACTTCGCCGCGAGGGTAATGAGCGCCGCCGAAAGTCCGCAGGCCGCGTAGAGAAACGGAAAGCAGAGGAGCGACATGAAGGTCTGATGATCGCTGAACCAGACGACCAGAGGCTGGCTGAGCCAGGCGTTGAGGAGCGCGGATTCCCCGTTGAAAAAGTCCTTGAGCAGCAGCAACGCGGAGAAGAGCAGGCTGAGGATGATGATGAAACTGGTGGATGGGGTCAGCACGCGGACAAATTCAATGACCGCCCGTTGCGCGCGCAGTTTCCATTTGGGATGAAAAGTGGTCTCGTCGGAAAACCCGGCGGCCTTTTGCCGTTGCGGAAGAAAAATGGCGGGCGAACCGAGCCACGCGCTGTCCTCGCGCAACGCGTCCGCCGGAGCGGGCGGGGCGGAAAGGCAGCCAATGAGGACATTGTCGCCGATGACCGCGCCGGGCGGCAACAGGGCGCTGTTGCCGATGAAGGAGCGTTTGCCGACGTGGTTCCTGCCGGTAGTCACCACGCCGTTGCGCACGCGCGGCGCGCCCATCGAAACGCTGTCGGCGACGAAGGCGCCGTCGCCTATCGAGAGCAGGTCCGGCGAGATAAACGAAGCGGTGGAGACTTCCGCGCCTTCGCCCAGTTTGGCGCCGAGCATTTTATACCACGGCGCGAGAAAGATCGAAGCGTAGAGGGGGCCGAGAATGTCCAGGCTCAGGTCCATCGTCTGGTTGAAAAACCAGCGGCGGAAGTACTCCAGCGTGTGGAGGCGATAGGTTCCTTCCTTCACCCGGCCCAGCAGCAGCCATTTCACCGCGGCGATTTCCAGGGCGAGAAGGACGATAAAGGACAAGCCCGCCAAGGGGGCCACGGACAGATACCAGTAGTATTCGTCCATATAATTCAGTTCATTCATCGCCACAATGCCGGGAAACAGCGCCGCCACCACCAGCGCCGGAAATATCAGCGTCCCGATCGCATGCAAAATTCCAAAAGCGAACCGGCGGCCCGCGCCGGGACGATACGCTTCGGCGGGGGTGCCGGGCGGGGCGCCGGACGGCGTTGGCCGCGCGGGCGAACCGAGCCAGGTCTGGCCGCGCGGGATGACGCCGCCGCGCGGCAGCAGCGAAAGATCCTCCAGGGCCGAATCATCCTCCAGAACGGTGTCCAGGCCCGCCGCCGCCCGCGTGCCGACAAAGCAGCGCCGGCCAATGGTGACGCGCCCGATTTTCAACCAGCCGTTTTCCACGGTGTAACCGGGCAGGTTGCTGTCCACGTTGACGCTCGAATCATCGCCGATGGCCAGCAGGTCGTAGCAGGCGAAGGCGTCGCAACCCAGATACACATTCCTCCCGATCTTCGCGCCCATCAGCCGCAGGTAGATATTATACAGCGGCGTTCCGGCCAGATAGCCCACCGGCACGGTTGCTTCCACCGTCGTGGCCAGCCACCATCGGAAATAGAACCAGCCCCACAGCGGATAGGCCCCCGGCTGATAGCGGCCGATGAGCATCCACTTGACAGCAATCGGAACCGTCAGCATCACCGGATAAAACAAAATCAAGCTGGCAAACGCGCCGAGGATGGACTCGATGGTGCTGAACGTCGGATCCGCCTCCGTGCCCGCGTCCATCATCATCGTGAAGGTCAGATACGGCGTGAGCCATTGCAGCGCAAAAAAAGTGAGGATGAACAGCAGGCTGACAAGCTGCGCCGCGCTGCAAACAAAGTGCCGCCAGAACGGCGCGGGCTGGAATTCTTCCGCCCCCCGGGCCGGCTCCGGCGCGCGCCGCCGTTTCGCGAATTCCTCCGCCAGCTTCTCTATGGTCGGATGCCGATACACGTCCAGCATGGAAAGTTGTTCCAGAGGCGGCTGGCGGCGCAGCTCGGAAACCATGCGCGCCGCCAGCAGCGAATGGCCGCCCAGCTCCAGAAAGAAATCGTCCTTCACCGACACGGGGGCGGGCGCGAACAACTTTTCCCACTCCGCCATGATTTGCCGCTCCAGCGCGGTGCGCGGCGGGACAAGCCCGCGCCTGCTTTCCGCCGGGCGCGCGCGCGGCGCGGGCAGATTCTTGCGGTCCACTTTGCCGCTGGGCAAAAGGGGCAGGCTGTCAAGAACTTCCAGCAGCGCGGGAACCATGTAGGGCGGAAGCCGCGCCCGCAACGCGGCCCGGATTTTGTCCAAGTCCGGCGGCGTGGCGCCCGGCGGCACCAGGTAGGCGGCCAATTGCGCCGCGCCCGGCGCGTCCTCGCGCAGAGCCACCGCCGCGGCCTTGACGCCGGGACATTCCAGGAGGACGGACTCGATTTCGGAAAGCTCGACGCGGTAGCCGCGGATTTTGACCTGCGCGTCCAGGCGTCCGAGAAACTCAATGTCGCCGCCCGGAGTCCGGCGCGCCAGGTCGCCGGTGCGGTAAATCCGCCGGGGAGCCGCCCCGTTTTGCGCCCAGTCAATAAATTTTTCCGCCGTCAATTCCGGCCGCCCCAGGTAGCCGCGCGCCAATCCGATGCCGCCCAGGCACAATTCGCCCGCCGTGCCGTCCGGCGCGGGCTGGAGCCGTTCGTCGAGAATGCAGGCAAAATAATTGGGGAGGGGAGAGCCGATGGTGACCGGTTTGCCGGGATGACATTCGGCGAAGGTGGCAATGACGGTGGCTTCCGTGGGGCCGTAAGTGTTGAACAGGCGGCGCCCCGGCTTCCACCAGCGTTTGACCAGATCGGGCGGGCAAACCTCGCCGCCGAGGATCAAGAGGCGCAACGGCGGCACATCCTCCTCCATCATCGCCAGCAGCGTGGGCACGCACGAGAGCACCGTCACCCCGGCGGCGGCGAGCATCGGCGCCAGAGCCGCGCCGGCGCGCACCATTTCCGCCGTGCCGATCACCAGCGTCGCTCCCGCGAAAAACGCCAGCCACACTTCCTCCACCGACGCGTCAAAGGCGATGGAAAACCCCTGGAAAACGCGGTCCTCCGGCCGCACCTGGAAAAGCCGCCCTTCGGCGCGCACCAAATGGCAGACGCTGCGATGTTCAATTTCCACGCCCTTGGGCCGGCCGGTGGTTCCCGATGTGTAAATAACATAGCAAAGGTCCCGGGGCGTCAACCCAACATCCGAATCGCCCAAACGCGATTCCGGCTGGGCCGTCAACTCCGGGGCGCACTGGTCCAGGGCGACGACGAGCAGGCCGGCGTTCCATCCGCCCGCGCGGGCCGAGAACGCGCGGACCGTCACCACGGCGCGCGCCCGGCAATCGGCGAGCACAAAGGCGACCCGCTCCGCCGGATATTCCGGGTCCAACGGCACATAAGCCGCCCCGGCTTTCATAATGCCCAGCAGCGCCACCATGACCTCCATGGAACGCGGCAGCCATAATCCAACGCAATCGCCGCGCCGGACGCCCCGTTGCCGGAGCAGATGGGCCAGTTGATTGGAGCGCCGTTCCAGTTCGCCGTAACTCATCCGCGCGCCGGCGCATTCCAGCGCGATGGCATCCGGGCGGCAATCCGCCCGGCGCTCGAACAACTCATGCAACAGTCCGGGCTGGAGCAAATCCATTTCCCGGCTGGCAGCGGAATCTTCAACAGCCGCGCTCATCGTTAATTCACACCATGCTTAGCGGCGGCGCGCCATCCCTTCTGAACTCTCTCGCGGGAAAAGGATTTCATTACAATGCTGGACGGAAACGGGCCGGTTGCGGTTACGCGATGGCCGGCGGAATGCAATGGGTCAAAATCCAACCGATGCGTCCCATTCGTCCCATTCCTCCCATCTCCCCTTTCATCGGTGCTCATGGCCTGGTCCGGACCCGCGTTTTCACCGCGCGGTTGCCGGCGCTCATGCGGCGATACAGTTCCGGCAACTCCGCCAGCGCGCAGTCGCCGGTGACAAAATCCCGCGCCCGAACCACCCCCGATTCAATCAACTCCAGGGCGCGGCGCATGGCTCGCGGCGTGTGGTGAAAACTGGACAGCAGCGTCAGGCTCGAATAATGGATCCATTCGGTCTCCAGGGCTGCCTTTGTTCCCGCCGGACAGCCGCCGAACAAATTCACCTTGCCGCCTTTGCCCGCCAGGCGCACGGCCGCTTCCCAGGTCTCCGCTTTTCCCACCGCTTCGATCACCAGGTCGAAGCCGCCGCCGTCCGCGGATTTCACCGCCGCCACCAGGTCGCTCCGTCCCGTGACGTCAACAATAGCCGCGCCCAGTTTTGCCGCCGCGGCAAGCCGCTCCGCTCCCCGGCCGGCGACCGTGACCTCGCATTGCCCGTGGCGCGCCAGCGCGGCGAACATCAGCCCAATCGGCCCCGCGCCGATGACCAGCGCCCGCTGGCCGGGGCGCGCCTGCAACTCCTCCCAGCCTTGCGCCACGCAGGCCAGCGGCTCGGTCAGCGCGGCGTCCGCGAAGCCGGTCCCCGGTTTGAGCCGGTGCAGATTCTTCTGCGCGACGCGCGCCGGGATGACCACCGATTCGGCGTACGCGCCATTGAGAAAAAGCAGGTCGTCGCAAAGATTTTCCCGCCCGTTCTGGCATTGGCGGCAACTCCCGCACGGCGCGGAATTGGCCGGCACCACCGCTTCGCCCTCGCGCCAGTCCGTCACACCCGGCCCCAGTTCGCATATCCGCCCGGCCATCTCATGGCCAAAAACCGCCGGCGGGGAAATCATCTTCGCGTGATAGCCGCGCTTGAAAACCTTCAAGTCCGTCCCGCAAGTCAGGGCGGCCTCGATGGCCATGCGCACCTCGCCCGGCTGGAGGGGGCGCGGCGCGATTTCCTCCAGCCGCAAATCTTCCCGTCCGTGGAGCACAACTGCTTTCATGAGTGTAATATGGTTTCGGGAATTGTCCCCGCCGCCGTTTTGGCCACGATTTCCCATAGGGCGGTGGCCGGGCGGAAACCGATGCAAGCCGACAGCCTGTCCAGAACCGGTTTGCGCCGCAGCATGTCCTCAAAGCCCGGCGCGTAAGCCTTCTCGTAGGGCACCAACTCGATCCGCGAGGGCGAGTGCAAAATTTCGATCACCAGTTCCGCCAGGCGCAGGATGGAGACCTCCTCGTCGCTGCCGACGTTGAAGACCCAGCCGCGGGCGGCGCGGCAATTCTGGAGCCGCGTCAGCGCCTCCACGGTGTCCAGCACATAACAAAAGCAGCGCGTCTGCCGCCCGTCCCCGTACACCCTCAGCGGCTCCCCGCGCCGGGCCGCCTCCAAAAAGCGCGGCAGCACCATGCCGTATTGCCCCGTCTGGCGCGGCCCAACGGTGTTGAACAGGCGCGCAATGACCACCGGCGTATTCCGTTCGCGGGCGTGGGCCAGCGCCAGAAACTCATCCATCAATTTCGAGCACGCGTAACCCCACCGGCTCAAATGCGGCGGCCCGATCAGCAAGTCGTCCTCCTCCGCGAATGCCGGCCTTTGGCTCTTGCCATAGACCTCCGAGGTGGAAGCGAGCAAAACGGGCGTGCCGGCCGCGCTCGCCGCGTCCAGAATCGCCTGCGTCTCCCGCAAATTCGTCTCAATGGACGCCAGCCCGGATTTCATCACCAACTCCACCCCCACCGCCGCCGCCAGATGGTAAATGGACTCCGCCGCCGCCGCCAGCGGCCCCAGGTCCGGGCAGTTGGAGACTTTGGCCACGATGACCTTGAGGCGCGGATGCGAGCGGACCGCCTGCAAATTCTCCAGCCGGCCTGTGGAACAGTCATCAATCACGGTGACCGATTTGCCGTCCGCCAGCAGCCGTTCCACCAGATGCGAGCCGATAAACCCGGCGCCGCCCGTTACCAAAATATGATGCCTGCCAGTCATAGCGGTTTATTCTGCGGAAGAACGGCCCCGACACAAGCCAGATTAACCTTCATTAACCAAGTCAGGGCGGCGCTTCCACGGAACCCGGAAGGGACGGAAGGGACACAAGGGACACAAGGGACCCAACGCGGCAAAGCCGCAACCAAAGGAATTTACCACGGATTACACGGATTACACGGATCGGAAAGAAAAGAAGAAGTCGGATAGCAGAAACCAGCAATTCTTTATCCGTGTAATCCGTGTAAT
>Ga0181530_10005639_pt1 | contig 12663 bp, 11 predicted proteins | sample PEATcosm2014_Bin_42_FD_119769 | JGI IMG/M metagenome (GOLD analysis project Ga0181530, IMG submission 119769) | Peatland microbial communities from MTU Mesocosm Facility, Houghton, MI, USA - PEATcosm2014_Bin10_60_metaG | ecosystem: Environmental > Terrestrial > Soil > Wetlands > Peat | place... | reverse complement strand
TACCTGGCCGGCGTCCTGGACCTCTATAGCCGTCGCCTGGCTGGCTGGGCCATGAGCGAGCACATCGACACCGAACTGATCCTGGCCGCTTGGGGAATGGCGCTGACTCATGGTCAACCGCCCGCAGGCTTGGTGTTTCATTCCGACCGCGGCGTTCAATACGCCAGTCACGACTATCGCGATGCCCTCCAGAGCGCCCAAACCATTGCCTCCATGAGCCGCAAGGGCAACTGCTACGACAATGCCGCTATGGAATCCTTCCGGAGCACCCTCAAACATGAACTGATCTACCGCCGCCACTTCAAAACCCGGGCCGAGGCCCGCCAGGCCATCTTTGAGTTCATTGAGGTCTTTTACAACCGCCAACGCCTCCATAGTTCCCTCGGCTATCGGTCGCCCATTGACTTCGAAAACCAAAAGAACTAACTAATGAACTACACAATTTCTGTGTCCGTTTTTTCGGAGCAAGCCCAGTCCGCAACAGCGTCTGCTGCTGAACGGTTGGGCACGTCGGTCCCCATGGGAATGACCTCGGCTCCTCCATTCGACTTGGCGTCCGCTTCGGTTGGCGGGTTGAACCCGTTGTTTCCCACGTTGATGACCGCCGTGGTCGTATTCCGCCAGTTGGGATGGTGGTCTATGATCAGGCATTGCTCGATTCCGTAATGACTCAGGTTCTCCTTGCGTTTTTCGAAGAACGGGATCAGCAATTCCATGTTGGTTTCGTCAATGTGCGTGCTGGGCTCGTCCGGGATGGCGGAGAAGGTGTAGCCTCGAGGCTCTCGCCGCCGGCTCCACCGGTGCCGCCCTGATTCAATGCGACAGTGCAGGAACTCAATTCCAACTTGCCGGCACTGTAAATTCCGCCGCCGCTGCCCCCATCGGCGCCGTTCGCGCTGCCGCCCCGAAATCCAAGCCCGCCGTTGCCGCCATTCCCGCAGCGATTGCCGCTGATCGTGCAGGTGTTAACGGTCAATTCTCCCGCGCTGAATATTCCAGCGCCGCTTCCCCCCTGGCCCGGCACTGCCAGGCGCGGGAACGAAGTAGCGAAGAACTTGGTCTCATCGGCACCTGCATTGAGAATGAGCCCAAGCCGTCATCTCCGTGAGGGACGCCCTCTCCGAATCGCAGGCTGCGCCAATGCGTCTCTAACCTGGCGTGGAACAAACCATGTTCTGCCCCCAGTCTTAACGGATGGAATAGCGCGTGATGCTGTTTTGTATTTCAACCACCGGTAGGATGGCCGGCTTGCAGGATCCCACAGTATTTCTAACAAGCGAGGTCCGGAGACAAGCTGATCCAGCGGATCGATAAGCTTCGATGAGTCCCTTGCAGTTTCAGCCGGTGCAGAGTTCGAGGTGGAATTGCTCATATCCTGATGTCGTGAAGCGAGATTGCAGGCCAAAGGCGGAGAAGGCTAAACGATGGCCGTACCAATTAGTCGCTTTCTTCAAGTTTGTCTGACGAGGAACTCACCAACTCCGAGCGTTGGCAACGGCATCCAGCCCTTCTTGCACAGCACGCACAAAGGGTGCTAATTCTGAATGGCTCAAGATGGCCAGCCAAGCCCTCGAAGGCCTTTGTGCCGGCCAGAGCCAAAAATGGCCTTTCCGAAGTGGTTCAATTCTCGTAGATGTGTTCTTGCTCGGCGGGAAAGGTGACGTTAGGCAAGGTGATACACCGGCTCGTTGAAATTGAAATGCTCGAGAGCCCGCTGAAACGTGGTTGAACTCGCGCTTCTTAGTCTTGGGAGCGGCGGGCGCCTGTCGGCTTTTGGGTCTGTGGCAGCGTTCGTCCTCGCTCCTTTCGCCCGCGCCCTAATGACGATCGATTCGGCCTTCACAACGTTGATGACTCTAATGCTGGTTCCGCTCTCCTTTCAGTTGGTTGGTGCGGTCTATGTCCGGGTGCGCGTCTTGGAGCGCCAGACGCGCTAACACGACCAAGCTGCCCGGCTTGCGGCAATGCGACCTCCTCCATGCCTGTTTCGCGCGTGGCCGGCAAACGCATCCAGATCGGGAGCGAGAGGACGTGGGTCCAGATCTCGATTGTGAGAATCTCATGAGCCGAACGGACCTCCAGAATGCGACCACATGAAGACGCTCTCACCCGACGAAATTTAGTGCCTCCTTGGAGTCCGACCGTCCAAGGCTGACCCTCTCGATACCCTCGGTTACAGCTATAGCTCGGAAGGTGCGCGGCTCTTCCGCGCAGAACGCCCCAATTTCCTGCCGCAGATTGTGGGTTATATCCGGAGCGTTTTAGCGCGGGCGGGCGTTTTCGCGGCGAGCATCAATCGCGAGAACGCGGGGCTCAAAGCCTTCCTTTATCCGCAGGCGTCCGATTCTGGCTGAGCCGCAGGGAGGAGGTGGGGCTCGCTAGGTACGAGCGCATCGTCAGCGACCCTATGTCTGAAAGGAGGCCATTAAGGATTATGTCCAGACAGTGGCCAATCCCGATTATATTGACTGGCGACGGCCGAAGGACTGACTTGGCCAGGCATGACAATCGTTACGGACAAGGCAGAGTCAGTGAGCCTGCAATCACAACTGGGTTCGCAACGTCGAGAATGCTTCGATGGTGCTCGCTGGTGGGACCTACCTAACCGGTGCGATCGTTTCCGACGACCGTGTCGTCGGTTTGGCGATTGGCGGTCATACCGGTTTTGTCCCATTCTGCGAGGTGCCGCAGGCTCAAGGGCGCTCGGGGGCGCATTGGTTGCAACTCCGGCCTCCGGCGGTATCGTTGCTGGCCTTTGCTAGCCTGTCATTGGGCATTGGCTTCGCCGGCGCTGGGCCAAGCGCATCGGCGTCGAACCGAAACATCCCAATTGGTTTCCGCGCATTTGAGATCGCGTGCCTCCCTCCAGCCAGGTAGCTGGTGACCCCGCATAGTACGTGTCATCTACAGACAATCTTGCGACAGAATCACGCGGCCTGCAATGGCAATTGTAATGGCTCGGGGGCAGGAGCAGCCTTTGAGGGCAGCGTTTTCCATTCCGCGACCTTCTTGGCCAGCTTGGCCCTTTCTTCCGGCCAGGTACTGCGCGCTTTGGCTTCCGCCCACCGCCTCCGGACTGCTTCGGAACGCGAATTTGCCTCCATTGCCGTCCGGCTGCGACTTGTGTAATCAACGGTGGGGTCGAACCTGGGCAGGCTGGCATACAAGGCCAGCATCTCCTTGAGATCCGCCTCGCTTAGTTTATCCGGGGCCACTTGGCACCAGGGTGGAAGGGGAATATCCTCAGGCTTGTATTTACCTTTGAGTCCCGTGGGGAGAAGTCGGTAATGCACAATAGCTGCGGCAAGACTCATGCGGCCGCGGTAGTTTTTGTTGATGATAATCCGGGAGTTGCCGAAATGCGTTGCCGCTTTGTCGATTTCCCCGAGTGATGATTCGACAAAAGCTGAAATGCTGGTATGTCGCGGGTAGTCCTTCACGAATTCGTGCGGGTATTTTTCGGGGTAGAACTTCCGAAAATACTTTACCAACTCATCATCTGACATAGCGCGCCCCTTGGCGGATCGATTAAGATCCCTGAGTGACCCCGCCCCCACTCTGTAACCGATCCGTGCATACATGGAGGTCCAGGCCCGCGTGGATGCATGGTCCAGCACCATATTGCCGTTAGCGTCAATTGTTTTGAACAAGCGTCCTTCTTTTTTCAACTCTTCAAAGAGAAGTGTCGCGATCGGGGAGCAGCGAACAGGCCGCCACCCTGTTTTGCCGTCAATGGGGACGAAGAACGTCCGGCAATCCGGTGCCAGGCCATAGGCCACGCTGTCGCTCTTGGATTTCTTCAATTCAGACCACGGCCTCACGCCAAGAAAGAGACGGGCCACGCCCGTGGCGGCCCACTTGGTTCTCCAGACCGCATCCAGATATTCTTGCTGTTGGATTATACTCATTACCTCCGGCACCGCTTTTGCAGTGACCCTTACCCGAAAGCAATTGACAGCGGCCTGCCCCAATCGCCCGGAATCTTTGAGCCACTTCAACAAGAGACACAACCCCGCGCAAGCGCACTGTTTGTGCTCAAGGGTGACGTCTCCGAGGGCATCGAGTATCGCTTGTTGGCGCGGCTTGGAGTTGATTGTGCTGAGAGTCTCCTCGCCGAATATCAGTCCGCAATGCTTGATACTCCGCTTGTGGTTAATGAAGGTGGCTTTGGTTATGTACCGACCTTGCCCGCTCTCCCTCCAGTCCAGTTTTGTCCGCCATTCTTGGTATGCGAGGAGTTCGGGTAACAGCTCCTTTACCTTGACTGATCCAAGAGTGGGATTCCAGCCGCACTTAAGCGCGAACTGAATCCCATCATCGAGTGTATATCGGGGATCGACAGTATGGCTGCCTTCAAGCTTCGGCAGTTTGTGGTAAGCTCGTGTCGCCTGTGCAAGGACTTCCTCGCTGAGTTCCTTCGAAACGATTACGCTGGGGACGACGACCTGCCTGTTCGTTTCAAGATATTTTTTGTCCGCTTTCTCCCATTCGTCGCGGTAGGCGATGGCTGCTGCCCAGCTCTGGGCGCGCTTGCGGTATCTTTCGCCCCACATCGATTTGCCGCCGATTTTCCAAAAGATGGCCCCGGCCGGCGTCGTGAAATGCTTGTTGGGGTCGTTGGGTTCGATGGTGTAGACCCCTGGCGCGGTGCGCTGCCTCCGTTGTCGGCCTTTCGGTTTGGACGCCATACTCAGTTAAGGCAACAGGTAAGGCAAAAACTCGGGCAATTCGGAAACTCTCTCGGCAAAATGGGGCGAAAACTCATGCTGTGTACATAATGCTGGAAGAAGTCTCCCTCTTTGAGATTACTGGGCAAACAGCAGGATTTCCTTGAATTTACGGGCATTTCTTCAGAGGAAAGAGCCGTTGCGGGGCAACTGCGGGCATACCGGGGCACGATTACCAGGGAGATAAGGCAAACGTAAGACAAAACCGGACAGCCTCTTCCGACATTTGGACGTTCCGTGGAAGAATGGAAAGCCTCCACTCCGCCATGCACATCCCGACAGCAAGGCACGTCGGCGCGGTCTGCACGCTGATCCTGGCCGAGACATGAGAGGCGGTTCCCTTTTCTTAATCCTTCCACCGGGGAATTCGCACCCGCGACTGGTCTTCGAGAAGTGCGTTTGGCGGTATTTGCAGGGCTACTTGCACCACGCCGTTCCAAGATTCTGCTGGCACATTCGCCTACGGCGCTGAGCACACCTAAATCTCTCATGCCCCATTCTAGTGCCCGGCCAGGCCTGCGGTGTGTTCTGCCTAATGGGAAGTCCAACTCTTTCGGTGAATCGGGCCAATTTGCTCAAGGCCCGCCGCGCCGCAGTTGATCGCTGGGGGCTGACCGGCCTTGGGGCCGCCCGGGTCTCGCCCGGGCAGGGACATGCTGCGTGCCGCAGGCGCTGCATGACGAAAGCTGGGATTTGATGCAGGCGGGAGTTATGGTCGCTTTAATGCGTCGCCGCTGGACAAGCCGTGTTTTTTTCGCCGCACCAAAGTGGTGGCGCTCTGGCTTGCGATTTGCCTGCCGCTCTACGTCCTCAGCACCGGTTCAGTTGCATGGGCAACCGACAATGCCTTTCATCCGCCCTACCTCCCCGAGGAAGTGAACCTGGTTTACCTGGCGCTCGTCCCGACGGCGAAGATCCAGTGCATTAACCAACTATTTTCCTGTGGACATAATTGCTGTAACGGTTCAACCGGACCGCTTTGCCTCCGGGCAGTGCCCTGTCCCGTCGTGCGGCGCGAAAAGACCGGCCGACCGCGTTAATCTTCCAACGCATTCTCCATTATAGGGCGCGGGAAATCGGCTGGGCTCTTTGGGAGATCAGCCAACATACGCCTCGGCAGCCATACGCACATCGTTGACTCTGCCTTCCCGCAGCAAGTCCAACGGTCGCTTGTTGCCCAAGCTTCCTTCGGTTTGCAGGAAAAACAAGATTCTGCCCCAGGCGTCGACGCGCTGGTTGCGATTGAGGATTTTGAGCACCGCCTCCAAGCCAGCCAGAACCTGGCCGTGCTGGCCGAATTGCCACCGTGGGAATCGTGCGGTCTGCCGCCCTCCTTGCCGCCACGCAACCAATCGACCCGCTTCAAGCCGCTGCAACACCGCCGTCTTGGAGATGCCCAGTAGCCGGGCCACTTCCTTGGAGGACAGGCTCCCTCCTTCTGCTTTGGCAAGGTGCTGGCGGACTTCCAGACCACGGGCCAGCGCCAGCACAAGGTTGTCTTCGCGCGAAGGTTTTGGGCCGATGGAAAGCTCAAAGGCGATGCTCGCAAGCCGCGCAAGGGCGACCAACCCGCAGGCCCGGTGTCGGCGGATCACCTCAGCAAATTGGTCCACCACAACCTGTTCTTGGGCCGCCAATTCCACTGCGCCACTCTGTGTGTGTTTGCTCTTTGAGGTCATCGCCTATTTGTTTGCCGATGATTCGCTATCGCCTGGGTCGCATTCAGAATTCTTCGAGCGATTGTGGGCGGGTTACCCCGTGACTTTTGCGGGCACTGGTTGTTCGGGCCAGAAAGAAGGATGGAAGAGCAGGATCTTGGGGCGCTTTCCTCGCCAGCAAAGCCAGTTCAGAAAGGCCCTGCTGCCGCGAATGACCGATTTGCTTTTAAGTAGATCTCATGCTCGGCGATACCGGTTCCAGACAGATCCTCAATGGTATATTCGATTTCCACAAGATCCTCGCACTGCCGCAAGGCGACCACCACCACCTCTTCTGTGCCCTTTTGCATTTAGGTCAATGGTGTTGCCCAGCCATGTGCGCATCGCAGATTCGTCTGAGGCGGTAGCGGTGGTTAATCATGTGGTTGCCGGCTCGGCGGGAATCAGAGGCCTCAGGGAGTCGATTCGCGGGGCGTGTGGCTATTCGGCTCGGGGGTTAAAATAATCTCACTTTGTGCGGGACTCCGGCCCCGCCCTCTGCCAATCTGGGGTTCGTGTATGAACCGAGCGTCATTCAAGGGCGGCACATCGCCGTGGCCGATCTGGAGCAAGTTCGCCAACTGTTGGCCGCGCATCCGGACTGGAGTCGCCGCCGGTTGAGCCAGCATTTGGCCACGCTCTGGAACTGGCGTAACCCAGTCGGCCGACTCAAAGACATGGCCGCCCGGACGTTGTTGCTCAAATTGGAGCAGCGGGGTTGCATCGCTTTGCCACCGCGCCGACAGGTTCCCTCCAATCGCATGCGTCACAAGCGGATGCCGACATCCCAGGGGCTGGTCCCGGAGTCGCCGTTGTTGGCAGACCTGGGGACGCTGCTCCCGCTGGAGATCAGTGAAGTCAGCACGCCGGCGGGCACCCGCCAACGCGCCCTCTTTGAAAACCTGCTGCACCGGCACCACTATTTGAGTTACCGCAGTCCAGTGGGGGAAAACCTCCAATATCTGGTGAGCGACCACCAAGGACGGCCCCTGGCGTGCGTGCTCTTTGGCGCGGCGGCCTGGCAGTGTGCCGACCGGGATAAGTATATCGGCTGGAACGCCGCTACGCGTGGCCAAGGCCTGCATCTGATCGCCAACAATTCGCGTTTCTTGATTGCGCCCTGGGTGCGAGTGCCCTCGCTGGCCAGCCACTTGTTGAGCCGCATCGCCCGGCGGTTAAGCCGCGATTGGCAACGCAAATACGGCCATCCCATCTATCTGTTGGAAACCTTTGTCCAACGCGACCGCTTTGCCGGCCGTTGCTACCGGGCGGCCAACTGGCGGCGCGTCGGCCAAACCAAGGGCCGCAGCCGACAGAACCGCCCGGATGGTCGCCCCTACCGGCTGCCCATCAAAGACGTTTATCTCTATCCCCTGCACCCGCGCTTTGAGCAAAGGCTGCAAGGCGACTCACTCAACCCCAGTCCATTGCCCAATCCCACCCCCTGCTTGCCTCCATGACCCTCACTGAGAAACCCACCCGCCAAGTTCGCCGCGCCTTGGCCCGCCACAGCCCGAGCGTATTCACTCAACGCCTGACCGAGGAGATTACGGCCAAAGGCGCCGCCCGGGCAGCGGCGGCCACAGCGGCGGCGGCGGTCACCCAGGGCCAACTCACCGACGCCGAACTCCAGGCTTGGCGCACCGACTTCGAGGCGCGCCTGCAAACCATCCAGCAGCATCCGGAACAAAACCTGGGGCACATTGAAGAAGCCGTGGCCGCCGCGGCCCAAGAGCCGTTACGCTTGTTGACGCAACGGGCCGCTCAGGCCAAAGCCAACGCCACGCCTTGCCAATGCCTGAAGTGCCAACATCCCCTGACCGACCAAAAGTACCTTTCCCGCGCCATCGACTCGCGCTTTGGCCGCCTGGCCATCTGGCGCCGCTATGGCTGGTGCCCCCAATGCGAAACCTGGCAGTTTCCCGCCGACCATGCCTTGGGGTTGGCACGGAATGCTCCCGCTTCCCCTTACGTGCAGGAAATCTCGGGCCTGCTGGTCACCAAGATGCCGCCCGAGCAAGCCGTCGCCGTGGCCCAGCGCCTGGGACTGGACTTGTCCCGCTGTCGGCTCGACCGCGAGGCCCACCGCCAGGGACTCAAAGCCCAAGCCCGGCGCGCGGAGAGCCTGGCACAACTGGACACCTGGGAAGGCCTGCAGCAGTTGGCCCGCGATGCCGAGGGGCCGCCCAGTCAGCCCTTTACCCTGGTCATCGAAATCGACGCCTGGAACATCCGTGAGCGCGATGACTGGGGCCAGACCCAAGCGCTGCGGCAGCAAGGCGAAAAAATCCAACGCTGGCACTGGGTTTACATGGCCACGGTCTTCCGTTTGGACCACCGGGGCCAGACCGCCGGCCAGCGAGCGGTGATCACCCAGCGCGGATACGTCGCCACCCGCCTGGGTCTGGAGGCCCTGCTGCCGCAGCTCTATCGGGAGGCCCTCCAACGCGGTTTAGGCCAAGCCCAGCAAGTGCTGGTCATCGCCGACGGCGCCGTGTGGATTTGGAACCTGGTCCAGGACCGCTTCCCCGGAGCCCGGCAACAGTTGGACCTCTGGCACGCCGAAGAACATCTCTGGGCTGTGGCGCACGATCTCTATGGGCGGGGCACCCCCGAGGCCCACGCTTGGGTAAAGCCGCTCCTCCAACAAGTTCGTAACGACCAAACCTCTGCCCTCATCGCCGACCTGACCGAACTCAAACCCCGTCTCCTGGAAGCCCAACAAAAGAAACTCCAAACCCAAATCGAATACTTCGAGCACAATGCCCACCGGATGAAATACAAGGAAGTCATCGCCGCCCGAGAGGCCCTTGAGGCCGGCACCGCCACGGCGGAGCAAACCAAACGGGCCCACCAACCTTTGGGTTCGGGCGCCATTGAGTCCACCTGCCGTCAGTACCAGTGCCGCTTCAAACGCACCGGCCAGTTCTGGACCACGGCAGGCGATGAAGCCCTCCTGTGCCTGGAAACCTTCTGGCGCAATGGGCGGTGGCATGAACTCTATCCCCATGCCAAAGCCAATGTCGCTCTCAATTGATCACTCGCTCAAGCAACTCCCCTAAGCACCCCCCACCCCACTGACTGGAAAACGATTAACCACCGCCACCGCCTCAGACGAATCTGCGATGCGCACCCCAGCCATTGAGCTGCAAGATGGTTCTTGCCACCTCCCGTTGCTCCGAGCCAGCGCGATGGCCTGGGTATCCCCCCGCCGGCCAACTTGAGCACTGCTCCGCCTCGCCATGCTGCTTGTGCTGGGCCGGATAATTGCGAAATGGGATGGGCGGGCCGGACCGATCCAAGCCATAAGCCGCCGCCCGAAACTTTTGCAGTTTTTTCGTCAGATTCCGAAGCCTCAACTCCACTATTTGACGGTTAATGGCCCGTATTGGCAACTTTTCGATGCTTTATTCATTTTATGTCCACGATTACGGCCTATGTTCACGGCAGCGTGAAAATGCTAATTCTGCGAACACACAGGCCGGACGCTATGGCCGAGGAGGCCGAATCGTTTTCCTGGCGGCCTGATGGTTCCCGGCGAATCTGGTTGCCTCGGCGATCCTCACCAATTCGCAGGTGCATTGGATTCACGATGACAGCGACGTGAAGAAATTCATCCGGGACTTCCTGGCAAAGCATGGAGCTGTCATCGACGGCGTGATGAGGAGCGAACTGGAAAAGCTCGTTGCATAAGCACCCGCCGATGCCCGGAGCGACGAATGTATAGAGCCAGTTGCTGGTCTTGCAGATCCCGGCGGTATGCCCGTTGCCCACGGGTGTGTTGGTCGGAACCGGTCCTGCCCCGGGCAATCAGCTTCTTGGGTTGGCGATCCCCCGCCGATGTGAAGGCCCAAAATCGGTCCGGCGCACGGGCCGCCTAGCGCGGGACGATTTTTGTTGCTGATGAAGAGGATGGTTTCCGCGTCCATTAGGCTGTAGCACCGACGGCATCGAGGTCAGGGGAAAAGGAATTTGCTTGCGCTTACCGGCCAAAAGTCGGTCGTCATTTTCATCCTCCATTTCCGGATGGATTATTTCCAGAGGGATTTCGATTAAGGCCACTTGCTCGGTCCGAAAAAAGGCGCGTTCACCATCCAAATCCAAAAACTCGATTACTGGATCCACCCTTGAGTCTTTGTCCATCATCTCAAGGTCATAGAGCAGATTCCTAAAAGCGCCCTCGTCTTCCGAAATTGACTTGGGGGGCTCCGGATCTGGCCCTGCGTCGAACATCAGAGGTTTCGCAGAATCCAGCAGATAAACCGAAATCTCTCCGTTCTGTTCCACCTCCCTCTCAGCAACCTCATTGAGGCCAAAACGCACATGGAAGAAACTCAGGTGTGGCAGATTCACCGCGAACGCGGTCATTCCGGATTGGCTGCAAAAAAACACATTGTCAGGATCCTGAGCGCGACGCACCAGGCGGTCTGCTTCGTTGGAACTCAAATTCCAGACTCCTTTCAACCCGTTTTTTAATTGGAATCTCACGGTCCAATCCGCCGGATCAACGTCAATACCAGCTTCATCCATGAAGCGGTCGGCTTCCGGATGGGACTGGTCGAACTTGTCCAGCCCATTTTTTTGGAGAATTGCGACCGCCTTTTTCGCGGGAGGAAATAACTCTTCGATAGGTAGTTTGAGAGCCGCACATAGCCGGAAGGCTAAATCTAATTTCACATATTCGCCCACTTCGATCCGTTGAATGTGCTGTCGCGTGGTACCCAGAAGGTCAGCCAGCTCCTTTTGGGTGAGTTTGAGTTTGTGCCGATGTTCTCGAATCGTATTCATGATTTTGGGTTTCGGGTCGCGAGCTTCTATACCAGCGAAGCCTCGATGAGCGAGAGGTCTTAAAATGTCAGTCGAATCGATACTGCGTACTCGACTCAAAGTTTTCACGTTTGGCGGCGATTTTCAGGAGTCGCGCCAAGATGCCGAAACAGAATTCGCGCTCACAGGACCAAAGGAATTATCAACTGGGCAAACGTTCGCCGACGCACAAGCCGCTGGGGGGGCCAGCAATTTGCGGAATTCCCTCAGTACCTGGTCCGTACATTCCACTGTTCTGCTTCAGTTCGTCCGGTGTCGGAGCAATCTCGCGGCAACGGCAGATTTGGCTCCCCCGAGGATGCGCACCCAGATGCCCCAGATACCGTGCACCCTGAGCACGATGATGGACACCGACTCCTACGCCGAAGATACGGACTGGCAATTCGTCGCCATTTAACAAAGGAAATTGGCGACCCTTGTTACTTAGTACCAGTGGCAATAAATAATATGACGTATTATTGTTGCCAATTTGGCGGCAATCTGCCAGGCTTCCTGTGCTCACATGAGCGAGATAATGCCGCGATTAAGCCCATACAGCATCCAACTCAGCGAGGCCGAAAAGGCTCTCTTGGAAACCAAGGCCAGACAATATACGTCATCGTATTATTCGGTCCTTCGCGCCAAGATAGTGCTCTTGGCGGCTCAAGGCCGCCCCAATGACCAAATTGCCGCCAGCCTTTCTGTCCCGCGCCAGATCGTTAGCAAGTGGCGCAAACGCTTCTTCGAGGAACGTTTGGCCGGTTTGGAGAATGAACCACGAACCGGGCGTCCGCCCGTTTTTCCCCCCAGAGGTGGTCGTACAGGTTAAGGCCCTGGCTTGTGAACTACCCACCCAAGCCGATTTGCCTCTCTCTCGGTTCAGTCGCCAGGACCTGGTCAAGGAAGTGCTCGCCCGCGGCATCGTCGCGCAGATAAGCGGGGCCACCATCTGGCGTTGGCTCGACCAAGATGCGATCCGGCCCTGGCAACACCGCAGTTGGATTTTCCCCCGGGATCCGCAGTTCGAGCAGAAGGCGGGACGAGTACTGGATCTCTACCAGGGTTGCTGGCAAGACCAGCCCTTGGGCAGCGATGATTACGTGATCTCCGCCGACGAGAAAACCAGCATTCAGGCGCGCGTACGCATCCACCCGACCCAACTAACCCAGCCCGGTCAGGCTATGCGGGTTGAGTTTGAATATGAACGGGGCGGCGCCTTGGCCTACTTGGCAGCCTGGGATGTCCGGCGCGCCAAGATCTTCGGTTATTGTGACCCGACCACCGGAATCGCTCCCTTCGACCGCTTGGTCCAACAAGTCATGAGCCAGGAGCCTTACCGGCAGGCCAAGCGGGTTTTCTGGATTGTGGATAATGGCTCCTCGCACCGCGGGCAGGCAGCCTGCCAGCGATTGCAGCAGAAATATTCCAACCTG
>Ga0181530_10005637_pt1 | contig 12667 bp, 8 predicted proteins | sample PEATcosm2014_Bin_42_FD_119769 | JGI IMG/M metagenome (GOLD analysis project Ga0181530, IMG submission 119769) | Peatland microbial communities from MTU Mesocosm Facility, Houghton, MI, USA - PEATcosm2014_Bin10_60_metaG | ecosystem: Environmental > Terrestrial > Soil > Wetlands > Peat | place... | reverse complement strand
TGTCGCTAATCCGACTCCTCTGCTCTTCTCCCCCGCGCGGTGCGGCAATGGCCAAAGGCGAGCCGGTGCCCAAGGTGGGGGATCTGTGCGTGGGGCGGCCAGCAACGACCCTCCCTACCGCAACCGGTTTCTCCCGGTCGCTCGCTGACCTTACTAGACGCCCATTGGCTAACCTGTTATGATGGGCCATCTCCACTAAGAAGGGTGCAAACCTACTCACCGATGCGCAAAGTTGAATTGCTTAGGATCGTGGTGGCTTCGCCGGGCGATGTTGAGCCAGAGCGCAACTGTGTCGAGGCCATAGCCGCCGAGCTAAACCGCGGGGTTGCGGATGTGCTGGGACTGCGGTGCGATGTGGTGCGCTGGGAGACGGACGCCTTCCCTGGATTCAGCCAGGCCGGCTCGCAAGGACACATTGATACTGCGCTGAGCATCGACACCTCCGACCTGGTGGTCGGTATTTTTTGGAAGCGATTCGGCACGCCTGTCAGCGATGCCGCTTCCGGCACAGAGCACGAAATTCGTAGCGCTTACAAGTCTTGGGAGCTTGCAGGATGTCCGCAGATTATGGTCTATTTCAACCAATCTCCTCCGGGAGATCTCACACCTGATGAATCCGCACAATGGGAACAGGTGAAGCAATTCCAGCGCGACCCGATATTTAGGAAAGGGTTGTGGTGGGAATATTCGGGTGCGCCCTCATTTGAACGGCTGCTTCGCGAACACCTGACTCAATACCTTCGCCACCGGACGACTCCGGTAGAAATGTCAGTGAAGACGGTAGAATCACCTCTAGGATTGATGGAAGTGACAGGAGTTCGCGCCAGCCAATCACGGCCGCACGAGCAGGTTGCTCCCGGCATGCAGAACTATCAAAGCCCGCAATTTGGCTTTCAGATCGCGTGGCCGTTTGAAACCTGGCAGGGAAACGACAATCCGTGGTTCCTCCAGCAGTGTCAGATGCGGATGGGAATCCCCCCTCCCATCGCATTCGGCTTGATTCTGACTTATAGCCTGCCGGTGATGGGATTTGTTCCCAACGTGAATGTGGTCATCGAGCCGATCGGCAACCTCACCATCTGCCCTTATTTGACGAATGCTTCGTTACTGTCGCGGCAATTCGGGCAAAACGAAGTGACTACCGAGGCAGATGAAGAAACTCAAAGCGGTTTCCGGGCATTTTATACCCCTAATGCTTTTGGTCAGCAGGTGTATCAGTTCCAACGAATCGTGCTTGCGCGGGGGTACTCTTTTGTCGTAACCGCCAGCCAACTGCCGCCGATGGACCAGATCGGCATGCGCTTGAGAAATGAACTGTCTGCGATCCTAAACTCCTTTCGCTTGCACCATTAGAGGCTAGTCAACGGAGATCGGACGGAGAATCGGAATAAGCGGCCCATAGGGCACGATCGCGCTCTTATGCTGGCCGGATGAATGCATTGTTCAACCAGTGCCTTCGCTTGACTGGACCGCATTCGAGCGAGCCAGACCTGCTTTTCAGGTGTCCGCGCTTGTTTCAAAGCACTTGCCGGAAGTTCATCGCATCGTGTACGCTTTAGTCAATGAGCGAAGGGCATGCGGAAAAAAAGGGGTTGGCCCTGCTGAAGGGTTTGCTGCAACACTACCCGTTTGTCCTGAAGAATTTCAGACATTATTTCCAGAACCTTTACCGCCGCGAGGTCAAGCGCACCAACGTGGTGGCGCCCTACGCGGCGATTCTCTACGTCACACACAAATGCAACCTGGCCTGCACTTACTGCACGCAGAAGGAGCCGGACGTCTTCAGCCAGGAACTGCCCACGGCTGAGACCATCAAGTTGCTCCGGATTGCGCGCAAGGAAACCGATTCGATCCTTTTCACGGGCGGGGAGCCGACTCTGCGCAACGACATCGAGGAACTGGCGCGCGCCGCGCGGCATGACTTGAAATTCCGCTCGGTGCTGCTCATCACCAACGGCACGCTGCTGCACAAGCGGCAGGGTTTATTCGAGTCCCTGCACAGCTTGGTCGTCAGCCTGGATTCACTCGAAACGGACTCGAGCAAGCCCATGTCCAAGCCCGCGGTGCTCGCCAGGGTGCTGGAGAATCTGCAACTGGCCAAGTCGCGCTTTCCGAAGGCCTCGGACATCACCATCAGCACGGTCATCGAAGAATGGAATATCGCTGACATCGAGCGCATCATGGACTTTTGCGGAGAGCAGGGGTTCGTCTTCGCCACGCAGACGGCGCTGAACGAGAAACTGCCCAACCTGCGTTTGCGGCAGAACCCGCGCTACCAGGCCCTGGTGGATAAGATTGTGCAGCGCCGGCGAGAGCGGGCCCAACCCATCAACGGCACGCCCAAGCTGATTCGCACCCTGCTTGAGTTCGGCGATTTCCAGTGCTTCCCGACCATGTTCCCGCGCATCTACCCCAACGGCGATGTCTTCTACCCCTGCGAGCCGCTTAAGAAAATTGGCGGCAACCTTCTGCGCGAAGGATCGTTCAAAAAGGTCTTCGCACGCGGCCGAAAACTCTACGGCGACATCCCTGATTGCCATGGTATCTGCCACTTGTTCGGAAATGTGCTTTCTTCGTACTACGCCAAGGATTTCTGGGGATTGGCGGGGGACACGATTCGGTAGGGAAGGGTAAAGTGTAAAGGCTAAAGGTCAAAGTCTAAGTGAACTCCCCTTTGATCGCTCAACCCCTGCCCTTTAACCTTTACCCTTCAACCTTTACCCTTTCAACACTGGCAGGTCTCTGCGCATCACGTTGCGCACCGTGTTCTCCGCAACTCGTGCCAGGTGCTCGGCAAAGACGCCGTCGTAGCGAAAGCGGGCGGTGCGCATCTCGTTTGCTTCCCAGGTAATGGCAAGGTCCCAGGTCTGCGCCTCGGCTTCGGTCTCGCCCTGGGCGGTAACCGGGCGCGCCTCGAGTTGACGCATCCGGACCACCGGAATCTCCTCAAGAGTGTGCTCGCGCTCGTCGACTACAAAGAGCCGATCGCGGTTCACGAAGATGCTGACGAGTTGAGAAGGGCGATCAGCTCCGTGCGGGATGAACGCCCCGCCATTCAGGACCACGAGGGCATCGAGTTCGCGCGCCTGAGCGTCGACTGACTTCGCTTGCGGCTTGGAGCGGACCAGCAGGCCGAAAGCCATCAGCGCGATGCCAACAACCAAATCGACGAGTCCGCCATGGGCGTTCTTGTACCGCCAGCCGAGCAGGCAACCCAGCCCGGCCACCGCGAGACGCACCGCCGACCATTCCCAGATCTCTCGGCGCAAAGCCCTGATTTTGGGGATTATAAGGATCGCGGTGAAGAGCACGGAGAGCGCTGCTCTTTTAAGCGCCAGCCGCAGCCGCACGCCGTTGGGAATGACGGCCTGAGAATCTTGTTCATCAGCCATGAGACTTGTTCTTGTTCAAGTACTCGACCACTTGCTGCGGGCTTGTCACGAGCGTCACGATTTCCATCGCCGGCGATGTCCAATGCGGTGCGGTGGAGTTGAGCTGCCCTTCTTGTTCAAGGCAAGCAATCACCGGCTGCCAGTAAGGTGACATTGCCAACAGAGGTTTAATCCCACCCACGGTCTTCGAGAGGCTGGCCTTGTTCATCATCTCCCAGGCCAACGCCAGTTCCGCCAACGTGCCTGTCCCGCCGGGGAGGACAACATAAGCATCGCCGCGCTCGATGAGCGTCATGATGCGCTCGGGAAACGACTTGGTGCGCACCTCTTCGATGATCCAGGGATTCGCCTTGCTGGTCCAAATCTCGCAGGTCACGCCGACGGTGTGCCCGCCGGCCTCGCGAGCCCCTCGCGCCGAGGCTTCCATTAATCCCCTGTACCCGCCGTTGCAGACGGTAAACCCGGCTTCAGCCAATCGCTTCCCGAGCAGGCGAGCTTCTTCGTAAGCCGGGCTCGCTTCGCCGGGCAGAGAACTTCCGAAAATAGTGACGACCTTCATTAGTACCCCGCCCGCCGGGAGTCCTGGCCCACCGTCTTTCCCCGAGAGAACCAATCATAAACTGCCGTGGCGATTTGGTCGAGGGTGGTTTCGGCGGGCGTTTCCTCGAGGGGGTGGCTATTTCCGATGATGGAGAAGGCCAGCCGCCTGCCGGAGGGCAAATCCATATAGCCGGACAGGGCGTTCACTCCCTCGAGAGTCCCGGTTTTAGCGTGGATACGTCCCTTGAGGCGTTTCGCCTTGAAGCGATCCGCCAAGGTCCCGTCCACGCCAGCCACCGGCAGGCTGTCCAGGAACGCGTCGAACGACGGCGCGCTGGTCATGTGGACGAGCAGCGTGACGACGGTTTCGGGGGTCACCAGATCATCTCGCGAGAGGCCGGAGCCGTCGGCGAAGACTGTCGCGCCCGGTTTGGCGCCGACTTGCAGCACAAATTCATTGAGTGCATCGAGGCCGTCATCGAGGCCAGCACCGCGCTTCGCCTGGCGCCCGAGCATGCGCAAAAGCATCTCGGCGTAAAGATTCCGGCTTTCCTTGTTGGTCAGCTTCACAATCTCCCGCAGCGCTTGGGAGTCATGCTCGGCCAAGAGCAGGCGCTGCGAAGCTTGGGGAGGAGCGCGGAGGGCTAGAGCCGCCTCAAGGCGCGTGACCTGCCGCACCTGGACTCCGCCTTTAACCACCGTGCCGGCATCTTCGAGAGTCTTGCGGAAGAGTTCGCCCAGCAACTGCGCCGGATGAGCGATAGCCACGTGCTCATCGGCCTCGCCCGAGCCCAGCGGGATTTGGCCCCAAACGTCCAGGCGCGCGGAATCGAGCAGGCGTTCGACCAGCAGGTGACTCTCGCTTCCGGACGCGGAAGTTACGAGAGCGTTATTGATTTGATAATAGTCCGGCAGGGGGTCGAGCGAAACCTGGGCAGGGTCACCGACTTTCAAGCCTGGTTTTATTCTGAGCAGCAGCGCATTGGAATTGAATGCCAGAGCCGACACCGTCGCCCCGTAGCCCCACTCGAGATCCTCGGCCGTCCAGCCGTGGATATAGGGCTCGAAATCAAAATAGCTTTCGTCGGCCACCAAAGGGCCGGTGACTTCGATCACGCCGTGCGCCCTCACCTGCGCCGCCATATCCTCGAGAGCCGTGCAAGTACGATTTCCAGTTTGGCCCGGATTGGCAGGCGGTGCCAAAACGTCGGCGCAAAATGTAGGATCTCCTCTTCCGACCAGGTAAAGGCTCGGCACGATTCCCGCAGCCGGCGGTCCAGAGTCGCTTTCCACCGTAGTGCGGAAGACGAAGCTCGGTCCAAGTTTCTCGATCGCCGCCGCCGTGGTAAACAACTTCATGTTCGAGGCGGGGTGGAAAAGGTGTTGGGCGTCGCGGTTGAACAGCACCTTGCCGGTCGGAAGGTCCGCCACCTCGATGCCCCAAAAGCCGCGAGAAGCGGCATTCGAGCGAAGGATCTGATCGAGGCGGGCGTTCAACGAAGGAGCGGGGCGCTGCCTCGCGCGCTGGTCCGCGGTAACGCTGGGCGTGGCCGTGCAGATCAGCGACAACGCCAGGAAAGGGAGAAACCGCGTTCGACGCTTCAATGCAAGGGGGAGAGTTGAAAGTCGAAAGTCAAAAGCCGGGCACGCGCTCAGCAGGTTCATGGATGCCATCTTACAGAGTCGACAGTCGAGAGTCGAGGGTTGAGAAGTCTGGGAGCCGGCCCACTAAGCCCCAAGGGGGCGCCCTACCGCAGCCCAGGTCAACGGCCCGAGCCCGCGAATCTACCCCTATGGGGCTCATGCGGGTTTCGGCAGTTTGCCAGCCAGGAGGATTTTCAGTACGATGGCCTATCTGAAACAAAACCGAGGTCTGCAATTATGACGCGCATTCTCAAGCGGACGATCATTGGGATTTTGGTTCTTCTCCTGCTCATGGTGGCGGGAGGAGGCGGATGGCTCTACTGGCGTGCCCGGGCGTGCCTTCCCCAGCTCGACGGAACGGTTCAAGTGGCGGGGCTTTCCGCGCCGGTCGAAGTGTTGCGCGACGCGCGGGGCGTTCCTCATCTTCGCGCTTCGTCGCTCGAGGACCTGTTCTTTGCCCAAGGTTACGTGACGGCGCAAGACCGTCTGTGGCAGATGGACCTGAGCAGGCGGCTGGCAGAAGGAGAACTCTCCGAGGTTTTTGGCGAGAGGACGGAGCGGATGGACATTGAGAACCGCACCTTAGGTTTCCGCCAAGTCTCGGAGCGCGCCCTGGCAGAGCTCAGTCCTGAGGCTCGGGCTCCACTGGCGGCTTACGCTAACGGCGTTAACGCATTCATCGCCAGCCACCAGGGTCGCCTGCCCATTGAGTTCCTCTTGCTTCATTACCAGCCTCGGCCGTGGAGAGAGGTCGATTCCCTGGGCGTGGCGCTGAATATGGCCAAAACCCTGAGCACAACTTGGGGAATGGACTTGATGCGCGAACGCATCCGGGCGAAGCTTGGGCCGGAGCTTTCGGCGGATCTCTTCCCTGACCGCTCGCCGCTGGATGAGCCGGTAGCGGAACTGCCCCCAGGGGCCAAGCTGCCGCGCCAATGGAAAGACGTGTACCCGCCGCCGACCTGTCTTGATCCCAACGTAGCGAACAAGCCGGTGGCGAGCCAGAATCAACCACCCCCTCACCCCCTCCTTAGCCCAGGAGGGGGGCTGGCTGAAGTTGACCACACGCTTGCGGTGCTGCTTGCCGAGCGCGACGAGAATACCGCCGCGCTGGGGAGCAATAACTGGGTTGTCAGCGGCGCGCACACCGAGTCAGGCAAGCCGCTGCTCGCCAATGATCCGCACCTCGGCCACAGCGTTCCCAGCGTTTGGTACATGATTCACTTGAAGGGCCCGGGGCTCGACGCGAGCGGAGTCAGTTTGCCGGGCATGCCGGCGGTCATCATCGGCCACAACGAGCGAATTGCCTGGGGCATGACCAATACCGGCCCCGATGTACAAGACTTGTACGCGGAGACTTTCAATCCCGCCGCACCCAATAAGTATCTCCACAATGGCGCCTGGGTGGATGCGGAGGTGCGGAACGAGATTATTAAGGTCCGCGGGAAGCCGGATTACCGGCTCACTGTCAAGGTAACGCGCCACGGCCCGATTGTTTCAGATAATTGCGGCCGTCAACTCGCGTTGCGATGGACGGCACTCGAGCCCCACGCACTTTCGTCGTTGTTTAACGGCGCGTCCAAAATGGGCATGGCGCAGAATTGGGAGCAGTTTACCACCGCCTTGCGCGACTATACGGGCCCGATGCAGAACTTTGTGTACGCTGACGTGGACGGAAACATCGGTTATTACGCCGCGGCATGGGTGCCGGTGCGAAAACAAGGAACCGGGGCCGTGCCGGCGTCCGGCAGCACAGACGATTACGACTGGACGGGTTACATTCCGTTTGAGGCCCTGCCGCATTCCTATAACCCCTCGAGCGGCATCATCGCCACGGCCAATGGCCGCGTGGTGCCGGACGGCTACCCCTATTTCATCACCAGCGAGTGGGATCCCCCCTATCGCACGGCGCGCATCTTTCAATTGCTCCGCGCCGGGAAGGCCCTCTCGGTAGGCGATATGCTGCGGATCCAGACTGACATTCTCAGCTTGCAGGACAAGTGGCTGGCCGGACAACTTCTGAACGCGTCCGCGCACGTTCAACCGCCAGACGCTGACGCGCAGTACGCGCTCGCTGTGCTTCGCGGTTGGGACGGCGAGGCGAGGATGGATTCTGCCGCTACCCTGGTGTGCGAAGCGACCCGCGCCGCCCTGCGGGATCGAATCCTCAAACCCAAGCTAGGCGACGGCCTCGCCGGCTATCGTTGGGGAATGAGCTCCACGTTCTTTGAGAATGTGTTAACGAATCATTGGACGCGCTGGCTACCGCCCGGCGACGCGTCCTTTGACGACACGCTGATGAAGAGCCTCGAAGAAGCCGCCCAACGAATTCCTCAACTGGTGGGAAGTCAGAGTCACGAAGCCTGGAAGTGGGGCGACACCATCCGCCTGACTTTTTACCATCCGCTGGGCCAAGGCATCCCCCTTTTGGGGCGACTGCTGAATGTCGGCCCGATCCCCCAGGCCGGAACCAACACAACAGTGAAAGCCACAACTGCCAACCATGGTCCCTCCATGCGCATGATCGTCGATCTTGCGGACCTTGAACGTTCAGTTCAAAACCTGACTCTTGGTGAATCGGGCCAAGTGTTCAGCCCTTACTACAAGGACCAGTTCGAGGCGTGGTACACCGGCCGGAGTTTTGCCATGGCTTTCGGCGATGCGGCAGTTGAGCAGGCTAGTGTTCACAGATTGGTTTTGGAGCCGGGACAGCGGTAGGGCTGACCTTTAGGTCGGCACGGTTGACGCGGACCCTTCGCTGTGCTCAGGACAGGCTCTAACCCGGGTCATTTATGAATACGATGAGCGGAGTGCAGACTTAAGAACGTTTCACACAGAGCTGACGGAGTGTTTTATCTTTGGAGTTACCGAACCCCTTGATCACAGAGGGCACGGAGAACATCCCGGAACCTCTCCGTGGTCTCTGTGCCTTATCTCCGTGACCTCTGTGCGAAATTCCTTTCCTCCCTCAAGTACTCCAGGAATTTCATGAATAATCCGGACTAAAGGCCGGTGCTTCAATCCGCGGCGCATTTTCTGATTGCTTTCAGACTCATTCGATGATATCAAGTCGCGACCACTCCTGACGCGTCGGAGGCGAAAAGGGTCCCGAACCAGGAGATTTAGCCCAGGAGAAAACCATGCCTTTAGCCCCCCAACCCCGTTTGGCGAGAACTCGCGTAAGGGTTGCGATTCTCTATTTGTTTGCCCTTGCCATGCTGCTTCCGCCTTCGACGGCGCTTGGCCAGCAGACGTATGTTTCCCGCTTTAATACCTACATTGGCTACACGTTTCTCGACAGCCCCCATGTGGGCCTTTTTGAAAACGGCCTGCATTTTCAAACCGGAGTGAACCCTAAGACATGGCTCGCTCTGGGCTTCGACTACAGTTTTTCTGAGGGAACCCTGACACTCACTCCCAACCTTCTGACCACTGCGTTGCAGCAAGAACTGGCATTGGAATTGGGAATCATTGCGCCGTCATATCCCCTTTCGTCATTGTCGGTACCGAGCCATTCGGCCACCCAGACCTTTGCCGGCGGGCCTCAGTATGAGTATCGCCACTTTTCAAAGGTGACGTTATTTGTTCGCCCTTCTTTCGGCGCAATCTACGAACGTGCGACGCCGCACCCGGTCGGCGAGATTCCAATCCTCGTGGTGGGGCAACTGGCGCCGTACGGATACAAAACGGACTGGACTGCTTTCTACGGTTTCGGAGGCGGCGCGGATTGGAATTTCTCCCAGCACGTGGCTCTGCGCGTGCAGGCCGATCTTGTGTACGATCACTTATTCAGCGATCTGCTGAAAGATGGCCGGCTGACCACCCGATTCTCCATTGGACCGTGCTTCAATTTTGGAAGTAATATCAGAAAAGCCGGGACTCTTTAGCGGGATCATTCCGAACCGGCGGTTAACGGTCGCGTGCTTCTCGAATGGTGCGGCCCTGCGAATGGGTAGACCTCTGAATCTCTGATGAAATCAAGCCACAGAGAGACTTGTCATCCTGAGCGAAGCGAAGGATCTCCGCGGTTGGCGTTTGAGTTCGACGGACGACGAACAACTGCAGGGATCCTTCGCTTCGCTCAGGATGACAAGTATCCAATTCGCTTCGCTCAGGATGACAGGGCTTCAGGTTTTTCGCACCTTCCGAGGGCTTCAGTTCCGATCCTACTCATCGCCTTCCTGCTGGTCGGTTTGGCAGGGCCGTTGCGAGCGGCGGAAGAGCCCGCCCCCCCGGCACTGCAACTGGAGTATCGCCTGATCCTGACGCATCCCAACTTGCACCTTGTCAGCGTCGAGATCTCCGCCGGCAAGGTATCCGGCGAGTTCGTGGACTTCGTCATGCCGGCTTGGGCGCCCGGCCGATACGCCATTTACGACTTTGCGAAAAACGTGCAGGAATTCGAGGCGGAAGGCGCGTCGGGGCAACCGCTGCCATGGAGTAGTCTCGACAAGCAGACCTGGCGAGTCGACGTCCGGCAAGCCGCCGGCAGCGCAAAGGTGCGCTATCGCGTATTCGCCAACGACCTCAGCGGCTCCTTTTCCCAGTTTGACAGCACTCACGCCAATTTGAATGGCCCCTCGATCTTCATGTACGTCGCAGGACACAAGCCTGACCCGCTCACGCTGAGTGTGGACGCTCCGAACGACTGGCAGTTCATAAGCGGCTTTTCTGACGATACCAGTGTGCGGACATTCCGTGCGCCGAATTACGACCGCTTGGTTGACACTCCCATCGAGGCCGGCGCCGAAACCAAGCTGGCCCAATTCCAAGAACGAGGGAAGACTTTTCGCCTCGCGGTGCACTCGTACGGCGAGGAGGACGTTGATCTATCGAAGCTGCGCGAGGGCCTTCAAAAGATTGTGCGCGCGGAAATGGCCCTGATGCCCGCCCCTGATTTTGATCACTATACCTTCATTTTTCACTTCGCTCCCGGTATTTCGATGGGCGACGGCATGGAGCATCTGAACTCCACCCAGATCGTCATCCGGGACACCCTCAGCAGCGGCCTTGCCGAGGCGCTGGAAACGGCGGCGCACGAGTTTTTCCATGTTTGGAACGTCAAGCGGCTGAGGCCTGCGGCGCTGGGGCCCTTTGATTACACGCGCGAAGTTTACACGCCCTCCTTATGGCTTGCCGAGGGAGTGACCAGCTATGTCAGTTATTTCAGCTTGTTGCGTGCGGGCCTGTGGACGCGGGATCAATTCCTGGCGCGGCTCTCGGACGAAGTCCGTGACTTGGAAGGAGAACCTGGACGCGCACTGATGTCCGCGGAAAGTTCCAGCTTTCACGCCTGGTTTTACGACCGCGCGCCGCAAATGCAGGAGACTGCTTTCGCCAACTCCACGATCTCCTATTACAACAAGGGTGCGCTTCTCGGCATGTTGCTCGACCTGGAGATTCAGTCCCGGACACAAGGCGCCAAATCGCTTCTGGATGCGATCTCGCTGCTCTACCATAAGTTCTACGAGGCGCCGCAAGCCACTTACTACGGCCCCGGACGCGGTTATGAGGAGCAAGACATACTCAAAGCAGTTAATGAAGCTGCGGGAAGTGACTTCACCCCCTTCTTTGATAACTACGTTCGCGGGACGGCGCCGCTGCCGTACAACAACGATCTGGGCGTAGCCGGGCTGGCGCTGCGGGTCAGTGTTCCCGCAGGTTCACCGCCCAGTATCGGAATAACAGCCCTGCCCGATAACCTCGGCGCCAGGATCTTCGCAGTTCGGCCGGGTGGAGCGGCCGACCGTGCCGGCTTGGGCCGCGACGACCTGCTGGTAGCCGTTGATAACCAGTCGCTGGCGATTGAGGACCTGGACACACGGCTGCGAGCTTATCTGCCAGGGGCGAGCGTGCCGTTCACGGTCCAGCGGCAAGGACGGAGGGAGATCATCAATGTGACCCTTGACCCGCCCGTGCCGAGTTCGTATACCATTCAGGAACTGCCCGGCTCGACTCCCCAACAGGGTGCCATCCGCAACCATTGGCTGGGGGGAAAAAACTAGAAATCAGAAACTGGAAATCAGAAACTGGAAACTGGAAATGGAACTTAGGAAACCTCAGCCTGTCATTCTGAGCGAAGCGAAGAATCTCTGCAGTTCCGGTATTCATCGACTTCAAGAATTCTCAGAGGAGTATGTCGGTAGGGAACAAACTGCAGTGATTCTTCGCTTCGCTCAGAATGACACCGCCCCGCATAAACGATACCGCAGGTTCGCGAATATCCATTTTCCATTTTTCATTTTCCAGTTTCCATTTTCCAGTTTCTACTTTCTCCCTTTCTGCCTTCTGCTTTCCGCCTTCTGCTTTCCAGTTTCCGCGCGCGCCGCCGATCCCGGCAATGCCCAAGCCTTGATCGAAGCCGGGCACTGGAAGCGGGCGCGGGCAATAGTGGAGCCGCGCGTCGCTGCCGACCCGCGGGATGCGCAGGCGGCGTGGCTCCTCTCACGAATCAAGCTGGCTTTTGGGGATTTGGCCGGCGCACTCGTCCCTGCACAGCAGGCGGTGGCGCTCGAAGACGGGAACTCCGACTACCACTTGCAACTGGCGGATGTGTACGGCGAGATGGCGGCCCGAGCCAGCATGTTTGCTGCGGCAGGCCTTGCTCACAAATTCAAGGGTGAGTTGGATCTTTCCCTCGCTCGCAATCCCAAGAATCTGGATGCGCTCGATGCTTTGATGCAGTACAGCTATCAGGCGCCTGGCCTGATGGGTGGGGACAAGGGGAAGGCTCGCTCCATTGCCGACCAACTCGTGCAACTCAGCCCGGTGCATGGATACTTCGCGGAGGCGGAACTGGCCCGGGAAGCAAAGGACGAAGCCAAGGTTGAGGAGTCTCTTCGCCAAGCCGTTCAGGCCGATCCGAAAAACTACGAGGCGCAGACGGCGCTCGCAGGTTTTTACACCCACCTTCCTCGCAGGAACACTGACGAAGCGGAAAAGCACGCGCGCCAAGCGCTTCGGCTCGATCCCGGCCGTGCGAAGGCGTATTCGATCCTGGCTACGGTTCTGGCTCTCGAGCGCCGATGGAATGAGCTGGAAGCTGTTCTATCCGCTTCTGAAAAAGCCGTCCCCGACGATCTTGCCCCTTA
>Ga0181530_10005635_pt1 | contig 12671 bp, 11 predicted proteins | sample PEATcosm2014_Bin_42_FD_119769 | JGI IMG/M metagenome (GOLD analysis project Ga0181530, IMG submission 119769) | Peatland microbial communities from MTU Mesocosm Facility, Houghton, MI, USA - PEATcosm2014_Bin10_60_metaG | ecosystem: Environmental > Terrestrial > Soil > Wetlands > Peat | place... | reverse complement strand
CCCTTTTCTTGGTCCGGGAATTCTCCCGAGCGAGCTCACCCATTTCTCGCTAACGAATCATCATGCTTTTCGTTCTTGTTCTTCATTGCCGGCGTCTCATGGCAAGATTCGTTGCCCCAGCACCGTATTGAGCCCCAGTATGCTGCGGCGGTGCCGGACCACGGTGTCGTGATAGACCTTCACAGTGTCGTTGTAAGTCCGCTGTGCCTGGATGAAAGTGACGCGGTTGATCTCGCCGCCCCGAAACAGTTTGAGCCGGTCATCCAGTGAGCTTCTCGAGGTCGGCAGGACCTGGGTCCGGATCCGCTCGACGATCTGCCCGCTCACCTGGTATTCTCGGTCCGCCTGCTGCACTTCCGTGACGATCCGGCGCTGGATTCCTTCGAGCTCGATCTGCGATTGGGTCACATTCAGTCGGGCCCGTTCGATGTTGCCCTGGTTGCGGTTGTAGACCGGCAGGGGAATCGTCATGCCCACGGCCCACGCGGGTGCGGTCTGCTTGCCGAACGGAGCGTTGTTCTGATAGGTGAAAGGCTGATACAGCAAGTAAGCGTCCTGGTAGCGATTGGCCCTTGCCAGGCGAACTCCTGACTCCGCGGTCTCCAGACCAAGCCGGTAGGCCAGGGCGTCCGGCCGGCATGAGAGGGCGATGCGCACCAGCTCGTCCAGCGGCGGCGGAGAGGGCCCCCGGTCCTGGATGCTGCCGCGGACATCGAACGACTCGGCCTGGTCCGGAGCAAGATTCAGCATCATCCCCAGGGTTCGCTTGGCCTTGCGCAGGTTCTCCTCGGCGTCGAGCACACCGACCTCGGCGACCTGCCGCTGGGTCTTGACCTCGTTGACGTCGGCCCGCGAGCCAAGATCCTTCTCGTAGAGCAACTGCGTCTTCTGTTGCAGCACATCGAGCCCCGCGACGCTCGCCTTCGTGTAGCTCAGCGTCTGCCGGGCCGCCAGGACTTCGACAAAGGCCGTGTAAAGATTGTTGATCTCCATCCGGACCGCATCCTGGTACTGGGCCTCGGTCACCTTGAGGGCCCGAGCGGCGTAGTCGGTCCGGGCCCGCCGCTTGTGCGAAAAATCAATTGGGTGTGTAATGTTCAAGTCATACTGGGTTGGGCCGCCCGGCTTCTGGTCCGAGAACGCGCCGTAGGGCACATACTGGGAATCCGCGTAGACGATCGGATTGGCGCGCAGGCTGGCCGTCAAGATATCGGCGCGCGCCTGGGGGATTTCCATGAACTTGGACCGCAGGTCGTAGTTGTTCTTGATCAGCAGCTCGATGGCCTGGTCGAGCGTCAGGCCATCGGCCGGTCCCTCGCTCTCCTCCTCGGTCGGCAGAGCCAGGGTTCCGTAGAGCGGCGCTCGAGGCACGGGTAAAGGCTGAGGAGCAGTGATGCCCAAGCGCCGCTGAACCTGGCCAGCCTGTCCCGGGGTCGTGATGGCAGCCGGAACCCGGGGAGTCGCGGTGCCAATCCGATTCAAGAGCAGTTCATCCCGGCCCGGCTGGGTTCCGAGAATCATGGCCCCGGCCCCGGGCATCGGTCCCAGCCGAGACTGGGTCGATCCCGGAGTGAGGCTAGCCGGACCGGAAATCTGCGTCGTCTCGATTGTCGGTGCCTGGCCCCACCCCAGCTCAGGGAAGAGCAGCAACCCGAGAATTGACCAGAAGCTGAAAGTTTCCCTGACTCGGCGCATCGCTCTACCGGTCTCCTCAGCCCCGCCTTCACCGAAGGCCGGTGGTTTCCCAAAGTCCCGAGTTCGGGCGCGTCCTCTCGCTTCGCTCGAGGGGTGTTTTCACGATTTTATCGGATCAACTCAAAGCCCGAGTTAAACCGAATTTATCAGGTCAACCCAAGCGTGATAAAACCCCTGTAACTCACAAAATCGACAGAACTGGAATAACCCCTGGATTCCTCTCCAGCCAACGGCGAGCAGTAACGCCACGTGCACCTGGAAAACCGACTGGCACCAGTCGCGAACCCGACTGCACAGGTGAGTTGGACGCCGGGACCGCGCGGTCCTCTTGCTCATGCTGGTGGGCGGATCGAGCCAGCTCGAGACGTGGGACCCCAAGCCCGATGCACCGCGGGAGATCCGGGGCCCCTTCGGCTCGATCGCCACCCGCGTTCCCGGAGTTCGGATCAGCGAGCATCTGCCCCGTGGCGCTTCTGGACGACCTGGGAGCCCGCGGTCTTCTGGACTCGACGATGGTGGTTGCGACCGGCGAATTCGGCCGCACCCCGAGGCTCAACGCCGCGGGAGGCCGCGACCACTGGCCGGGCGTCTGGAGCGCGCTACTGGCCGGCCTGAAACGCGGGAAGAGCCGTCGCGTTTCGAACTTAAGGTCCGCTGGTGGTCCGCCACCACTTACCGGACCTGACCCCTCGAAGCCGCTGAGGCGTGCCTCCGGCGCGGACTCCGCCCCGAAATCCAGGCCCTTCGGAGCTTCCGTCCGGGCCGACCGGTCCCGGTCCACCGGTTGGTCTCGATGGGCGATGTGATCGCTTCATCCTGATGACCCGAGCCCCGATTATTGAAGGCAGCAGAGTCAACGGGACGATGCGCCGACTGCACTTCTCGATCCCCGACCGAGAAGCCTGGCCCGGACTATGGCTACGGGTGCCATGCTCACGCGCAGCGCAGAGTGAGCATGGAGAACCCTGGCGTTACCCTATCCGCGGAGTGTCCTCGGCCGGCATGACCTCTGCGGCACTCCATGCTCGCGAAAACGCGAGCATGCCAACCAGCCAACGCCCCTACAACGGACCCTGCGGCCGACGCGAAACACAGACACCAGCGCAACACCTATCAGCGTCAAGGTCAGGGACGGGGGCTCCGGCACGCCGGCGAACGGGTTGAAGGGCCCTGGGGCCGTACCCGCGACCACGCCAGCAACAGCAGGAGAAGCCACGACGTCCTTGAGCATCATTGGCCCTTCTGAACTGGTAAAGCCGAAGAGCAAGCTCGTGTCCTGACTTGCCAAAGTACCACCATTCTTCGGCCAGCTCGCGGTGAAATTGACCACATTCCCCGTGCCCGGTATCAGCGCCACGGACGAGGGGGTAATACCACTTATCGCCACGACCGAAGGCATCGTCACGCCGACGTTCGCGATCGCCGGATTGCCTGGAACCGTTGCCTTCCCGAAAGAGTTTGTGGCAGACGCTGGACCGGACGCGTCAGAGAGGCCGAGCCCCGTGAAGTACCCCAACGAGGTGATGTTGACGGCGTCTACCTTCCTCAATTGCAGAGTGACGCTCGTGATCAACTGGTTCTTGATGGAGGCCGGTTGGGTGTTGGAGACCTGATACAGGTAGAGGTACTGGGCCGTCGTATCCAGCGTCTTCATCTTGCTACCAGAACCGGGCATGAACGCTTTCGCAATTCCCCCGTTCATCGTGTAGCCGGTTTCCCAGGGGTCTGTCGCGTTATTTCCGCTGAGGTCCAGCACGGCGAAGTTGATCGTGCTGTTCACCCCGACAAAATTCATGAGGGGCGGGCTGAATGTCAAAGACTGGGGGGCCGTGTTGCCGCTGAAATCCATCAGGTAACCTGCGCGCGCGGGCGCGGTAGCCAATACCCCCCCGACGGCCAGCGCGACGGCCAACCAAGTCCCGTGCGTTCGCCCCCTCCCGGATATGTTCATGACCACCCTCCTTTCTCGAGTACCCGTAGGGCCGACCGCCAGCGGGACTGACCCGCCACGGTGCACCCACTGCGCGCCGGCAAACCCGGCACGACTTGAGCCCCCTGCCGGTCACCAGCCTTTCCATGCCCCGTGAACCGATCTTTCCCAGATGGGCGCCTCCTCCGCGCCTCGACTGCGACTCCAGCAAATGAGCTTAGCCACCCGCAGGAACGGTTGCAACGATTTTCCCCGAAAAAGCGCGATCTGGTTCAAAGGGGGGTGTCAAACTTGTTTTTTTGTTGAGTCCCTCATTGGCGTCGAGAATGGAAACGATGCGTGGAAGTCGCTTGCAACAAGCCTGAAGCGCAAGCGAAGGGCATTAAATGATATGCATTTTCAAACACCCTTCGCTTGCGCTTCAGGCTTGTGAGCCCGGCAAGTCAGGAGCTCCGATCCAGCGCTGTAGTATTACATGTTCAAGAACGGTACCGGCAGCAGGAAGGCGTGCTGCTCAAAGAGGCTCCAGATACCGCCCCATGAGGTGTACTGGGCCAGGACGACGACCAGGACGTAGAAGAGGGAGACCGGGATAATGGCAATGCGGCCGAGGGCGCGGACCGACCAGTGGCGCGGGCGATAGCGCCGCCATGAGCGGGCGTAGGCCCAGCCGACCAGAACATGGGCGGGGGCGAGGAAGATGACGAAGACCAGGCTCGGCAACCAGGCGGCCTCGCGCGGGATCATCTCGATTTTCAGGAGGTAGAGGGGAACGGCCGCCAGCAGCAGCACCATGAGGGCGAATGCAAATGCCCACGGAGCGCGGCGGAACCGCTCGCGAATTGACCGTAGCGAGAACAGCGCCGAGACGCGCCCCTCGACGGCGTAGCGGACCTGGAGAAACGGCAGCGACGGCGCGACGAAGGCCAGGATCAGGGCTCCCAGAAACCCCAGCGGCGGGTAGCGGCCGCTCGCGGCGATCAAGCTGGCTGGCACGACAATCCAGGCCAGGGTGCCCAGGAACCCGACCAGCCCCAGGCGAAAGTAATAGGGCAACCGCAGCGCGGCAACGAACTCCCAGAAGCCATCGCGGGCTGCGGCGTAAAGTCCACCCGATCTGAGCCCGCGCACCAGCCAGAACGGCATGCCCACCGGCCAGAGGAAATGCCGCAGCCGCCCCCCCCGGGCGCAGGCCGAGGTAATCTGCACGAAGGTGAGCGCGGTCACGATGGCCAGGCCCACCCGCCAGCGCTTCGCCACACCACCTCCCGGGTCGATCAGCTCTGCCGTCTGGGCGTAGGAGCTCGCCAACCACAGGGGAATGAGCGAGAGCATGATGCCCAGCGCCACGCCGCCGACCCGTGCGGCCCGGCGAACCCCGATCAGGCCGTCGCGCAGCCGCCCGGTCCGCGCCACCCGCGCCGACGACTCCAGAAAAAACCCCAGGCTGAGAAACTGCGCCAGGGGCAAGGCGGCCAGGATCGACAGCCCCAACACGAGCGAGGCAAGCCCGAAGAGCCGCTCGGCCCCCGACCCGACTCTTCGGCCGAGCTTGCGGCAGCAGGAGCCGAGCAGCACAGCCCGGCGACTCGTTGGTCCCGGAGGATCCGGAAGCGTGTCGGCGACGTCGGGTGTGCGCTCAAGGACCGTGAGGTTCTGCATAACTTTTATTACTCACGCAATGGGGGCTTGGTTTCAAGAGCCCTTCGACTCCCGGACACGACCGGATTCCTGAAACGCAAGGCAAGATCCGAGGGTATTGTGGTACGATCGGAAACAGTCAATGCGAGGAGGCGGCAGGGATGAAATTGCGCGACCTGATCTTCGTCAGCGTGGTTCTCGCGGGCGGGCTGGCCCTGGCACGGGGCGCGCTGAGACCGCCGGCCTCGACTCCTCCACGCGAGCCGGAAAAGAAAACCGGGCAGGCCGATCTGCGGCCGATCGTCGCCGAGATCAACGCCGTCTTCGAGCGCCGGTGGGCCGAGCAAGGCGCACGTCCCGCGCCCCCGGCCGCCGAGCTGGCCGTCCTGCGGCGACTGTCGCTGGCCCTCACCGGTTCGATCCCCTCACTCGAGGAGATCCGCCAGTTCGAGGCCCGGCCCGCCGCGGGGCGAATCGAGAGCAGGCTGGACGAACTGCTCCGCGATCGGCGGACCGCCGACTACCTGGCCGAACGGTTCGCCCGCGCCCTGGTGGGGACCGAGGACGGACCCTTCGTGAAGTTCCGCCGATGGCGGTTCACGACCTGGCTCAGTGATGCGATCCTGGAAAACCGCCCCTATGAGACCGTGGTTCGCGACCTGGTCGCCGGCCAGGGTTTATGGACCGATCATCCAGCGACGAACTTCGTCTCCGTGACCATCAGCGAGGAGACCGAGCTCCCCGATCCGGAGCGCCTGGCGGCCCGGGTGTCGCGGGCCTTCCTGGGCGTCCGGCTCGATTGCGCCCAGTGTCACGACCACCCGTTCCAACCCTGGAAGCAGGCCGACTTCCGGGGCCTGGCCGCGTTCTTTGGCAACGTCCACTCGAACCTGCGCGGCGTTCGGGATGGGGAAACTACGTACCACCCGCTGGACCGCAAGACCAAGCAAGCCGTGACGGTCGAACCGCGGGTGCCGTTCCATCCTGAGCTCCTCCCGGGTGCGGGCAGCCTGCGAGAGCAGCTTGCCGGCTGGATCGTCAACCCGGGTAATCCCAACCTGGCCCGCGCCACGGTCAACCGGGTGTGGGCCCTGCTCTTTGGCCGTCCCCTGGTCGATCCGGTCGATGACCTGCCGGCCTCGGGCGAGCTGCCGCCCATGCTTCTACTGCTCGCCGGAGACTTCTCGTCACACGGTTACGATCTCCAGCGCCTGATCCGGATCATCGCCGCCACCGAGGTCTTTCGCCTTGAAAGTGCAGACACCACGACTGCCGAATCCGACGGCCCGAACGATGAGAATTGGGCCGCGTTCCCCCTGACTCGCTTGCGACCGGAACAGGTGGCCGGGGCAGTATTCCAGGCGGCGTCGCTTGCCACTCTGGACCCTCAATCTCCCTGGTTCGTTCGCCTGGCCTTCTATACCGGCCGCAACAACTTTGTCCGCCGCTACGGCGACACCGGCGAGGATGAGTTCGCCGTCAGGGGCGGCACGATCCCCCAGCGGCTATTGCTCATGAACGGCGAGCTCGTGCGCGAGAAGACCAAGGATAACCTGTTCAACGCGTCTCGGCGGATCGCCGAGCTTGCCCCCGACGACCGCAAGGCCATCGAGGTTGCGTATCTCACGGTCCTGACCCGCCGTCCCACGTCCGAAGAGCTGTCTCACTTCGAGAGCCGGCTCGCCGGTACGAAGGATCAGGAGCGGAAGGACCGGCTCACCGACCTGTTCTGGACCCTGCTCAACACGACCGAATTCTCGTGGAACCATTGAGCCCAAACGGGCCGGGGCGTGAACCATGACCGTCTGTACGCGACCGAGCATTGACCGCCGCGGGTTTCTCGCCCTGGCGGGGCTGAGCTGGCTGACTCCCGTCGGCCAGCTTCTGGCCCGGCAGGCGGAACATTCCCGGGAACCGGCACGGTCGCTGATCTTGCTCTGGCTCTCGGGTGGGCCCAGCCAGCTCGAGACGTTTGATCCCCATCCCCGAACAACGGCCGCCGGCGGCACCAAGGCAATCAAGACCGCGCTGAGCGGCATCCAGCTTGCCGAGGGCTTCGAGCAGCTCGCCGACCAGATGGGCTCGATCGCCCTGATCCGATCAATGGTCAGCAAGGAGGGCGATCACGAGCGCGGAACGTATATGATGAAGACGGGCTACCGCCCCGATCCGACCGTCGTGCACCCCTCGATCGGCGCCGTCTGCTGTCATGAGCTGCCCGTGGGACGGACGGACATTCCCCGGCACATCTCGATCCTGACCGGCCAGTGGCCCAGCCGAGGCGGCTATCTTGGGGGTGAGTACGACGCCTTCCAGGTCGGCGATCCCAAAGGGACTCTGCCCGACGTGACTGCGCCGGTGGCCGGCCCGCGCGAGATCGCCCGCGTGCGCGACCTGGACGTGGTCGAGCGTGCGTTCGCCCGCGGCCGCCAGTCGCGGGTTCAAGCCACCTTGCATCGCGAGGCCCTGGCCCGCGCCCGGGTGATGATGACCTCCGAGCAGCTCAAGTCGTTCGACATCTCACTGGAACCGGCCGGCGTGCTTGCCGAATACGGCGACAGCGCTTTCGGCCGCGGCTGCCTGGCCGCCCGACGGCTCATCGAGGCAGGCGTGCGCTGCGTCGAAGTGACGCTCGACGGCTGGGATTCCCACGTCAACAACCATGAGGTTCACCGCAAGCTCGCCAAGCAACTCGACCCGGCGTTTGCCGCCCTGCTCCGCGACCTGGCGCGCCACCAGTTGCTCGACCGGACGATCGTTCTCTGCTGCGGCGAGTTCGGCCGGACGCCGAAGATCAACCCCTTCGGCGGCCGCGACCACTGGCCCACCGGCTTCAGCCTGGCCATTGCCGGCGGCGGCCTGCGTGGCGGCCAAGTGATCGGCGCGACCGATCCCGAGGGGACCAAGAATCCCGCTGGGCCCACCACCGTCGAGGACGTCCACGCCACCGTCCTGAAGGCCCTCGGCCTCGACCCCCCTCAAGGAAAACATCGCCCCGCTCACCGGCCGGCCGGTCAAGCTCAGCGCGGGCAGGACGATACGCGAGCTCCTGGGCTGATCGCCCGCGCAACCCGCTGACCACTGGTGATCCTCGGGCGTCGCTGCAGCAGGTCGATCGGTCTCGAAGTGGCCAGGTTATCGTGATTCTTCCCCAAGGCCGTCCTCGATGTCGAGGACATTCCGGAGCCTTCCCCGCCAGTGTTCCAGATCAGCCTCGATCTCCTCGAGGAACCGGCAGGCCATGCCGGACGGTACACGTTGCCCCTGCTCCCACGATCGGACAGTCTTCACGTCCACCCCGAGGAATTGACTGAAAACTGGTTGACTGATCCCCAACGCCGCACGCACATTCTTGACCTCTTTGGGCTCGAAGGTGCGGGGGGTCAGTTTGAGCCTAATTTTACGGACCGTGTATCGCTGCTCGACCGGCACCCCGGACTCGAGCGTGTCACGGAACCGCTCGAGCGCCGCAACGATTTTGGCCCCCTTCGCGGTAAGCTTCCCCTGGCACCTCATCCGTCACTCCGCTGCTTGAGTTTCATGCGAATGTCCTGAACCAGCGTCGCAATGGCGTTCCTGTCGGTCCTGGAGAGGTCGGACTTGTCATTCTTGCTCCACACTGTGATCAGCAGAATGAAGCCCAACTCCGGGAATTGAACGTAGCCCACGCGATAGGCACCGCTCTTGCCCCGGCCAGCCCTCGCGGGTGTAAAACGGATTCTTGCGAAGGCCTCCGGCCTGTCGGACGACTGGGTACCGAGCTGGGTTCGCCAGTATCCCGTCCTGAAGGCCCCGCAGATCCTCGTCACTCAACCCAAGGTCCGCCCATTCCTCGTCGAAGAGATCGAGGTGGATGAAAGTCGGCCACTCGGACGGCTTGAAATCGAACTGCGGCGATCCGGAAATTCTGTGTCTCCTCCCGGTTACCCGCGCCGTTTTCATGTCCGAGAGTCGGTCTCTTCTTAGAATATCGTACTACTGAGTGGCACCCAACTCAAGAGGGGAATTCAATGCATGAGATACCGATGGATCCCGGAGGCCGACTCAACCGATCCCGGCCAGGGAGAACATCGACCTCGTGATAAGCCGGCCGGTCAAGCTCAGCGCAGGGAAACCCATTCCCAAGCCGCTCGGCTGATCCTCAGCCGAGTACGGTCCAACGTTCGGCATCGCTTCCTCTTCGTAAACCAAGTTCGTTCCGACGAGCCTGCGTCGGTGGCGGCGAGCGTCTCGGCCAAGTTCCTTTTGGCCCCTCTAACGGATGTCCAGCGTGGTTTGGAAACCGTCAAGCCGGGGCAGAGCACGAAGGGCAGCCAAGATGGCGGGACGAAGCGCCGGTTCAATGGCCTCGGCTCGTATCGTGATGTCTTGGAGTGAAAGTTCGATGTCCAGCGTGCGAACGAGCCCATGGAGCAGGCCCCGGGTCTTGGCGTCGAGGCATTCTCTCAGTTTAAGCTGAGCGTTAGCGGCTTGCTGCGTCGCAGATTTACATCTTTTCACTTGATTCCGCGACTCGTACGACTGGGCGGCATCGAGAGACATCCGCAACTGGGCGGTCATCCTGTGCAACTCGGCCATCGGATCCGGGCGCATTTCGCTCGGATCAAGACGTATTCCCTCCCGATCCAACGTCTTCAAAGAGTCGAGGACTTTGAGAAGAGAAGCGTAATCCAGATCAAAGATCGACATCCCAACTCGATCTAAGACCTTATGGATTTCCCGTAGCACCACTTGCGAGACGTACTCCAGCGCCCTGAGGTGATTTCCTGGTTGATCGGCCGGGGAGATAATACAGCATGCCAGCTTCAGTGGCAGACCGTCGAGAGCGCCGAAATGCACAGGTGGATCGACAACGGCCCAGCTCACGCGGACCGGGACCGAGGGGATGAAGGTAAATCTCGTATGCGGACAAGCAAAGCCCAGGCCTATTCCGGTCGTTCCGAACTCCTCACGCACGATTATGGATCGTGTGGCCGCTTCCACCTGATCGCGAGACAGGTTCTCGCGACTCAGCGCAAGATCTGCAAGTTCTCGGATCAGCGCTTCCTTGTTGGGAGACGAGATTCTCGTGGCAAACACAGCGTTTTCCAACACAATTAAGTACGTATCAAAATCTATCATCACGGTTGATCCGAGAGCTCGCACAAGATGCGTGCCGTCTTCAACAGATATGGCTGCGACACCTACTCCTCGGGGGGCTGTAGGCCGTCAGCGACCTCGTGGTAGTTGGTCAGAGCGACTTCGAGCGCTGAGACCACTTGAGGAAATCGCTCAAGGACCATGTAATCTTCTGCCTTCTCAGCGGAGGCGATGGCTAGCTCGACGTGTGGCACCAAGGACTCGAACCCCAAGGCTTCGAGGACGTCCAGACTCGGTTCCAAGTACTTACCGACATGGTACTTGAACAGACGAACACATTTCTCGAGCACTGTGCGCGCCGCAGGGTCCGCGGGCTTCGGCAACGACCTGTACTCGCAGGACGCCAGGTCGTTGTAGGAGGTCAGGATGCGCGACCACAACTCCCAGTGGCGTCGGGGGATATCCGAGCGGAGTTTCATCAACCGAGAGCAATACACGACGTCCTTGGCGTTTTGCCAGGTGAACTCGCCGAAAAGCAGGCGCCCGATCGGAATCACCGCACGGTCGCTGGCTCCGTCGAAGATCCAGGAGTGGACCCGCAGTTTTCTCGCCAACATGTGGCACAGTTCTTCCTCGGACATCCCAAAGGAGCCCAATCGGGAGCTTACGGCGTCGAGGCTCACCAGAATGCTGTCCCGGTTTGAGTCGGGCTTACTTTCGACGAACACCCCCCCGGCTCTTCTGATCAGGCAGCGTCGCGATAGGTTGAAGCCCTCCGTTGGATGATTCTTGATCCTCAAGATGTTCAGTGCGTGTTCATAAGAGTGTTGGACAGATTCCCCCGAAAAAAGACGATCATAGAATGAAGAAATGAAGCCCACGCATGCCGAATCCGACACCTCGCACTTGCAGGTGATTACGAAAGGAGCCGCGTCAGCAAGGAGTTGGAGGGAGCTATCCGAGTAGCAGCAGAGCAGAATAACACACAACGGATTTTTTCTTGATAATTCCAAGAGGCTTAGTAACCGATTCGGCCCCACGAGTTCGCCGTCTTGGTCATTGAAGTCGGACTTGTCGAGATAAATGCCTGCTTCGCTGCCGTGCCCTGAGAATTGGATGATGTCGTATTCCCCCTTTGACAGGAGGGCATGTATATCATCAACCTCGCTTGCATGCTGCCGCTCGATCGCGACTTTCCCCGAGTACTGACGGGCGATACCCGTAATGGCTCGATCTTCCTTGTCAAGACGGAGTCGAGCGAGTCCAGGAGGATTCGAGTAAATGACGAGTACTCTCATGGTGCCCAGGAGGTGTTGGGGATGAGTGATTCGGGGGACCCACCCCGCCAAGCACGGCTCTTATCCGGGCGTACCCTGATAGTGCCTTGAACGGTAAGGGCGGGAGTGTGCGCGATGACAAGAGCCGAATCGCGGGCCTTCGGTAACTGTCATCGACGTCAAATCCTATTGACTCATACTGCGTTTTGGGGGGGTTAATTGGCGAGTATCACCCTAAACTCTTGTGTGATAGACACTTGTGGCGGGATTTCCTCCGCTCCCGCCACCTCTTATAAGTGCTTTCTGTGAAAGCAATTGCGGCGAATTCCAGTTTGTAACCCCCTGAAACGCAGGAAGAGCCATCCTATTTTAGCGAATCCGAACGAGTGTGTCCATGACCTTCGCGCGGGGGCTTGGATCTCTCTCGCTGCCGGCTTCTTCAGGTCGTTGATCGCGGCAGGCTCTCCTGGATCGATATCACCGACCCGAGAGACTGCTGATCCTGGCGATACGTCTTCAGCTCTGCCTGGTACGATGCCTTGTTCTTGGTGCAGACCAGGGTGTGCGGAGATCGCTTTCGTTCGGTCGTGAAATCCAGGTCGCACTTGTGCTGCCGAATCTTCTCTTCGAGGTGGCTACGGCGATCTTGCCTCATACTGAACCGGTGCACCGCCTCGTTCGCGTCTTCCAGAAATCGCCTCAGCTCCGCACAGTCCGCGCACTTGCAGGAAATCGCGGCCTCGCGACGGAAGTCGGTGGGTTCTCGCGGGGCCTCCGCGGTCAGACGCTCCAATTGCTCGCGACACGCGGCAACCCAGCGCGACAACCCCGAAGAGGAGATCTTGATCTTCTTCTTGAGCCAGGGGCCCAGGCTGATGAGCGCGGGAAGATGTGCAGTTCGCAACGGGTATTTCTTCGGAAAGGCCAGGGAGTGCGACACGACGCCCCACAACAATTCGGATTGTTCGGTGACAGAAAGGCCGCGGGCCAGTCCGGAGAGTAATTGCGCTCGATTGAGCTGGCTCAAACGCCAATCGGGGGATGCTTTT
>Ga0181530_10005628_pt1 | contig 12678 bp, 10 predicted proteins | sample PEATcosm2014_Bin_42_FD_119769 | JGI IMG/M metagenome (GOLD analysis project Ga0181530, IMG submission 119769) | Peatland microbial communities from MTU Mesocosm Facility, Houghton, MI, USA - PEATcosm2014_Bin10_60_metaG | ecosystem: Environmental > Terrestrial > Soil > Wetlands > Peat | place... | reverse complement strand
CGGGGGCGCCTCGTTTCCCTCGGAACATGCGCTCGCCGCCTGGTCGATCGCGAGCGTCATGGCCCAGGAATATCCCGGACCGTTAACCAAACTGTTGGCCTACGGTGCGGCGACGGGAATCAGTTTGTCGCGGGTCGCGGCCCGCGAACACTTCCCCTCCGACGTGGTCGTGGGTAGCGCGCTCGGCTTACTGATCGGAAGGTATGTGTACCGGGCGCATCACGACCCGGAGTTGCCGGGTGCGAGGGCGAACGCTTTTGAGGAAGATTTTGCGGAAGAAACAGTGCCGCGCGCGCGCAAGCCGGCCGAACTCGGATCGCCCTCCGTTCCCCTGGACTCCTGGGTCTACGCGGCATTCGACCGCTTGGCCGCGCTGGGGTATGCGCCGAGTGCTTACGCCAATTTACGGCCATGGACGCGCATGGAGTGCGCCCGGATCATTGCGGCCGCCGGCGACGAGTTGGGGGTGGACGACCTATCGGTTAACAATCTATCCGTTGAACATGAAAAGCAATCCGAGGCGTACCGGCTCCACGCGGCACTCAAAGCCGAGTTCGCGAGCGACCTCGGGCGCTCGAATGGGTCCGAGACTTCCGATATCCGGGTGGACAGCATCTACACGCGCTACCTCGGCATCGCGGGCACGCCACTCGACGACGGTTATCACTTCGGCCAAACCCTCATCAATGACTACGGCCGTCCCTACGGCCCAGGTTCCAACCTGGTCAGTGGCGCTTCGGCATCGGGATCGGCGGGCCCGGTGGCGTTCTATGTGCGCGGCGAGTATCAGCACACGGCTGCACTTCCCGCGTACAGTGAGGCGGTTCAGCAGATGATTGGCACCATCGACGTGACGCCGCCTCAGGATCCGATCCATACGACCGTCCTCGATCAGTTTCGCCTCCTGGACGCATACATCGCGTGGAACCTCAAGACCGTCCAGATATCGGCTGGCCGGCAGAGTCTGTGGTGGGGACCGGGCGCGGGCGGGCCGCCGAACTTGAGCGACAACGCGCAACCTCTCGACATGGTGCGTCTGACCAACCCTTCTCCCTGGAGGCTGCCGAGTTTTCTCCATTGGCTGGGGCCCTTGCGCTGGGACTCCTTCTTCGGATTCATGGCTGGGCACCACTACCCGCCACTTCCGGCGATTGATGGCCAGAAGATAAGTTTCAAACCGACGCCCAACCTGGAATTCGGGTTCTCGCGCACCATCGTATTCCGGCCGGTTACGGCCCACATGTTCCTGAGAGGTTTCTTCAGTTTTGGAGACAACAAAACTACGATCCCCGGCAGCGCGGCCGACGTGGGCGACCGGCGCAGTGGTTTTGATTTCAGCTATCGCATTCCCGGCCTCCGCAATTGGCTGGTTCTGTACAACGATGGCATGACCGACGATGAAACGTCGCCCATTGGATACCCGCAAATGTCGCTGATGAATCCGGGCATTTACCTGCCGCAGATTCCCCGCATCCCAAAGCTTGATTTCCGCGCCGAGATGGTGTGGTCGGACCCGCCAGCGCTCTCCAACCGGGGCGGCCAATACTTCTACTGGAACGGCGCCTATCACGACTCCTACACCAACGACGGGCACTTGCTTGGTTCCTGGGTGGGCCGGGAGGGCCATGGTCTTCAGCTCTGGAGCACCTATTGGCTTTCGCCCCGCAACTCGGTGCAAGCGGGATACCGGAACGCCCATGTCGACCGCGATTTTATTCCGGCGGGCGGTGACATTCAGGATTTCTTTGTTCGAGCAACGTTTCAACTACGCCCGGAATTCGAGATTGCGGCATTCCTCCAGTACGAACGTTGGAACTTCCTCGTTCTGTCCCCGCTCGCCGGACCGAACACGGTGGCCTCGGTTGAGTTCACCTACCATCCGACATGGCGCAAGGTGCTGAACGCTCAATGATCTTAGAAACCCCAATGATGTTAGAACCTCCCATGACGTTTGAAAAAATGATCCCCGAAAAACTGTTCTCCCAGAGATGCAGACCAGGGGCGGAGTCGTCCCTGCCGCTGGCTAGGAGCCACTGCCCTGCCGTGTCGGCCAGCCCGAGACTCCGCTGGATCGGTGCCGCGCTGTTTTGCCTGCTCGCGTTGCCCGGTCTCGGACCGGCTCAAACCACGCTGCAAACCCCGGCCGCCGGCAATCCGCAATGTTTGGAAGATGACTGCCCGGCGCCCCCTCGAACCGCCGATGGCAATGCCAACCCAAATGCCGGCAAAGGGGGAAATCAAGCGCCGCCTCCCGCTAACGCGCAGCCGAACCCCGCCTGGCCCAACAACGCCCAGCAGAATAACAACCACTACAAAAACGACGGGCAAGACCAGAACGCGGAACCGGCACGGTATCCGAAGCGGGGTTTCCCTCCGCAGACGGACGAGATTCCTGAACCGCCACCCAATGAGTTTCAGGTATTTGTCGCCAGTTCCGTCGGCCGCCGGTTGCCCATTTATGGATACAGTCTTTTCGATCGCGTCCCCACCACTTTCGCTCCCGTCGACCGCATTCCGGTGACTGACGATTACCTGATCGGGCCGGGAGACGAAATCCTGATCCGGGCCTGGGGACAGATTGATCTGGACGGCAGACTGATGGTCGATCGCGGCGGCGAGGTCTTCCTGCCCAAGGTGGGCGCGCTTTCCGTGGCCGGGTTGAAATACCAGCAGTTGCCGGAGTATTTCCGGACCGCGATTGGGAGAGTGTTCCGCAATTTCGATCTGACGGTCAGCCTGGGACAGCTGCGATCGATTCAGGTGTTTGTCGTCGGACAGGCCCGGCGCCCAGGAAGTTACACCGTCAGTTCCCTGTGCACGCTGGTCAACGCCCTGTTCGCCTCGGGCGGTCCGTCGAATAGCGGATCCATGCGGCGCATCCAGCTGAAGCGAAATAACAGCGTGGTGACGGAGTTTGACTTCTATGACCTCCTCTTAAAAGGGGACAAATCCAAAGACGCGAGGTTGCTGCCCGGGGATGTCATCTATATTCCCCCCGCCGGGCCGTCCATTGCCCTCGCCGGCAGCTTGAATGTGCCGGCGATCTACGAACTGCGGGAGGGGACGAGTCTCGGGAGCGCGATCGAGATGGCGGGAGGCCTCGCGACCACGGCGGATGGACAGAAGGCGGTGGTGGAACGCATCGAAAACCACACCATTCGCCGGGTCGAAGAATTTCCTCTCGATGGACCAGGGTTGGAGCGCGCATTGAAGGATGGGGATGTGGTCCGCATCCTCTCGCTCTCTCCCCGATTTCAAAATGCGGTGACACTGCGGGGAAACGTGGCGCATCCCGGGCGCATGGAATGGCATAGCGGCATGCGTCTGCGGGATGTAATCCCGAACCAGGACGCACTGGTCACCCGCGACTACTGGCGCGCCACCAACTCGATGGCAAATGCAGGCGAGAGCAGCGGTCAGCCGGCTGCCGGAGACTACGGGCGGGCAACCGGGTCGGCTGCGAACGAGGGCGAGAGGGACAGGCAGACAGAGGGTATCGAGTTCGAGAAGCAGGCGGCGTCGGCAAAAGCAGCCACCGAGGCCACGACCGCGAAACTGCGCCACCAGATCGCGCGCAATGCTCCGGAGGTCAACTGGGACTACGCGGTTATTCAGCGGCTGAACCCGCGGGATTTGACAACGCGGCTAGTCCCGTTCGATTTGGGCAAACTGGTGCTGCAGGGAGACGAGCAAAACAACCTGGCGGTCGAGCCGGGCGACGTCATCACCATCTTTTCGCAGAATGATCTGGCGGTTCCGCTCGAAAAACAGAGCAAGTTCGTGCGCCTGGAAGGGGAGTTTCGCACCGCCGGTGTCTACCAGGCTGAAGCGGGCGAAACCATCCGTCATCTGGTCGCACGGGTCGGCGGGTTCTCGGCGAACGCCTATCCCTATGGGGCTGAGTTTACGCGCGAATCGGTGCGCATCGGCCAGCAGAAGGGACTGGATCGGCTGATCGAGCAGCTGGAGGAAGACATCTCCCGCAATGCGATGGCCCCCTCTGGGGTCAGTCCCGACGAAGTTGCCGACAACCGCGCCAAACTCGAGGCCCAGCGGCAATTAGTGGAAAAACTCCGGGAGGTGAAAGCCACCGGACGCGTGGTTCTCGATCTAAGGCCGGACACGACCACAGTAAACGACCTGCCGGAAATCGCGCTCGAAGATGGCGATCGCTTCGTGGTCCCATATCGCCCCGCAACGGTCGAGATGCTGGGTGCGGTTTACAACAAGAACTCATTCCTCTACCGGCGTGAAGGGCGATTGGACGACTATCTGAGGCGGGCAGGCGGGCCGACGCGAGACGCGGACACGGCCCGCATGTTTGTCATTCGGGCCGACGGCTCGGTGATCAGCAAACAGTCGGTCAAGGGATTGTGGAATGGAGGCTTCGCCTCTCTTCGCCTCATGCCGGGCGACGCCATCGTGGTGCCGGAGCGTCTGTCCCACGGTTCGTTCCTCAAGGGCTTGCGCGATTGGAGTCAGGTCTTCTCGCAATTTGCCCTGGGCGTGGCGGCGGTGAGGGTCATTCAATGAGAGTAATTCTGAGAGTAATTGTAAGAGCGTTCGTTCGATGAGGGCGGTGCAATGACGAGTATGACGACGACCGCTCCTGGGACGGTAGCGGCTGCAACCTTGGACGATGAGACTATCGACCGTGAAGCCACTAGCCTTCAAGCGCCCGATTGGCGGCCGACCGCAGGCGCTGGCGGCGGCAACCCCGGCGAGCGCAACCTGCTCGATTTGCTGATCGTTCTATCCCGGCGCAAGCGGACCATCCTGCGAACGACGTTGGCAGCTGCCGTTCTGGGGGCAATCGTTGCGTTCGTCTGGCCCAATCGCTACACCGCCACCGCCAGTATCCTGCCCCCGCAGCAGAGCCAGTCGCTGGCTGCGTCGATGATCGGGCAACTGGGAGCTTTGGGGCCGATGGCGGCGATGGCCCAGAAAGATCTCGGGCTGAAGAATCCAAGCGATCTTTATGTGGGGATGCTGCGCAGCCGCACCGCTGAAGACGCGTTGATACGCCGCTTCGATCTGCGCCGGGCCTACCGCGACAAGAGAATGTCGGATGCACGCAAGGACTTGGAAAAAGCCAGCAGCATCGTAGTCGGCAAGGAGGGTTTCATCAGCATCTCGGTGGAAGACAGAGATCGCAGCCGCGCGCCCCAAATCGCCAACGCTTACGTGGACGAATTACGCAAACTGACACAAGACCTCGCCGTAACTGAAGCTGGACAACGGCGCATATTCTTCGAGCGGCAGTTGGAATTGGCCAAGAACAATCTCGCCGACGCGGAACAGTCGCTAAAAGAGACCGAGCAGACCACTGGCCTGATCCAACTGGATGGCCAGGCCAAGGCCATCATCGAGTCGGTGGTAAAACTGCGAGCGGCGATCGCGGCCAAGGAAATCGAGTTGCACGCTAGGCGGCTGTTTTCGACCGAGCAGAATCCCGATGTGCAGCTCGGCGAACAGCAACTTTCCGGCATGCGCGCCCAACTGGCCCTGCTCGAAAACGAAAGCGGCCGACCGGGCGATGGGCTCGGCAATGCCCCCGGCAATGTCCAGGTTCCGGTCGGCAACGTTCCGGAAGCCGGTCTGCAGTATGTCCGCAAACTGCGCGACGTGAAGTACGCCGAGACCATGTTCGAGCTGCTGGCGAAACAGTATGAAGCGGCAAGACTCGATGAGGCAAGAACCGCCGCCGTGATCCAGGTAGTCGATCCCGCGCTCGAGCCGGACCGCAAATCTTCGCCGCTGCGCAGCCTGATCGTAGCCCTCGCGGCGCTGTTGGGATTTTTCAGTTCCTGTATCTATGGGCTGCTTGCCGAGGCATGGCATAGGATGCGCCGGGAGCCCGGAGCGGACGCACATTTAGACGCGCTGCGGACGGAGATTTCGAATGGCGGCTGGCTGTAGCATGTCAGTCTTCAGCCCTCCAGCTTCTGTTCCCGCGGACGAAGTCTGCGATCCGGGCGCGCCTGCATGGGGGTCTCGTCCTGGTTGGCACATCCGGCTCAAGCACATCGTTGGTCTCGACCGGGCGGTTACCTACACCGTGCTCGCTCGGGGCTGCCAAGCGATCGGAAGCGCGGGAACGGTGCTGCTGGTCATTCATTTTCTAACGCCGGCCGAGCAAGGCTATTACTACACGCTGTGGAGTCTGGTTTGGCTGCAGACCGTCTTCGAACTGGGGTTCTCCTTTGTCATTCTGCAACTGGCCACGCACGAAGGTTCCCGTCTAACCATTGACGGGAATGATCGGGTCGCGGGAGACCCGATCGCCCATGCACGTCTGGCCTCGGTGCTGCAAACCGCCGTGCTGTGGTACGCCGTGGCCTCATTGCTCATGGCAATGATTCTTTTGCCGGCGGGCTCGTATTTCTTTTCCCACCACGCGCATGTGGGGGTTGAGCCGGCATGGCGGTGGCCCTGGGCCCTGGCGGTTCTGGGCTCGGTGATTACCTTCCAGATCGATCCGGTTTTCTCCTTTCTGGAGGGCTGCGGGAGGGTTGCCCAGGTGGCCGGGCTGAGGCTAAGCCAAGCGATTGTAAGCGCCCTGCTGGTCTGGACCGCAATGATCACCCACCACGGACTTTTTGCGCCGGCGCTCGTCATCGCCGGACAGGCTGTACTGGGGATGACCTTCCTTTTCCATCGTCGCCGACTGCTGTTGCCTCTTATGCGCCGTCCGGTGGACGCGCATCGAATCCTGTGGCGCTCGGAAGTGTGGCCTTTTCAGTGGCGGATTGCCGTGAGCTGGCTTTGCAGCTACTCCATCTCCCAGATGTTCACGCCCGTGCTGTTCGTCTTTCGAGGGGCGGTAGCGGCTGGACAGATGGGCCTCTCCATGAGCATTGTCTTGCAACTCGGCTGGGTTGTCCTGGCGTGGATGACCACCAAGGCGGCGCCGTTCGGGAAACTGGTCGCCCGGGGAGAGATTCGCCAACTCGATCGCCTCTTCTTCCGCACCCTTTGGCAATCTTTGACCCTGCTGACGCTTTTGGCGATCGCATTGTTCGCCGGCTTGGTCGCCGCCGAGCGCTTCTTCCCGACCCTGGCACCGCGGATTCTTCTGCCACCGGTTTTTGCGCTATTGCTCCTGACGGCGTTGGGCAGCCATGTCGTCCAGAGTGAGGCACTCTATCTTCGGGCGCACAAGTGCGAACCTTTCTTGATTCAATCCGTCGTGCTCGCAATCGTATCGGCTGCCTCCACGATCCTCTGTGCCCGTTATTGGGGAGCGCCCGCGGTAGCGGTAGGGTACTTCGCGTGTCTGGGGGTACTGGGCGTGACCTCGGGAACCTATATCTTTCAAAGGAAACGGAAAACATGGCAGCGAGCTGCCGCTCAGGGCTTGACGCCATGACGATCCAAGTAGCTTTCTTTCATCAACGTCAAGTCACCAACCGAATGCCGAACCAGTACCTGAACATCGTGACTTCCCGGTGAGTATCTACTACGCCATATTTTTTGCTCTGCTGTGCGCTGTCATCGTCGGATTCCAATCAAGACAATCGATCATAAGCAGAAGTTGGTACGTATTGGCAGCGCTTCTGATGATCGCGTGCGCAGGATTGAGGGCGGAATCTGTGGGCGCAGATTATGGCGCATATAGAGAGTATTTCAAAGCAAGTCCGGATACGCTTGGCGTTGGGTTCTTCGGGCAATGGATAAGCACAATGCCAGCCGTAGACGTCGGATACGTCTATTTGAATTCTCTGGTTAAGATAGTCGGCCTTCCTTTTGAAGCTCTGATATTTCTACTCGCTCTGACTGCCGTGACGTCGTATGCCCTATTCTTCTGGAAGCATACCAAGTTCTGTGCCATCGCCCTAATGTTGTACTACGCGCACGACTTCTTTCACCACGAAATGATTGCGATACGAAGCGGCGTGGCCGCGATCCTCATCCTATGGGGCTATCACTTCTGGGCAAGCCGCCGCAGGCCCATGGGAATCGCGCTAATGGTACTCGCTGTCCTGACTCATTTAGAAGCGGCAGTCGTCATTTTCCCGCTCCTCCTAGACTGTCTAAAGATCAGGAGCACACCTAAATATGTGTTCCTGACATTGATTGGGTCCATAATCGTTGGTAACAGCCTAGACTCCTCATACTCGCTATTCGCGCTGATTGACAGGCTAGCGACTTATCAAGGCTCCGATCAAGCTGCAACTCTTGGAATATTCTCTAACCCCGTAACGATCAAGCAGTTGATGATTCTCGGTGTGCTGTGCTGGCTCATGAACTCGAAAAAGGACAAGTTGTCTACGCCGATTCTTCAACTGTGTGCCACCTCCTATTGGATCTCCACGCTCTGGATGATTTCTTTCAACCAATTCGGAATCTTAAGTGCGCGAGGCTACTCTTTGCTCGGAGTCGGGGAAGGATTTATTGTGGCTCAGATCGTTGCCATCGTCTACGACGATCCTCAACTTCGGCGCTATCGCCGCCTTGTGTCCATCGTTGTTGTATGCTACGCGCTGACTACTTTGATCATCGACTTGCAGGTCAAAGGCCTGGTCGATGAATACAGAACCACCTTCAGCTATGTTTCTCCTTCCTTTTTGCGCAATTGGCAGAATGGGCCACCGTCAGGAGCGGCTCAAGGATGCTGGTCTTAACAACGTGGCCCTCATGCTATGCGCTGGCGCTGCTAGATGCGTTGTTATGGACCGCAGAGGACAGTCCTGGTGATACACGTCGTTCCCTTTCTCCCACGTTCTTCCAGCAAGATGGTTCACTTGTGGCTGCCAACAATGGTCGGAGGTTAGAACCATGAGAGTTGCATACATTCTTCCCGCTCTTAAGAATCGGGGCCCTGTTATTTTTACCCGTATCCTAATAGCTGGTTTACTTCATGAGTCTGGACTGGAAATGGAGGTGTTTTATCTAAAAAAAGGTAAAGGCATAGACTTCCCGGTTAAATGCAGCCAATTAACGATCGGCAATGTCTATAAACTGTTCGACTTCGATCTCGTCCATTCAACAGGGTTTCTCCCAGATTGCATCTTGGCTTTATTGCCAATTGCTAGAAAACGAAAAATCGCGAGCCTCCATGGTTTTATTTGGGATGACATGACGTATACCTATCCCAGATGGAAGGCAAAGACTGTTAGCCGACTGTGGTTCCTGGCCTTGCGGTCTATCTCGAACTTAATATATTCAAGCACCTTTATGGCGGCCCACTACCGTTCTTTTATTGGCGCAAGGAATGATGTAATCATCAACTACGGTATCCCCCCTCCCGCTGCCCTGTCCATTGAACTGCCTGATCAACTGGTTTTTGATCGATACAAGGCTCGTTCTCTTAAGATCATAGGAGCGGTTTGTTTGGTGATCAAAAGGAAGGGCCTTGACCAGCTTGTCCGTGCCTTAGTTCAGTTAACTGATTGCGCAGTGGTTATTGTCGGAGAAGGAACGGAATCAATCCTTCTTTTGGACTTGGCGAAAAGCCTTGGTGTTTCCGATCGATTTACAATTCTCGGATTTCGTGAAACTTCTTCTCGTTACAATTGCCATTTTGACCTGTTTGCCATGGTTTCTCGCTCCGAGGGCTATTGCTTAGCCATGCTAGAAGCCATGGGTTGCGGGTTGCCTTTGGTGTGCTCTCGGCTTCCGATATATGCAGATTTACTTTCTGAAGAGGATTTGGGTTTTTTCCAGCTAGAAAACACGCAGAGCCTCGTTCTGGCCATCAAGAAGGTAACCTCCAAACCTGCAAACTATATGAGCAGCTCAAAGAGATTATATAAAGAATCCTTTCAGCTAAGCGTAATGGCCAGTAGGCATTTCGCTTATTACTCTTCTTTGACGGGAGACGCGAGTGAGTGACGACACGGTTTTTCAGGAATACTATCAGTACCTCAACCGTATTAGCTTTCGGGGACGTCTCTATAAGAGGCTTATCTCGTCTCCGATATTGTTCCTGTGCGCCCGTGCTTTCGGGCCGCGTCTGGTCGAAGTGGGATCGGGTACTGGCTCCGGCGTGCTGGGTGCTTTCCCGTCCTCTGTGGTGGGTTTCGAGATCAACCCCTTTGCCGTGGAGTACTCGAGGCGGGTTGGGCTGCGAGCTTCGTTAATTGAGGAAGACGGTCGATTTCCGGCGGTTGACGGGTCGTTTGATGCGTGCGTCCTGGATAACGTGCTGGAGCATATTGCCGACCCGCAACACCTCCTGGATGAGTGCTGGCGAATTACGAGTCCGAGTGGCGGCCTCGTAATTGCTGTGCCGGGAATACGTGGTTTTCGGACCGATCCGGATCATAAGGTTTTCTATGGGGAGAGTGAATTGCGGCGCTTGGATCGAAGGTGGACGTTGCACAAGCTGTTCTCGCTCCCAATGCTCTCCAGAAGCGAGACGCTTTCCCATGCGGTGCGGCAATATTGTTTGGTTGGGACTTATCGCAAGACTAAGTAAGCGACGCGGAACGCAAGGACAACTGAGGAGGACAAAATGGACAATCTATTGGATCTAACCATCATCATTCCCAGCTACAACACACGGCAATTGCTGCGCAATTGTATTTCTTCCATTTACGAACACACGGGCGGGGTGACCTTTGAAGTGATCTGCGTCGATGACAATTCCAGCGACGGCAGCGCGGACATGGTAGCCGCAGCGTTCCCCCATGTAATCGTCGTCCGGAACCAAGTCAACCAGGGCTATGTCAAAAACACAAATCTTGGGATGCGCATGTCGCGGGCGCGCTATGCCTGCCACTTGAACAGCGACACCCTGCTGATCGGCAATGCCTTTCAAGCGTTGGTCCAGTACATGGACGAGAATCCCCCCGTGGCAGCCTGCGGTCCGAAGCTGCTGAACCCCGACCGCTCGGTGCAGCACTGCATCCGCCATTTTTCCGGACCCGGCACCATGGCGCTGCAAGCCCTCAACTGGGACAGACTATTTCCGAGAAGCCGGCTGACGGATCGCTATTATGCCACTAACTTCGACTACTCCAGAGCCCAGCCAGTGGACAGCATTGGCACGACCGCCTACATCGTCCGGCGCTCTACCTGGGAAAATGCGGGCATGCTGGATGAACGGTTCCGTCTCTTTGTCTCCGATCTGGCCTACAACTTCATGCTGAAGCAAAAGGGTTACCTGGTGCATTACACGCCTTGCGCGGAAATCGTCCACTTCGGAAGTCAAAGCGTCAATCAGACCCCGCAAAGATCTCTTCGCGAGCTGCACGACGCGCTGATCGCATTCAACGAAGCCTATGACTACTTTGGCAGGAGCCGCTCCAGCAAGCTCCTGGTTCGTCTCGCCGTGAAGGCGCGCTCCTGCTTCAAGCGCGCGGAGAATCGCCTAGGTTCCGACAAGCGCGTGATCAAGGGGCCCGGCGCACCGCCGAAGGCACGGGCCACCGCTTCATAGGTTCTGTCCGCAACCCAAACTTTCCAAACCAGGTCCGGCGACGGATGAGGGGAACGTTCTTCCCGATCACACACAACCATGTGGGGTCCAACCTTAGTCGGCAATAAGTGACGGCAGTGGCAACGAACATGGTGACCACAACTTTCAGTCTTTCGGAGTACCGGCTACCGGCATGGAAGCGGAGCATGGATCTGGTTCTGGGGGGAGTGCTGCTGATCCTTACCAGTCCGCTCCTGGTGGTGTGCTGGGCCGCGGTGCGGTTAACCTCTCCCGGCCCCGCCCTGCATTGGTCGAAGCGCATTGGAAAAGACAATCGCACTTTTGTTATGCCCAAGTTCAGGACGATGCGCGTCGACACACCGCAGGTTGCGACCCACTTGTTGCAGCAACCGGGGCGCTATCTGACCCCGATCGGAGCCCTGCTGCGCAAGACCAGCCTGGACGAACTGCCGCAACTGGTCAGCGTCTGCAGTGGCGATCTGAGTCTGGTGGGACCTCGTCCAGCGCTCTTCAATCAGCACGATCTAATCGCGCTTCGTACCCGCTACGGCGTGCATCGATTGGTTCCCGGGATTACCGGCTGGGCGCAAGTCAATGGCCGCGATGGGTTGGAGATTTCCCGCAAGGTTCGCTACGACGCCGAGTATATGGCAGCGCAGTCGCTTCCGCTGGACTTGGAGATCATAACGCTGACCTTCTGGAGAGTGCTCAAGGCGGAAGGCGTGCACCACTAGGCTCTTCATTTTCAGAAATCGCTATGCCCTTTCGCGGGGCCAATCTCTGGTTTCCGCTAATCTTCCGCTCGCCTGTCCTCTGCCCCCAATGAAACCGGGCATTGACCTCAAGGAACTGTCAACTCATGCCGATCAACCAGATAAGTGTCCGTAAATATTGTTCGTAACGAATGTCCGTAACTAAGGAGGTGACCTAGTTGGGCTATGAGAAAAACCAATAAGCGGTCTTCTGCGCTCTTGCGTTGCCAGTCCCTGTTGGTGCTGGTGTCGCAAGCGGGTCTGATCCTTTGCTCCCTGGTCTGCGCCTGGCTGCTGCGTTTCGAGTTCCGGCTGCCGGATGCGAGCCTGCTGTGGGCCGCAGCCCCCATACTCATTGTGGTTCGCCTCGCGGCCATGCCATTCTTCAATCTGATGCATGGCTGGTGGCGTTATACCGGGATCAGCGATGCAATCGATGTTTGGAAAGCCATCCTCACCGGCTCGTTCGCGTTCTTCCTGATCGTGCGCTATGGATTGGGACTGAAGCTCTTTCCACTGTCGATCTATGCCTTGGAGGCGTTG